>ENA-UPTA01001729-UPTA01001729.1-activated-sludge-metagenome-genome-assembly--contig:-NODE-1729-length-23772-cov-5.927605_pt1 | contig 23772 bp, 20 predicted proteins | sample MGYA00238184_ERZ773361 | MGnify/ENA primary metagenome ERZ773361 (study PRJEB29100, sample SAMN05720205) | activated sludge metagenome | isolation source: anaerobic digester from wastewater... | reverse complement strand
ATGGGCCCCACCTTCTCGGCCTGCTCGCGGGAGAGACGCAGGCGAGGGATAATCCGATCCAACATCACCCCAGAGGGCCGCTCCCCTCCCGCCCGCGTCCTGGGGTGCGTGTACTGAAGGACCAGCAGCGTCGTCGCCGCACCCGTGGTGAGACCCGCAATCAAGATGACGAGCCCGAAGAAGGCCATGCGCCAGCGATGGATTCGCTGCAGCAGGATCGTCGGACTATCCAGGTTCTCGGGTTGGCTCATTGAATCGCCCATGAAATCGCCTCGGCAATCTCGTTCAGCGGCCCGGTGGACCGGGCATAGAGGAGGAATGCGGCCACGGCAGCAGGCACGGCTATGGCCGAAGACGCGGCCGCCAGCCACATCCAGAACCTCTCGGCCACTGTCAGAGGCTGGACCGGCCCCGCCGTGAGCATCTGCAGGACGCTGTTTGTCACGTCTACCCGCGGAGGCCGCTCCTCGCGGGCCCGAGCCGCCAACCGTTCGATCTTCTGTTCCCACTTCATCAGATCAACTCCATCGGGCTGTGCTCCAGCAACTTGCGGAGTCTGTTTCTGGCCCGCATCGTTTGCACCTTCACCATCGTCTTTGTCCAGCCCGTCCGCCGCGCCGTCTCCACCACATCGCATTGCTCCAGGTATCGCAATGTCAGGACCAGCCGGTCTCGGGGGGCCAGTTGCTCGAACACACGATGCAGCACATCGGCCGCCTCGTCCGGTTCGAGCGTCTGCGACGCATCTTCGCTCTGTGTCACCCGATCCCACTCCTGAACGTCGAAGGGCTCCGTTCGCCGCTGGCGCGCTCTTTCCTTCCAGTATCGATAGCCGACCCGCGTCGCGATCCGGGCCAGCCAGTGCTCGAACGGCGCCGTGCCGCGGTACCGGCTCAGACCCAGATACGCCTCCACGAACACGTCCTGCACCAGTTCCTCGTGCACCCCTCGATCCCGGCTGAACCGCCAGAGAATCCGAGCGACATGATCCTGGTGGCGATCGACAAGCCTGCGATACGCCTCCGCGTCCCCCTGCTGCGACCGTCGCACATCTTCCACGTCGCTCGATATCGAAGCAGCCGAACCGTCCGATCCCTCCACACCCGTGGATTGGGTCATCGCACGAACCATCGCGAGAACCAGTGCTTCAATCCCCGCAGACCCCGGTAATGGGAAGGTGGCGTCGATCATGGCTCAAGCGTAAATGAAACACACAGTCGTGAGCAAGAGGATTCCCGGCTCAATCGCTCATGCGGCGCAAGGCATCGGCCCCGCCGGTCCTCGGGGGCACGGCGGAGCCGATGCGTGCTGGGTGATCCCACGATCATCGACCCGGTCTCGCACTTTCGCGGAACGCTCGGAGTTCCTCCTTGGTCAACGTGCCGTCATGGTCGGCGTCGGCCCGGTCGAACATCTGCTCGATCGGGGGTACGTTACGATTCCGAAACTGCGGAGAATCCGGCCCCGGCCCATTGGCGTCGGCGGGAGGCACTGCGACGGCACCCGGCTGACCCGCTCCTCTTTGGAACCGCTGTCCCTGGCCCATTCGGCGGCTGCGGCCGAATGGCTGGTCTTGGAACCTCCGTCCTCGTAGGCCGGCTTGATCGCCCCAGCCCATTCCCTGCTGGAAACGGCCGCCTCCTCGTCCATTCGGTCGGTTCTGAAGCCCGGGGCCTCTCATCCAGGCGCCAGGCTGCGCTGCTCGCTCACGCATCTGCTCAAGCTGTCTGACCTGCTCTTCCGTCAAAACCTCGTGGATCGAGGCCTTGACCTCAGACTGGGCCTTGTCAACAATTGCACGAATCTTCTGGATCTGGTCATCGGTCAGACCCAGCCGGGGCGCGAACAGACGGTTGATCCCCAGCGGCCCCACTCCCAGAGGACACCACGCCCCCGTACCGACACGCGCCCCTCGCGGTTGCAGCCCCTGCCCGCGAGCAGCCCACTGTCCCCGGCCTCGGCCACCGCCCCACGGCTGCGCCAGGACCTGGCTGCCCAAGAGCATGAGAATCGCGCCCGCAACAATCAGGATTGTCCATTTCGTCTTCATTTCAGGCTCCTTTCAATCAGGTGTTGGGCTATCTGATGGTTTGCTGCCACACCGGGATAGTAGAAGGAGCCCTGCGACAGGTTACACCCCCCGCGCAAAAAATGATGCAGCGCACCTCGAAACATCGAGCTGCTACCCGTTTGACGCCGGCCTGCGAAGTGGAAAGACCTCGGACTCGGTGCGACCGTTCACAAAGATCTCTTCGGCCCGAGCGACAATATCGGGATGCTCCTCGGCAACACCCTCCCGCTCCCCGAGATCGGTCTTGAGATTGAACAGTTGGATTTTCTGGCCCGGTCTAAGGCGGAGGGCTTTCCAGTCGCCCATACGGACTGCCTGTTGGCCGCTCAGTTCCCAGTAGAGATGCTCATGCCTCTTCTGCTGCTCGCGTCGGCCCAGCAGGGTGGGCAGGATCGAAATCCCATCGATGCCCGCCGGCGGTTGCACGCCGAGCAGTTCGGCACAAGTGGGCAGAAAATCCCAGAAAGCGCAGATGTGGTCACTCTCGCTGCCCGGCTCGATCCTGCCCGGCCACCGGGCGATGAACGGCACGCGGATGCCCCCTTCCCAAACCGATCCTTTCAGGCCGCGCAGAGGGCCGGCGCTCTCGAAGAAGGCCGCATCGACGCCGCCCGCGTACGTCGGTCCGTTGTCGCTCGTGAAGACTACGAGCGTGTTGTCGTCCAGGCCAAGCTCTCTGAGCAATGCCATAATCCGCCCCACGTCCTTGTCCATCCGGGTGATCATAGCCGCGTAGCAGGCCCGCGGGTGCGCGTGGGCGACGTAGCCCTTGCTGCGATCGTACGGCGGATCGGCCCATTGGCCTTCATACTCCCCAAGAGAATCGTCCGGCACCTGCAGGGCAACGTGCGGGATCGTGAACGGCACATAGAGAAAGAACGGCCTGTCCCTGTTCACCCGGATGAACCGGAGGGCCTCTTCCGCGATCAGATCGTGTGAATAGACCCGCTCGGCGCCGTCCTTGTTCTCCTCGATCCAGAAGACCTCGCCGTCACGCCAGAGGTGGTTGGGATAATACGTGTGGGCCTGCCGCTGGCAGATATAGCCGAAGAAATGGTCGAAGCCCTGTTTCTGTGGGTCGCCGGAAGTGCCGACCCGGCCGAGCCCCCACTTGCCGAATGCGCCGGTAACGTAGCCCGCCCGCTGGAACAAATGCCCTGTGGTGAACGTGCCCTCGGCCAGCGGCCACTGGCCCCCGACCGTCGAGCCCAGATTCCAGCCTTCGTCCCCACCGACCTGCTTGTTGTCTCGGACCTGGGCGTGCCCCGTGTGGTAACCCGTCATGAGGGTGCAGCGCGACGGTGCGCAGACGGGATTCCCAGAGTAGCTCTGAGTGAAGCGCATCCCTTCGGCTGCGAGCTTGTCGATATGCGGGGTGCGGATCTTCTTCTGACCGTAGCACCCGACGTCCGCATAGCCGAGATCGTCGGCCAGGATAAACACGACGTTGGGTCGCTTTGTTCCTTGGGCCGCTCCCCGGCAGACAGATGCCAGCGGCCTTCCCGCTGCGGCCAGTGCCATCGTCTTGAGAAACTCTCGTCGTTGCATGATTCACTCCCCAGTCTTCACACGGAAGAATCGGCCGGGCTCAGCCAAACGCAGAGCCCTCCGCTTCGGCCGGCATGGACTGGAGGAGCCCCATATCCACCGCCCGCCGGAGCAGTTCGATCACGCTGTTCGCCCCCATCTTCTGCATCACGTGCCCGCGATGTACCTCGATGGTGCGAGGGGAGCGGTGGAGCGCCGCAGCGATCTCCCGGCTGTTCTTGCCGTCGAGAATCAGATACAGGATCGTCCTTTCCGTTCTCGTCAGCGCGCTGCCCTCCAGGACGGTGTGTCCTTTGTTCTGCTCGAGCAGCGACTGGACCGCCCGCAGAAACCGTTCCCGATCGAGCGGCTTCTCAATGAAGTCCGATGCCCCCGCTTTCATGGCCCGGACCGCGGCGGGAACGTCGCCATAGCCCGTGACGACAAGCACGGGCAGCCACGGCCACTGTCGCTTCACCTCCTGGAGCAGTTCCAGCCCGCTCATCTCCGGCATCCGCATGTCCGTAATCAGCAGATCGCATCGTCCGTTGCTCAGATAGTCAAGGCAGTCCTTCGCAAGGGCGAAGCACTGCACACCGATACCGGCCCGTTCCAGCGTCTTGGACACCGTGCAACACACCTTGGGCTCATCATCCACAAACACAACTCGTGCAGGCCCCATGCTCTCCACCTCTGTATCGCTCCGATCAACCGCCATCGACCGGCAGCGTCACAATGAACGTGGTGCCCTCGCCGAACCGGCTCTCGACGCGAACCCGTCCGCCCGCCTGGGAGACGACGCGCTGAACGATGCACAAACCGAGCCCGGTTCCCTCTCCTGCACATTTCGTGGTGAAAAACGGATCGAACACACGACCGACGATGTCGGGGTGTATGCCCCCGCAGTCATCGACAAATCGCAGCTCGATCTGTCCATCCTGGCAAACCCCTGTGATCGTGAAATGCCGATCCCTCGCCCCATCCGCCGCCTGGACGGCGTTCTGCGTCAAGGCGAAGAACAGTTTCTCGATGTCCTTCTCGCACGCATAGATCGGCGGCAGATCATCGAGCTGCTCGATGGCCAGTCTGAGCCGGTTCTTCCTGGCGCTCTCGGCCAGTAAACGGATCACTCGACCGGCCGCGGCCGCCAGAATCACCTTCGTGACCGGCCTGTCCGATGCCTGGCGGGCGAGACTGCGAAACCGCTCGATAATCCCCGTGATGTTCGAGACCTCCGAAAGCCCGTCGCTGAGGTCCTCCACCACCGTCGCCGGACAAGCGGTTCCCTCGAGATCCTTCAGTGCGTTCTGAAGGGACAATCGAATCACCGTCAACGGCTGGTTCACCTCATGGGCATACGTAGCGCTGAGCGTGCCCAGGGAGGCAAGCTGCTCGGCCCGCATCATCTTCTCGCGATTGGCCTCCAGCTCCTGCTGGGCGGTCCGCAACTCGTGGACATCGCGGGCGATCACCAATCCGGCGGCCACCCGGCCCGTCCCATCCCGCAGGGGCTGGATCGTCGTATTATACCACCGCATCTGTCCCCGAACGTCGGACAGCACCACAGAGCTCGCTCCCGACGCTGCTTCAATGACCCTGCGGACGGCGCCCGCCTGCCGGTCCGCGATATCCTTCGGGAACAGGTCCCACATCGTCTTGCCTCTGAAATCGGACGGTTTCCCTCCCAGTGCCCGTGCGGCCGTGCCGTTCATGAAGAGAAACGTGCCCTGCTCGTCGACAATCGCAATCGCTTCCCCCGCGCTCTCCACAACCGTCCGGTATCTCTCTTCACTCTCCATCAGACCACGCTCGAGCTCCAGGCGGTCGCTGATGTCCACATTCACCTCCGCCACCAGCCATTCCCCGCCGTCCGTTTGAAAGGGAATCGTGGTCACCCGAATGGGCCGGTTCGCCTCCTTGACCAGGACCTCATCGGAGACGACTCGTTGCCCGCTCGCCAGGGCCGTGGGAATCGCGCACCCGGAGCACATGCGGTCCTGGTCCATGAAGTACTCATAGCACTTCCTGCCCTCGTAGGGACCATATACGCGCTGCCACGCAGGGTCCACGTAGCGCACGTTGAAGTCGGAATCGATGATGTCGAGCCCCATCTTCGCAGTACCCAAGATGAACTCCATCTGTTGCTGGAGCCCTTTGACTTCGCGCTGGGCGGATCTCTCCTCGCTGACGTCCTTGGCGAAGACAGCGACCCGCCGGACCACCCCGTCTTGATCCAGGATGGGATACATGCTCGTGAAAAAGCGTCGATTGATGCGATCGTCCTCGAACTGGACGGGCGCCCGCGTATTCACGACTTCACGGATTCGCTGTAACCGCCGGTCCACAACCGGCTGCGAAATCACGTTGTCACCCACATCCGCCAGTCTAACACCGACAAGCTCGCGGGCGCTCCTTCCGAAACGTCGGGCGGCAGTCTCGTTGAGCATCAGGATCCTCCCCTCGGTGTCGAGCATGAGGACCGACTCCGTCACCGCGTCAAAGAGAACGCGCAACATCTGCTCATTTTCTCGCACAGCCCGCTCAATCCCCCGATGCTCGGTGACGTCCGTCGCAAACAGCACGACGTGAGACACCTGTCCACTCCCGTCCAACACCGGGTAGTATGTCTGGTCGAACGTCCTGCCATCCCGACTGTCCGCCACACGCAGCGGCTTGCCTGTCCGGATCACTTCGTCCAGGCGTGCAAGCCTCGCATCGCGAACGTCATCCGGCACGATCCTGCATAGAGGATCGCGTCCATCAAGCCCTACGAGCTGTTCCTTGCTGTGTCCGAGTCGCTCCGCCGCCGTTCGGTTGACGGCCCGAATCACGCCGCTGCGATCGACCACCACTACGGACTCAGTAATTGCGTCCAGAAGGGCCAGGGCCACGGATTCACGGCCAGACCCCGTCTGGGCAAGCTCCGTCCGAAGGGCATCCCGCTCTCGCTCCAGCGCAGCCAGTCGCTCCTGCAATCGCTCGTTTGCGCGCTCCAGTTCGGTCACACGCTGGCGCAGCCACATCTCCTCTTGGGACTGGAAGTGTCTGTCGCAGGTGTCGTCCATCGTATTCCCCGGACCAGATTCGGTCGTGCCCGACTCGACAGCCGCCGGAGTTTCGCCGAGGGCCACAGCGCCGGGCACTGCACATCCGCGGCATTCGCCGCAATCGCACCGTCCCTATCATAGGGCCGGTCTGCCGGGAAATCAAGACCTGCTGTGAAAGCCCTGCACGCGACGAACGCAATCGAATCCGGAGGTTAGCCGGAGTCCTCACGGGAGATGAGAGGATCGGCGCCCGGAACTCGGCGAGCGTTGGGTGTCGCGGGGCCCCGGGCTCTACGGCGCCAAGTCGCCCTGCTCGGTCATTTTCCCGTCAGTACAGACTCCAGGTCCTGATCCGCCTGGTCCGCGTTGACCGCCGGCGTACGTTGTGGAGTCAGGGGGAGCAACACGGTGAACGTCGTGCCCTTTTCCAGCTCGCTCTCGACCTCGATCGTGCCCCCGTGGGCGACCACAATCTTGTTGACGATGGCCAACCCCAGACCCGTTCCCTTGATCTCTTTTCCCGGCCTGTAGACATGGTAGAAGCGATCGAAGATCTTCTTGAGGTCTTCCTTCGGAATGCCGTACCCGGTATCACTGACCTTGAGCACCAAGTGCTCCGGCTGACCATATGCCGATACCCGGACATGCCCGCCCGCCGGTGTGAACTTGATCGCGTTGCTGACCAAGTTCATGAGCGCCTGGAGGATCCTGTCGTTGTCGTAGACGGCCGCGGGCAGGTCGGGCTGCAAGTCCATCGCCAAATTCACTTCGCTCTTGGCGGCATACGGCAGCATCGTGTTGTAGACCTCGTTCACGGCTGCCCCGATGGCGTTCTCCCGCAGGTTGAGTTTCATCTTGCCCGCGCTGAGCTTCTGGAAGTCCAGGACGTCATCGATCAACCGCAACAACCGATCCATATTGCGCTTCGCAATGTCGAGGAAGTGCCTCTGGTCCTTGTTGATCTTCCCGGCAACGCCGTCCAGAACGATGATCACAGACTCTTTCATGGAGCTTAACGGCGTACGAAGCTCGTGCGAAACCGTCGAGATGAATTGGGACTTCAGCTCCATGGCCTGTTTGAGCTCGTCCTCCGCACGTTTGCGGTCGGTGATGTCGTTCAGCACGATCAGGACACGCTTGCTGCCGTCGATATTGATCGGCTCCAGGCTGACGGAGAGCCACGGCCGCTTCGTGTCGTCGCCGCCCAGGGCCGGCTGAATCTCCACCCCGCGAGCCGGTTCGTCCACGTCGATCGCCTTGTGCACGAGGCCCCGGAGCGTGCAGGCGCCGCCGGCATCCTCGACGCAGGACCCGTCCGTCGCATTCGCGGCACGAGCGCACCTCAGCGCCTGGCATATGTCGTGGCCGATAATATCAGCGTATCCGCCGCCCGACATCTGCCGGATCACATCGTTGGCACGCGTCACCTTCATGCGGTCATTCACGAGCAGCGTGCCGAACGGAGTTGCATCGAAGATCGCCTCCAGGTTCTTCTGCTTGCGGTCGAGGATCTCGTGGATTCGCCTGCTTTCAGTCACATCGACAAGGGACACCATCACGCAGATCAGCTTGCCTTCTTTGTCTTTCACGACGCTGGCCAGCATCTGCGCGACGAAATCAGACCCATCGCTCCGCCGCGCCACGAGCTCTCCGTTCCACGCTCCGTTCTCCATCGCCGACTGGAAGGCCGCTGCCGCCTCGTCGGCCGACTTCAAGAAGAATGCCAGGGGCTTGCCGAGAACCTGGCTCTCCTCCTCGTAGCCCCACATCCTCAGCGCGGACGGATTCGCAAAGGCCAGCTTGCCTGCCGGATCGATGAACACGATACCGCTGGCCGCACTATCCACGGCGCTATCCTTCAGGAGCAGCGCCTCCTCCACTCGCTTCCGTTCCGACGTATCTCGAATGATGCCGACCGCCTGGTACTGGTTGTGCAAGCAGATGCGGCCGACCGACAACTCGACCGGGAACTCCTCGCCCGTTCTACGCAGGGCGGTCAACTCAACCGTCTTACCGAGGACCGGGCTTTCCCCGGTGATCCTGAATCGCTCCACGCCGACATGGCACAGCTCGTGGTATCGCGGCGGCGCCAGGAGATCATGCAGATTCTTGCCGCAGGCCTCTTCCGCCGTGTAGCCGAACATGGTCTGCGCCGCCTTGTTCCAAAAGGAGATGTAGCCCTGCTCATCCATCATGATGATCGCGTCGAGCGCGGCGCTGGTCATGCCGAGAAGGCGTTCTTCACTCTCCCGCAGCGACTGCTGGATGCGCTCGGCGGTCGCTCTCGCCTCGTTGGCGTCTTCGGCGAGACTCAGGGCCGCCTCTCTCTGCTGCCGGAGGGCCTGGTTGGCCCGATTCAGCTCCTCGGCCCACCGCAGCAGTTCGGCCTCATGGGCCTGGCCCTGAATCTGCTCCAGACCCATCTCAGCGAGCAGTTGGGCGCACGTGGTCAAGTACATGAGTACAGGAGGCAGCTTCTTCTCGGGTACGATCGGGACGCGGAAGAGCGCCTCCAGGTAGGCGGCTTCATCAAAGCCGAACTCCCTCGCCTGTTGGCGGAACAACTCCTCGTTGGGAGGCTCCAGCAGGAACTGGCCGATGAACACGTTCGCCACGTGCCGACCCCCGATCACGATGGGCGACGCAGCGTCCGTCAGACCGTTGCGACATTGATAGAGCGAGAAGTGCTCGCCCTCCCTCAGTTGCGCCGCCAGAACCGTGTCGCTTTCAACGCACCGGGCACAGGTTCTTGCGTTAACCCGGTGGAAACCCGTGCAAATCGGCTGCCAGCGGGCCCCGACGAACACGTTGCCCTCCAGGTCGATGATCGCAGAGGAAATACCGACCGCATCGCAGAAACTGTCCATCAGTTGCTGCATCTGATCGCGATCCAGCAGATCGGCGAGATCGTAATGCCGCTCGTCGGCGGTGGTGCCCGGAGCCAGAGCGGTCTTGCCCGACTCATCGGCCTCCGGATCGGGCGCAGCTTCCGCCTGGAGCGGGGCGTAGGGCGCCGGCCGACCGGCGGCAAGCGACATCTCGTTGATCTGCTGTTTCAACTCAACCACCCGCATTTCCCGACTCATGGCCAGACGGTTGAAGCGCTCGATCTCGCTGACGTGGTGGCGCAGGGCCTCCTCCGTGCGTTTGCGTTCCGTGAGATCATAGAGCACGGCGAGGTTTGCCGGTTTGTGTTCGTACTCGATTGTCTCCAAGGACAGACTCACCGGAAAGGGAGTCCCGTCGGATCTTCGCATAAGCACTTCGCGCTGCGCGATCCGGCCTTTTTCCCGTAGCTCTGCCAGGACCTCCGGCCTGTCGCGCTGGGCATCCGCGTAGAGTTCGGCGGTAGTCATCTTCAGTATCGTCTCACAGTCATATCCGAAGAGATCCGCGCTCGCGCGATTCGAAAGCAGGATTTCCCCTGTCGCGGGACGGCTCAATTGCAGAGGCAGCGGGGATGCCTCCACGATCAGACGCATGCGTTCCTCACTCTTGCGCAGTTCCTCCTGCACCTTGTGGCGTTCTGTGACGTCGCGAATCGTCTCAATGGCCCCGGCAATTTCCCCGCGACTATCCCGCAGACACGACGCATTTCCCCAGAGAAACGCTCCCTGGCCGCCGGCAAGATTCGGAGCGTACATCTCGCCACAGAGATTCTGGCCCACTCTGGATGTGGACCAGTATTCGCTTCGCTCGACCTCCATGTCCGGCTGCAAGACCAGATCGATCAGAATGGGACGTCGACAGCCATAAAAGGGGATTGAATACTCGTGATCTCCCTTGCCGATCATGTCCGCCTTGGGAACGCCCGTCATCTCCTCGATGGCCTTGTTCCAGGCGATGACCCTGCCCTCTCGATCGACGACGAACGTGGCATCGGGGAGAAACTCCACGATCTCCGTGAGCCGACGATGCGTCTCGCGAAGGGCATCTTCCGCCTGTTTGCGTTCGGTGATATCGATGTCGGCCCCCCGATATCCAAGCAGTTCACCGTTTTCGTCGATGACCGGCACCCCGCTGCGAAGAAGCCACACTTCGCTCCCATCCCTGTGGAGGTTGCGCGTCTCGAACTCCTTCAGTACGCCGCGGCGACCGAAGATCGCCTGCATTTCCGCGCGCAATCGTTCCGCCTCCTGCGGGTGGAGGAAATCGCAGCAGTGCTTGTTGCCGAGAACCTCTTCGGCCTTGTACCCGAGGATCTTCTCGACGACGGGGCTGGCGTACGTGTACACGCCCTCGGCGTCCACCTCCCAGATCCACTCCCGTGCATTCTCGGCCACTTGCCGGAACCGTCTCTCCGATCTGCGCAGCGCCTCTTCCATGCGCTTGCGCTCCGTGATGTCCCGAATCACCCCGATAGAGCCCGTGATCCTGCCGTCGGAGTCGTGCACCACACTGAGCGAGATATCGATATCGAGGACTTCTCCATTCCCACAGATCATCTTCGTCTCGAGGTGATGCTGCATCCCCTTGCGGCGAACGCTCAGGGCTCGAATCTTCTGCCATTCCGCAGGAGGGTATAGCGTCGCAACATCCCGCCCCCGAAGCTGCTCCTCCCCCATGCCCAGCAGACGCTCGGTGAACTTGTTCCAGGAGACAAGGTGTTTGTTCTCGTCGGCCATCATGATCGCGACGGCCGAGTTTTCGAAGATCGTACGATACCGCAGTTCGGTGGCCTGCAGTTGGCGTTCCGCCTTTTTCCGCTCGAGTGCATAACGAATCGACCGTACGAGCAGACTCGCGTCCACCTGGCCTTTGATGAGGTAGTCCTGCACGCCGATGTGCACGGCCTGCGTCGCCGTTTGCTCATCATCCAATCCGCTCAGTACGATAATCGGCACATAGGGCGCCTGGGATTGGACACGTCTCACGGAATCCATGCCCTGGCTGTCCGGCAGACCGAGGTCGAGAAGGACGACATCGAACGACGAGTCCTTCAGCAAATCCAAGGCCGCCCCAAGCGTGTTCGCGTGGCGCACCTCGCACGCGCTGAGAGAGGATTGCGCCAACAATCTCGCGAGCAGTTTGCGGTCTACGATATCATCTTCGACGATCAACAGACGAAGCGCATACGACGTGGCCAAGAGCGTTTCTCCTCATATCATCCGACGACCCGTCGAGCAACGGCCGTCACGGCTGTCCTTTGTTCTTCAGCGCGGCGTGGATTCTGTCCATCAGTTGCGCGAAGTCGAATGGTTTCGTCACGTAGTCTGAGACGCCACGCGCCGCGGCCGCGGCAATATCCTGCGGCTCGCACCGAGCGGTGAGCATAATCACCGGAATACCCCGCAGGGCGGGATCCGCCCGAAGATGCTCGAGCATCTCGTGACCGTTCATCACCGGCATGTTCGTGTCGAGTAGAATGAGGTCGGGTTTCTCGGCGGCCGCACGCTCCAGACCTTCCTGGCCGTTGACGCCGTCACGACACTGCAATTCGCGAACTTCAGGCGGTACTCTACGGTGCTGACGAGGTCCGGCTCGTCATCGACCACGAGGATCTTCACCTGAGTGGTCTTCTTCTTTGTCTTGAACAGTCCCAGCATGCTTGCGTCTCCTTGGCGATGAATACACTCCAACTTCGTTGAGCGAACGGGTCGCCGCCCCTGAACGGGCCTTCCCGCTATGGTCCAGATGAACCGGCCTCGTCCACGGGAAGGGGACGATCCTCTCCGGCGGCACCCGAACGTCTTTTTCTATCCACCCCACCGCTTCGTTCCGATAGCAGCGACATTTCCTGGATCCTCCTGTGTTCGGCCAGCACGCTCGGCGGGATCGGACCGTCCTTCGATATGTGTGGCGATAGAAGAACGACCAACTCCGACCGGGTCGTCACCTTGCTCGTGCTTCGAAACAGAAACCCGATCAACGGCAGATCCCCCAGGATGGGAATCTGTCTGACCTCGTCGACCGTCTCGACTCGCCGGAGTCCGCCGATGACAATGGTCTGGCCGTCCTTCAGCAGCAATGCCGTCGTAGCACGGCGTGTGTCCACGATCGGGACTCCGCGGGGGCTTTCTCCCGTCCGCACGTTCTGCTCCGTGTCTACAGAGAGAAAGATGCTGTTGCCATCCGTGACGGTTGCCGACACCTGGAGATTGACGCCGACCTCCTTGAACTCCGTCGAGGTGAGGGCCGCCGCTCCCCCCTGAGCGGTATCGATAACTTCCACGTAGGGGATTTCCTCGACGGCCTTGATCGTTGCAGATTGCCCGCTGACCACCAGGGTGCTCGGGCTGGCCAGGATCTCCACATTGCGTTTCTGCTGGATCGCATGCAGCACGTGTCGGATCGTTCCGCTGATCAAGCTCAGATCGCCGCCGGTGCCCACCGTGTTGAATACGGTCGCACTGCCGATCGTCTCGTCGTCGGACCCTGTGGATTGCAGCCGGGCACTCGTCAGGTTCTGCCTGTATACGACATCGTAGAGGTCGCTGGAGAGCAGGTCCCAATTCACACCGATCTCCGTATCGTCGCGCAATTGGACATCCATGATGACGACCTCCACCATGATCTGGTTGGGGGTCCGATCCGCCTTCTTGACCTCCGTCAGGATTCTCTGCAAGCTTTCCGGCGTGTCGCACACGATGACAGAGTTGTTCTTCTCATTGATGGCCACCCCGCCGTTCGGAGTCACCATCCGATCCAGGACATCCTTGAGGCTTTTGGCGTCCAAGAACTTCAAGACAATGGTCTCCAGCCGCAGTTCCGGGGGAGTGCCGACAACCGGCTGCTCCATCTCGATGGGAGCCTCCGGTTCTTCCTGCGGGGCCAGCCCGGCGAAGGGATTGCGGCGCGTGGTCGCATCGCATGGGTCCGTCTGTCCGCACGCCGTCCGAGAACCGATGCCCAGTGGCACATCGGCCAGCAGTATTGCCGTCGCCATGCACAACACCACAACATGAGAAGCAGAGCCACTCATCCGTGCAGTCCTCCGAGTTGCAGCATAATGAAGATGGTCAAGCCAAGCCGGCATTTCAGCCGTCCCCCACGAGGGTCGAGAAGGTCGATCTCGCACGAATCGACCCAGACCTTCTGTCGCCTCTGATGGAGTGACTGAAGCAACGCGACGATCTGCTCGTATTGGCCCATGACGGTGCAGTCCACATTGAGGGCCCGGACGGCGACCGTTGCGTGGGGGTCGTCCGTCTGTTCGGAGTCCCCCGTGGACGTGAGGTCCACCTCAGACATCGTACACCCGGTATTCTCAATGAGAGTGGGAAGATCGTGAGTGAATGCGGCGGCCTCTTCGGGGGTGAAAAGACCCTCGCGGACCCTTGCCAACTCTGCTTGCAGGCCCCGTGCCGTCGAGAGCTTCTCCTCGCGAGTCTCGTCAACCGCCTCCAACTCCTCGGCCATTCGGTCCAGGACGGGCTCCAGTCGCTGCATCGCGTGCAGGTAGCCAATGTGAGGCGAGACAACCCGGTTGTGCACCGCCACGGCTCCGATGAGACACAAGGCAACCGCGAGGACACCTTTCCTCTGTGCAAAGGACCTATGGTTGTCATATGTCATCACGGGACGATTCCTGTCTCACGGTTTTCAGTACACATTCGATTTCATACTCCGTTGTATCCGAATCGGTCTGCGGCCGCTCCATGCGCTTGGGGCGAACCGATTCGAACAGGCCTCGACCGGCGAGATTCTGCGTGAGCAATCTCACCTGGTCATGCGACGTCGCCAATCCCGTCAGGGAGATCCGACGGCCATCGCCGCAGGCCAAATGGGTGACACACGCACCAGCGGGAGCAGCCTGCCCGATCGTATGCAAGACTGCCGGCCAATCCACCTCCTGCTCCCCACGGACGGCATCCAGGTCCGCCAGTTGTCTCTGGATTCGGGAAATTTCCCCGTCGAGGTATCGATCCTCGGCCACCATTGCCGGCAGCGTGTAGAGCTGTCCGTCCAGCCGAGACCGTGCGATCCGCCGGTTCATCGCGTCCGTCGTGCGCGCCAGGAACTGGATGACCAGGAATACTGCAAGAAACACGACGGCGGCCACATTGGCGGCGATCAGCAAATGCCTGGACGACGACCTGGCACGGATCACATCGCGCGGCATCAGGTCGATTCGCAGCTCGTCCTTCTCCACGTCCAGCAGTCTCAGAGCAGCACCCACTGCGACAGTCGATGGCAAGGGAGAAGCCCCTGCTGCCACCTCGTAGAGAGACTCTGCCGGCTCACGCGAATCGACCACAACCAGCGATCTCCCATCCGGAGCAAGAACACGCACGAAATCGCTCTTGTCATGCGCTGAATCGTGGATCACCAGGCGAATCAGCACCTCCGTATTCCCGCTCGATACGGCGGAGCGGTGATATTGCCGCACCGTGTCGAGCTCTTCTGTCAACCATGCGCCCATCTGATCTGGCGAGTCGATGCCCATGGGCAGATCTCTGATCCTCACGAAGTCCAGAACACCCTTGCAGAACAGACACATGACCAAGTCACGGGCGCCGAGCATGGCGATCAGCACGTCGCTGTGCCGCATGTCTTTGACGCCCAGCAGAGACGCTCGGGCATATGCCAGTGCCGCCGGCTCGATGGTGTCCACGGTGATTCGTGCTTTGCGGCACGCATGAACCACCTCGCCCATCTCCTCCGCGTCCGCCGCTACCGCCAACAATCGTTTCCGCGAACCGGAACCCATTCCAACACCGCAGAAGTCCTGTTGCCTCTGTCTTCCGGACAGGGCTACGTATTGATTCAGCTCGGCATCTATGAACTCGCTGACGTTCACCGGCAGTGGCCGCGGGAGATCCAACAACCGTATGATCGTGGAATGGGTCGATACGGCCGCCACCACGCCCGCTCGGCTTATTCTGGCTTGCTTGGCCAGCTTCCTGAACACTCTCGACATCGCCTTGGCTTGCACAGCCGCCGGCTGCGACTCGGCGGCAGGCAGATCACCATTCGCCGCCGCGACGACTCGGATGCCGCGCGGCGCCTTTTCCACCAGTGCGGCACTGATGTGGCGACTGCCGATGTCCAGACCCAGAGCTGTTTTCGTGCGAGACTTCATGGATTGATCCGCAGTGCATCGATCCGGATCAGATGCGGTGGCCCATCGGGAGCCGTCGTCACATCCGCTTCCAGCCGGACCACGAAACCGTGCGAGGTCGTTGCCGTCGAAGTGATCGTCGAGCCACCGACCGTCACGGTATACGCCCCATCGCCGAACGATTTGTCCTTGAACCCCTCATGCCAGTCCGCATCGGCCCGCAGTTGGGCCAGTGCATCGTTCAATCCCGCTTCCGCGACGGCCATCGCTTCTGCGCCGTGAACGTGGTTCTGCATGAGTTGAATCTCCTCGGCATTCACCTGCAAGTGGCCCATCACTGTGGCCGCCAGAAGTGCGACAAGCACCACGACGATGAGCAGCACCGAACCAGCTTCTTTCCACTTCGTTCGCATGGATCCAACTCACGGCACGACGGCTACGCTTCTCGGTGAGACAACGACATCAACCTTCACATAGTTGGTGAACAGAGTGTCCGGTTGCTGAACCGTCTTCTTATCATTTGAAACTACGAGCAACGTAACGGTCCTATCCCCGGCGCCTCCCACGTAGGCATTTGGCACGGCGCTGCCCGATCCGGTGAGCGTGATCTCAAGATCCGTATTCGGCGATGCCTGAATCTGTTCGTAGCGCGAGGAATCGTGGTTCCAGAGAAAGACGGTTGCTCCATCGGTACGGGATGAATCGGCGTTCACGCCGCTGCCACTCCACGTCACGATCAAGCCCAGCAGGTCTCTCGGGTCCTGCTCGATCTGGAACGTTACCCGAAGCTGGGCATATCGAGACTCGTCCGACACTGCCAGGACGTGAGACTGCTGGTCGTCCGCCGCGAGGGAATTGTACTGATCCCCCTCAATGGCTTGGGCCGGAATACCCGGCTCATCCGGCACCTGTGATTCGCCCTGGTCCGCGAACGCAAAGCAATTCACGCCGGGCTGACCAGTCGTGAAATCGTACGTCTCGGTGCCTTCTTCCTCACTCCCTGCGGAGGCGGCAACACGGAGATAGCATGCTCCGAGGACGGTCTTATCATGGGCCAGACTCCCCGTGCTTCGCAGCCCGGCCTCCCAGGTCACGAGGCGGATTGCCTCTGGTGTCTGCGTGGAATTGCTGAGATCATTTCCGTCGTAGCAGACGAACCGCAGAGAGTCCACCGGCCCAACCAACTCGCTCGGATCGCCGACCGGTCCGCACTCCACGCGGCCGTTCGCTCCCAGGCCGCAACGGTAAATCCCGCCGTCGGCGGCCTCAAACTCGATGTACCCGTCGTTGCTGCTGCTCGAGCTGACGGCCACCACCCGGCGGGCCCCCGCCAGATCACGACTCAGTTGCTCGTTCAGCACTCTGGCGTCCTGAACCATTTCCAGGTTCGCCCACTGGGTGTCGGCGCTGTTTCGGATGCCGGCAAACAGCGGCATGATCGCGGCAAAGACCGTCGCCATGATCGCCACGGCAACCGTCAATTCCACGACCGTGGTCCCACGCCGGTCTGCTGTCTTGTCTTTCACACGTACCATCTCTCTGCGCACTCCATGACAACGCACACGGGAGTTTTCGGCACAAACGAGCGCGTCCATTACCGCGTGTACCCCCAGATGTTCGGGCAAGACAGTGACAGACAAAGCACCCACCCCAGAAGCTTCACCAAAGCCCATGGCGCGTTCTTATAGGTCCTGTTTCTGTACCGAACGGGCGGTCAGGGTGGCCTGCCGCGTAGATGCCCTATAACTCAGTTCACAGGCTTCGCCAACCCTGCGAGGTCTGCCGGTGGGCCGGGCCACCGCCTTGCGAGGGCAGTCGTCAGGCTCACGTCGATCTCCTCCGTCGCCAGCGTTCGGTCGCCGTTGCGGTCGAGCCCAACAGCGACGGTCACTGTCCTGAGCGTCGGGTGCCCGTCGTCGGCCACGGTGCACAAGAAACCGCCCTGCAACTCCTGCGAATTCGCTCGGAAGGATTCGTCATAGTGATAGATCGATCGGGCCCGTATCCGCTCCAGTTCCTGTTGCGCCAGGAGCAGGCTCCAGCTCTTGCGCTCGATGGCGCGGTCCATGCCGTGCGTCGTCGTCAGGGCCTTGAGAAGTGGGATGATGGAGATCAACAGCAGGGCCGAGGCAACAACCACCTCGCTCAGAGTGACGCCGGAGCAGCGAAGGAGAGAGGGTATTCTCAGCCGTCGCGCCGCATCCATTTCACTGCTCCCGTCGCAGGCTCGACCTGCACGAAGTACACCCGTCCTTCCGCGGCAATTCGCAGTTCCGTATCGCTGCCACTGAGCAGATTGCCCAAAGGACCGAATTCGAATCTCTGCCCGCCGCCGCAGTTGATCTCTTCGGGAATGTCGCAGTCCGCAATCACAGTGGAATCCTGCAGATCGATGATCTGATAGCCGGTGTGGGGCGCCCCGCCCTGCATGAGCAAAGCGAATCCGTCCGGATTCTCGGCGGCGTGCAGAATGGCGTTGGCGCGCGCACGCCGAAGGGCCGTCGCGATCTGTTGAACGAAGGCGTCGGCTCTCGCACCATTCGCGGCCGCCAGATTCAGCCTCGGCACAGCTATGCAAGCGAGGATCGAGAGGATCAATACCACGGTGATGACCTCCACCAGGGTATATCCTCTTTGAGGCAATCGCCGCTGGCTGCAAACATCGTATCCGGCAAGTGGCATAACGCTGTGCATGGATAGGATCGTCGATGGCCGCACGCGGCGGTCATCCACCCCACGGTCCCAGTAGAATCCGGAATCCATGAATCGAACTCACACGCCCACACGACTCAATGAGTGTGCGACGAAACGCGATGAGTCGTCGTGCTGTACAGATACGCGGTCCCAAACGGGCACCCGGGAGGGCCGTCCGGGAAGTACTCCTCATCTTCGGTCACCGTCTTGAGATCGGCAGGCCAGACTCCCTTGTTCGCATAATACAATTCGATCTGCGAGTTGAGCAGATCGACGTTCGTCTCGCACGCATTGATCTTGGCGTTGGTCGCGCCGCTGATCATCCGCGGCACGGCGATGGCCGCCAGCGCCCCAAGGATCATCACCACAACCAGGAGCTCTACCAGAGTAAACGCTCTCTTGCCGGACATGTCTTCCTCCTTACTGCGTCGTTCATTCACCATAGGAGATTACGGTCACATAATCGGGGATGCCACCGGCGGTGATACGGGCGCCACCGCCTTGGTGGAATGAGCATGGGGCGAAACACGATGAGTCGTCGTGCTGTACTGATACGCGGTCCCAAACGGGCACTCGGGAGGGCCGTCCGGGAAGTATTCCTCATCTCCGGTCACCGTCTTGAGATCGGCAGGCCAGACTCCCTTGTTCGCATAATACAACTCGATCTGCGAGTTGAGCAGATCGACGTTCGTCTCGCACGCATTGATCTTGGCGTTGGTCGCGCCGCTGATCATCCGCGGCACGGCGATGGCCGCCAGCGCCCCGAGGATCATCACCACAACCAGAAGCTCCACCAGAGTGAAGGCCCCTTTTCTGTGCATCATAAGCTCTCTTTCATTTCGTTCACGTTCGCAGATCAAGGCTCCTATCGACAGAAAACGTCCCAGGCTTTATCCCACACCGGGCACGATTACTTCAGACAAGCCATGTAGTCGAACATGGGCAGGTACACGCCCATCAAGACAAGACCGATAACCAGCCCCATGACGACGGTCAGCGTCGGCTCCAGCTTCACCAGAAGAGATGCCGCGAGGCGATCCGCGTCCTTGTCCAGGAGATCCGCCGCCTTGGTGAGCATTTCCGACAGGATGCCCGCCTCTTCTCCGGAGGCCACAAGCTGGATCACCATGGGGGGAAAAATCGAGTGCGTGCGGAGCGACTCGGCGACCGGGTGCCCCGTTCGAACGGCCTGCTGCAAGTCGGCCGTGACACGTGCGATTTCCTCATTACGGACTACCTTGGCTGCGGCATCGAGCGCCTCAATGATCGGAACACCTACCGAGATCAACATGCCGAACGTCCGCACAAACTGCGAGACGAGAATCAGCCGGCTCAATGGGCCGATCAGGGGCGTTCGAATCTTCAATCGGTCCCAGCGAACGCGCACGCGAGAATCCTTCAGCAATCGCCGAACAGCAAGAACAGCTCCAGCCAGAGCAGGCACAAGCAGCCACCACTTCGTCCTCAAGAACGTACTGAGGGCGACGAGCACCTGCGTCGGCCCGGGCAACTCGACGTGCAATCGCCTGTACAACTGCGAGAACATCGGCACGACGAAGATGAGCAAGGAGATCACCACCAGCGAACAGACCAGGCCGACCACCATCGGATAGACAAATGCGGCTCGCGTCTTCTCCTGAAGCTCCAGGCGCTTCTCCAGGTATCGCGCGCTGGCATCGAGCGACTCCGCCAGCTTGCCCGACGATTCGCCCGCGTCGATCATTCCGAGGAAGAAGTCCGAGAAGACACTACGATGTTTTTCGAAGGCAGCCTTCAAACTGGAGCCGGATTCCACACGCCGGCGGATGTCCGCGAGAACAGTCCGGAACGCCTCGTTCTCCGTTTGCTGTTCGAGGACCTGCAGGCTGCTCGTGATGGACAGGCCCGCCGAGAACATGCCGCCGAATTTGTATGCGAAGGAGGCCACCTCGCGTTGCCGAATGCGGCCGCGCGATCGCTGCGATCCCCGCTGCCGACGGGCACGAACCAGCACGTATCCGAGCTTCACGAGCTCGCATCGCAATGCTCGGATGCTCTCCACGTTCGTGTAGACGCTGCTGACTTCGTTCCCGGCGGGATCTCGTGCTGTGTACTCAAAAACGGCCATCATTCACTCTTGAGATCCACCACGCGCATCAGTTCATCTACTGTCGTCGTGCCCCGGACCACCTCATCCAGAGCGCTGGTCCGTAAACTCCTCATTCCCTCCTTCATCGCCTGCTCCTTCAGCAAGGTGTCGCCGGCCCCTTCCAGGATCATTCGCTTGATCCTCTGGGAGATAGGCATGATCTCATAGACCGCCTTGCGGCCCTTGTAGCCGGTCCGATAGCAATAGTGGCAGCCGGCGCCTCGACACAGGCGGCTTACATCCCCCGGCTCGATATGGCCCTGGAGCAAGTCTCGTTCGTGCGGATCAGGATCGTAAGGCTGCTTGCACCGCGGACACACGACTCGCACAAGCCGTTGGGCGACGGCGCCGAGGAGGGCCGAAGCCACCAGGAACGGCGGGATGCCGATATTGATCAGACGCGATACCGCTCCCGCCGCATCGTTTGTGTGCAGCGTGCTCAGGACCAAGTGCCCCGTCAGGGCGGCGCTGATCGCGATTTCCGCCGTTTCAAGGTCGCGGATCTCGCCGATCAGGATGATATCCGGGTCCTGCCTCAGGATGCTTCGCAGGGCCGACGCGAAGGTCATCCCCGCCGCCGGCTTGACCTGCACCTGCGTGATCCCCGGCAAACGGTACTCAACCGGGTCCTCGACCGTTACGATGTTCCGTTCGGGTAGGTTGATGAGCTGCAGAACCGAGTAGAGCGTGGTCGTCTTGCCGCTGCCGGTCGGGCCGGTCAGCAGGAGCATCCCATAGGGGTTCGCGGCGAGGGCCCGGAACTTGTGGTTGTCGTCCGGCGACTTCACGACCTCGTCCAGGGACCAGCGACTGGCGTTCTTGTCGAGAATGCGCAGCACGATCTTCTCGCCTCCAACCGATGGGAGAGACGACACACGAAGATCGTATTCCTGCCCCTCATGGCGGAGCGTAATGTGGCCGTCCTGGGGGATTCGCTTCTCGGAGATGTCCATCTGGGCCAGGATCTTGATGTGCGAGATCACCTCGGCCCGGGCAGAAACCGGGACATCCACTGCCCGCCGGAGCATGCCGTCCACGCGGTACCTCACGCGGAGTTCGCTCGTCTGCGGCTCGATGTGAATATCGCTGGAGCGGGCGTCGATTGCCCCTCGGACAATGGACGCGACCAACTTCGAGATCGGATCGTCCCCCGTCCCGAACGGGCCGTCCGCCTCGGTGGGGTCGGTTTCCGCCTCCGAACCCGTATCGCCCTTAAGGCGCATGGAGGCAATCGCCTGTTTCGTCACGTTGGCCACGTCGAAATGGTAGTGGATCGCCTGCTGCAAGGCGTGCGGCGTTGCCGCCACGGGGACGACGCGATAGCCGGTCTTGAGCTCGATTTCGTCCCGGGCTCGCAGGTCCAGCGGTGAACTCATCGCGACAATCAACTGCTGCCCCTCTCGTCGGAGGGGGATTGCGCTATGACGAGTCGCCACGTCCTGCGCGATCAAGTGGGCCACAATCGGGTCGATCATCTCGGGCGACAGGTTCACAAACTCAAACTTGTGGACTGCGGCAACCGCTCTGGCAAGCTGCTCCTCATCCACCAGTTTCTCGCGCTTCAGCAACACGAGCAGACTCTCGCCGGTCTGCTTGCGCTTCTCGGCCAGAGCCTCGACGTCGGCGGACGACACCGCCTTCTCACTCACGAGAAACGATATTATCGGGTCGCAATCGGTCACAGAGCATCTCCTGGTCACTATGCCACCGGGGACTTATCGACAGATCTGCGGGGACACGTTAGATTGACGATCTGCCATTTGTGATTTACGATGGGCACACGGGGCCCGAACCGACGGGATGCTTCACGGCCAATCCCGGTCGGCGCAGGAGCTTGAAGAGTCAACGCAACATAGTCGATCTCGAGGGATGGAGGTAGAACCATGAAGAGTCGGACGAGACTGCTGATAATTGGTGCCATTTCGATGTTGTTGTGCAGGGGGTTTCCCGCGACGGCGCAGGACTCTCTCCAGATCCGCGACCTGTTCAACGGCAAGGACCTGTCGGGCTGGGTCAACGTCAACACCGCCAAGGACACGTGGTCCGTAGAGGACGGCGTCCTGATGTGCACAGGGCAACCCATCGGGGTTCTCCGGACCGACCGCCAGTACGAGAATTTCATCCTGCAAGTCGAATGGAAGCATCTGACGGCGGGCGGCAACTCCGGGGTCTTCATCTGGAGCGAAGGGACTGTGCCGGAGGGTAAACGACTGCCCACAGGCATGGAGGTTCAGATCCTGGAGTTGGAGTGGGCCGTCCAGCACAACCAGACCGATGCCTACGTCCACGGCGAGGTCTTCCCCACCGGGAATATCACGACGGTGCCCGACAACCCGCGAGGCCCCCGGAGCAAATCGGCCGAGAACCGCTGCAAAGGCAAGGGCGAGTGGAACCAGTACACGATCGTCGCCGTCGACGGCGTCATCAAGCTGTCCGTGAACGGCAAGTTCGTCAACGGCATCCGCGACGCCTCCGTCAAGAAGGGCTACATCTGCTTGGAGTCCGAGGGGGCGCCGATCCATTTCCGCAATATCCGAATCATCGAGCTGCCGCCCGGCATCACGCCCCCGGAACGGACCGCTCCGGTCGTCGAGGAGAAAGCCGCCGGGGCAGAGGACGCAACAAAGGAGGCACAGGCATGAGAACGCCCCCTAAGCCGATAAGTCAGGCGAGGCGGACCTTCCTGGGCGGCGCCGCAGCCACGGTCGGTCTGCTCGCGACGCGATGGCTCAGGCGAGCCAGCGCACTGGTGCCCACCACGGCCGATCCCGAGGAACGGAAACGAATCGAGGCAGCCCTTCCGGCAGAAGCATTCGTCGCGCCAGGCAAACCCAGACGCCTGTTGGTCTTCGACCTCAACGTCGGGTATGGCGGCCACCGCTCCATCGCTACGGCCAACACGGCGTTCACGCTGATGGGCGCCAAGACCGGCGCGTTCGAGACGGTCGTCAGTCGCGATCCCGCAGTGTTCGAGCCACAGAGCCTCGGGCAGTTCGACGCCGTCTTTTTCAACAATACAGTGGGCAACTGCTTCGAAGACCCCGCACTGCGGCAGAGCCTGATCGATTTCGTCTACGGGGGCGGCGGGCTGATGGGCGTGCACGGCACCTCCGTCGCCTTCACCAAATGGCCCGGCGCGATTGAGGACTGGCCCGAGTTCGGCATCATGCTCGGCGCACGCGGCGCGAATCACTACGAAAGCGATGAGCACGTCTTCATCAAGCTCGACGATCCGACCCACCCCCTCGTTCAGCCGCTCGGAGGCGACTTCGACTACCGCGACGAGTTCTTCCGCGTCCACGAG
>ENA-UPTA01001728-UPTA01001728.1-activated-sludge-metagenome-genome-assembly--contig:-NODE-1728-length-23776-cov-5.264829_pt1 | contig 23776 bp, 17 predicted proteins | sample MGYA00238184_ERZ773361 | MGnify/ENA primary metagenome ERZ773361 (study PRJEB29100, sample SAMN05720205) | activated sludge metagenome | isolation source: anaerobic digester from wastewater... | reverse complement strand
GAGCCACCGGCTCATAACCGGTAGGTCCCTGGTTCGAACCCAGGTGGGCCCACCAAGTCGTTTAATGGAACAGGGAGAAACGTAGGTTATGCATAACAGCAGGGGTAAAATTGTGCTGGTATTATTCAATATGGAAACAAGAGTTTCGGCAGAAACTTGCCTCTAAATGAATGCACCTCTCGCGGGTGCATTTTTTTTGCCCATTAACCCAAGGAAAGGGGAAAATAATTGAGAGAAGACCTTCAATTGTTGATTGAACTGCAGAAAAGCGATTCGGATGCCGCGCGGATCAAAATAAAAAAGAAGGAATTGCCGGAGCGTATCGCAAAACTGGACCAGGCTTTTCAGGTCCTGCAGCAAAAGATGGACGACTTTCGCGCCCATTTGGAGGATTTACGCAAACAGTACAGGGAAAAAGAGGATAAACTGAAAAAGGGACAGGACGGCTTGAAGAAAGCCAAAGAACGTCTCGAAACGGTTAAGAACAACAAGGAATATCAGGCCATCCTGAAAGAAATCGACAATATGGAAAAGAAGAACGGCGACCTGGAATCCGAAATCATCGCCCTGTTCGATGCCATCGATAAGGAAAACGGCGAGTTAAAGCAGCAGGAGAAGGAATTCGCACAGGAGTCAATTGCTCATCAATCCGAACGGGATAAAATGGAATTGGAGATGAAATCCCTTGATGAAGGTATTGCGGAATGTCAGGCAAGAAACGCACAGATCAGAAGCGCCCTTGAGGAAGGTCTGATCCGTAAATATGAGGCCATTCGGAACCTGCATAAGGGGGTCGCCGTTGTTTCCGTCTGGAAGGAAGTCTGTAACGGATGTCACATGAATATTCCTCCGCAGATGTACAATGAATTGCAGAAAACCACGATATTGATGTCCTGCCCTCATTGCAACCGGATCATATACTGGCAAAATCAGGAAGAAAATTCTTAGTCGTTGCCGGTAGATACCGATATCGCTTCGGCTTCGGGTTGTTCTATGGGTGATGGCCGAAATTTCTATTGACTAACCTGAGATAATCAATACGATTAAAATGGGAGTTGTAGCAGGGCAGATGATCGCTGGTCCGCTTGCGGGCTGGAGGAAAGTCCGAGCTCCACAGGGCAGGATGGTCGCTAACGGCGACTGGGGGCAACCCTAAGGAAAGTGCCACAGAAAAGATACCGCCCCTCCGGTTCCCGGAGGTCCCTTGGGGAGGCGGGCTTCGTCCCGCGGGTAAGGGTGAAATGGCGAGGTAAGAGCTCACCAGTTTCCCGGGTGACCGGGAAAGCTTGGTAAACCCCATCCGGAGCAAGACCGAATAGGAAAGCGTCAAGGATAGCCCGTCCGTGCTTTCGGGTAGGTCGCTCGAGGCGGCAGGCAACTGTCGTCCCAGATGAATGATCATCGCCCCCTTCCGGGTGACCGGGATGGGGAACAGAACTCGGCTTATGACCTGCTGCGGCTCCTTTTTTTACAGGAATCATCAATAAAGTGGAATAGTAATAAATATAAAAATATCAGGCGGGTAGCAGATGATTGAATTTTGTAAAATGAGCGGCAGCGGCAATGACTTTATTCTGATTGACAACCGGGGGTTGGATTTGCCTGTCCGCGATCTCAATGGGTTCATCAACCGCGTCTGCGCCCGCAAAGGCGCCGTGGGGGCCGACGGTCTGATTCTGATTGAAAAATCGGAAACCCGGGATTTTCGCTGGCGATTCTTCAACGCCGACGGTTCGGAAGTGGCTATGTGCGGCAACGGCGGCCGCTGTGCCGCCCGGTTTGCCTTCCTCAAGGGTATCGCGCCAAAGAAGATGTCCTTTGAAACCCTGGCGGGTGTCATCGACGCGGAAGTGGACGGGGACACGGTCAAGCTGAGATTGACCGATCCCACCGAGCTTAAGACGAACCAGAAAATCACGATCGATGATATCCCCTTCGACGTCAACAGCGTCAACACGGGTGTGCCCCATGTTGTTCATTTCACCAGTTATCTCGATGAGTTCGACGTAATACATATCGGCCGGTCGATCCGTTACCACAAGGAATACAAGCCGGCCGGCACCAATGCCAATTTCGTGGAGGTTGTCGATGACAAGACGATCCGTATTCGCACCTACGAGCGCGGTGTGGAGGATGAAACCCTGGCCTGTGGTACCGGCTCGGTGGCGGCGGCCCTGATCGCGGCAGAAAAGAACATGGTCGAGTCCCCGGTCAGCGTCATCGTGAAAAGCGGCGAGACCCTGCGGATCCATTTCGAGAAAACGGGAACAGGGTTCGCGCAGATTTATCTTGAGGGAAAAGCGAACGTCGTTTATGAAGGCAGGCTTTGGGAAGAGGCCTATGCCTGATCGGTTCGTTCCAAACACCGATGCTCAGATCAGAAAATTCATCCGGGCATCTGATTAAATCGCCATCTTTGTCATTTCGACCGCAGGGAGAAATCTTATTGCTTCGCATGTCACACCGGGCTTGACCCGCGGTTCATTTGCAGGGTGTGACTTTCTGCAAATGGATCCTGAATCAAGTTCAGGATGACCAGTTAAGGAATATCTGGTTATTAAGATTTCTCCTATCTGCTCGAAATGAACTGTATTTTTGTAATTTTATGATTAGGTGATAAATAAATTCAGGAGGTTAGCATTGCAGGCAGCGGAAAGACTTTCGAAAATTCCCCCTTATCTTTTTATGGAGCTCCGTAAGAAAATCAACAAAGCCAAAGCCGACGGTGTGGATGTCATCAGTCTGGCCATCGGCGATCCCGTGGAGGCGACCCCGGATTCAATCATTGATGAGCTTTGCCGGACCGCCCGCAATCCCGAAAACCATCGTTATCCCACGGACGAAGAGAAGGGCATGCTGTCCTTCCGCCGCGAAGTCGCCCGCTGGTATGCGGAACGCTATGGCGTCACCCTCGACCCGGAAACGGAAATTCTGGGACTGATCGGTTCCAAGGAAGGATGCCACCACTTTGTCCTCGCACGGGTCAATCCCGGCGAGACGGTCCTCATGACCGATCCGGGTTATCCGGCCTACCGGTCCAGCATCCTCATGGGGGGCGGTGAACCTTACAACGTGCCGATCCTGCCGGAGAACAGTTATCTGCCGATTTTTGCCGATATTCCCACCGATGTGGCGAAAAAAGCAACGGCCATGTTCCTGAATTATCCGAACAATCCGACCGGAGCCTGTGCCACCCGGCCGTTTTTGAACGATCTGGTTGCCTTCGCGAAACAGTACGATATCGCCGTCTGCTACGACAACCCCTACAGTGAGGTACTTTTCAACGGTCAGGAGCGGATCAGTTTCCTTATGGCCGAGGGGGCAAAAGACATCGGTGTAGAGCTCAGCTCCCTGTCCAAGCCCTTCAACATGTGCGGGTGGCGACTGGGCATGGCCAGCGGCAACCGGGACCTTATCGCCGCCATCAGCAAGGTCAAGGAGAATACCGATTCGGGTATTTTCAACCCCATTCAGTATGCCGGGATCCATGCCCTGAAAAATGAGGCGGGCTCCGTCGATCACATGATCGCCGTTTACGGAAAGAGACGGGAGCGCGTCCTTGCGGCGCTGAAAAAGATCGGGATCGTCTTTGATCCGCCGAAGGGGACCTTTTACCTCTGGGTGCCTGTGCCGAAGGGGATGACGTCCCTGGAATTCACCAACCGCCTGTTCGACAAAACGGCGGTCGTCGTGGCGGCCGGGACGGCTTACGGGAAGTATGGCGAAGGGTTTGTCCGGTTCTCCCTGACGGTGCCGGATGCACGTCTCGAAGAGGCGATGCAGCGGATCGAAAAGGAATTCGCCGATTAAGACAGCAAGTTGCACATACCGGGTATTGCACCCGGTATGGGATTATGATTTCAGGCTGTAGCCGAGGGACGGGTGTAAAGGCTCATTTTCCGCAGGCGCACGCTTTCCGGCGTCACCTCCACCAGTTCGTCATCGGCAATATATTCAATGCACTGATCCAGCGACAGCCGTCGGGGCGGCCGCAGGATTACCGTTGCATCCGATGTGGCGCTCCGCATGTTGGTCAGCTTTTTTTCCTTGACGATGTTCACGAAAAGATCCCCCGTCCGGTTTCGTTCCCCGACAATCATGCCGCCATAGACTTCTGTTCCCGGGTCGAGAAACAGCTCTCCCCGGTCCGCCATGGCATGACATGCGTAGCCCGTTATTTTTCCGGGACGATCGGCAACGAGGGCGCCGCTCTGGCGCTGCGGGATGGGGCCGAACCACGGTTCGTAACCGGCATAGAGGGTGTTCATGACGCCGGATCCCTTCGTGTCCGTCATGAAATGACTGCGAAAACCGATCAGGCCGCGTGACGGAATGATGAATTCGAGATTCACCCGGCCGCTCCCCTTGTTGCTGAGATGGGTCATGCGGCCTTTCCGTTCCGAGAGTTTCATCGTGATGACGCCGACGTACTCTTCCGGCACATCCAGGAAGACCTGTTCCGTCGGCTCCATTTCGACGCCGTTTTGCTTGCGGGTAATGACCGTCGGTTTGGACACCATGAATTCATACCCTTCGCGGCGCATCGTCTCGATCAAAACCGCCATCTGCAGCTCACCCCGGCCGCAGACCTCAAAGGCGTCCTGCCGTTCCAGCAGTTTCAGCTTCAGGGAAACATTCTTCAGGGTTTCTTTCTCCAGACGGTTACGCAGATGCCGGGATGTCAGGAAACGGCCCTCCCGTCCCGCCAGGGGCCCATTGTTGACGTAGAAGATCATCGAGACCGTCGGCTCATCGATATAAATGCGGGGCAGCGGTTTCGGATTCTCCAGGGAGGTGACCGTGTCGCCGATCTTTACGTCCTCGACGCCGGCGAAGGCGAGAATATCTCCCGATTCGGCTACCGTGACGGCTTTTTTCTTCAAGCCCTGGAAGGTGTAAAGGGCGGAAAATTTAATCCCCGGCGTGTCCTGGTTGTGGCCGCAGAGCAGGTAAGGGCGGTTCATTTCCAGAGTACCGTTCATCAGGCGGCCGATGGCGATCTGCCCCACATAGGGATCGTAATCCAGGTTCGTAACCAGGAACTGGGGCTCTGTTTCATCGTCAGCCTCCGGTCCGGGAATGAAAGCAACGATCGTCTCAAAGAGCGCTTCAAAATTGGTTGCGGCGTCACCTAATTCCCGATGGGCGACGCCGATTTTCGCATTCGTGTAGAGGATAGGGAACTCAATCTGGTCTTCCGTCGCGTCCAGATCAATAAAAAGATCATAGACCTCGTCGATCACTTCTTTCACGCGGGCGTCCTGCCGGTCGATCTTGTTGATGACGAGAATAATGGGTAAGCCCTTGCCCAGAGCCTTTTTCAGAACAAAGCGGGTCTGGGGGAGAGGTCCTTCGCTCGCGTCGACCAGGAGCATGGCTCCATCGACCAGATTCAGGCTCCGTTCCACTTCGCCCCCGAAGTCGGCGTGGCCCGGCGTGTCCACAATGTTGATCTTCACGTCTTTGTACCGGACAGCCGTGTTCTTGGCCATGATCGTGATGCCCCGCTCCCGTTCGAGATCCATGGAATCCATGACCCGGTCTTCGATCACCTGATGATCGTTGAAGATTCCCGTCTGCCGCAGCATGCCGTCCACGAGCGTCGTTTTCCCATGGTCGACGTGGGAGATAATGGCGATATTTCGGATATTTCCCTTTCGCATAATATTTCCTGCCCTTTACCGGGAGTCGGTCCCGGATTTTCCGTTAAAAATAAAAAAACCCTCCCGGTCGTAGGAATTGCCGACAAGACGGGAGGGTGTCCCTTTAATGCCGAGCCACCCTTAATTGATCTGAATACAGAAAGCAAGCAATAAATTCATGCTGATACAAGGCTTCGGCGTTTTTCTTCTTTTAGCTTGACTTTTTTCTTCGGATCAATCAATTTCCAGGGCCGATCTGTATAACAAACGTTTGAAGAAAGGATCTGCCATGGAACCCATTAAAGTGATGCCCTGTCTGGATATGAAAAACGGACGCGTCGTCAAAGGCGTGCACTTTGTCGATATCAAGGATGCCGGAGACCCCGTGGAAAATGCAAAATTCTATCAGGATGAAGGGGCGGATGAGCTGGCCATGCTGGACATCGCCGCGACGGTCGAGAACCGCAAGACCCGTCTGGAATGGGTGAAGCAGGTGTCGTCCGTCATTCAGATTCCGCTCACGGTCGGCGGCGGCATCAACGAACTGTCCGACATCGAGCAGGTGCTGGGAGCCGGGGCCAGTAAAGTATCAATGAACAGCGCGGCGGTCCTGAAACCGGATCTGCTCCGGGAAGGAGCCGACAGATTCGGCTCGGCCAGGATCACCGTGGCCATCGACGCCCGGAGAAACGCGGCCATGCCGTCGGGCTTTGAGCTGGTCATTTCCGGCGGAACCAAACCCATCGGGAAAGACGCCATTGCGTGGGCGAAACGGTGCCAGGAACTGGGAGCGGGGGTGATTTTACCCACGAGCATGGACGGTGACGGAACGTTAAACGGTTACGATCTTGATTTCACGAAGGCCATTTCCGATGTCGTGACGGTGCCGGTCGTCGCGTCCGGCGGCGCCGGGAATCTGGAGCATTTCTATGACGCGGTCGTCAAGGGCGGCGCCCAGGTGGTCCTGGCCGCTTCGGTCTTCCACTATAGAACCTTCCGCATTAAAGAAGTGAAAGAATATCTGAAGTCAAAGGGCCTGCCGGTTTATTTATAAAAAGATATGGGGTGGACAACTCCCTTCCGTTTCTAGAGGACATCAAACCGGTCCGGAAGTCGGTGGTGTATTCCATAACCGTTTTCCTGCCTGATATCTTGCAGGGCAAGGAAAGTTAGAAATTAAAGGGAAAAGACACAAGGTGAGGCGGGCAAGCACCACCTGACTTTTTGTCTTTTAATAATGGTTAAAAGAGTCCAACCTTGTTGATTTGTCATCTCAGGCTTGGAGACCCATTTCCAGTTCGTAACACTCTGCTAATGGATTCCGGGTCGCGCTACGCTTGCCCGGAATGACATATAAGCTTTGCATAGATAACAAACGGTATTCATTAGAAATAAGTGTTTGCCACGGTGTCGTCCCGGACCTGATCCGGGACCCATTTCCAGATTGTTCCGCTCTGCGAATGGATACCGGCTCGGAGACCGGTATGACGCCGAGGTTTGCTGCGATATCATCCAGGACAAAATGAAGCCGCTCTTGGGAGAGATATGTAGTGCGGGCGCGGCCTGCCGATCCGTTAATGGTAGGTCCTGTCCACCCTACGGCTACGATTATCCATCTATTATCTCGACTATTCGGACCCCCTCGGGCCTGATGCGATAATCTCCGGAGAGACGCCTTCCTCATATTTCTTAAAGTTATCTTTGAACAACTGCGCCACCTTCTTCGCCTGGGCATCGTAGGCTGCCGGGTCCGGCCAGTTGATCTGCGGATTCAGCACGCTGTCGCTTACGCCTGGACAGCTTGTCGGTACATCGAGATTGAAATAGGGATCTTTGCGCAGAGGTATGGCATCCAACTCGCCGTTCAGGGCGGCGTGGACCATGGCCCGTGTGTCCTGAATGCGGAACCGGTGGCCCATCCCGGCGGGTCCGCCGGTCCATCCGGTATTGATGAGCCACAGTCGGGCGTGATGGCGTTTGATTTTGTTCTGCAGCAGCTCCGCATAAACCAGAGGCGAAAGCGCGAGGAAGGGTGCGCCGAAGCAGGAACTGAAGGTCGCCTCCGGTTCCGTCACGCCTTTTTCCGTGCCCGCCACGCGCGCCGTGTAGCCTGACAGGAAATGATAAACCGCCTGCTCCGGTGTGAGTCGGGCAATGGGCGGCAGAACGCCGAAGGCGTCCGCCGTGAGCATGATGACGTCTTTTGGATGGCCGCCGACGCCCTTGCGGGTCGCAGTGGGAATATGGCTCATGGGGTAGCCGGCCCGCGTGTTTTCGGTCAGGCTGTCATCGTTGAGATCGATCCGGCAGGTCTGGCTGTCAAAACCCACGTTTTCGAGGATGGTGGCGAATTTCCTCGTGGTTTCATAGATTTCCGGTTCCGCCTCGGCAGAGATGCGGATGATTTTCGCGTAGCACCCGCCTTCGAGGTTGAAAATCCCTTCGTCACTCCATCCGTGCTCGTCGTCGCCGATGAGAATCCGGCTTTCGTCGGTGGAGAGGGTCGTCTTCCCCGTGCCGGAGAGGCCGAAAAAGATGGCCACGTCTCCCGGTTTGTTCATGCTGGCGGAGCAGTGCATGGAAAGCACTTTCTGCTGGGGCAGCACGTAATTCAGGGCCGTGAAAATCGATTTTTTGATTTCCCCGGCATAGTGGGTGCCGCCGATCAGGATCAGTTTTTCCGCGAAGTTGATGACAATGAACACCTCGGAACGGGTCCCGTCGACCTGCGGGATGGCATGGAAATTGGGCACATGCAGCAGGGTAAAGTCGGGGATGTGATCCGACAGTTCCTCCTTCTGTGCCTGTATGAAGAGATTGCGGGCAAACAGGTTATGCCAGGCCGTTTCCGTGATCACCCGGATGGGAATGCGATACCCCGGAGCGGCCCCGGCAAAACAGTCCTGGACGTAGACGTCCTTGCCCTGGAGATAGGCCAGCAGCCGGAGGCGCAGGGTCTCAAAATGTTCAGGCGACATGCTCCGGTTGGCTTCGCCCCACCAGATTTTATCCACGCTCGTTGGTTCCTGGACGATAAATTTATCCTGGGGTGAGCGTCCGGTGTGGTGGCCCGTACGGATGACCAGGGGGCCGATGTGGGCCACCCGGCCTTCACGGCGGCGGATCACCTCTTCGTAGAGGCGAGGGGTGGGCAGATTCCAGTAAATGGCGTTCAGATTATGAATGCCGTGTTTGTCAAGACCATAGGTACTTTCGATCGTACTCTGGCTGCTCATGGTTCCTCCCTTTCAGGCTGATGACCGTTCCTTTCGGCCGTAAGATTATCCAACTAAAAGAAATAACTGATATATATATTCATATACGGTGTGTAAAAAATGGAAAAACTCCCCTGTGCCGGTTTTTCAATGAAAAAAAGAATCGGTATACTCAGACGATCCGGATCGGTTTAACCGGATTTCAGCCTCTGAACTGGGTGCAGATCTCGGATGAACCGGGTTCGTAATTCCGGCACACCTCCGGCCGCGTCTCGTGAATCGCGCAGGAATGAAACGCTCCCTCCCAGGTAAGGAAGGGGCAGCGGTTCAAAGAGCGACCGTCCACGTCGGAGAGCAAATGATCTCCCGCCCAGAAGGCGTGTTCATGTTCGATGATTTCCAGGATATCCTTCCGGTTTTCCCGTCGCCAGCGTTCCATATCCTTTTCGGTCACGTAGGCGATGAAATCGACCATGCAGCACACACCGCAACGTTTGCAAATCAAAGCAAACAACCTTTCTTAATAAAAAAAGTTCGCCATTTCAAAGAACGTCAAGGACACATAAGGACGTTGATATGTTTTGGGAGCATCACGCAGGAAGCGTGCCGTTCTGGCCGCCTCTGTCCCCGCGTTCGGCGGGGACAAACTGTAAGCGATGAAAAAAAATCCCCTCATGGAGAACATGATTTGCGGAGCGTCGCAATCGGCGCCGCTTTCGGGTTCTCCCTTCGTGAGACCCTTCCGGTCTCACGGTCTGTCAAAAGAAAAGTCTTTAATCTCCAATCCTTTGCATGATTGTCGTTCTTTCCCTTAACTATCCTTCCTCATCAGGAGGAGGTATTCATATTGAAAGAGATCCTCGATAAAATGCCGAAGAATCTCATGTTCATGCTTGGTCGAGTGGCGGCGCTTGAGCAGCCAAAAGAGCGAATCATTTATATCGAGCCGGATAAAATCGGCCAGGGGGCCTCTGCGAATCCGATAACCGTGGTGAGCGGCCACGCTCTCCAGGTGTGAGAACTTGATGGTGTACTCGTCGTGCCCTCTGAGAATGATCCGTTTCGGGTTTCCCGGCGCGGACACGGGAATCATGCCCTGGAACTCTTCGGGAACGGTCGCCTCGCAACTATGTTCGCTGATGAAGATGAAGGACACACCCTCGCGGCAGAGTCTTTCCGTTATGTCCACCGCACCGAGGTTAAAATTGAATGTATCACGCTCGGGGACAGGAAACGAGTATAATTTGAAAAGAGATCGGATTCTTTCCAGTTCGGGGTCGGTTTCGGCCGGTTCCCGAAGCAGCGCCACCGGAATGTCCACGACGGTCGGAAAATCCCCCACGTTTTCATTCAGAATGACCAGATCATGTTTGCGAAGGGCGTCTTCCGAGACATCAAATATATCCGAGAGATGGAACTGCACCGGATAGTCGAGCAGGGTCTTTTTCTGTTCGGCCAGGAGAAAGGGCGAAATGTCGACCATGGTTGCCTGAAATGCCGGGTGCATTTTCAGCAAATCGTGCATGAGATAACCGTAGCCGCCGCCGATCTCCAGCACCGACGTGACCTGGTCGAGGGGCAGGTTCTCCCGCAGAAATTCGTACAGGTGGCATCCGTAAGATGCGCGTTTTGTGAGCACAGTCCGGCAGGGACTCCGGTCTGGGTAGAGACTGTTGGAAACGGTCAACTCCCACCCGAGAGAGTTCAGCGTGCTGGTATGATATTCCTGCGTCGAATTTATGTAATAACCCATCGTTTTTCATTCCCCCGGTGAAATAAATTTTCTTTGCCTGTCATATAGCATTAAATTTCCCGGGGTTGAATAAAATTTTCTTGACAAATCCGGGCAAAAGACATAGGCTCCGCCCCTTCTCCGCCGGTTGGTATGCCGGTGGCAGAGCGGTAGTATTTGACGGCGTTGATTTCTTGGCGGTTTCTTGAAAGGGATTCCCACACGGAACATCCCGTGTAGCCGGAACTGAATCCAATTAACCACAAAAATATTTTAAGTTTGTTTTCACTTTTACCGATGCTTCGGGAGGCGAAAGTTGCCGGAAGCGATTTTTTACCAAAAAACAAGGAAGGAATATGTCACAAGCGAGCAGAAACATAAGGAATATTGGTATAAGCGCCCACATCGATTCGGGGAAAACGACCCTGACGGAGCGCATCCTTTTTTATACGAAGCGTATCCACGCCATTCATGACGTGAAGGGGAAAGATGGCGTCGGGGCGACCATGGATTCCATGGATCTGGAAAAGGAGCGCGGCATTACCATCGCCTCCGCCGCAACCTACTGTAACTGGGATGATCATGTCATCAACATCATCGACACGCCCGGCCACGTTGATTTCACCATCGAGGTGGAACGGTCCCTGCGGGTTTTAGACGGAGCCGTCCTGGTCCTGTGTTCCGTAGGGGGCGTCCAGTCCCAGTCGATCACCGTGGATCAGCAGATGAAACGCTACCAGGTGCCCTGTATCGCTTTTGTCAACAAGTGCGACCGCAACGGCGCCAACCCCCTGAAAGTGATTTCTCAACTGCGTACGAAGCTCGGGCATAACGCTGTGGCCATGCAGATTCCCATCGGCCTGGAAAGCGAATTCCAGGGCGTGGTCGATCTTGTGACCATGGAGGCGATCTATTTCGACGGAGATAACGGTGAGATGGTGAGGCGGGAGACCGTTCCCGAATCGCTCCTGGCAATGGCCCGGGAAAAACGGGAAGAGTTGATCGACGCCGCGACGATGTTTTCCGACGAGCTGACCGAGGCGGTCCTCGAAGGCGGCGATGTTTCCTGTGAATTGATTACGGATGCGATACGGAAAGGCGCGGTTGCGCGTAAACTAACCCCCGTGTTTATCGGTTCCGCCTACAAAAACAAGGGGGTGCAGCCCCTGCTGGACGCCGTGACGTCCTATCTGCCCTGCCCGCTGGAAGTGGTGAACGAAGCCATTGACACGGAAGACACGACCCGTCGTGTCGTGCTCTCCGGCAACCCCGAAGATCAACTCATTTCGCTGGCTTTCAAGCTTGAAGACGGCCCTTACGGCCAGTTGACGTATGTCCGTGTTTACCAGGGGGCCATCGGCCGGGGCGACACCATTATCAACACCCGAACGGGCAAGAAGGTGAAAGTCGGCCGGGTGGTTCGCATGCACGCCGACCAGATGGAAGACATCGACGCAGTCGCCGCCGGGTCCATCGGCGCCCTGTTCGGGATCGACTGCGCCTCCGGCGACACGTTCGTCGCCCCCGGGGTGAACCTGACCATGCTGTCCATGTTCGTACCTGAGCCGGTCATTTCCCTGGCCCTGATTCCCAAGGACAACAAGGCCCAGATAAGCATGTCCAAGGCGCTCAACCGTTTTACGAAAGAAGACCCCACGTTCCGGACCCATGTCGATGCGGAGACGAACGAGACGATCATCGAAGGCATGGGAGAGCTCCATCTGGAGATTTACGTGGAGCGGATGCGGCGGGAATACGCTGCCGAAGTGACAACGGGCAATCCCCGGGTGGCGTATCGCGAAACGATTACCCGCCGGGCGGAGTTCAACTATACACACAAAAAGCAGACGGGTGGCGCCGGTCAGTTCGGCCGGGTGGCCGGTTTCCTCGAACCCTATGCCGAAGGGGATTTCCTGTTCGACAACAAGATCACCGGCGGGTCCATCCCCACGAACTACATCCCGGCCTGTGAAAAGGGCTTTCAGCAGTCCCTGGAAAAAGGCCCCAAGATGGGCTTCCCCGTGACGGGGATCAAGGTCTGCATCAACGACGGAGCCTTTCATGCCGTCGATTCTTCGGAGATTGCCTTTATCGCCGCCGCCAAGGGGGCCTTCAGGGAGGCCTATGCAAAGGCCGCGCCGGTTATCCATGAACCCATCATGAAGGTTGTCATCGAAACCCCGACGGAATACCAGGGATCGGTCATGGGGCTGCTCAACCAGCGGCGGGGCATCATCGTCGGCGCCCAGGACGAAGGCGCCATGAGCGTCGTCGAATCCCAGGTGCCGCTGGCAGAAATGGTCGGATTCTCCACAATTTTAAGATCGGCCACCCAGGGTAAGGCCCAGTTTACGATGGAATTTGCCGCCTATCGCCAGGTTCCGGCGTCGGTTGCGGAAAAGATCCTGGAAGAAATCGCCCTCCGGAAGAAAACGGCTGCGTAAACAGGCAAACGCATGTTATTAAAGGAAGCAATCAGCCCGGTGCGACGGTTGCGCCGGCCGGGACAGGTCATTTACCTGTCGGACAGGAATATTGCCATGATGATCAAGGAATTGAGCGAAAGAAATCCCCTGCGCCACCTGGGGCTGGATATGAATATTCTGAAGGAAAATGGTGCTTTCGGCGCCGTGATGGCTCCGGCAGGTGTCGGAAAGACGGCCCTGCTGGTTCAGATTGCCCTTCAGGCCATGATGAAGAAGTTTTCCGTGTTTCATGTGAGCCTCCAGGACCCGGTCCACAAGGTCACCCTCTGGTACGACGAAATCCTCCAGGATCTGACCAAAACCTACCCGGTGGACAACGTCCAGGAGCTGCGGGAAGAGATTCTCCTGCACCGCTTCATCATGACCTTCCGGGTGGACGACTTCAGCGTGCCGAAGCTGGCGGAACGTCTGAACGACCTGGCCGTCCAGAACATTTTTCTGCCCCAGATCCTGATCATCGACGGCCTGCACTTTAACAGCAAGATTCAGCCTTTCCTTCAGGAGATGAAAGCCCTGGCGGAAAAACAGAATTTCTTTGTCTGGTTCGCCCTCCACATTCACCGCAACGAACAGACGAATCAGGCGGGAATACCTTTATCCATCGAGGGATTACAGCATCATTTTCAAGTGATTCTTAAGATCGAGGAAAAGGGCGATTACATGTCCCTCAAGGCGATCAAGGGTGAGGACCGGGATAAAGCGATCGACACCGAGCTGCGCCTCGACCCCACGACGATGCTCATCACCGACCGGGGATAAAACCGCATCCCTATCTTTCCGCATGTCGTTTCGAAGAGCGTAAGCGACGGGAAATCTTGATTTTTAATCATTGTTCCGTTTTGTCCCCAATTACGCCCCACCCCTGGAAGATTGCGTTACAGCCAGGTTTCCCCTTCACAGATTCAGGGGACGGGGATAATTCTTTGCTGCTCCTTTGCAACACTCTTTCGTCCCGGACCTGATCCGGGACCCATTTGCAGGGAGTGACGCACTGGTAATGGATTCCGGGTCGTTGCCCGGAATGACAACCTAAGGGGTTTCCCCGCCCCTTGCGGGAGGCGCCTCAGGGGAGGGGGATAATCTTCAAAAGCGTCCACCGCTGAAAAACTCCTTGACAAAGCACGGACAGATGAAATAGACAAAGCAATCCTTAAAGATATAGAGGAAATGACATATCGCGGGGTGGAGCAGTCCGGTAGCTCGTTGGGCTCATAACCCAAAGGTCACAGGTTCGAATCCTGTCCCCGCTACCAAATAAATACAGGCAGTTAGGTGAAATTACCGGCTGCCTGTTTTGTTTCATGAATGGTCTACGAAAATTATGATTGTTAGTTGATAAAAAAACGTTAACATTATAAAAAATCAAACCGTGAATTAATCTTTTGGAGAATACATTGCGTAAAATTCTCGTAACCGGCGCGGCTGGGTTTATCGGTTTTCATCTTTCAAAACGGCTGCTTGGCGAGGGCCGGGAAGTCATCGGACTCGACAATGTGAACGATTATTACGACGTGTCCCTGAAAGAAGCACGCCTGGCCATCCTTGAGAAGGAGGCGGATTTCCGCTTCTACCGGGCGGATCTGGCCGACCGGACCAGCGTGGAGACGGTTTTCGCGAAGGAAAAGCCCGAGGTCGTCGTCAACCTCGCCGCTCAGGCCGGTGTCCGCTATTCGATCACCAATCCCAGGGTTTACATTGACAGCAATCTGGTCGGGTTCATTAACATCCTGGAGGGCTGCCGCCACCACCAAGTAAAGCACCTGGTCTTCGCGTCATCCAGCTCCGTTTACGGAGCCAACACGAAAATGCCCTTTTCCATCCATGACAATGTGGACCACCCGGTCAGCCTCTACGCCGCGACAAAAAAAGCCAACGAACTCATGGCACACACCTATGCTTGCCTCTACGGCTTCCCCTGCACGGGGCTCCGCTTCTTTACGGTTTATGGTCCCTGGGGCCGCCCCGATATGGCCCTGTTTCTTTTCACCAAAGCCATTTTGGAAGATCGTCCGATCGATGTCTTCAACGGCGGGAAAATGAAACGGGATTTTACTTATATCGACGACATCATCGAAGGGGTGGTGCGCGTCGTGGATAAAATCCCTGTGCCGAACGCCGCCTGGACCGGCGAACAGCCGGACCCGGCCAGCAGCTTCGCTCCCTATCGAATATACAATATCGGGAACAATAATCCGGTGCTGCTTATGGATTTTATCGGATATATCGAAGAGTATCTGGGGAAGAAGGCCCAAAAGAATTTCCTGCCCCTGCAGGCGGGCGATGTGCCTGCGTCGTGGGCCGACGTGGACGACCTGATGGCCGACGTGGGTTTTAAGCCCGCAACGCCGGTTGCCGCAGGCATTCAGCGTTTCGTCACTTGGTATCGGGAATATTATGGCCGGTGATTTTAGTGAAATCCTTTGCGGATAAGGCCCAACAATCACCGTTCAATACCCTGTAAGAGGAAACACAATAACGTTCCCTCCCCATCTAGCAGCCAAACCAACCACAATTGTTTTCTGTCCTTGTCTGGGGAGGTTCAGAGTGGAGTGCAAACGGGTAACATCGTTGCCAAAACGAACCGGGTACAGGGTTTACACTTTCATGCGCTTGTGTTATTGCGAAGCGCATTCATAACGAGAAATTTTAACAATAAGGACATGCAAGGAGATTTTCATGAGTAAGAACGTCGGTGTGATCGGGTTGGGTTATGTGGGTTTGCCGCTCTTACGGGAGTTTCTGGAAAAGGGTTTTCGGGCCATCGGCTTCGATATCGATCCGGCAAAAGTCGACAGTCTGAACCGCGGCAAGAGTTACATCCGCCATATTCCGGACAAGCTGATTCAATCCTGGGTAGACAACGACCGCTTTCTGGCCACGACCGACTTTACGAAACTCAAGGACGTCGATGCGATTCTCATCTGTGTACCCACGCCCCTGGACCATCACGAGCAGCCTGATCTGTCCTTTGTCGTCGGTACCTGCGAGACCATTGCCAAAAATTTGAGAAAGGATCATCTGGTCGTTCTGGAAAGCACCACCTATCCCGGCACGACCGATGAAGTCATGAAGCCGATTCTGGAGCAATCGGGGTTGAAAGCCGGCGTTGATTTCTGCCTGGCCTTTTCGCCCGAACGTGAAGATCCGGGTAATCCCTCCTTTTCAACAGCGAAGATCCCCAAGGTGGTCGGCGGTTATACCCCGGGTTGTCTCCAGCGGGCCATCGAACTCTATCAGGAGATCGTGGAAGTGGTGCCGGTTTCTTCAACCGCTGTCGCGGAAGCGTCGAAGATTCTTGAAAACACGTACCGCGCAGTCAATATCGCCTTGGTGAACGAACTTAAAATGCTCTTTGACCGGATGGGCATCGATGTCTGGGAAGTCATCCGGGCAGCCTCGACCAAACCCTTCGGCTTCCAGGCATTCTATCCCGGTCCAGGGCTTGGCGGGCACTGTATTCCGATCGACCCCTTCTATCTTACCTGGAAGGCCAAAGAATATGGTTTTCACACAAGGTTCATAGAACTGGCGGGCGATATCAATACCCAACAGCCCTACTATGTTATCGAGCGTCTGATCCGGGCCATGAATTACAGTCGACTCTCCATTGTCGATGCGAAAATCCTCGTGGTCGGATTGTCCTACAAACCCAACGTGGACGACATGCGGGAGAGCCCGTCCCTGAAAATCATGGAGCTCTTGCTGAAGGAGCAGGCGAAGGTCGATTATCACGATCCGTATTTCCCGTCCGTGCCGCCAACCCGCAAGGGTGAATTCAAGATGGATTCGATCAATCTGGCAAAAATCGAAGACAACTATTATGACGCGGCGGTGATTGTTACGGACCATGCCAATATCGATTTCACGCAGGTGCTGCAAAAGGCCAAAATCGTTCTCGATACGCGCAATGTCATCAAGCGCCTGGGGCTGCAGTCGGAAAAACTCTGGACGGCGTAAATACAGGTTGAAATGCGCATTTTCACGTTCTGGATTTATTAACGTGCAGCCGATGCAATATTAAATGGCAGGAGTTAACCGCATCTTGTCATTGCCAAAAAGAGCAATATGCCCCGGAATCCATTTTGAGGTCATTCTGAACGAAGTGAAGAATCTAGTTGAAAGCGTTTTATAAGGAAGAGATTCTTCGGCTGACAACTCAGAATGACATTGCGAGACGCCTTGCGTCTGGTTCCGGGAAAAGGTCCGGAACGGCAGAAGAGAATCATATCACTGCGTAAAAATTTCTAACCGGGGGAAAGCACTTCTGAATTCAGCGGTTTATTCGAAATATTTAATCCATAACAGGAAAAAAAGATCCATGTTCAAAAAACGCTTGGCAGTATTGTTGGCCCTTCTTTTGGCGCTCAGCTTTGTCTTGGGCTGCGGCGGACCGGAAGAGAAAAAAATGAAATTCTTCAACAAGGGCAAGGCCCTCTATGAAAAAGGCGACTATGTCAAAGCCGCCCTGGAATTCAAAAACGCCGTCCAGATAGATCCGAAATTTGTAGACGGCTACTACATGCTGGGGAAAGTTTCTCTGGCGCAGCGGGATTTCCAGAAGGCCTTCGGCCATTTCAACAAAGCGGTGGAACTCAATTCACGGCACTGGCAAGCCCAGGTCGAACTGGGGAAGCTGTATCTGCTTGCCCGTGCTCCGGATCGCGCACTGGAGACCGCCGAACTGATTCTCAAGGGCGATCCCAAAAACGTGGATGCCATGCTCATCAAGGGGGCCGTCTATGTCGGGAAAAGAGAAAACGATCAGGCGGAGCAGTATCTCGACGGTCTGATTCAGCAGGGAATCAACCACTTCGATGTTTACCGGTTGCTGGCGGCGGTACACATGGCCAGGCAGGACTGGCAGGGCGTGGAAAGCACCCTGCAGCGTGGTATCCAGGCGAATCCGAAGTCGCCGGAACTCTATGTCTCCCTGGCGGAACTCTACGCCATGGGCAAGCGCATGCCCGATGCCCTGGCGGCGATGCAGAAAGTCGTCGAACTGGATCCGAAAAACAGCCGGTACAGACTGATCCTGGCCAACCTGTACTGGGCAGTGGGCGACGGCCAGAAAGCAACGGATACGGTTAAAGCCATGATCGCCGTCGACCCCAAAAACGATGACCAGCGGATCCAGGCGGCGGGATTCTACCTTTCCAAAAGCCGGGTCCCGGAAGCTGAAGCACTGCTCAAGGAAGGTTTGCAGCAGAACAGCAAGAGCTACAAATTGCGCTTTATCCTGGCCGACCTCTACATCAATACGGGCCGTGCAAAAGAAGCGGAAACGATGCTGAAAGAATGCCTGGGATTGGACCGCGATTCGTCCAAGCCGGAAATCATTCAGGCGAAAAACGGACTGGCCCGGCTGGCGCTGATGCAGAAGGATCTGGACGGGGCAAAAAAATATGTCGACGAAGTGCTGAAAGATAATCCCAAGGATGTGGAAGTCCACTTCATCAAGGGGAGCATCCACCTGGCCAGGGGTGAGGGGGCCGGCGCCGTTCCGGAATTTCAGACCGTGGTGAACGAGCTGCCGAATGCGATCAGCGGCTACGTCAAGCTGGCCGAGGCCTATGCCGTGAACAAGCAGATGAATCTGGCGGTGGACACCCTCTTAAAAGCCCTGAAGATTGACCCCGCATCGAAAGAAGCCTTACGGGCTTTGAGCCGGATTTATGTTTTGCAGAAGGATTTTCGCGCTGCCGAAAATCAGATTCACAAAGCCCTGGAGAAGCATCCGGACGATCTGGACCTTCGCGCCGATCTGGGCGATCTGTATGTGGTGATGAAGGATTACCGGCGGGCGGAAAGTGAATACACGGAAATCCGGAAAAAGGCGCCGGAAAGAACGTTCGGCTACATGAAGCTGGCCGAACTTTATGTGGGCCAGGGGAAATGGGCCCTGGCACAGGATCAGCTTGAGCAGGCCGTCAAAATCGAACCGCACAATGCGCCGGCGTATATTCATCTGGTGCGTGCCTATGTTGAACAGAAGAAATTCGCCGAGGCGATCGCCCTCTGTGAATCCCGCATCAAAATCAACCCGCAGGATGCCCTGTCGTATAATCTCCTAGGTCAGGTCAATGCCATGAAGCAGGATATCAAAAAAGCGGAGGAGTCCTTCCAGAAGGCTTCATCGTTGCAGCCGTCCTGGGTTGAACCCTTGAATAACCTGGCCGGCATGTATATGGCTACCGGCCAGAAAGAACGAGCGATTCAGAAATATGAAGAGTCGCTGAAGAAAAACCCAGAGAATTTAGTGGCATATCTGTCCATGGGCCAGATTTATGAGCAGACCGGGGAATATAAGAAAGCGATTGCGGTCTATGAGCGGCTGCTGGCGAAAAAGGCAGATTTATGGGTGGGGGTAAACAACCTGGCCTTTCTGCTGGCCGATCACGGGGCAACCAAGGCGGAACTGCAGCGGGCCCTTACGCTGGCAAAGAGCGCTTATGCCGTTTATCCGGATGATCCCGGGGTGCTCGATACCGTCGGCTGGGCTTCATATAAAAACGGGGACCTGAAATCCGCGTCGGACTTTATCGGCCGGGCTTACACGAAGGCGCCGGGTTCGCCCGTTATCAATTATCATTGGGGGCTCGTACTTTATAAGCAAGGGAAAACGGCGGAGGCGAAAGGCAAGTTCAAGAAGGCCGCCGACGCAAAAGAGACCTTTTACGGAAAGGACGAGGCCCGAAGGCTGTCGGGCAATTTTTAAGTAAAATGTCATAAATTTTGGATGATATGAATTGTACAATGTCATCATCAGTTCAATAAACATGGTTAGGCCGGTGGAGAATCCAGAAGAGATAAGTTGTTACATTAAGCTATACAATCATTGACAAAAGAATTTTTATAGGTTATGGAAAAATCAATTGGATTTTGGATCGTTTTTTTGTCTGGACCTTGATAATTGTATAACAAAGCTCCAGATCCACTTAGGCGGTGACCTATGAAAAAAGATGTCAGCATATGCTTTCGTACCAGCGCGGCAATTCGGGATGCCTTGAGTGATATTGCCGAGGAGGAAAGAAAGTCGATCTCCGGAGTGATTGAATCGATTATTTACCGACACCTCAAAACCGGGGTTGCTCCCAAGGGCATCGGCAAAGAGCGGCGGCGTTTTATGCGAAAAATGGTGTCTCTGCCTGCCTTTATCGATTCATCTGAGTCCCGGGATCATGAATTCGATGCGGGGACCGTGCTTGATATATCCATGGGAGGCATCAGATTTTCCGTCCCCAAGGGGACGAAATTTGAAACGCAGTACAAAAACGGTGATGCTGAGTTCAGTGTTATGTTTATTCTTCCGGACGAAAGCAAACCCGTCAAGGTTAAATGTCGGACCATGCAGGTGTACGACGAAGCGCAGGTCGTCCAGGTCGGTGCGGCTTTTCAGGACGCCGATTTCAACAGTTACCGGGCGCTGCATAATTATTTGCATTGATTTTTTAGCAGCGGAGATCATTTATGTATCCGCGGGTTCTTTCATAAAAATATTGCTTGACAAAGATATGGCTATCTGTTAGAAGCCGTACGCCGCTTGGATCCAGTTTCGGACTGAGACGGAAAGGTCAGAAAGTCTGCTTATTTGGGTATTTTCACCTCCCGTCTTACGACGCGGAGGTTTTTTTTTGCCTGAAGGAGAATGGTCAGTGGAAATATTTAATTCAGTCACGGACATGCAGAACAAGGCGAATCTGCTCCGCCAGCAGGGGAAGAAAATCGCTTTTGTGCCGACGATGGGTTATTTCCACGAGGGACACCTGGACCTGATGCGGGAAGGGCGGAAGAGAGGCGACTACCTGGTGGTCAGCATCTACGTCAATCCGACGCAGTTCGCCCCGACGGAGGACCTGGATAAATATCCCCGGAACTTCGATCGAGACCGGGCCATGGCAGAGCAAGTCGGTGTCGATGCCATTTTCTTCCCGGATAATGCGGGGATGTACCCACGGCATTACCAGACCTATGTCGATGTGGAAGGGGTGACCAAAACCCTGTGCGGGGCGTCGCGAGCCGGTCATTTCCGAGGGGTTGCCACGGTTTGCACGAAGCTGTTCAATATTGTCAAACCGCACGTGACCATTTTCGGCAAGAAGGACTTTCAGCAGCTTGTCACGATCAAAACCATGATCCGTGACTTGAACATGGATATCGAGGTGGTGGGTATGCCGACCACACGGGAGCCGGACGGACTGGCCATGAGTTCCCGCAATGTTTATCTGAGCGAAGAAGAACGGAGATCGGCTTTATGCCTGAGCCGGTCCCTGGCGATGGCGAAACGGCTGTTTGAGGCTGGAGAAACCGATGCCGGGAAAATTCTGGATCAGGTATGCAAGCATATCCAATCGCATGATTATACCGTCATTGATTATGTCAAGATCAGCGACGTGGATACGGTTGAGGAAGTTCAAACGGTCGGACGTAATACCTTTATCGCCATGGCGGTCAAGGTTGGCAAGACGAGATTGATCGATAACTACGTTTTTGGAGAGGATCTGAATATACCCTATTCAGAAGAACGCTAATTCTTAAAGAAGTTTTTAAGAGGTGAGTTTCAATGCAACGGTTCATGATGAAATCAAAACTGCACAGGGCCAAAGTGACAGATGCGGATCTGCACTACGAGGGGAGTATCTCCATCGACGAGAATCTGCTGGAGGCATCCAACATCATTCCCTACGAGAAGGTTGCCATTTACAATGTCACCAATGGCGAGCGCTTTACGACCTATGCCATTACCGGCAAGGCGGGTTCCGGGGTCATCTGTCTGAACGGTGCGGCGGCGAGAAAAGTCTCCAAAGGGGACATCATTATCATTGCAACGTATTGCATGGTCGACGACAGCGAGGCCAAGGGCTGGAAACCGACCTGCGTGCTTCTGGATGGTGAGAATAAGATCAAAAAGATAACCAATTGATTGAGTTTTTGACATAAAAGATCGATTAAGGGCATACCCTGTCGCTTACAGGGATGCCCTTTTTTTAATATACCTTGAAATTAAGCGTGCGATTTGTTAGGGAGATATTCGCGCTCTGACCGTGGTGATCGATTTTGAAAAAAAGATTTAAAAATATTTTCCTGACCGGGCTGGCCGTGATTATTCCCATCGGCCTGACCCTCTATATCCTCTTTTTTATAATCGATGTCATGGACGGCCTTCTGAAGATCGTTCCCGACCGTTACGAGCCGGATGCCCTGCTGGGTTTCCATATGCCGGGTCTGGGCATCATTTTTACGGTTCTTTTAATTTTCATTACCGGACTGATCACGAAGAGTTATCTGGGAAATGTCGTCGTCCGCAAGGGCGAAGGGGTGTTCGCCCAGATTCCCATCGTCCGCAGTATCTATCTGGCGATCAAGCAGATCTTCAACAGTCATTTCGTCGGGAAAAGCCGCAGTTTCAGAAAAATCGCCCTGGTTGAATATACGCGAAAGGGGTTGCACAGCATCGGTTTTGTTACGGGTTCTGCGGAAGAGACCTTTCCCCAGATTTCCCATGGGCATGAAAATAATATCGGGGTCTTTATTCCTCTGGCCCTGACTCCTTATACGGGAGCCTTCGTGATTGTCCGTGAAAGCGATATGATTGAAACGGACATGACGGTAGAGGAAGCGTTCACATTGATCATTTCGGCGGGGATCGTTCCTCCCAGGAGCAGAACTTCCTGAGTTGAACGATAAGTGAAGGGGAATTTATACCAATAAGAAAGGGAACAAGTCACATGAACATTACATCAGAGAGCGTAAAAATCGGTCATCCGGATATCGTCTGCGATATGATTGCCTCCCATATCATTGCTGAGATTATTGAAGAGGAATACCGTGCGGGGATGACCATCGACACAATGCCCCACTGCGGCCTTGAGGTCTTTCTGGGTAAAGGGTTATGCATTGTCGGCGGCGAAGTTGCCACCCGCATCTACGTCGATATCGAAAAGATCATCCGTAATACGGTACTCTCCATCGGATATAATGACTACCATCTGGGGCTCAATGGAAATTCCATGGGCATCTTGAACACGATCATTCCCCAGTCACCGGATATCAACCAGGGAACAAGAGCGGATCTGGGCAAATATAAGGAGATCGGCGCCGGTGACCAGGGCATTATTTATGGCTTTGCCTGCAACGAAACCTCGGAACTTTTACCGCTACCCTATGTATTGGTCAATAAGATGATGCGCTGCTTTGAAACCTGCGGCAACCCCATCTTCGCACCGGACGGAAAGGGCCAGATTACGGTCCAGTATAATGACCGCGGGATGCCCGAGCGGGTGTCGACGGTCCTCATGTCCAACGCCATCGATTATCGCTGCGTCAAGGAAGGCGACCGGGCCGGAATTGAGCCCATGGCCAAACATATTGCCATGGGTTGCGTCGGCGATTGGGTCGACGAGGGAACGGAATTCCTGTTCAATCCTACGGGTGAGTGGCAGGCGGTCAATTCCTGCAGCGCCGCGGACTCCGGAGTCACAGGGCGGAAACTGGTCGTTCAGCTTTACGGCGGTTTCCCCGGCGCCCAGTTGGGCGGGGGTGCCATTGTCAACAAGTCACCGGAAAAAGTGGACTGTTCCGCAACCTTTGGCGCCCGTTACGTGGCGAAAAACATTGTTGCGGCGGGTCTGGCGGAAAAATGTTCGGTACAGCTTGCTTACGCCATCGGTATTGCCCGTCCCATTGCCATCTATGTGAACACCT
>ENA-UPTA01001726-UPTA01001726.1-activated-sludge-metagenome-genome-assembly--contig:-NODE-1726-length-23785-cov-38.953013_pt1 | contig 23785 bp, 14 predicted proteins | sample MGYA00238184_ERZ773361 | MGnify/ENA primary metagenome ERZ773361 (study PRJEB29100, sample SAMN05720205) | activated sludge metagenome | isolation source: anaerobic digester from wastewater... | reverse complement strand
GCCTCTTCACCGCAAGGTCCGCCGCCTCAAGCATCCCCTTGCCCTCCGAGAGCTTTTGCGTCTGATAGCCGTACTCCCCGAGGAGCTTCCCGATCTGCGCGTCGGAAAGCGCGTTCGAGATCGCGACGTTCGCCTTTGCCAGCCTGTCTGAAATTCCGGTCATCGGTCTTGTTTTGGTCATCGTTTCCTCCTTTCAAAAGGAAAAACGGGCTTGCCCGTGAATTTTTCATCCCTCCCTGCTTTATCGAATGAACATCCGGAAGCCGCTTGAAGCCTCCCGATGCTTGCTTAAGCCCTTCCTGAGGTTGCTTGAACCTGCCGGACGACTGCTTGAAGTCTCCCGAAGCCTGCTTTAGCCCTCCCGTTAATTGCTTGAAACATTTATGACATTGCTTGACCCTTCCCGATGGTTGCTTGAAGCCGCCAGACAATTGCTTGAAGTCGCCCGGACATTGCTTTCAAACAAGCAGAGGAAGGTATGCATAAAGCAGAGACAAATACGCATAAAGCAGGAATGCAGAAGCGCAAAGCAGAGGTCTGTGACCCGCAAGCACACATCGATTTGAATGCGGGAATGTCCGGGAACAATTCACAAGAGGCAAATAGTGCCCTGAATTTGGAATAGTCGGCCAGATCCAAGAATAATCTCCCCGAAATCACATCCCCGATGCTGCTGTTTTAGTGAGTCAAGGGAGATTTTAAAATAAAAGAGGGAAGGAAGGCAAGGGGGGTGGCAATGGTGAGGAAGGCGACCCTCATCAGCTCATCAATCGCAAAAGCGAAAGGCCGAGTCAGCCTGGCCTATTGCCATATATATATTAGTACTTGCAGATCAACATCTATTGAAGAATTAATAATTAAGTGCCTGATAACCGACATTCATTAAAACAAGAAGTCGAAAGGTTAAAGTGATATGTGTTTCCCTTGACTAGATAACATTCAAGGAATATATTTGAAATCAGAGGAGGTGTGCAATGAAAGGGATTCGTATTCGTTATGTTGTGATGGCTATGGTTTTGGCGTTCATTTCTTCTTTTCATTTATCTGCTCAGATTTTAAAGTACTGTCCGACAGACACCTATTCGACATGGCTTACCTCACAGGCAACAATTGGCCCGGCTGATCTTATAACAGAATCTGCTGTTGAGACGAAACAACAGAAATTCAACTTAAGCTACGCCTTGGTCAATATCGGAGAAGATGTAATCCAAGTTGACATCGAATTATACAGATTTTTGGATGAAAATGCTCCAAATGAAGGGTGGAAGCTCGAACAAACAAAGACCCATTTCCCTCCTTTTGGACAAGCCACACCTATAATTTTTGAAGATCTGAAAAAAGGAAAAACATACGGCATTCATCTTTCAGTAACAACAAACATTCCGGTCATTGCATCAGATGGAGTTTTTCCGCCGGACACAATTTCAGTCAAGACCATATATTTTTTATGGGACAAGGATAATGGAACACATGTCTCTGCCACCAGTTCAATTTCTGAGGATAAGAAGAAGTTTTTTAAAGTCGGATGGGGGGCGCCAGGTTGTTCCTCAAAAGCCAAGATTCGGGTAATGCACGCCAGTGGAAGCGAAAACCCGGTAGTTGAAACCACATCTCAAGAGGTTATTTTCCCCGAAACAGACTTTACCAGCTGGCCGATTAGCGATGCTACAAACATTTCTTTGGATACATTGGACTCCGAAAACAACCTGATTGGGACGACAGCGCTTCCACTGATTATAAGGCCTCCATGTGAATTCTGCGAGCCGATTCCATGTATTCCTCCACCACCTGAGGATCCGGACGATGAGCTACTTGGGGTCACTTCTTTCTCAAATGGGAAGATCAAAGCTTTAATAGAAAGTTCTTATGGCGGGGCGATCAAAAGCCTGATATGGATCGCAGACGGGAGAGAACTTGTTGATTCCCAAGATGATGGTGTTCTAATCCAGGTTGATGCAGCTAGAGCAAATGATTTGTGGATAGACCATGGATACATTTTTAATAATAGGGAACGTTGGGAAGACCAGGAGCAGCCATCCTGTGCTAAAAAGAAAGCCCAATGGCTTCCAACACAGGGTGGGGCACAACCAGGCTGTGGTTTGAGCAATTCTAGCTGGACTGGCTTTTACTACCCTTACAATTATAATGGAACTACTGTGCCAAAGTGGGGCGGCCCGTTAGCGCCTAAACAAGGTAGCTACATCTATTTTACAAAGGATTTTCCTAACTGGATACCTATGGCCAAACTTTCCAGTGGTTATGGCAAATATAAGGGCCAGGCATTACCCGTAATGAGCGCTGAGATCCGCTTTGCTAATCCGACATACAATGGGAGCGCAATACCAAATGTTTCGGGCCTGCAACTCAACAGCAAATTCAGATTGACCTGTCCCTGTGCTACTCAAACTACTACCCCACCATGCTGGTGCAAGAACGGCACTCAGTATGAATATAACAATTACGGGGTCTATACCAAGGGCCATGAATTTGATGCCATCATCCACAGTTGGTATTTTTTCGGTTCTTCTGAAGTGACAACTTCTTTTCGATTTAATCCCCAAAACACAACGGATCCTTTCTACCTTTCTACTGATACTCCTTGTACATGGGGAATTGAAGACTGTGCTGATAATTTCGGGTGGAAGAATAACAATGATTTTGCGCCTTTCTCGCTTCTTAGAACGACATACTCGCTAAACAGCAAGTACGTATGGATTCTCATTTATCAGGTTGAAAACGATACGAAATTCACCGATAAAAGCTGGGAACTGGCCAGAGTTCTGAGATTTCAAAGTGATGGTAAAATAAAAGGCTCCGTTCATATGCCGTTTTATATACTAAGACAACCATCGATAACGATGGCGGACGGAGCAGTTATCCCAGCCAACTGTACAAATTGCGGTTTGAAAACGACCGGCTGGCGGCCAAGCCCTTCTGCGGAATGGATAACCACTTACGTGATTCTTGGAACAAAAAGAAACAATGTTCTGTGTGCCCTATACCAACTTAGTGGCGGAAAGTGGCCTAAAGTAAGAGCTGGTCAATCCCTACCTTGCCAAGTACTAGAGCAGGGTATGTAAATGAAAAGGCTTTTTATGCTGCTCTGGGTTGTTTTTGTTTTTTCCAATACAGCCACTGCTGATCATATATGGGTTCACGGCAACTGTTTGCCCGGAAATCCTCAATATGGTGTTTCCGATGTTCCGTTGCTTGTCTCCGATTCAATTGTAGATAACTGGACTCAGATCATAGCTGGTTGCTATGGAAGCACCTTTCTCCGCTCGGACAAGAAGCTGTTTCAACTCTGTCCTGATAATCAGAATGAACTTTGTTTTCTAATGGACGACATTGTCATGGTCACAGCATCTGGTGGCGCCTATTGGCTGGTGTTGAAAACCGATGGGACAGTGTGGGGATGGGGAGACAACACAGATGGTAACCTTGGCGATGGGACATACAATAATGGCAGACAAGACCCTGTACAGGCGCTTGGATTGTCCAATGTAAAATCTATCGCAATTGGGGCCGCCGCATCATATGCCCTTAAAGAAGACGGCACTGTTTGGGCATGGGGGGCTGGAGAAAGTGGCCAACTGGGCGATGGGAATTGGGGATGCACAGTATTTCCCCCAGTGGACCCCGCCGATTGTTACCTTTCAACTGTTCCAAAACAAGTGCCATATTTGACAGATGTAAAGGCACTATTCGACGGACCATTCATAATCAAGAACGACGGAACGGTATGGGGATGGGGCCCTATAAATTGTATTACGCCCCCGGACCAATGTTGTTTTGCCACTACTCCTCAGCAAATAGAAGGTCTCGAAGACATTGTTTCCGTAGGCGACCATGTGGCGCTCAAATCGGATGGCACTGTCTGGACCTGGGGGGATAATGCCTATGGCCGGCTCGGAATCGGGACGATAGATCCCGATGAAGATCATTGTTATAGTGCGGTCATGGTGCCTGCTCTTTCAAATGTTACTTGGGTGGGAAGGCAGTTCGCCATCAAGGCGGATGGGACTTTGTGGGGATGGGGTTCCCATTACGGCCTCGGCATTCCACCGAATGGCAATTATGCTTTCCCTACACCTGTTCAAGTCAAGCCCTTGAGAAATGTTAAACTGGCGTCCATATTCTCAGAAGGGTTTACCGATTACGCGATGGTGCTGGCGGGTGATTACGATCCTGTGACTATAACCAATGTCGTGCCAATGAGCAGCCCTTTTAGAATCAAACTGAAGGGAACGGGCTTTTTATCGGGATTGGAAGTCTATCCAAACACGCCACCAGTTCTGTATGTTGACGGAACTGCAGTTGATGGGCTTGAAGTCAAGCTCAACAAAAAGGGAATGCTCTTATTCAAAAGCACCCCGGCATCCATCCTGAAAAGCTATTTTCCTAAAAATGTCACAAAAACAATCCAAATAATAAACCCGGACGGCAGGACTTCCAACGAATTTCAATTCACTAGATAATCTATTAGCAGAAGTAGGGACAAGCTTTAGTGGCTTGTCCCTACCAATTCCCGCAACTTTCATATTTTTCTTTACCCCCCCCCTAAAACCCCTTCAGCGTTTCTTGTTTCGCTTTCTTTCCTTCTTTTTTCGCCTTTTTGAAGTTGTAGGTCCCTGATGAAATATCGGGATGTTCGGGGCGCTCGTTATTCATCCTTCAGGCTATCCTATTCAGCAAGTGTTGGCATAAGTCCAAAAAAATGCTCACATCTGGCGATAACAGTATCTATTGCCGTTGTCCGAAATACCTCAGTGTGTAATCGTTCGCACCCCACTGTAACGCAATCAATAGCGGTTTTTTCCCAAAGCTGTTTGCAAGGCCATGTTCGTTCTACCTTTAACATGGGCGCGGAACACCTTAAATGGCGCACTCTCTCATTAAGATTAGTAGCGTATCCGACCTTGAATCTCAAAGGATCAATGTCAGGCTCTAAAAGGATAAAGTAGAACACACCTTTTTCTGAACACCCTGGAATATCAGGGGAACAAGGAGCTTCTTTGATAGAATCTAGTTGTTTTTCAATTAAAGCCGCATCTTCATTTGAGAGATATGCAACTGCTTGGCCCCGGCTATCCATCCCAGGAAGTTTCTTGGTTTCTATTCCAAGGCGCTTTATTACCTTGAAAATACTCTGCTTCCTCTTTCCACTTTTTCTGGCAAGTTCTATTACTGAAACTAGATCATTTTCCATTGATCACCATATGTAATCGTCTCTTCGGCGTCTTCAGAAATACGTTGTAGTCCCTCTTGCTGTTGAACGGCGGGTCGAGATAGATCAGGTCAACGCTCTCGTCCTTTATCTCTTCCCTGAGAACATGCAAATTGTCACCAAAGTATAATGCACCCATTTTTTCCCTTTCCTCTTATATTATACCCCCTCCCCCGTCAATTTAGTTTTTTTCTCCCCGTCTGGCTTTTTTATCCATGCCTCTCGCGCAAATCAATCCGAGATCTCACGGACAAGCAGGCCCGGTGCGCGGGCTTCCTCCCGATGTCGTCCCCATGTTCGAGCCGCACCCGTTCTCGGCGCGGACAAGGTAGAAAAGCAGGGGGGTCGGGTCGGTGAGGTCGGTCGCCACAAAATCCGTGCCGTTCGATTCTCCGGGGACGCATACGGCCGACGAGAAATCGGATGCCGAAGTACTTCTCAGGACATCGTAGACCGTCGCCGCTCCTCCGGGAGCGGTGGGCGCCTCCCAGGTAAGGTTGTCGCCCGCCGCCTTGGTGAGCCGCAGGTTGACGGCGTCGGACGGAACAGCCCAGTTGCCGGAGTCGGCGGGAGCGCAGTCGCACATGTCTCCCCAGCCGTCGCTGTCCGAATCGGTCTGGTCGAAATTGATCCCGTGCGGGCAATTGTCGCAGGCGTCGCCGATGCCGTCCGAGTCGGAATCCTCCTGCCCCGCGTTGAAGGCGTAGAGGCAGTTGTCGCACGCGTCCGCGATGCCGTCCGCGAATCCCTGCTGGTGGAGAGCGGAGACTTCTGGGGCCGTCAAAGCCCTTCCGAAATAAACCACCTCGTCCAAATCCCCGTTCAAGGCGTAAGTATTGTCGTAGCGTTTCCCCATAAGGAAAGGGGACGTGTCCGAAGCCGGGTCAGCAGCCCCTGTTATGCCGGTCCTTTCGCCAACGAGAGTTCCGTCGACATAGGCCGCGGTCCTGCCTGCCGTCGCGTCGTAGGTCATCGCCACGTGGTGCCAGCCCGAGGTAAGCGCGTTCGCGACATCCACATGCGATTCCGGGTACCCCGCGGGGATGAACCTGATGCCGTTGACGCCCGCCCCGCCGCCAGTGTGGATTTCGCTTATCTCAAGCCCCTTCGCGGTGAGGAACTGGATGTCATCGGTGCCGAGGTCGTTCCATCTGAACCACGCCGCCACGCTGAAAGATGAATTCCTGAGGTCCGCCGCGTCCGGAACCTGGACACCGGCTCCCGACCCGTCGAAATGAAGGGCGTTGCCGGAATGTCCCGTTATCCTGGTAGCGCCCGATATCGTCCCGTCGTTAGCCCCGAAGGAATCCGCGGCGGCCGTGCCTTCCGTCTCGTCCAGACGCCATATGGCTTTCGTCCCTTCGGTCTCCGAATCTGCGGCGCTTTGCGCGGCCTGGCTGCACCCGAGCACTTCGGTGTATGTGAGCGATACCGTGTCGAGATGGCAGTCCCAGCCGTAATATGCCAATCCGAGGAATGCTATCCTGACATCCGAAAAGCCTATGTAGGATCGGAGGTCCACCTCGTGGCGCTTCCATTCCCAGTTTCCGTCGAGGCGGTGGAACTCGGGCCCGACGTTGAACCACGAGGCTCCGCCGTCCACCGATACCTGCGCCTGGACACGGTCGTCGCGGCTGGGGTCGTCGCTTTCATGGAACATGTAGAAGGAGAGCTTTGCCTCCCTCGCCGTCGATGGGATCGAGACGCCGGCGGTGCGGTACATCCTTGCCGTTATGCAGCAGACGTTCACCGAGGAATTGAAATAGGCGACGTTCTGCGGCGTGTCGGAGCCTCCGTCCGGCGGGGAACGCGTCCCGAGATAGGTTCCCCAGTATCCGCCCGTGCCATCGACTTCGGCCTGAACCCATCCGGCCGGAAGCGACAGGTCCGACACGCTGTCGAAGTTCTCGTATAGAAGCTCCGTCGTGCTTGTGACCAGGGACCCTACGTTAAGCGTGAAGTCCGACACCCACTCAGTCCCCGTGTCCGCCGACCGCGCCGAAAGAGTGAACCGGATGGGAGTCCCGCACGTTACATCCGGAGCCACGGTGAAAGCGAAGCACGGCGACTCGCATATGGCGCTCTCTCCGACCGCGAGATCCGGGTATGCCGCCGTAGCCGACGTGATCGTGATCCCCGGCGTGGTCGTGCCAAGAGTCGCCTGAAGTCCGGACACATCCTGGATGCCGGTGTTCCTGAGCAGCGGATAGAGGACGATCTCCTCTCCCGATTCCATCACGCCGTTGTGGTTGCCTGTCCCGCCGGTCCCGCAATAATCCGACAGAGTGCTCGATTCGTAAACGACTTCGCCGGAGCACGGCGACATGCAGGAGATCTCGATGTCGTCCAGGTACCATCCCTCCTGGTTGACGTAGTTGTCGGTATAGAGCTGGAATCGTACCCTCACCGTCCCGCTGTAGGCGTTAAGGCTGTATATCCTCTTGTACCAGCCCGTATAGCCTCCCGAATACTGCTTCCCGAGAGTGGTCCAGGTCGTCCCGCCGTCCGTGCTTATCTGCGGGCGGCAAAAGTCGTAGTCCCATTCGGTGTCGTAATACCCCCAGTAACTGAGATAATAGTTGTATCCCGGAGGTCCGAGAACGATCTCCGAATTCCAGGTCAGGTCCGAGGTGGTGAGAGGATCGTATGTTCCCGGACATGTCGTGGAGCCGGCCTTGAACGAGTAGGTTCCCGTGTGCGTCCTGCATGTGTCGATGTGCCACTGTCCGGTCATGGTCCAGCCGGTCGAGCCCGTCTCTGCTCCGTCCGGCCCCAGCCTGTAGACCGTTCCCCAGGTCGTAAAGGTATAGTAGCCGCCTCCGTTCGTGTCGGTGGCGACGTTGCCAGCCGCGTCCGCGGATGTTACGGAAACGAAGTATGGCGCGCACAAGTCGAGCCCCGTGAGCGTCACCGAATGGGATGTGGTGAAATTCTCAAGGTCGTCCTGGTTCAAAGACGGAGGAGAAACGGTCCCGTATGTGACGCGGCTGTTCGCAGGCTCGCTCGTTATCCAGGTGACGGTCACGGAATCGGACTTAAGGTTCGTGAAGGCGACCCCGGATATTACCGGAACGACGCAGTCGGCCAGAGCCGTATCCGTTTTTGCGACATTCGTTCCGCCGTGTCCGTCATCCGAATCTGTGTAGTAGGCGGTTATCGTGTTGCCGTTCGCGACCGCGAGAACCCCCGTCCCGATCGCTGTCGCCGTGTTGATGCTTCCCGAGAACTTCCCCGAGCCCGCGGGCGATTCGTAAAGAGTGACGAACCTGGAGTTCGGAAATTCGCTTCCGACGATGACGGTCTTCGTGCCCTGGCCCGCGATGTCCTGGTCCTGGAGCGTCACGGAGATGGTGTCTCCCGCGCAGGAGTAGTGATCGGAATCGAGCGATATGACGCCGTTTCTCGGCTGGCAGGCCGCGTTTACCGAGGCGTTCGTTATGGAGATATCGTCGAGATAAACCCCCTCATTTTCGTAGCCGGCGTTGGAGGAAAAGTTCCACCTAATTATAACGCTCTGTCCGGCGTAGGCGCTCAGGTCGTGCGTGTACTGAGTCCACGCAGTGAGCCATCCGCCTGTGAGCACCGGTCCGTTGAAACACGGCTGTCCGGAGGCGTAGCCGCATCCGTTCGTATCCGTTATGTAGCGCGGATATCCGCCGTCCGGAGCAATAACCGTCCAGCTGCTTCCGGAATCAGTCGAGATCTCCACGACAAGGCCGTCCCCGTATAGATCGACGTCATAGCTGATCCAGTAGGAGAGAACGGGTGTCGTGCCCGACTGGAGCGTCACGGGAGGAGTGGATGCCGAATAGCAGGCTCCCGAAAGATATGGCCAGCCGTCCTCGGCGTTGTGATAGCAGTACCGGCCCCCGGTCGTGTGGTTTTGGAGCCTCGTCACTCTCCACACGCCCGAAAGCGATAGCTTCGCGTTGGTATCCCCGCCGTCATCGGTGAAATCCCCCGCGGTCTGGGCTGCCCACGGTGTCCCCGTCATCATAACGGTGTTCTTCTCCTCGTTGCCCCCGTTCGCGGGGCCTCCGTTCCCCGAGGTAGAATCCTCCGCCCTGACGATGTAGTAGTAGGTCTTCATGGGCAGGACGGACCAGTCCGTGTAGGTCGTCGAGTCGACACCGGCCGCGATCCTGGTGAAGAATCCCGGAGTGAAGTAGGGCGTTTCGCCGCGATAGATGTTGTATCTCACGGTGGCTCCCGACGGGCAGTTGCTTGTTCCCGCGGGCCAGGACAGGACGATGTCGCAGTTCGGAGTCGCCTCATTGTTGTTGACGCCGGTCAGGCCCGCGAACGATGGCGCGATGGCGCACGCTCCCGAGAAGGAGGCAGACACCGATGAGGAAGCCGGCGATTCCGAACAGTCGTCGGTCGCCCTCACCTTGTACCAGTAGGTGTATCCTCCCTGCACGTCGGCGTCGACAAATTCGGTCGAAGCCGTTTGCGTCAGCAGAAAATATTCATCGGCGGACGGGCCGCTTCCGACCGCCCTGTAAACCTCGTAGCCAACGGCTCCCGACAGGGCGCTCCAGGAAAGAGCGATCCCAGAACCTCCCGCCAGCGCCGAAAGCCCCGACGGCGTGCCCAGCGAAGACGAACAGGCCGCGAAGCTCGCGACGAGGGCGTATCCCTGACGGGCATCAGTTTCGCCCGAGCCCCCCGGCACCGATATGGCCTTGACGACCAGCCTCCATATTCCGGTCTCCGGGCTGTTCAGGATAAACCCCTCGACGTTGTTCAGAATGTCCGCCTCGCCGACCGGCGTTGACTGCCCGTTGCTGAAGACGTTCCCCCTGTATCTCACGCCCGACGGGCTGACGACCTCCAGGTCGAGGTTGTTGACAAGGTTCAAGGAGACCATCGGGTTGGAGGCCGGGTCTGTCCAGACGAGATGCACTTTCAGCGGCTCGCTTGAGGAAGCTATGGACACGGCGTACTCCGTCTGCCCGCCCGTAGGAAGGCCGTTCTCGTTCCGCACGTCCCAGAGGCGCGTCCTGCGGCTGTCTCCGCTGAAATAGAGGACATTGTCCAGGTGGATCCTGCCCCATCCCTGGTCGAGGCTCGGAACTCTCGTGACCGTCTGGGATGAGAGCTGGTCATCGCCGGTCATCTCCATCGCGCCGTTCAGGAGGCACGCCTTGAGCAGGGCCGCCGAGGGACGGCGCGAATCCGCCGCGCTCTTGGTCCCGCCCGGATACCAACCCTCAAGGAAATACTGCCTCATCAGCGCCGCGCCGCCCGAAACTGCCGGGGCCGACATCGAAGTTCCGGCGTTGTAAGCCGTGGAGCAATTCGTCAGGCCATCTGCGGAATTGATGTTGGCGCCCGGAGCGCACAAGTCCGGCTTCAATCGTCCGTCGTCCGTCGGGCCCCTGCTCGAGAAATACATAAGGACATCCGCGCCGAAGTTGTTGCCGTTGGAGGTCGCCCCGACGCCCACAACGTTCTTGCCCGTCGCCGGGGACCCCACGCTGCCGTCGGCCATGCCGGCCGCCCAGTTGCCGTTCCCCACGACGAAAAGGAAATCCTCGTGGCCGTACACAAAATCGTCAAAGTACATGGTGAAGGGGTCGTACAAGCTGTTATGAGTTCCCCACGAGTCGGAATGTATCCTTGCTCCCGCGTTGTAAGCCTGCCCGAATTGCAGGCTCATGTCGCCGAGGAGGGCGAGGTCGCCGCTCGAACCCGAGATATCCTGGATGACAAGCTGGGCGTTCGGCGCCATTCCGTCGCCGAAATCGTGCCCGCCCGACGAAGGCGTGGAAAGCGTCGCGTAGTTGTCGCCTAGGATTACCCCGCTGACGTGCGAGCCGTGAAAATCGGCCCCCGATTCGTCGTAAGCAGCCGCTCCCGGCTCCACGTAGTAAGCGATCACCTTTTTCGAAAGGTCCACCGTGCCGGTCCCCGGAGGCGCCGGTGACTGCGCCGTCGCAACGCTCCCGGCCGTTCCGTCGTAACGCAGCTGGCACATCTCCGGGTTGGCCCCCGTGTCCATCATGCAGACTATCTGACCCGTTCCCGTTATTCCGTGGTTCCAGACAGTCGCGGATAGGGCGTAGTCGATAGTGTTGACGGTATCATAGCTCTGTATCACCCAGATCGAATCGTCGTTGAGGAGACGCGGCTCATCCCAGGGAAGCACTCCCATCACGTCTTCCAGCCCCGAAGCAAAGTCGAGAAAACCGGCCATGTCCGCCGGAACGACCTTGCAGACGGCGCATCCCCTGCTGTGATGTTCATTGCCCGTTTCAAATGAGAGAGATGGGAACCTATCCGACAACTCCTTTACTTCCGCGCTCAGGTCGGCGTTTCCCGGGGCGATAAGCTGGACCCGGCCTTCATCGATGTCTCCCCAAAGAAGCTCCGGGCTTACCTTCGCGAATTTCGGAAGCCGGAAAGCCGCACGGACGCCGTCGGCCTTCGCAAGCCCGGAGAACCGGAAGGAATCCATCCTCACAAGGTAGGCGTTGTTCGGAATATAGCCGATTATCTCCCCGCCGAGAGAGACAATGGCCTTCCTCTCGACCGTGCCCGGCGCGGAACCGAACTGCACCACATACAAAAGGCCGCCCTCAGTGCAATCCCGCTGACCGGACAAGCCGAAAACCGTTTCATCCGGCACGCCGGAGGCAGGGTCGAATATCCCCGTCCTGAAAAGGATCAGCCCCGGCTCCGCGACCGGCGAAGCCATCCGGCTGCCCGGCGGCTCTTCTCCGGCCGACCACACAGGGACCCATAGCGCAAGACTCAACAGGAATAGAGACGCGACTTTCAAAACGATTGCCGACCTGCCCATGCTTCCCCCTTTTCTTTGTATCCGAAAGCGCTGCGGTAAATCACCCCGCCGTCTCTGATTATAAGGCCCCGGCGAACAGTGATTCAAGCGTAGAAGGAAAATTGCCTATCGTCTTAAGTGAAAGTCTATTAATGATCCTTCTGTTATAATTTTACCGGAGGCGGAGATGAGACACGGAAGAATCTTTTTCCTATTGTCGGTTTTCCAGTTTCTGACAATCGGAGTTTTTTGCCAGACATGGCATACTCCGCCCGACAAGTGGAAGGAGCCGAGGATATTTCACACTCCTTTCGAGGAGAATTATGCCCGAAGCATAACCATATTGCGATTCCAACCGCCTGCGGAGAAAAGGATCGATCTTGAAAAGGAGATGGTTCTTTCCCCCAATAATGCCTACTGGTACTCGATGGTCAGACCGGATACAAGCAAAGATGGTCCTTGGGCGACGAGCATATTTATCTTCACCGAAAAGGATTACTTGATAAACATCCGATTAGAGCAACATTGCCCTAATTTTGCCAGCGCCCAGTGGATCAACGAGAAGCTTATCTATGTGCAGTTCTGGCTGGGAAGGGTTCTCGGCGTATGCTTCATTTTCGATGTCGAGGCGGAGAAGATCCTCTATAAGGAAATGGTCAACGACGGCTGGATACCCTTCGGGCAGTGGCGGGAGTACAAAGAAAAAATTTCAAAATAAATTTGTTGCCAGGGATAAAACCAGTCATGCAAATAGAAGCCTTTCACTCCTCACGGAACCGCACGGTCATTCCTTTTCCACGATCTCCTTGACGGTTTCGTCAAGATTTCCCGTGCCGCCGCGGGACACCGCTTCGCTCAGGAGTTTTTCTTCCATTTTGCTGCCGAGCTCCGCGAATATCGGGTCGAGGTATTCCTTTATCTCGGCGTTGAAAGCGGGATGGCCTGAAACAAGGCCGGCAAGTTCGGCGGCCTCTTCGAACCGCGACGACCTGATCCTCAGATGCATAACCCCGACCAGCACTTCGAGAGTGATCGGCGCGGAACCGATCTGCTGGGAGAGGATGAGAGCCTGCTTCAGGTTGTCGATCGCGTCCTTTTCGCGACCTTCCATCATGGCGAGAACATTGCCGGCGTTGCAGTGGCTGATGATGACGCTCAGTTTCGCGCCGATCTCCGTGGCGATGGGAAGGCTCTGTTTCCAGCAGCCGACCGCTTCTTCGAACATGCCTCTCTTGCGGAAGGTCTCCCCGAGGTTTATGAGGCCCGTGCAGACTCCCCACCTGTCGCCGATCTCCTCCGATATCCTGCCATGCTCCCTGTGGTGATTTCCCGCGCCCTCGTGGTCGCCCCTCATCATCGCGGCAAAACCTAGGACCCGGTGGGAAAGAGCTATTCCCTGCCTGTCGCCTATCCTTTCGTAGATCTCCAGGCTTTCCCTCGCGCATCTTTCAGCCGCGTCGGCGTTCCCCAGCCGGAAATGGGCGTCCGCGAGGTTGTACACGGCCTGCGCCGCGCCGGCCTCGTGGCCGCTTTCACGCGATATCCTGAGCGCTTCGTCCAGGTGCGGCAGGGCTTCGCCATATTCTCCCCTCGATATCGCGATCCTTCCGAGACCGCAGTGGGCGGCTGCCAGGGTTTTCACTTCGCCGGTCTTTGCGGAAAGTTCGACCGACTCCTTGAAGCTCTCAACGGAGCGGTCGTATTCTCCAAGGGACCTGAGCGCGTCGCCCATCTCCGCCAGCATTTCCGCTCGAGAGGCGTCGTTCCCGGGTGGAAGCAGCTCTAGGGCGCGCCCGAAGGCGTCGGTCGCGTCCTTGAAGGCGCTGATCCTGTGTAACTCCCGTCCCGACCGAAAGAGGTACCTGGCGGCGTTCTCCTTTTCTCCCGCGAGTTCGAAGTGGCCGGCTACCAGGCTGAGGAACTCGCCTCGCCGCTCCTTCATGTTCTTCTCGAGCCAGCGCGCCACCTGGGCGTGACAGGCGCGGCGCATCTTCAAAAGAACGGTTTCATAGGTGACATCCCTGAGGATGGCGTGCTTGAAGATGTATTCCCTCGAGTCCGCGAACGAAGAGAACTGCATCGGGAAGACAAGTTCCCTCTTCCTGACCGATTCGAGGAGCAGTGATATTTCGTCGGGGGCCGATGACTCGTCGTGGTCGGAACCCGGGAGCTCCGATACCGCGGAGTCCCAGAATATCCTGCCTATGACGGAAGCTTTCTGGAGAAGGACCTTTTCCTTCCTCGGCAGGCTGTCGAGACGGGCCTGCAGGACGCCTGTAAGTGTGGGGGGAACGGTAACCTTCTCAAGCCTTCCGGCTTCTATTTTCCACTTCTCTTCGCCGCGGACGATGACCCCTTCCTCGATGAGCATCTTCACCAGCTCTTCGACGTAGAACGGGTTGCCCTCCGCCCCCGCCGCAACCAGCTCTCGAAGGTTTTCCGGCATGTCGTCCACTTTCTTCAGGATCTCGTCCACCAGCGCGCGGCAGTCCCTCGGCGAAAGCAGTCTAAGGTCGATGTTCACCCTGTTCTCCCGCTCCATCTTCCAGTAGGGCCTCCTTTCAAGGAGGGCGGGCCTGGCCAGGCACACGATCATCACTTTGGAAGACGGCACGGAGTTGAAAAGCTGTTCGATCATCTCGATGGAGCTGTTGTCAGCCCAGTGCAGGTCCTCGAGAAAAACGACGGCCGGTTTCGTTCCCACCGACCTGAAGAACATGCCGAGGTCGGAAACCGCCAGCTTGCCGAAGTTGGGGCTTCCGAGGAGGCTTTTCACCGCTTCGCTCTCCGAGAAGTCGAACCCGATGAAATGCCCCATGATGTCTGACCGGTCGCGCTCGAGGTGCTCCGCCGTCCCCGCGCGGAACTTCTCACGCATCTCCGCCGCTGAATCGCTCTCCCTGATGTCGAAGCGGAACGAGAAAAGGTCCCTGACGAGCGAATAGGGAGTGTTCATCATCTCCGGAGTCGCTCTTCCCTTGAAAAAGAGGACTCCTTCCGGGAGAAGGTCGAGCCACCTGGTGAATTCGTAAAGAAGGCGGGACTTCCCGACCCCCGCGTCCCCCATGATGGTAACGAACGCGCTTGATGAAGTTTCCTCCACCTCCTTGAAAAGATACTGGAGCTTACGGAGTTCGGCGTCCCTGCCGATCATTCGGGTCTCGATCCCTTCCACCCCTCTCGCCGGGATCCTGAACACCCTGGGCCTCGCTCGCAGGAGGACATATGCCTTTATCGGCTTCTCTTTCCCCTTGACCTTCACCGGTTCGGTGGGGCGCACGTCGAAGATCCCCTGTACGAGGCGGTATGTATCGTGGGAGATCAGTATGCCGCCGACGGGAGCGTGGCTCTCGAGGCGGCTCGCCGTGTTCACCGTGTCGCCCATAGCCGTGAACTCGCCCGTCGTGCCCATTCTTCCGAGGCGCGCCGGACCGCTGTTGACTCCGATCCTCAGCCTGAGGCGGCTCTCCGTGTTCAATTCCCGGTCAAGGGCTTCTATCTCCTCCTGCAGCGCCAGGGCCGCGCGGAGAGCGCATTCGGGGTCGTTCTCCCTGGATGTCTCGGCGCCCCAGATGGCCATCACGTTGTCGCCGATGTGCTTGTCGATTATGCCGCCGTTGTTCACGATGATGCGGTCGAGACGCTCCCAGAGGCGGTTCATTATCTCCGTCACATCCTCCGCGTCCATGGTCTCGGACATAGAGGTGAAACCGGAGATGTCGGCGAAGAGTATCGTCACCTGTTTGCGCTGTTCCTGGTCCGCCTGCGCCGGATCAAGAGCTTTCAGCTTGTCCTTTAAAGCCGATATGGAGGTGTCGACCGCAACGTCCCCGAGGATCGACCTTTGGGATTCCAGTGTCTCGATCGCCTTTTCGAGCTTTTCTCTCTCGGTCATCTTTCCCCTCCGATCTCCGGCGCCGCAATGACCCTTCCCCCTTGACTGGTGTTGCCCGCGATAGTAGATTATTGCTTTAGGAGGCCGGGTATTCATTAAACCCGCGAAGACTTCCGCGGGCATTTTTTTATACGCACGATGTTCCCAAAAAGTTCTTTGCCTGAACCGCATGCCGGCCCGGCAGACCCGACAAGAGGCGAACATGAAGAGTGAGTCATTCGTCGTTCCCAAGTTTCTTATCTTATCAGTGACAACCAGCCTTCTCATCCTTTCCGGCTGTTCGGGCGGAAAAAAGGAGCCGCCCGCCGTTCCCGTGAGGGCGGAGAAGGCGATCGTAAAAGACATGCCAAAAGTTATAACGGCCATCGGCTCGATCGAGGCGCTCGCTTCGGTCACGGTGAAGACGCTTGTCAGCGGCGAGCTTCAGCGAGTCCACTTCACGGAGGGGAGCGTCGTGAAAAAAGGCGATATCCTGTTCACGATCGATCCGCGCCCCTACCGTGCCTCGGTGAAGCAGGCCGAGGCGGACCTCTTGAAGGCGAAGGCGCAGGCTGCGGCGGCCCTTGCCAACGCGAGGCGTTCCGAGGGGCTGGTAGAAAAAGGTTACATCGCGGACCAGCAGCTTGAAGACATACAGGCGAAAGCCGATTCCGCCCTCGCGGACGAGAAGGCGGCCGAAGCTTCTCTCGACAGGGCGAGGCTTGACCTCGAGAACTGCTCCATACTGGCCCCCATGGACTGCCGGACCGGAAACGTGAAGGTCAAGGTGGGCAACATCGTCAAGGCGAACGAAACGGAGCTCACCGTGCTCAACCAGGTTTCTCCTGTGAACGCCGCTTTCACCATCCCCGACAAACATTTGGAAGCGGTGCGATCCGCCATGACCGAGGGCAAGGTCCCGGTGACGGCGTCGGTCACGGATGGCAGGAAAGTTCCGGGAGAGCTCTCCTTCATCGACAACACGGTGGACCCCGCCACGGGATCGATACTGGTCAAAGCGGTCTTCTCCAACGAGGACGGAGCTCTATGGCCCGGGCAGTTCGCCAACCTGACCGTCACCCTCGGCACGATCGCCGGCGCTGTGGTGGTGCCATCGGAGGCGGTGCAGACGGGCCAGCAGGGCGAATATGTCTTCGTCGTAAAGGAGGACATGACGGTCTCGATGAGCTTCGTGAAGACGGGACAGGCCCTTGACGGAAGCGTCGTCGTTAGCGCCGGCGTAAGGGAAGGAGAGACCGTCGTCACCGACGGCCACCTCAGGCTGAAGCCGGGTTCGAAAGTGGAAATCAGGAAATGAACTTTTCGGAACCGTTCATTAAGCGCCCTATAATGACCACGCTCGTGATGCTCGCCATCCTTTTCGGCGGCATCTTCTGCTACAGGATGCTCCCCGTGAACGACCTGCCGACGGTGGATTTCCCGACTATCCAGGTCAGCGCGAACCTCCCGGGGGCGAGCCCCGAAACCATGGCGTCGGCCGTCGCCCTTCCGCTGGAGAAGGAATTCTCCACCATCTCGGGGATCGATTCGATGACCTCCACCAGCGGCCTCGGCTCGACCCGCATAACGCTCCAGTTCGCTCTCGAAAGGGACATAGACGCGGCCGCGCTGGACGTCCAGTCCGCCATATCCGTTGCCCAGCGCGAACTCCCGAAAGACATGCGCTCGCCTCCTTCATACCGCAAGGTCAACCCTGCCGACCAGCCGATCCTCACTTTCGCCCTCACCTCGTCCACGCTTCCGATGAGCGACGTCGCCGAGTACGGCGAGAACCTGATCGCCCAGCGCATTTCCATGGTTAGCGGCGTGGCGCAGGTGGACATACGCGGCTCGCAGAAATACGCCGTCCGCGTCCAGGCCGACCCGGGAAAGCTCGCGAACATGGGGATCAGCCTCGACCAGGTGAGCGCCGCCATAAGCGAAGGCAACGTAAACCTTCCGACGGGGACGCTCTACGGCGACAGGAAGGCCTTCACCATCCTCTCCAGCGGACAGCTCAGGAACGCGGCCGCCTTCCGCCCGCTGATCGTCGCCTACAAGAACGGCCAGCCGGTAAGGCTCGGATCGCTCGCGGTGGTCTCCGACAGCGTCGAGAACGACAAGAACGCCGCCTGGTACATCGACAAGGACAACTACCAGCGCTCGGTTATCCTCGCCATCCAGCGCCAGCCGGGAACGAACACCGTAGCCGTGGCTCAGGCCGTCCTCGACCTCCTGCCGCAGTTCAAGCAGCAGATCCCCGCTTCGGTCTCCCTCCACATGCTCTTCGACCGCTCCGAGTCGATCAGGGAGTCCGTCAATGACGTGAAGTTCACGCTACTGCTGACGCTCTTCCTCGTCATACTGGTCATCTTCCTTTTCCTTAAGAACGTGTCGGCCACCGTCATACCCGGCCTCGCCCTGCCGATGTCCATCGTCGGGACCTTCGCCGTGATGCACCTGCTCGGATACAGCCTCGACAACCTTTCGCTGATGGCCCTCACGCTCGCCGTCGGCTTCGTCGTGGACGACGCGATAGTCATGCTCGAGAACATCGTCCGCCACATGGAGATGGGAAAGGACACGCTCAAGGCGGCGCTCGACGGCTCGAAGGAGATCGGGTTCACGATCGTTTCCATGACGCTGTCCCTGGTCGCGGTCTTCATCCCGGTGCTCATGATGGGAGGGATCCTGGGCCGGCTGTTCAAGGAGTTCGCGGTCACGATCAGCTCGGCGATCCTGATATCGGGGTTCGTCTCGCTGACCCTCACCCCCATGCTTTCGAGCCGCTTCCTCAGGCACCAGTCCGAAGTTCATCACGGCCGGACCTACGAGCTCTCTGAAAAGTATTTCAACTTCATGCTCGCCTGGTACGAGAAGTGGCTCAAGTGGTCGCTTTCCCGTGTCCGCCAAGTGATGATCTTCTCCGGCATCGTCCTCGTCCTGACGGTACTCCTTTTCATCACGATCCCGAAAGGGTTCCTCCCAAGCGAGGATATAAGCCGCGCCATCGTTTCGACCCAGGCCGCGGAAGGCATCTCGTTTAACGACATGGTGAGCCACCAGGAAGCGGTCGCCAGGATCCTTCAGGCGGATCCCGACGTCGAAGCCCTCTACTCCTCGGCCGGCGGGCGGGGAGGTTCGGGAGGCAACCAGGGATTCTGCATGATCCGCTTCAAGCCCCGCTCCGAGCGAAAGCACAGCGTCGACGAGATCATAACGAGGCTGAGGCCGCGGATGAGCTTAGTGCCGGGGATCAACGCCTTCATTCAGAACCCTCCGCCGATACAGGTCGGGGGACGATGGACGCAGAGCCTTTACCAGGTGACCCTGCAGGGGCAGGACACCGGCGAGCTCATAAGCGTCGGTTCGCTTTTCTTCGAGGCGATGCGGGAACTTCCGGAACTTACGGACGTCACCAGCGACCTTCAGATCAGAAACCCGCAGGTGAACGTGAACATCGACCGCGACAAGGCATCCACATGCGGAGTGACGGCGGAGGCGATAGAGAACACGCTCTACAACGCTTACGGAACGCGCCAGGTCTCGACGATCTTCGCGCCCAACAACACCTACCAGGTGATCCTGGAGGTCGAGCCGCGCTTCCAGCAGGACCCGTCGGCGCTATCCGCGCTTTATGTCCCTTCGTCCTCGGGAACGCTCGTCCCCCTCTCCTCCGTCGCGGCCATCTCCCAGGATGTCGGCCCGCTCTCGATCAATCACACCGGCCAGATACCTTCGGTGACCGTCTCCTTCAACCTCAAGCCCGGGGTCTCCCTCGGCGACGCGGTCGCGCTGGTCGAGAAAATAGCGAGGGAGACAGTTCCCGACACGATGGCCTACAGCTTCCAGGGGACCGCCCAGGTCTTCCAGTCCAGCATGAAGGGCCTCGGCTGGCTGCTCCTTTTCGCGGTCCTCGTCATCTATCTTGTCCTCGGCATCCTTTATGAAAGCTTCATCCATCCCCTGACCATCCTATCGGCGCTCCCCTTCGCCGGCTTCGGCGCGCTTCTTACCCTGATGATCTTCCGCATAGACCTTTCGATCTACGCCTATGTCGGCGTCATAATGCTCGTCGGCCTCGTCAAGAAGAACGGCATCATGATGATCGACTTCGCGCTCGAAGCGCAGAGGAAGGAAGGCAAGCCCCCCGCCGACGCGATCTACGAGGCGTGCGTGATAAGGTTCCGCCCCATAATGATGACCACGATGGCCGCCCTCGTCGGCACTCTTCCCATCGCCCTCGGCATGGGCGCGGGCGCGGAATCCCGCCGCCCCCTCGGCGTCGCCGTCGTCGGCGGCCTGATCTTCTCGCAGTTCCTGACCCTCTTCGTCACGCCGGTGTTCTATCTCGTGATGGACGGGCTGCAGACGAAGCTGAGAAGGAAAAAAGTTTCCGACCGGACCTGACCTTTTTCAGGGAGGCTTGCGATGCGCGAAAACGATAAATTGATAAGGGTTGTGGGGCTGATCGTAACTCTCGTCCTTCTCTCCGTGATTGTCTTCGGCTTCATCGCCGTCAGGAACGGCCGGTCGAGGGCGAAGACGCCGCGGGAATTCGTCGAGAAATATTCGGACGCGTTCAAGAGGAAAAGCGCAGGGGACGTCCTCAAATTGACGGCCGATCCCCGCACCCGCCTCCTCGAAGGGATCCCCGGGGACCTGAAAAAGGCGATCCTGAAATACAACGCCGAAAAGGACCGCGAAGAACTGAAAAAGCAGTTCAAGGAGGAGGACATGTTCTACCGGGCATGGTGCATGACCTCTTTTTACGAGGAACGACCCCACGGCGACCACATCCATGTGACCGTGGATGTCCAGGGCGCCAAAGCGGATATCATCCTCGTCAGCGAGGACGGGTACCTGAAGATACACCCCTTCCCCGGCATCTTCGACCTGGAAGAAGCGGACAACTCCAAGCAACCCCAAAAACAGGAACAGAGTACGGAGACCCCCGAACAGGAAAATGAAGACGCCGGCTCTTCAGAACAGCAGGACGAAGAAAGCTTCGCGGATAGCGAGAGCCAGGGCGGGGAGACAGAATAGAGCCGAAGGCCGTAGGAAGCTACGGAGTCAGATATTATAACCGCCGCATTTCACCCTGGAATCCAGGAAAATGAAACGCGCCGCTTGACCGGCAAAGCCATCTCGTATAGGCTGGATGGGGTTTTTGCCCCTTCCTTTGGGAGATAAAAAATGCTGCCGCTTTCGATCTTTCTGTTCGCCCTCCTCTACCTGGGATACCGTTTCTACGCCTCCTACCTTGGAAAGCTTTATTCCGTGAAAAGCGGGGAAACAGTGCCGTCAGTGGAGATGCGGGACAACATCGACTATGTCCCGACTAACAAGTTCGTCCTGCTGGGTCACCACTTCTCTTCGATCGCCGGGGCGGGGCCCGTCGTCGGCCCCATCATCGCCGCGATGGCTTTCGGCTGGCTTCCCGCCGTGATCTGGATAATAATCGGATCCATCTTCATCGGAGGCCTTCACGACTATTCGTCCCTGATCATTTCAGTAAGGCACAAGGGCAAGTCTATAGCCGAGGTGGCCAACCAGTACATAAACAAGCGGACATACAGGATCTTCCTCATTTTCATCTGGCTGGCCCTGATATACGTGGTCGCGGTCTTCGCGGACCTGACCGCCGTGACCTTCAGCAACGAGCCCGCTGTCGCCGAGGTCAGCACCATTTACCTGATCGTCGCGGTCGTTTTCGGGTTCCTGATGGTAAAGTTCAGGGGAAAGCTGGCGACGCTGACCACCGGAGCCCTCCTCACCCTGCTTTTGTTCTCGGTCCTGAGCTTCAAGTATCAGTTCCTGTCCCTGGACAAAAGTTCCTGGGTGCTGATCCTATTCATCTACTGCTTCGCGGCTTCGATCCTTCCGGTGAACCTGCTTCTCCAGCCGAGGGACTACCTCTCGAGCTACCTTCTCTACTTTTCCGTGCTGATCGGTCTTGTCGGGCTCATGTTCGGAAGATACCCGATAACCTATCCGGCTTTCATCTCCTTTTCTTCCGAATCTTTGGGAGGACTGTTCCCGTTCCTTTTCATAACGATAGCGTGCGGGGCGGTATCGGGATTTCACGCCCTCGTGGCGTCGGGAACGACATCCAAACAGATAGACGACATAAATAACGGCAAGTTCGTCGGGTACGGCGCGATGCTCCTCGAAGGCGTCGTGGCGATCATCTCCATCGGGATAGTGATGATGCTTGCCCCCGGGGATCCGGCGCTCAAGGGAGACCCGGGAAGCATCTTCGCCAGCGGGCTTGGAAGGTTCTCCGCTCTCGTGGGGATCGACCCGCAGATGGGGAAGACCTTCGGATTCCTTGCCATATCGGCGTTCATGCTGACGACCCTCGACACCGCAACGAGGATAGCCAGGTACGTCCTTCAGGAGATCCTCGACAAGGTCCGGGGAGGCTGGACAGTCAAGATCTCCGCCACCGCGGCTTCCCTCGCAGTCCCGCTGGTCCTGATGAACCTGAGAATGCACGACGCCGCGGGGAACGTCATTCCGTGCTGGAAGATGATCTGGCCGCTTTTCGGGATAACGAATCAGCTTCTCGCCGCACTTGTGCTGATGATCATATACCTCTGGGCAGGCAGGAACGGCGTCCGGAACAAGGCCATAATACTCGTGCCCGCTCTGTTCATGCTCGTCACCACCGTGACCGCACTGGTCCAGAGCCTCACCAACTACATATCAGCCGGCAATTTCACCGTCGTCTTTTACATAGCGCTGCTGCTGCTCGCCCTCTCCCTCGTCGTCGTCGTGGAAGCGCTCCTGGCGATAACCCGAGGCCCTCATCCTGAAGGAGAGAAGAAGCTGAGCTGAAGAGCGGAAAAGCTGAAGGTTAAAACCGCTCGGATGAAAAGCAGTCCGACAGCCGCAATCAAGTCGTTTGGAACCGTTGCCGCTCTTTCCTCCGCCTGAGAGAATGAAGAAGAGATCAATAGCTTGTGTCATGACCGTGATCCCTACCGTGAGTTTTGTCCGCATGCACGACTTGGAACCGTCCCAAAGTGACTAATGACAGAAGATAAACCAAAACAGCCACCTTCGCACTGATGGCGAACTGGGCCATACCGGGATTCTTTTCGGTCACACTGAGATGTTTCATGGGCGAAGCGTTGGCCGGTTCGTACACGCTTATATCGGCTTCGGACGCTCCGGGATCGCCCTCGGACATGCTGATGGCCGATTTGTCCACACTGTTGGTTCATTCGTCCACGCTGGGATCGGGTTGGGACAGGCGGAAAATCTCTTGAGGCGTTCTGATATTGGATTCGGACAGGCTGAGATTCCTTTCGGGCGTGCCGGGATCGGTTACGGCCGCACTGATGGCGAACTGGGCCATTCCGGGATTCTTTTCGGTCACACTGAGATGTTTCATGGGCGAAGCGTTGGCCGGTTCGTACACGCTTATATCGGCTTCGGACGCTCCGGGATCGCCCTCGGACATGCTGATGGCCGATTTGTCCACACTGTTGGTTCATTCGTCCACGCTGGGATCGGGTTGGGACACGCTTTTGGTGGCTTTGTACACGCTGAGATTCGTTCCACACGCGAACGCAGGGCATGAACGCAGAACATTTTTTAGGAATTCCCCGCTTTAACCCTATGAGTTAGGGCAACGAGGTGTCAAGTTATGGATCATGAATTTGAAATCCCCCTCGTCCCGGAACTAGAATATTTCCATGAAAGAAGAGATTAACAACAGGCCGGAGGAGAGGGGGTGGCGAAAAGGACCTCTCACTTCCCCCACCCTGTTTGGGATATAATAGCAGCGAGGAGACCGGAGAGATGAAATGCATAATGCATGGCCTGACCCCTTTTTCTTTTCGGAAGGGATGAGCTGGCTGAACGGAGTATATACCCAGAAGATCAACCGAAG
>ENA-UPTA01001724-UPTA01001724.1-activated-sludge-metagenome-genome-assembly--contig:-NODE-1724-length-23798-cov-6.060102_pt1 | contig 23798 bp, 24 predicted proteins | sample MGYA00238184_ERZ773361 | MGnify/ENA primary metagenome ERZ773361 (study PRJEB29100, sample SAMN05720205) | activated sludge metagenome | isolation source: anaerobic digester from wastewater... | reverse complement strand
TTCGCTTTCGTTCACTCGCTTGAAGGATCAATTCGCATTTCTAATTTACACTCCCTTTGGTCGTGTAAATTAAATGCTCATTGAATAAAAAACGCGCCTGGGAGGATTCGAACCTCCGACAACCAGTTCCGTAGACTGGTGCTCTATCCAGCTGAGCTACAGGCGCAAAGCTCAAAATATTAACACGTTTTATTTCCGGCCCAAAAGCTGAGCCCGGTCAAATCCCAGGTTCCGGACCGTAACGTCCGGCTGGACGCTATACGCCCGGCAAAAAGAAGTGACTTCCCGGATCGTCTTCAGATCGCGTTCCGCCAATTGCTGCAAAAGGAAAGCCCGGAGTTGCACTTCCAAAAGGATATCCTTGCCTAAAAGGCCGGCGCCTCTGGCTAACCGGTCACGATACACCGTGCTGGTCGCCATCGTTTTTATAGTTTTAGTTTCATAATCGTATTTATAAATATGCGAAAGCAGGACTTTCTCCTGCTCCATGCCGCTTGTTTCGCTGACTTCATCAACGACCCGGAACACCTTTCCTTCCACATGATAGCGCTTTAAAACGATAAACACATCAATAAGACGGATCAGGTCTTCGGGGATATTCATCGGCTCGTTTTGAAGACGGATGATCGCCTCACGGGACGTCAGGGCGTGAATTGTCCCGATACAGTATTTCCCCACGTTGGCGGCCGTCATCATGTCCCGGGCCTCCGACCCGCGGACCTCCCCGATCACGATGCGTTCCGGGCGCATCCGGAGGCTGTTTTTCACCAGGTCTGCGAGATCAAAGTCCTCCCCGCATTCGAGGCGCGAACAGCTGTCCTCAAAATCACTATTAAGTTCCAGCGTGTCTTCCATAATCACCATGCGGTCCCGTTGGGGGATAAAAGAAAACAGCGCGTTCAAAAGCGTGGTCTTGCCGACACCGGGGCCGCCGGCGATGATCATGTTGGCCGGGCGGATCGCCATCCCCTCCAGGTACAGCCACAACTGGGCGGCGACTTCATAAGACATCGCGCCCGTTTCAATGAGCTCAATGATGCTCAACGGGGTAGATTTGGCTTTTGTAATCGTCAGCTGCGGCCCGAAAGGGGACTTCACAATATTAACCCGGCCCTCCAGGTTAGGCAGCTCAATATTCATAATCGGGTCAAACGTCTGCCGGCCCGAAAACACAATCAGCTTCTTAATGAATAAATTTAAATCATCCAGGGTCGTGAATTTCTTGTCCGTCGCAATCAGGCCTTTTGAGCCGTGGTGGATGTAGATCGGGTTCAGGGAGTTGATAATAATGTCTTCACAGTTGAAATCCCCCAAAAATTTATCGATCTGGTCATAAGAGAGGAACTCATTGATAAAACTCTGCTGCACCTCCTCCACATTCAGTTCTTCTTTGGCCCGCTTAAACTGGCCGGGGGTGTCGTTCTTCAGGATATCGTTTAACGCATTACGGATAATCTGGATTTTTTCCGCATAATCCTGCATCACGCGGAACTTCCCGTACGTCTTTTCCAGCAAAAGCATCGACAACTTGATCTTTTCTTTTTTCTCCATGGCTTTATCCCTGGCTCGCGGTAAAATAAAAAATACTTTATCAAAAACTAAATAAATTTACCACCAAAACCCAAAAGTGTAAACACATTCCTTCAAAAGTCTCCGGATACAGGCGCTACGGCGCGCCGGCCCCGCCATCCTCCTCTCGCGGTAAAGTCGTGATAATCACGGCCTTATTCAGGTCGAGATACTTCCGCGCCAGGCGCTGAACCTCTTCGATCCCCACCTTTTCAATCGCCTGGTCAAATTCCTTGTACCGCGCGTGCCCCAATCCGTAAAGTTCATCCAGGGAGGTCGCGAATATCATCTCCCCGTCGGTTTCCATCCCCATCAGGAACGTGCCTTTAATATAAGCTTTCATGTCCTGTAATTCTTTATCAGACACCGGTTCTTCCTGAATATCCTTCAGGATTTTCAGCAGACGTGTTTTGGTCGGGCCGATCAGGTCAGGTGTCGTCTGCACGCCGAAATAAATAAGGCCGGTGTCCAGCCCCGGGACATACCGTCCGCCCAGGGTGTAGGCGGACCCCATTTCTTCCCTGATCTGATTAAAAATCCTCCCGCTGAACGAAGACCCCAGGATACCGGTCAGGATCTGCAGGCCATAGCGGTCTTCCTCAAAAATCGTCGCGCCCCGGAACCCCACCATAATCATGGCCTGCTTTTTGTCAACCGTCACCGTCTCTTCCTGAGGCTGCGTCAACGGCTCTTCCGTGAAAACCAGCCTGTCCTGGCCCTGTTTTTTCAAGGGTGAAAAAGCGGCCTCAACGTCCTTAAAAACGGCATTAGCATCAATATCGCCATATATGGAAACAACCATATCCTCGGGAGAACAAACCCGCCGGTAAAAAGCCACCACATCGTCCCGGGTGATGCGTTCCACAGACTCCTTCGTCCCCAGGGACAACAACCGGAACCCGGGAGAGGAAAACAACCGTTTCTGAAGCGCCTCCATCGTCACCTTGGAGATTTCGTCATCCCGGGCCAGAATAGCGGTTAAAAGAAGTTCTTTTTCTTTTTTAAGGATATCAACCGAAAAAGAAGGCTCCAGCACGGTTTCCCGCACCAGATCCAGCCCGAAACGGAAATCCTCCGACAGCAGAGACGCGGTGATCCCCAAGCTGTTGCGCCCGGAAAAAGCCCCGAATCCGGCGCCCCGTGATTCCACCTGGGTGGCGATCTGGTCCGCGGTCCGGGATTTCGTCCCTTTCACCCAGACACGGGCCATCAGCTCCGAAAGGCCGTTCAACTCTTCGGTTTCATAACGGGTGCCGCCGTGCAACGAAACCATCATCGTGACCAGAGGAAACGTGTGGTTTTCCCGCAACAACACCGTGATGCCGTTCGGAAGCGTCTTTTTAATAATTTCCCCGATTTCTGTTTTTTCATCCGCGGCCCCCTCAACCGTCTCCATTCCTTTCGGTTTCAGGATCACGGTGGACCGCCTGGCCGGGTCCAGGTACTGCCGCGCGGCCTTGGCCAGGTCCTCGCTGGTGACCTTCTGGATCATCGCCAGATATCTTTTGGAAAACTCCGGGTCGCCGGCCATATATTCCTCCAGGGCGCTCCGGAAAGCCACGCTCCCGGATTTCTGAAACTCACCGATATATTCGCTTAAAACCTGCCGCTTAACTTTTTCCAGTTCCTTGGCCGTGACCCCTTTTTCCGCGATACGGGTGATCTGGGCGTCGATTTCCCGGACCGCGTCCGGGATCTTTTCGTACTCCAAAGTGCAGGCAATTTCAAAAACCCCTTTGTCAATGGGCGTGTAGTTAGAGGCCGTTACCGCCTGGACCAGATGCTTTTCCTTAAAAAGCGCCTGATACAGCCGGGAACTGTCTCCCTGCCCCAGGATCATAGCCAGCACATCGAGGACCGGCATCTCATCATTCAAGAAATCCACGCTGCCGTAGGCCAGCGACATCCTTGTCAGCGGGGTCGGATATTCCATCTCATAACGACGGGCGCTCATCTGAAACGGCTCCTCCGGCATGTTCCGGCTCAAATAATGCCCCCGGGGAAAATCCTTTAAAGCGGCGCTCACTTTTGTAAAAGCCTCCTGATCATCGATCGCCCCGGCCACCGCCCAGATCATATTATCCGGCCGGTAAAAATCCCGGTAGTAATTCAGCAACGCGTCCCGGCTGACTTTCCGGAACAGGTCCTCATACCCTATAATCGGAATCCGGTACGGGTGCACCGTATAAACGGTCTCCAGCACCTTCTGGCTCAACACAGAGCCCGGCCAGTCATTCCTCATACGGATCTCCTTGATAATGACTTCCCGCTCTTTTTCCATCTCCTGCGGATCAAAACGGGCGTTCATCAGCATGTCGGTAAGCACTTCCAGCGCTTCGTCGAACGCCGGGGCGGGAACGGTGATCGTGAAAACCGTGTAATCAAAACTCGTGGAGGCGTTGATCGTGCCGCCCATGGCCTGGATCTCCCTGGAAATATCCCCGACCGCTCTTTTTTCCGTGCCCTTAAAAACCATATGCTCGATAAAATGCGACATCCCGCCTCCCAGCAACTCTCCCTCCATGACCGACCCGGTTTTGACCATGGCATACAGCGACACGGAATGGCTGGCCGGCATTTCCGTTACCAGCACCGTCAGGCCGTTGTCCAGCACGCGCTTCTGCGTGGCAATATGAATAGCGTCAGGCCCCAACTCCGGTTCCTGGGCCCACCCCGTTGTCATCGTCGTCATGGGCCCCAGGCACAGCACGATCACCGCTATAATCCATCGTTTCATGGTCATTCTCCTATTACTTTTTCTTTTTATGATATTCCTCAAGGAGCTGGACAAGGTCCCGGGCGGAATTCCTGGCGACCTGCGTGCAGACGTAGATCAGCACAGAGAACTGCCAGCAGTCTTCCGGCCCGGTGATCAACCCCGTGTGAACGTTTTCCTGACGCTGCATCGAATCAAGATAATAGGAAACGGCCTTGCTCAAATCCCCTTCAAACACGTTTAAAGACGACGTCCGGTTGTTGTAATTCAGCGACGGCATCTGAATACCGCGGATCAGCAGAAAATTCAGCAGCCCGTCCTGGGCCGCCCGGGACGGGTCAAACTCAAACCCCGCGAACTGGGAATGATTCGGCGGCAGGATTAACGACGGCTTCTGCACCACCACTTCCCCGGCCCGGACGATCGTGTCCCCGGCGTTAATGCTGGATTCCGACAGCAGGATATACGGAACAACCGTGTCGTCAAAAACAAGAAGGTTCTGGATCCTGGCGCGCAGGATTTCCGTGTTTTTCAGGGCTTTCGCCCAGGCTTCATAAATATCCATTATCAAAATACTTTTATACGGTTAAATAGGCGGCAGGAACTCTTTCCCTCCGGGCCACAAGTTTATTTACTATAAACCAAGTGCCGGGATCCCGCAAGAGAAATTCAGGCAAATCAAGGCCTTATATAACGCCAACCTTCACTTGCAAAGGCGCGTCACGACCGAAGTCAAGCGAAAGCCCTTATACCCTGTCCCTTTGGGGGGACTGGCCTTTTCAATTATTTTATTCCCAAAAGCACTGATCGATACGCTTGACATATAATAAAGCGGCTAATCTATATAAGACAGCTTTAAAATCTTTTTGATGCGTGTTACCAATACAAAGATATTCCTCCGGGGAACACCCTATTCTCCCGGAAGAGCCCTCATAAATTTCCACCGTAGGATCAATGGCCTTGACTTCTTGGATATAATCATTCCCGGCCGGGATACAAAACTCATAACTCAGGGCGACTAAACCATCCGGAGGCCCGCTCAATCCTTCATCGTTACATTTGCTGATATCAAAAGTGATTTTCTTAACGGGATCCTGATCCGATTTTGATATATCGGACTCCCCGCATACGGGATTAATGCCGGCAGTCATAAAAAACAGAATCAATAATACGAAATATCGTTTCATTATCATATTTACCGCTCTAACATTCTCCTCGGGAGTGCTAGAGCCCGCGGGAAGGGGCCGCCCCCTTCCCTTCAGCTTCCCCCTCCGCCCCTTGCAGAGCGGCGTTGGGCTCAATGCAATGTTGGCTTATGGTCTTTCCTTTTCCATTCTTTTTAAACAGCACGGCTAGAAGAAGCATGGCAGCAGGGGCGGTTATCATCCAGGGGACACCTAAAAGAAGTATTGTCTCCGTAAAGTCCGGGTAAAAATAAACAAAAGCGATCAAAGGCGTAACAGCCGCATTAGCAAAAAAGGAAAATCTTACCCAACGTTGAAACCCATGATTTTCAAGGGCAAATGCCCCCAAAAGTGTCGCAACCCCCATTGATATATAACCTATTGCGTCAAAATCCCAAAACAGAGAATGCGGAGTTTGAACAAGCATTTTAATTTCGTCAGCAGTTCCTCGAAGGCTCATGGGGATGACAGTAGACAATTGCACCACATAATTCGCTGTAACAAATATTGCATAAATTACAGTAAAGATAAGCGCTGCATGCGCCCAATACTTTTTATCATCGGGAGTCATGTAATAGAATGCGAGCATTTCGAGGACAAAGGGAATAACGATACAAAGTGAAAATCCGTAAATCAAGATTTCATCGAAAGGATATTTAAGAACCCGCAGAAGCTGTAATGTTTGGGCTATCACAAACGCCAGGTTTGCAGCAAAAGCAACCATTCCAAAACGGAAGCCGATTTTATTAATTTTTGCATCCATAATTTTTCTATGTCTTTCTCTGCTTTATAAAATTTTTATTATTCCCGGATATCAAATTTTAAAAACTAACGGATGGCGGCTGGACGCCCGACCGAATACTCGATGAGGCAGGGGTCTTGAGTTGGGCCGTTGCATGTGAATCCCGCGCGCTCCAGCACCTTGACGGATCCGATGTTGTCTTTCATCGTACGGGCAATGATCCGTCGAACCCGGATATCCGTAAAGCCATGCCCCACGAGTGCCCGCACAAGCTCGGTGCCGTATCCCCGCCCCCCGCATGAAGGGACAACGGAATATCCGATTTCAAGGACGCCATCGGGATCTGGTGGCCCGCAGTAGCCTCCCGCCCCGACAAGACTCCGAGCCCGTTTCCCGTTCTCACGGAGCAGGGCATACCAACTGTACCACCCCGCGGCACGAGGATCTTCAGTCAATCGATCCCGGAAAAAGGCTATTGCGCCCCGGTCGTATTGGCCGGGCGGCCACCCTTCCGGGACAGTCGCGCCAAGTAGAATACCAAACTGCTCGGTCGACTCAAGTTCCTCTGAAAGCAGCGCAACCGTTGCCGGCACCAAATCCAGCCGTGATGTCCGGATGATTTCGGTCAAATTTCCATATCCTCTCTATTCCGTTTGCCTAACACAAAGAGCTTACCGGCCCCCGAGGGAGCCGCACCGCGGCAAGGCGGGGACGCTGAAGATTTCACAGATGCTAATTGTTATTTAAAGAATCCAAATACTGCTGATATTGTTTCTGTTGAGCCTCCCACGTATCTAAAATCTGATCGTATCGTTTACTCTGCTCTTCGGTCTTAGACAATACCCTCTCCTGCCTCTCGATTTGCTTTTCCATTATTTTTAATACTTCATTATATTTCTTCTGTTGTTCTATGCTTTCCTGCTGCATTTTTGCATAGACTTCTTGTTGCTTTTTGGCTTCTTCTTGCAACTGTCTCTGTTCTTCCTGTCGTTTCTTATATTCTTCCATGCGTTCTGAATAATCTTCTATCATTTGCTCACTCTTCACTTTTAATTCCGGGTTATCAGTTTCAGCAAATACACCTGTACTTCTTCCGATGGAAATCACCCCGATAAAAATCAACAGACCAATAAAATACAATCTTTTCATCTTTCATCTCCTCCTGTTTCTCTAAAGTCATCCGGTATTATCTTCCTCCCGGGGCCGGTTTTCCCGCTAAAGGACCCCATTTCGACATCCCTTCATCAATAATCGAGTTGGCTTCTTCCCGGCTGAGCCCATAGGTACGCATGAAGTGATTCATGGATTCGGTCCCGCCGTGCTGTATTGAGTCACGCGCTGTCATGCCCCTGCGGGTAGCGTCGAGCGTCATTTCAAGACAGGCTTTGTGCCATTCAAGATACATTTCCTTGCGCTGCTGCTCTGAATAAGCCGTCATCCCTTCTCGTTTTTGAGGCCCAACGCCAGAAGCGGCCGGCGCCGGGGGTGTCCCGTGCGTCGGCGTGTTAGTCTCTGCTTTTGAATCATGGGGCCGCCAGACATGCGACCGTTTCCCCTGCGTGTGGGGGTCAATCGCGATGTTGAAGTCCGTTTTCAGATATTGAAGCATATCCGGGTGGAGATCGGGACACCAAAAGAGGTGGTAGAAGTCGCGGTTAGCACATGAAGACGTCCCGCACTGCCCACCCAGTAAACGCTGTTTCGGCCCGCCACCCGATTGATCGGTCATGAATGTGATATTACCCGCCCCGAGTGCCGAATACATAGCAAGCGACAGCATCAGCCCGCCGGCACAATACTGCCGGCATTCTGGACAAACGCCCAGCAAACCGTTATTGAAGAGATCCGTCATTTCAGAACTCGGCACCCCGCGCGCCATCAGTTCCTTACTCAGCCGTTCGGCCATATCCGGTATCTGAATCAGGGGAATACGACAATACGCGGCCCCCACGACCGCGCGTGGCACGAACTCAGCAGGCGATGTTGTCCTCCAACTTGATGGGGGGCCGGAGTGCTGCTCCGGGACAGGATCCGGTTGTCGTGTCCCGGGGGTCTGAACCTGGTCCATTTGAGGGGGACGCGACGATTTGCCGCTAAACAATTCCTTGAGCCATTTCATTCGGTCCTACTCCTTTCATATGTTGCCCAACGCCCGATATCCGTCCATAGCCGGGGCCGTCCACAAAGCATGATCATCGTCAGGCAACGGCTGCAGATTGAAGAGTTTATAACGCTGGCGCTCCGGGTTATATTTATCATAAAATCCGTTTTCGAATTCATAGACCTGCCCGGTATCCGGATCATATAACCGTTCATTCCCCAGGATGGCGTCACTGCGTTTTTCTGCGATAATATCGTCCGTTTGGTTTCGCCTCTCCCATCCTTCCATAATAAGGTCAGCCGTTTCACTCAATGTCTCGCCGGCTTTCAAGAGGGCCTCCCCTGTCTTTTCCTGCTGCCGAAGGCAATCCTGCACATATTGCGGATTCAAGTTGAAACTGCGCACACAGGACAGAAGGCCCGCCTGCAATGACGCGAATTCGTCCTGCGGCGCCGAGATGCCGGTGAAAGACAACGCATAGGCGATGCCTCCTCCCGGCATGTTCGTGAACGGCACAAACGGCCCGACGGACACGAGGAACAGCCCTTCGCCGGCGGCTCCCTTTTCCTCATACACCGCGCGCATCAGGGACGTTTGAACGTTTCCGCCGTAAGGGCCCGGCTGTTCGCCGGAAGACACAATCTGAATATTATCAAGCCGCGGGACCGTCGGCATGAACTGACGGGCAACCTGGGTGCCGGCAATGTCTTTAAAATGCGCCAGGAAATTCTCCGGCGTGAGCGGATCAACCGCCGGCATTTCAATCCAGGCTATAGGGAATCCCCCGCTGTTCATATACTGCCAATCGATCTCCTTCTGCATCTTATTGATATAAAAAGGGCCGACCTCGCTGAACATAAAGCACCGGCGCAGCGGCTGATTGGGATCCTGTATCAGGAAAGCCAATGTCGAGCATTGGCCCGCGATATAAACCTGCCATCCTGCCGGCTTTTGTATCGTAAAAAAACCGGCATCATACGTTTCCCATGCTATGTTCTTCTGCGGGGCTTTGTTGGCGCCGGGCATGGCGGGAGCATTCATTCCCGCTGACGTGAGGTTATCCGCGGGACTCATTGCGTTGTTATTTTCATTGCCCCCTCCTCCGCAGGAGATAACGCTCATCCCGACAAGCAGGAGCGCGCTCATCCACATGAATACTCTATATTTCATCATTAGCTCCTTTTCGGGGACTCCCCCCTTCATTTTGCTGTTCATTTTGCGGAATAATCCGGCCCAGGATGTCTTCCTCAAGAGCAGTCAAGAATTGTTCCCGTTCAGCTTTCTTTCCCCGAACGCGATAGACGATTCCGGGATCCGCCATCTTTTTATTTGAAATCATTCTGATGGAATCGAAAAACAGATCCTTTATATCCCGACGCGGCCAACGGGAATGCTTTATTCGCCATTCAAGGACCGCGGTCGGGCCGCCGACTTTCTTCCCATCCCGGATCTTTTGCGCGAATATCCGATACACGCATGGTTTTGCGGGATTAAATTGCGATCGCGCGATGACCGAGAAAAAAAGCAGTTCCGGCCCGTCGGCCTTCTGAAGCGTTGTCTGGGGGAGCGATAGCTGCAAGAAATAAACGTGCCCGCCATCTTTCGCGCGGACCTCTTGTGAAGTATGGACTTTATATTTTTTCATAAAAGTAGCGCTGACTACGGCGGCAGGCGCGGTGACAACATACGCGACACAACATCCGGAACAGAAGCTAACGAATACGGTTAAAAGAATAAGCTTGGAGGCCATGTTCATAGGTTATCCAACCTTTCGTTTGAAATATCCGTTTTGGGATATCCGTCCGATGTCAGCGAGTATCTCCCAAAAGCCACTCAACGGCTTGGTTGTTGATTTATTTTTAATAAATATCTGCCACCACCAAAATTTTTACCACAGACAGGGCATGACGATTTTGCTTTATTCGTCCAGAAACTAAAATGCAACTTTTCCTTGCTACATGATTCACATATTCTTGTGTAGCATTGGCAACACTCTACTGCGGCAATCTCAGATGGGTATTGGAATATCAGTGGATCCCAATTGAGCGGAGTGCTTTGCACCTTATTATTACAAACAGAACAGGAAAAAATTTCTACCCCAGGCGATTTTGTAAAATCCACCCCCTCAATTTTCTTAATAATATACGTTGTGAACTTCAAATTGCTAACCCCGCCTATCGCAATAATCTTCCCCGATTGCAATGTCAGGATAACGGCATTACCAAGAATCCCGGTCTTTATGTCACATCCCTTTATATCCTCAAGCCGGACGCTACTCAAAGATATTCCTGCTGTCTTATCAATATAAAAGAATCTGTTGTTTGTTAAAACATACTGCTCCGCAGGCTCAAAGAACACAATATATTCCCCTTCTTCCGGGGCGACTGAAGCAAATATGTTTATTAGAAAATTGTTTTTAATGAACTCCTTATTAAACTCCTCTAGTGCACAATCAGCCTTGTATCTATAATATCCAGAGAACCCGCAAAGTTTTCCACCCCGCCATGCCTCATGAGTATTTTTAAGTACCGCATCTACCGCACTCCCCCGCTCTTTTGTTCTGTCTATTTGCTCGTCGATATTAACACTGTCCACGATTTCCCTAACATTATAATCGAACCTGCCGGGGAACTGTTCTGGGGTCTTCAAGAACTCCGCAATTGTTTTCTTGATTTCTAAATGGGCCTTTTCATCATGAAAAACACCTAATAACATGCTCATCGCCACCGCATCTTTATAAGAAAGATTTTTAAGCTTCTGGAGGGCGGTACGCTGAATAATTAAATCTGTTTGCGTTTTGACACATTCCAAACACTCGGCTGGATCAATCTTTTTATACTCTATATATCCCTGCCAGAGCGCAATAGCGGCTATCCGACTGCCCTGAAATGCGCCGTATAGTATTCCCGCAATCCATGCAAAACCGATCGGCGACAACTCTGGAACCTTGCCTAACCCAATGAACACTAAAACCATTGAAAAACCCACCACAGCGTTAAAGAACCATTTATAAGTCACCTCAAAAACATTTTTCGATCGAAATGATTTATTATAATCCATAATAACCCTTCTCTTTCCAGCATATAGTTGACTCAAAACAAATTCTGGTATTTTGCAATTACTTACATGCCTTTCCGGCAAATAGCCGGAAATCATCGTCCTATCAATGTCTTGACGGTTGCAAGATCAACACCCTTCATAACCAGATGGGAACCATCCATTGCCAGACGATAAATTTAATCTGACGGGATAAGTTTTCCCGTGTTTTTTGCTATTATTGCCTTATTTTGGCCCACTCCGTTAATAAAGGATCTCCCATTTGCCCTGTAATATCACTTATACGGAACGTCGTATAACAACACCCCCCTGTTATTATCACGACTAAACACGTTCCGCCTTCTCCGGGCTGACCCGGGCAGGCCTCTTTGTCCTGCCTCCGGCCCGGCTTAAAGCCGCGTCAAAGGATAATTTGGGATATTGAATTGATAGAAAATTTTGCAGCAGCGGGGTGAAATTCCCCGCGAGGGGACCTTGGGGATAAGAGTCTGTTTTCGTCATTATATCAACATTCAAGGAAAGACTTTTGATATAAATGGCGGAGAGGGAGAGATTCGAACTCTCGAGCAACCTTTCGGCCGCCACACGCTCTCCAGGCGTGCGCCTTCAACCACTCGGCCACCTCTCCGAAAACATGAATTATTAGAATACCATAAAAGCCATAAAACACCAGAATTTTTATAAAACGCGGCCTAACGCGCCGTGAAAAGCAAGCGCGTTTATGGTTTCGCGGAAGGCGAAGACACGGACCGGAGCCGGTCTATTCTGGCCTTGCTCAATTCTTTGAAACTGCTGAAAACAGCGTCCAGCAAATTGCTCCACAGCAATTTGTGGATATTGTCAAAAAAGATGGTGTTCGCCACGCTTTCGCCGTTCACGTCCCGCACCTTAACGCCCGTGTCAAAACGCGCGGGGGACAGCGCGTCTCCGGCCGGCTGGCACCACTGCACGGTCCCTTCCATAACAATGGGCTTCGTGGACTGCGGCACAAAAACCTCCATATAAAGGCCGTCGCTCTTTTTCAGCCCGATGTCGGACGAAAAACAAAACCCTTCCACGCTGACGTTCTTGCTGATTCCGGTGTGTTTCTGTTTGGAAAACTGCCCCTCCCCTTCTTTTTTGACCCGGTAATCCACCCGCGTATGCACGTCGAAATTAACATAAAACTGGATTTTCGCGTCCGTTTCGTATCGTGGCGACTTTCTGCGCTCCTGCTTCCCTTCCTCTTGCATGGAATCCCTCCAATGTAATGATTCCTCGCGCCGGGTGGCCGACCGGCGCGATCTAAAAAACAATGTCGTCGTTCTCTTCGCCTTCAGCTTCCCCTGCGGCGTCCTCCCGGGCCAAAACATCTTTCACCACCTGACGCAGGAGGTCCGGCTTAAAGGGTTTGGCCAGATAATCGTCCACGCCGTAAGCGGCGGCCGCGCGCTCGGCGCTCTTCTCCTTGACGACATCATCCCCCCGTTCCGCGATCAGCTGGCGGTTCGGCTCCCATTTCCATTCATCTTTTTTTTTGGAATACACCATTTCCCCCAGCCCGCTGGTCACAATGATGCGGACCCGTTTCAAATCCCGGCTCCGGCGGAGCGCTTTAATCAGGTCCGTGCCTTTCAGTTTCGGCATGACAATATCGAGAAGAATAAGGTCCGGGTTAAACTCCCGGCATATGTCCATCACCTCTTCCGGGTCGGAAACGGCCCGCACAATGTATTCCCCGGTTTTCTGCAGGCTCCCCTGCACAAGCTCGCACAGGTCAGCTTCATCGTCGACAACCAGTATTTTCTTCATGATCCTCCTTACCGGACACGGCCGCTCGTTTCCCGCCCCGTCCGGCCGCGGTTCGAAAAAAAATTTCACCGGCTAATCAAACACAACGGTTTTGTTCCCGTAACGCAAAATCCTTTTTTCCAAAAACAGCCGGATCGCGCGTGCGGCCACCACTTTCTCCAGGTCTTCGCCTTTGCGGACAAGGTCCTGCAGCGTGTCCCGGTGGCTGACCCGCACGGTGTCCTGCTCGATAATCGGCCCCTCGTCCAGAGTTTCCGTCACGTAATGGCAGGTCGCCCCGATGATCTTCACCCCTTTTTCATACGCCTGGGCGTAAGGGTTCTTCCCGGCAAAGGCCGGCAGAAAGGAATGGTGGATATTGATAATCCTGTCGGAAAAACGCCGGACGAATTCTCCGGTTAAAATCTGATGATACCGCGCCAGGAAAATGAAATCCACGCCGGCGGCCGTCAGCACCTCGATCTCCCGCTCTTCCTGCGACCGTTTGGTCGCCGGGGAAACGGGGAATTCATGAAAATCAATTTTGTAGGCCTCCGCGACCGGGCGGGCGTCGGGATGGTTGCTCACAACCACCGGGATGTCGCACCGGAACTGCCCGGCCTTGTGCCGCAGCAGGATGTCCTGCAGGCAGTGCAGGGGCTTCGACACAAAGACAGCCATCTTCGGGCGGCGGCTGGTCAGGCTCAAGTCCCAGATCATGCTAAAGCGGCCGGCCACCTCCCGGAACACATCGGGGATGCGGTCTTCGGGGATGTCAAAACCCTCCAGGGACCATTCGATCCGCATAAAAAACGTGTTGGTCTGCTCGTCGATATGCTGGTCCGCGTGCACGATGTTGCCGTTATGCGCGAATATAAAATTGGAAACCGCCGCGGTAATACCACGCTGGTCCGGGCAGGATATCAACAACACGGCATGTGTCATGGCACCTCTTTATTATTGTCCCGTTAAGGCCGATAAAAACCGGGACTAAAGGAAAGGAAGATATTCGTAAATGCGTTTAATCGCATCCGCGACCCGCGGATGCTCGGCGCCCCACCGCCGCTCCGACAACTTTAAAACCACAAGGAAATCACGGATTTCAAGAGACAATTTTTCCTTGCCCCAAGCGATCTGTAAAAATTGCGCGAACGTGTCCCTGACATACTCGGCCCCGCTCTTGCTCGTGACAAGGTCTTCCAGGTACTGGATGATCTTTTCAAACTCGCCGTGGTGCACCCAGATCCCGCGACAATCCAGGCACCGGTCAATCACCACGCCGGCCCCTTCATACATGAGCGCATCCATGGCCTTCTGACACCGGGGGCATTGTTTCCGTTCCGGAGGGGCGTGGAACTGGTCGGCGTCCTGGCCGAACGGGTCAAAATCAAGCCAACGGAGGTCATCGTCCGTCATGTTTTTGGCCTTGGTCAACTCGTCACGGTCGAACCACCGTCCCTGGCAGTGCGCACACTCCTGAATCTTAATTCCCCTGAAATCAACCGGCATTAAAACCTGGCCGCAATCTGGGCATATCATACTCCCCTCCGTTTTCGAATGGTTTCAGGATACGCTAAGTAAAACGTATTTTACAACTAAAATCATGATTCGACAACCTATCTCCAGAAAATTCCCCGCCTGTGTAAAAATCCGGTTCCTCGGCCAGGATTACCGCTTGACAAGCCCTCTGCCTTTTTCTATAATTGACACGCATTTTAAAAAACAAATTAAGGAGGTCACTATGTCGAAAATTCAATGTTTATGCGTCACTCTCGGATTGGCCATGCTTCTCGCCCTCATCCCCGGGCCCAACAGTTTCGCGGATGAATGGAAGCGGGAAATTTCCCTGGGCTACAACCAGGCCAACGGCAACACCGACAGCGCGCAGCTGAACCTCAACGGGGCCATAAAATACCTGATGACAGAAGCGGAATTCTCTTCTGCCTTGGACATTTACTACGGCGAAACCGACAACAAAATGGACACCCAGAAATGGCTCAGCTTAACCCGGTATTACTACAACTTCGGGGAAAACAAAGTCTGGTTCAACTCTTATCAGGTGGAAGTGACGCATGATTTTTTTGCCGACGTGGATTACCGCGTCACGCCGGCCGTCGGGTTGGGCCACTGGTTCTCTAAAGAAGAAGACTGGACCGCCATGCTGGAAGGCCTCCTGGGTTATGAAATCACCGAATACCGGACCCCCGGGAAAGAAAAAGATGAAGGAGCGGTTTTTATCGCGCACTCGTTCCTGAAAAAAAGAGTGCTGGAGAAAGCGTTCCTGTCGGAAGATGTGTCCCTGATCCCTTCTTTGGAAAGCAGCGGGTTCCGGGTCAAGTCAGAGACAGCCTTTATCAACCCCATCAGCGCTTCGGTAGACCTGACCGTTAAATTTATCGTTGACTTTAATTCAGAGCCCTCGGATGATAAAAAGAAAACCGACACGCTGTTTGTCACCGCGTTGAAATACTCATTCTAACCGTTTCGCGGATTTAAAGGAAAAAGGCCCGGCCGATGGACGCCCCCTTGATAATTTCCGTGGCGCTGCTCGTTCTGGTTTCCGGCCTGCTGGCCGCCAGCCTGAAACGCATCGCCCAGTTAAAACAAGCTCTGGTAAAGGAAAAGGACCGGAACAAAGTTCCGGTCCTGACCTTTTGCCTTGATATGGATGAACAGGACTTTAAACTGGTCAATGACGGGACATGCACGGCCAAAGACATTCAGATAGAGGACTTACCCGTCACCCTGGATTACCAGTTCAAAAAAACCGTCCGGCTGGCCTTTGAACCCATCGCGGTCCTCCACCCCACGCAGGCCATCCCTTTAAAGCCATCGATTCATGAAGGCCCGTATGACATTACCCGGGAAGTGGAAAACGGCTTTTTCGCGCACCTGAAAGGCTGCACGTTTGAAGCGCGCATCCAGTATTCCAACTTCCGGAATATCCGTTTCAGAGAAATCATCGACGGCGCCGTGGGCTGTTTCAAAATCCGTGAAATCACGCCGCTCGAGCCTTAAAAAACATCAGGCAAAAAACAATTTTCGGAAAAAGACAGGAAACGAGAAGGGTCCCGGCAGGGCAACCGTTACCGGTTGGGCAGAAGTTTACCGAAGAAAAACTGCCGGACAGGCCACTGAATGCCGAAGACGGCATAAAGCGCGAATAGTATAAAAAAAATCGCGTAATAGTATCCGAACCCGATAAAAAGCACCGCGCAGATACCGGCCCCGACCTTAAAAAAAACCGGAAGCATGTCCAGGAGTTTGGCGAAATGAAAATAAGGCAGCCGGCTTACCATCAAAGCGGAGTTGCCGAGCAGGAAAAAAGCCGTCCACACATAAGAATAGGGCATCTGCGCCTGCTGGGACAGCAAAAGGTAGCTCATCATCACACCGGCGGCCGCCGGGATAGGCATGCCGGTGAACATCTCCCCTTTTTTGGCGTGAGCATCCCGCGTGAACCGGATCAGCCGGTACGCCCCGCATACCGCGTAAATACCCAAAAAGCAGGCCACCACAAACCGGTATTGGGCGGGGCTGATCACAAAAACCAGAACAACGGGAGCGACGCCAAAGGTGATAATATCCGTGACCGAATCCAAATATCCCCCAAACGGGCTCACGGCGTTGGTCAAACGGGCGACTTTCCCATCAAAGAAATCCAGGATCATGCCCAGGAAAATCAGATAAACGCCCCAAAGCGGCGCCCCGGACACCCCCAGAGCCATGGCGGCCAGGCCGCAGACCATATTTCCAGCGGTTATGGTATTAGGGATCAAAGTTTTAGGCAGCATCACACATACTCCACGCTCAACAGTCAGATAGGGTAATTAAAATAAGTTTATCAGCCCGGGAAAAAGAATACAACAGATAATTTAAATATATGCACGCCGGGATTCAGCGGGCTTCCCGGCATGTTTTTAAAACAGGTCGGGCCGCGCCCCTCGTCATGGCAGATTTTTCAGCCGCATAAACTCATATAATTTTTTCACGACAAAAAGCCGGCCGCGCAATTTCAGATGCTCATTGGGATACAGCACCTTGGGGACATCTTCCGGCCAACTGAAATCCTGGGTGCCGAGCGAGCGGGACAGGTCCAAGACCTCCACCCCTTCCGCCAATAAAACCCGTTGAATAAACGCCACATTTTTTTCCACCTGATCTGTGAAAGCCGGCCCCGCATAACGGGCGCCGGTCTGGTAATCGATCGGCGTGACATAAAAAACAGGTTCCACGCCCGCCGCCTTGGACATACGAACGATATCCAGCATGGCCCGGATGAAACGGTGGTCTTCGGACAACGGATACATATAACGGAACAGCATCTGGCGGCGGATATTCTCATCCGTAGCTGTAAAATAATCCGGGTTATCAAAATCCCGGACCCGGCCCACTTCCTTATCCCCCATATAAACTTTCTTACGCATATACTCATAACCCGTCAACCTGAGATGATTCAGCTTAAACACCGTTAGCGGCTTATAAAACCAAATCCACCCCTCCAGCATACTGTTGATCAGGGTGACTTCCTCTTCAAACTGCCACAGCGGCTGCCATTCCCATAGCGGGCTGAAGCTGCGGAGATTGATGGGAAAAATCACGCACTGGGGATAATACTTCTTAAGAAGAAAGAAACGCAGATTCTCTTTATAAATAGCCATCTGATAGGACGAGTGCACCAGCTTGACTACGACCGAGCCCGGCAGCAGGGATTTGAGCAATTCCGGCATGGTCAATTTCACCGGGTCCGACGGCGCCGCCCAGTTTAAAGTGCTGTCCCCGAAATAAATCACATCCGGCTTCCACCGCAGAATCGTTTCGATCTTGGTGACTTTAAACCGGAGGTCCCGCGGCAAAGGCATAACATATTGCAGGGCGACAATGACGGCCGAGAACAAAAAAAGTTTCAGGATAAAACGTTTCATAGGCGCGTTTTAAAATTGAAAATAAATAAACGGGATTTCCTCGCTGATCCCCAGGTTCATGATGGTCAACGTCAGAATAATATAAACCGGCCAGCGGATCCATACCGGCTGCCGGATGAACCGCGCCTGAAGCCCCCCCCTCCCCTGAAAAACCTGCACGGCCATCAGGAAAAGGATCAACCCCAGGGAAAACACGAACTCCGGCCAAGGCACGCCGATATACCCGGGCGATTTGAGGTCGAAAATCAAGGGCTGGCCCAAACCTCCGCTGATGCGCGAAATAATCACAAAAGCGTCCCCCAGCGTGTTGGCGCGGAAAAAAATCCAGGCCAGGCAAACCAGGGTAAAGGTCACCGCTACCGCAAGGCCGTTCCTAAGCCCCGGGAAACGCTCCAGCCGCCACGCCCGGCTCACCCGCGACCGGGCCCCGGCGGTCCATTTAAAAAGAAGGTAATAAAAACCATGCAAAGCGCCCCATACCAGAAACGTCCAGTTCGCGCCATGCCAGAGCCCGCTTAAGATAAACGTCAGCAGGATATTCCACTGCCACCGCCCTAGCCCCCGTCGGTTCCCTCCCAGAGGGATATAAACATAATCCCGGAACCACGTAGACAGCGAAATATGCCAGCGGCCCCAGAATTCCCGGATGGACCCGGCCAGATACGGGCGGTCAAAATTTTTCATCAAATCAATTCCCATCACCCGGGCCGCGCCGATCGCGATATCCGAGTAGCCGGAAAAATCACAGTAAATCTGAAAAGCGAAAAAAACCGTTCCTATCCAAAGAGCCAGGCCGCCGTAATCAGCGGGCTGGGCATACACCTGGTTCACGACAATCGCCAGCCGGTCGGCGATCACGACTTTTTTAAACATGCCCCAAAGCATCAGGCGAAGCCCCCGCGTCACCCGGTCATAATCAAAAACGTGTTTCTGTTTTAATTGCGACAACAAACGCTGCGGCCGCTCAATAGGGCCGGCCACCAACTGCGGGAAATAAACCACATAGAGCGCGAAATATCCCAAGTGGCGTTCCACGTCTTTTCTTCCCAGGTACACCTCGAAAGTATAACTCAGCGTCTGAAACGTATAAAAAGAAATGCCCACCGGAAGCAAAACATCAACGTCCGGCACAGCGTAGGGAAGATGAAGCCAGGAGAAGAAACCGCGCAAAGCGCTGTTAAAAAAATTGAAATACTTAAAAACAAACAGCAGGCTAAAATTCGTGACCAGACTCATCAGCAAAAACATCCGGCGGCGGGCGTGGCCGCGGCTAGCCGCAATGCCAAGCCCCGCGTAATAATCAATGAGAGTTGAGATTATGAGCAGCACGGCGTATTCCGGGCGCCATGACATGTAAAAATAATAACTCGCGCCCAAGAGCCAGATCCAGCGGTACCGAAAAGGCAATGCGAAATAAAGTGTTACAACGACAGGGAAAAAGATAAGAAAATGGATGGAATTAAAGGACATAACACGGATTTATGTGACACTTAAGGACACTCAAACATTAAAACGAAAATAGGCGACATCGCCTTCCTGGATCTCATAATCCCGGCCTTCCAGGAAAACCAGGCCTTTTTCTTTGACAGCGGCGTACGACCCCAGGGTTATAAGGTCATGATACTTATAAATCTCCGCCCGGATAAATCCCCGTTCGATATCACTATGAATCTTCCCCGCCGCCTTAGACGCCTTCGTCCCTTGAGGGATAAGCCAGGCTCGCGTTTCTTTAGGGCCGGCCGTGAAGAAACACACCAGGTTCAATAGGGCCCGTCCCGCCTGAGCCAGGGTGGCGAGGCCCGGGGACGTGATCCCCGCCGCCTCGTAGTAAGCGGTCCGTTCGTTCTCCGGGAGTTCAACGATCTCCGCCTCAAGCTTGGTGCAGAGCACGACGACCCCCGCGTTTTCCCGGGCCGCCCTTTCGCGAAGCGGCTTCAATATATTTTCATCCGGTCCGTTCTCATCGATATTAGCTACATACAACACGGGCTTGGCCGTAAGGAATTGAAATTCACTGATAGCGTCCGGATCCAGGGCCTGGGTGCGGACAGCCCGCCCCTCGTTCAACCCCTGGATCACCTGCCCCAGAAGGTCATATTTGGCCCGCGCCTCCTGGTTTCCGGTCTGCGCCGGCTTACGGGCTTTTTCCTGCGCGTTCTGGGCTTGCTGCAAATCCGCCAGCATCAGCTCGGTCTCAATGATATCCGCGGCGTCCACCGGGTTCAAATCCCCCATGACATTCACGACATTCTCGTCGTTGAAACAGCGGACCACGTGAGCCACCGCGTCAACGGCCCGGATATGGGATAAAAATTTATTGCCCAACCCTTCCCCCTGGCTCGCCCCCTTCACCAGACCGGCAATATCAACGAAACGGATCCCGGCCGGCGTGACCTTCTGGCTTGACTCCATGTCCGCCAGTTTGACAAGCCGTTCATCCGGCAAGGGCACAATGCCGACGTTCGGCTCAATGGTCGTGAATGGGAAATTCTCCGCCGCCGCACCCGCGCCGGTTAAAGCGTTAAAAAGCGTGGATTTGCCGACATTCGGCAATCCAACAATCCCGATCTCCATAGAAATTCCCTGTCATCCTTTCGCGCCTAGTTCCGGCGGGTTAGAGCCGGGCGGGGGCTCAAAATCCTGGCTGAAAATCACTTTTCCCCGCTCATCATACGTTTTTCTGTTTAACCGGATACCTTCCAAGTAAGTATCACAAAAAACAAGGTTCCCGTATTTATTGTAAATTTTGTCAAAACCGTGCTGCCTGTCATCTTGATACGTAATCTCAAAATACGGGACTCCGTTCTCATCAAAAGCCCGGTAAACGCCGTCCAGAAGGCCGGCTTTATAAAACTTCTCCTGATGCAGGGTCCCGTCTTCATAATACGTCCGGTAGACCCCGTGCTTCTTGCCGTTAAGATAAGTCACCTCAAGCTTGGGATTCTCATTGTCATATTTTAAAACATGCGTCCCGTCCGTCCGGAACTGCGGAAGAATCAGGTCTTCGTCCGAGAAAAAAACCCGGAATTGGGAGTCATGCATGCCGTCCAGCACAGCGTCTTTCTTCTCTTCATCCGCGTCAAACTCCCGCCGTTCCAACTTCGCCAGACTGCCTAAGGCGCCATCGATGTTCAAGCGTTTATGGTCTTTATAATAATCTTTGACAATAAGCTTGGAAATGTATTTACGATACAGCCTTTGTCCCGGGGCTGACTCCCACGCCATCCAGTAAAACAGCAGAATCAGGATCGAACTGCTGACCGTGTAAATAAAAAGCATAAACTTGGCAACCGCGTCATCTTCGATCCGGGCGTACTGGAGGATGATATTAAACAGCCGTACGCCGATCAATTGGTGAAATAACAGGAGGAACAGAGCCAACCCCAAAGAAAAGAAAGCGAATTCGGTCAAATCCCGCAGGGCATTTTTGATGAATTTTTTAAACCCGCTCTCTTGCCTCATATCACTCCGACTCGATTCATAATATTACGAGAGAAACCATCCGGCAGGATGTCAGACAGCCAGGGCCAGAGCAGAAGACCTACCCGGGTTCGAACCAGATCATTTATATAAAAAATCCGGATTCCGGAAATTAATCTTTCTTTGCGGCAGGTTTATTCAACCCTTTCTGTTTTTCCTTTTTGCGAGAACGCGTCTTTCCATGCGTGCCAGCCGCAATTTTCCCTCTTTTTGTTCGTTGGTCGCCTTTTCCCATAATACCTCCTGATTAAAACAAATATTTTAAAGATGCGAGAATATTCTATACTATGTCCTTAAACCTACAAGAAAAATATTGATTTTTAACGAAACCGGTATTCCAGAGCCGGGATGCCGGCATCTCCCGGGGCCAGCGGACGCCAGCCCCGCAAACCAGAGGGTGTCTACAAGGTGCCTCCCGACAGCCGCTTCAGCTGAACTTTCAACTGATCCATGACTTCCAGTTCAAGTTCAGCCACATCCTTCTCATCCCTTCCATAGACCAGGACATAATTTCCGGGCGTTAATTTTTCAAATCTGAAATACCCGGCCTTGTTCGTGGACTGTCTGAAAGACGCGTCAGGCCGATCCCCCAGGAAGGAATCCGGCCAGGATTCATATAACGGCTTTGACAGCAAGAAGACCTCCTCATCCGCCAGAGGATTATCCTCCCTGTCGACAAGCTTCCCGTCCACAGAAGGCGCAAAATCCAGGTAAACGTCCTGTTGCCAGGAAGAGCCGCCCTTGAAGAAGAAATGGACTTCCTTGCTAAAATGGTTCGGGCTATCACAAATCAGGGAATACCCATCCCCTGAGGAATTGAGTCTTAACCCCTTAAGAAAAAAATACCCCTCCTGATTCGTCCGGCAAGATTTAACCCCGTTCCCTTTCTCCAAGATACTCACCACCACCCCGGCCAGGGGCTGGCGCGTGGCCTGATCATAAACCCGGCCTGCCACCGTGCCGTTTGCCAGAGTCAAGGGAACAGTAACAACACCATCCCCGCCGGCCCGGACGTCTACGGCCCGCTGGGCTAATTCATACCCCGGGGCCGCGATCCGTAAGGTGTACGTCCTGGGGAACAACGCCCCGACCTCACATTCTTTTCCTCCTTTACAGAGGAGGACCACTTCATTATTAAAAAGATATTCTTCGACTTCCCCCTGCAAAAAAGTGACGGTAAAATCCTCCACCGCCCCCCCGCTGGCAGCATCCACGGCGCACAGCCGGATGCTTAAAGTTCCTTTCGAAATTTTCTGCCCGGAAAAATCATACCCCAAACGATGAAACCGGGTCATACGGTCTTTCAAAATTTCATAAATGGAACGGGAAGACTCCTGGGCCCGGGCAGGAACGCCCCCGGAAAAAACCAGGACAAAGACAAGGAAGCAACCAAGAGGAGTTTTCATGCAAAAACCGTTTTTCTAATTAATTTCCATATTCCAGAGGGCTTCCCGGGACACGCAGACCATCCTACCGCCAAAATCCTGCTCTTAAAAACCCTTCATCGGTGCGTGGTGAGGGTCCTGTAATCTATCAGCATACTGGCAATCACGGATTCTGGGACATTGTATTTCTGGCTGACAAGGCGCAGGGCGTTCGGCACGTCCAGAACCTGGTCCAACTCGTCATCCAGATAAGCCTCTTGTTTCTGAAAAGCCCGGATCCGGGCCAAATCATTTTGAAAATCCCGCCCTCCGGTATAGGTGGCGTAATCATGGAATAACCGTGTCAATGTTTCCACATTGATCGAATACTTGCCGGCGATTAAATTCAAATCTTCCGCCAAATCTTGCGCCGAGGGCTGTTCCACAACAGCGGCGGGTTTCTGCTCGCAGGGCGGGTGGCCGCACCCCGGCAATAAAACAAGGGCTAAAAAAACCACCAATAATCTCATAGGACGTTCCTCCCGGGCAACGCATAGACCCGCAATTTATTCTATAATACCGTGTCCGCCCGCAATTATCAAAGAAAAAATTGCATCCTTGCGCCTGAGCTCTCTCGCGCAGGATCAATTCGCATGTCTAGTTTACTCTCCCTTAAGGTCGTGTATTAAATTCAGCATCCTGCGGCTCGTTCGCCTGGGCTCTCTTGCGCAGGATCAATTCGCATGTCTAGTTTACTCTCCCTTAAGGTCGTGTATTAAAATCAGCATCCTGCACTCGTTCGCTTGGGCTCTCTCATTCAGGATCAATTCGCATTTCTAGTTTACTCTCCCTTAAGGTCGTGTATTAAAATCAGCATCCTGCACTCGTTC
>ENA-UPTA01001723-UPTA01001723.1-activated-sludge-metagenome-genome-assembly--contig:-NODE-1723-length-23829-cov-10.169765_pt1 | contig 23829 bp, 26 predicted proteins | sample MGYA00238184_ERZ773361 | MGnify/ENA primary metagenome ERZ773361 (study PRJEB29100, sample SAMN05720205) | activated sludge metagenome | isolation source: anaerobic digester from wastewater... | reverse complement strand
ATTACTGGAAAGTTCTTGCAACCAATGCTTTCGGATCAAGCGCATATAGCGCAACAAGAAGCCTGGTTATCGGTACGGTTCCCGGTGCTCCGACTCTGAATACACCGGCAAATCTGAGCACAACAGCCGATGCGACACCGTCATTCGACTGGACAGATGTTTCACTTGCTACATCATATACGATATTAGTTGACGACAATTCGAATTTCAGTTCACCCGTAATAAATCAGGTGGTCACACCAAGCACATATACCCCGGGTACTGATCTTTCGGAAGGTACATATTACTGGAAAGTGATGTCGACGAACGGATTCGGATCGAGCTCATACACTACGGCGATCAGCTTTACGGTAGCGATACCGAACGTTGCTCTGTCGGTATCAACCGTGAATACTACAGCGGCGCCGGAAGCAACAGATACGGATTCATTCAACATCAACAATACCGGAACGGGCAGTCTGGATTACACAATAACGAAAGAGTACGTAGCGAAGAAAGCGGACATAACCGTTCATTCGAACGATTTCAGTTCGGGGCTTGTATATACGAACAGCGGAGATCAGAACTGGTCGTTAGTTTCAGGTGAAGCGTCTGCGATAGGTAATTCAAACGGCCTTGCATCATTTATTATGACTTCACCAGTGTTTGACGGAACGGGTTGTACGAGTTTAACACTTACTTTTGATCAGACAGTTGAGGCATTAAGTTCGAGAAATTCATATGTAAGAGTAGAATATACAACTGACGGTTCAAACTGGACGGAGATTTATTACCTGTTAAATACATCTACAACTGCGTCACAATCGATCTCACTGCCAAATATATCTGCAATGATGCAGTTGAGATTTACTTGTTCCCTTTCAAACAGGAGTGGTGTTGACACATGGGCTGTCGATAATATAGTTGTTTACGGACCTGCGGCTACGCCACCTTTTACATGGCTGACTATAACCAGCTCATTGACCGGAACTGTGACTCCTGCAGGCAGCAATGCGATCAACATCACCTGTGATGCAGCGGGGCTGGCTGAAGGCACTTATAATGCGAACATCACTTTAGCAACGAACGATCCTGACGAACCGAGCAAGGTGCTTCCTGTTCAGTTCGTAGTAGCTCAGACCACGATCATTCCGGGTGTTCCTTCAAATGTAGTAACAAGCGTTGTCGGAACGGATATTCAGATCGACTGGTCAGCCGCTGCAGACGCTACGAGCTACGATGTTTATTCTTCTGACGATCCTTACGGCACATTCACTTTCGTAACTAACGTAACGACGAATCAGTATGTAACTCCTTATACTGATGCAAAGAAGTTCTGGTATGTAGTATCAAAGAACGCTACGAAATAGCTTAAAAGTATCCATAAAAAAGCCGGCATCAATTAGCCGGCTTTTTTTATATCTCTATCAGGGATCCTTTTTTAATCCAGCCCTTCTTTTCTTCATCCAGGCTGATCTCGAACCATTGTTCATTAGAACGTGTTATCTGCGCTTTCGTACCCCTGTGAAGGTAGAAAAGCTCTTTAGAATTTACATTTTCGTCAGGCGACGAGAGAACGGATACTTTATCTTCGATGATCACGCCGAATCTTTTTGAATTGATGGCGCTGATATCGTAATAGGCGTATGAATAAAGTAAAAATATCAGGACTGAAATGGCCGATAATGCCATCAGCAATTTATTTAACAGCGTATTTTTTAACAGAATGTAAAGTGATATCAGTATCGCGGCAATTATCAGCATCAGATAGAACATTTTCGATACGGAATATATATTATATCCGTTTCTGAAGTTCGAGTATAAAGTAAAGAACGGAACATCCTCAGGATCCTCTGTCTTGTCAATAAGCGACAGCCGCGCGATCTTCAGATTTTCTGTTAAGTCCTGATCGCCTGGCATGAATTTTAAGGCTCTTTCATAGTTCAGTATGCAGTTTACGATATCGCCGGCTTTATAATAGGCGTTCCCGAGGTTGTAATAGATCTCGCCGTTCTCAAATCCGCCTGAAATGATCTTCTCAAAAAGCTTTATGGAATTCTCGTAATCACCTTTTTCGTACAGCACATTCGCTTCATTAAAATCCGAAACGGGTGATGAGGTCAGCATGGCGGCGGTAATCATTAATATTAAGAAAAGATACTTTTTCATAGATCTTTTATTTCAACCTCTCGTTAATTGCGCTCATTATGCTTTTTGCCTTTTCAAGATCTGCCGACATTTCCTTTGAATCGGGTTTTACCGGCGCGAACTGGAACGAAGCTGATTTTATCAGAAGCTCCTTAAGCCCGATAAGACTCTCTTCATCGACGTTCTTATCCTTCAGTCTTTCGATGATCTCGTCCGAAATTATTCCGGCGTGGCTGATATTGAATTTGTCGGCTATGAACTTTAACAGAGCTTCATCTAATGTCTTATAGAATTTCACTAGATCGTTCGCCACGAGCGCTTTTATTGAATTTTTGAGTCTTTTGTTCGCGTTCTTAACGGCTTTTTTACGTCTGGACATTGCTGTGTCGTTAAGGTTTTTCAGAATATAAATCCTCAGGAAGAACGTTGAAAGCATCAGGATCAGGGAAAGAGTGAGATAGACCGCAAGTTTTCCCGGCCTGAAATCTTTATCTTTCTTGTCGTAAATGTCCGTCAGATCCTTTTTGATATATCTGATATCGCTGGCAAGTACTTCCACATCCCTTCTTGCGTAACCGGACGCCGGTCGCTGAACGTTATTTCCTGCGGCGGTTCCCGTTACATTTATAACATGCTCTCCGCCTGTAACCGTCTTGAATTTCTTGTCCTTCGTATCGAAATACGACAGAGAAATATTGCTTATTTTATGCTCGCCGGGAGCTCTTGCAAGAAGCAGATATTCGTAAACCACCTTTCCTGAATTCTTGCTGTTCTTATCGAGCTGAACCGTTCTTTTCGGATCGTAGATCTCGAAATCTTTCGGGATCGCAGGCTGCGGTAAAGTGATGTCGTTCAGGTTCCCTTTGCCCGAAACGGTGATCTTTAAAGTCACGCCGTCATTTACCTGTATGGCGGTATTATCAACCGAGGAAGCGATCTTAAAATTCCCCACCGCGCCTGTAAAATCCGCCGGTCTTCCCGCTTCAGGTATAGGATTTACAGTGATCTTCACATCGTCTGAAAGCACGGATTTATCCGCGTAATTGGTAAATCCGCCGAATATGCCGTCATCAAAGAACGGGTCGTCAAAAGGAGAACGCTTCTTTTTTCTCTTAGCTTCAACGGGAACGTTAATCGAAAGCGGATCGATGACTTTATCTCCGGATGAAGTAGGTGACAGCCAGTAGCTTCTTATGGGCAGAGTATTATATTTCTGACCTTTATAGATCGTCTGAGTTAGCGTAGTCGCTTTTTCTCTCGAGAACTCTATCGTTTCTTTTACGAAATTTGTGAATTTGGGCTCTTCAAGTACTGACGGCATCCCCAGCTTTATCTCAGGCTTTAAATACAGAACGTAATCGACCTTTATCATCTCGCCGACATAAACATTATTCGAGCTGACGTTAACCGTCATGAACATATCGGGTGATCCTGTCGCGCCCGCATTCTGACCCTGTTCGAATACCGTAATCGTAACAGCATTGGATGTATAAGTACCCTTACCGTCGGTAACGACAGCCGGTTCAATCGTTATTTTGCCTGTCTTCTTCGGAGCGAACTGATAATTCAGGCTCAGCGATTTAGTCATATTGCCGTTTATGATCGATGTGCTTGACGACTGAAAAGGTCCGGAAAGTTTTGCAAGATCTGCGAACTGAGGGTACTGGATATTCACGTCGCTGTCGAAGTTCTCGAGCTTTATTTCTAATTCAAAAGCATCGTTCTTGAAAATTTCAGTCGCGGAAACGCTCATTTTTACGGCTTTCTGAGCATTAAGCGCTGCGGATAAAACAAGAATTAGAGAGAGTATATTTGAAATAAGCCTGTTCATTATCACTTCTTATATTTTTCGGAAATTCTACTAATTAACATAGCTATTTGTTCCTGATTTTTTCAGGCACGGCTAAATATACGCTTAAATTATTATCTTTTCAATACCGTTTTAAAATCTTATATTAATTCCGGCGATTATCAAGAAGGAGGATCAGCTATGAAAAACATTCTTTTAATATTATTCGGATTTCTGCTCGGGGTCGGGGCTGCAGGCTATGCTGTTTATAAGCTTATGCCGTCACAGATGATAGTTACGAAAGAAAGCATGTTCGGAATGGACGAGACCGTCGATATGATCGATGAGCAGGCGAACGACAACGGATGGGCTGTCGCGAAGATCTGGGATATGACGGAAAGAATGGAAGATGCCGGTTTTGACGACGCGCCAGAAGTTAAGATTCTTGAACTGTGTCACGCCGAAAATTCATATAATGTGCTGAAGAACGAGGAAGACATGTTCATAGCGGCGATCATGCCGTGCAGGATGGCGGTTTATGAATACGGGAACGGCAGAACCTATGTTTCGAGAATGAATATCGGTCTTATGAGCAAAATGTTCAGCCCGAACGTGAAAAGCGTGATGTCCGGGGTCGCCGATGATGACAAAAAGATCCTGACCGGCATCGTAAAAGCGGAATAGAGTTTTAATTAATTTTAAATACATAGCGTTATTTTTACTACATTTCATCCGGCAGAATCGTCATTTCGTCGGACATTCGTTTGATGTCCTTACATTTAATTATATATTACCGGTGTAAGTTAAAAAACTAAAAAAAAGGAAAATAAAATGAAGATAGAAAACACAATGACAAAAGAAACAAAAAACGAAGTGGTAAAATTCCAGAACAGATTCAGACAGAACATCAACAGAATAAAAACAAGCTTAGGATACTAAGGAACCCCTCTAAACACCATCAACTCACTCCTCAACGAAAAAGGCCTCAGAAATGAGGCTTTTTTTATTTAAAGGAAATTAGATTTCTTTTATAATTATATTTATAGTCTCAGATAAAGGCGGTATCTTATTTTTGCAGATATCAAAGATCGCGTCTTCGTTGACATCAAAATAATGGTGGCTGATTATATCCCGTAACCCTTTGACTTTAGTCCATTCAATCTCAGGATACTTGGCAAGAAGGCTGTTCTCGGTAATTTTATCCAGATTTTTCAGGCTTTCTCCGATAACGATCAATTGCATACAAATCGAATCTAATTTTTCTGATCCTGCCGGTGATGTAAGAAAATCTTCAGGGCTGCTTATATTTTCAAATCTTGAAGTAATTTTTTTAAGAGATTGTGCTATGTTTTTGAGAATTTCCTTCGCAAGTTCACGGTCAAACATAGATAGCCTCCTGCTCAATACGCTTTTTCAGGAAAGCATTCATTTTTTCTCTGTAGCTGATAACATCAACGCTTTTATTAAATTCTTTCTCAAGTTCGTTTTTGATATCTATAAGCTCAAAAAAGTCCTGTTCCGGCAATTCTACCACGATATCGATATCACTATCTTCTCTCTGGCTGTCTTTTGCATAAGATCCGAACAAACCCAACCTGATCAGCCTGAATCTAGAGCTGTTTTTCGCCTTAAACTTTTTCAGTATTTCCAGGATATCCTTTTTGCTCATACATATTCTCCTCATTTATAAATTACGAAGATATATATCGAAAATCAATAATGAAAAGGCCTCAGAAATTCAGAACTTTCCGTCGGTGGTACATTCAAAATAAAATAAGTATATAGTGTTTTTACTACATCTCATCCGGCGGAATCGTCATTTCGTCGGACATTCGTTTGATGCCCTTACATTTAATTATATATTACCGGTGTAAGATAAACAAACTAAAGAAAAGGGAAATAAAATGAAGATAGAAAACACAAACACAACAGAAACAAAAAGATCAGAAACAGCAAAATTCCAGAACAGATTCAGACAGAACATAAATAGAATAAACAACAGCTTAAGATTCTAAAGATTCCCTTCATACACTCACTCCTCAACGAAAAAGGCCTCAGAAATGAGACCTTTTTTATTGTATTTATATCATGATTATTAATTAACTGCCACATATTCTGCATAAGAAGTGGATTTCGGAATTTCCAAACCATCTTCCTGCATTCCCTGAAGGTGCATTTTTATAGCTACATACATATTTTCTTCGGCTTTCTCGCGAGTCTTACCTGTTGCTACACATCCGTCAAGATCAGGTGAGTATGCGGAATAGTTATTTTCAGCCTTTTCAATAATTATTAGAAATCTATGCATTCTATTTATCCTCCTTTAATTTTGCCTGTTTTAAGATGCTGTTGATTGTGCCTAGAGCCAAATCGTCTCCGGGATGTCCTGCTATTGTTACACGACCGCTTTTAAGGGCATGTTTATATTGTCTGTGACTTCCTTTCGTAGCAACAAGATACCAGCCATCCGACTCAATTAACTTTATCATTTCTCTAATTTTCATATCATCAATTTAATAAATTAGTCATCAGACTGCAATACTTTATTTCTTCAACTTTCTAAACTCTTCATCAAGAATGTCCATATAGATATCATCATACTCGACACCGTTCTTTTTATTTGAAGCTATAGCTCTTTCGTTGAATGAAAAAACTTTCAGCATAACATTTCTAAGATTGAGGTAATCGAAACCGAATGAAAGAATAAGGGTCAGCGCCTCGGTCCCGTAACCTTTGTTCCAGTATTCTTTGTTCCCGATAAAAATGCCGCATTCAGCGTTCCTCTCAAGATGATCCAGTCTGAAAAATCCGCAATTACCAATAACTTCATCCTTCATCAGATCAATAATAGCATAATTATGATCCTTCGCAAGCTTCTCAAGCGCTTCTTTCTCGCCGACAATCGAAAAATTATACCTGTAATTACCGAGATTCTTTGTAATATCAAGATCATTCATCCATTTCGTATAGATCAGCACATCATCCACATTTATCGGGGACAGATAACATAATTCGCCCGTCATTTTTCTAAAATATTTCATTTTAAGCTCCGGAATATTTTATAGAAATTTAAGCAAAAGATGAAGAAACATCAAACATTCTTATTTTTAATCCTGAGAAATTAACGTTTCGTCGGACATTCGTTTGATGCCCTTACATTTAATTATATATTACCCTTGTAAGTCAAACAAACTAAAAAAGAGGAAAATAAAATGACAAACAATAAAAACACACAAATGACAGTAGAAGATAAAAAAGCGGTAGAGACTCTAAACCTTCACATTAAATTCAGACAGAACATTAACAGGATCAAAAATCAATTAGGGTTCTAAGCTGCCGCTATAAAAACTCACACATTCTTCTACGTAAGGGCCTCATAAATGAGGCCTTTTTTATATCGTATCTACGGCGCCGGGAAGCACATTTCGCTGTTGATCTTTTAAAGATTCACATCTCCATAAAATACTACCGATAAATTTAAAATTGACATACATCAATAAATTAAATATATTCACTCATATTTGCTTATGTTGAGACGAGGGAAAGGTTGATGTTTTTGAAACGGATGTATTTTACGATATTTCTTATAACTCAGATTCTTATTTCAGAAACAATTAGCGGAAAAGTAGTGAAAGTCAAAGATGGCGACACAATTGATATTCTGATTGGTAAAACAATTTACGTGCTCAGACTTGAAGGTATAGATGCGCCGGAGAATGATCAAGATTTTAGTTCCAAATCAAAACAGTTTGTATCAGATTTTTGTTTCGGCAAGACAGTAAGAGCTGAATATAAAGAAAAAGATAGATACAGAAGATACTTGGCTAAAGTCTATATAAATGACAAATGTCTTAATGAAGAACTTCTAAGGACCGGTATGGCGTGGCATTATAAATATTTTAATAAAGAAGCTAGATTAGCAAACTTGGAAGATTATGCAAGAAAGAACAGAATTGGGTTATGGTCACATCCTAACCCGATACCGCCATGGGAATTCAGGAAGAGAAAGAGTAATAGGCGAAAGTAAGATCTATGAGCGTGTTAAGAAAGAACTAATTGTATTAAATGGCTTATTTCTTTAGTGGAGCTTTTGATTCGTGGGGTTAATTTTAAAATATGTTAAGAATCAAAAAAATATTTATCTTGCAAATAGAATTTAAAAGATTAAATTAAAGCAAGTAAAAGTGTAATTTTGATGTGAGGTCTTGTGTTATGAGTAATAATAGCAAATTTAAAACTATCATTATTTCACTTATAGCTCTGTTGGTAATCATATATTTTTTAATACCACCAAAACTTCCAATAAATTTGAATGATGCTATTAGAAGTCATAACGACCTTGGTTATTCAGAAGAAATAAAAAAAGAAATTCCTCAGAAAATATTCATTGTTTTTGACATGACAGAATCAATGCAAGGTTATGTCAACTATAAAGAAACTTATAGCAGTTACATGAAAAGCTTGAAATCATCTTTACCAACTAATAATAGTGTTAAATTTTATGCTTTGAGCGATAAATTAGATGAAATTTGTACGAACTCTGAAGCTGATATAAAAACGTTTATCGAATATTTTAGTAATCCAAAAAATTATTACAAATCTCAAGCTGATCTGAGTTTATTAAAAAATTTACTCGCAGAAAATTCAATAATATTGTATTTAACTGATTTCGAGTTTAATTCTGATGGTTATCAGCAGAGTTTTACTGAGTTTTTTCAATATATTATCAAAGAAAAAAAGTATGCTAAGATTTTCAAATCTGATCTGGATTTTAAGGGTAATGTTTACAATTTGAATAAAATCATTCCTTATTCAGGAATTAGGCCATACTATTGTATAGCTATGGGCACAAGTGGAGATTATAAGAATTCTATAGATGAACTTCTAGTAAAACAAGACCAGTTTAATAATTCTTCTATTCTCAGTTTTAGCACTAATGTAAGCTCTGAGATTTCTAATGTAGAAATGAGTGATGATTGCTATGAGAATTTTCAAGATTGGGATTATTATATAGACTCAACAGGTTTTGACCATAAAGATGTCAGAAGAATAGATACAAGCGATGAATGCATTTTAAATACTACTCTTACTATTAAAAATGATATATTCTTGGAATGGCATGGAATTGATAAAAATGATATAAAGTTCAATTTCTATAGCATAGTTCCCCACCATTCAATAACACAGATTAAAGAAGATTGCGATATTATTACTTCAATAAATCTTGATGGAAACAAACTTAAAATGTCATTTATCTCCGATTACCTCGTTAGTGAGAAAACACTAATAAAAATTAATGTTAAAGCGTCTAAATATCCTGAATGGGTAGGTAATATTAATGTGAGGCGAGATGACGCAGATTCATTGATTCAGAAAGGAACTATTAATTTATCTGAATTTGTGACTAATATTCTAAAAGGTCAATCTGTTGATTTTACATTAACTAAAGTATATTTATATCTTGATGATTTAGATTAAATTGGGAGATTTTATATGAAGAATATTTCTTTCGAGAAATTCTGGGAAAACTTATGGGCGGTTTCACATCCGAAATTACGTGAGCTAGATCTGAGAATATTTTTGACAAAATGGGAAAACATATCATTGATCCTATCTCTGATTATTATTGCTTTTTTCATTTGGTATTATTTTTTTACAAAACCTGATCTTAAAGCAAAGAGCCGTTTTTGGCAATTTTTCTTAATACCGGGATTTCTTGTATGGTTCACGGAAAGTTCGATTCCTTTCTGGTCGAAGCTTTACATAAAAAAACCCGATCCGAGCGTAGTTATTGATAAGGTTAATATTTGGATAACCAGCCTTCTAAGCGCAGGTATAAACTTATTGGTTTTGTATGGTATTCTATTCATATTTTTTCTTATCCTAACCCAGTTCAATTGGAACTGGAATTTAAGAGCAATGAGAAGATATCCGTTAAAATGGATACCTTAAAATTTATTTTAACAAGAATAATAGAGGTAAATGATGAATCCAGTAAATAATTTGATTTTCGTTTCAGTTGGCGGTACAGGATTAAAAGTTCTTGAAAGCTTGATCCATCTCGCTTCTTCAGGTAACGGCCCGAAACAGATAATACCGATTATAATTGATCAGGACAGCGAAAACGGGAATAAAAAAAGAGCTGTTAATGTAATAAAAACATATATGAAAATGAGAAGAAAGATCAAGGAAATTGATAAAGGCAACATTTTCTTTGATCCTAATATAGAACTTGATGATGTTAATAATCTAGAACCTTATTTTTTTATACCTGAGGATATAAGAAATAATTTTCAATCAGCAGTAAACTACATGCGGATGAATGATATTGAAAAGAAAATGCTCGATTCTTTATTTACTTCTGAACAAATGACAGGTAAATTGGATCACGGCTTTAAAAAAAGAGCATTTCTAGGTTCAATTTTAATGAATAAGATGCTTATCAATCAAAGTAAGTTAGACTACACTGCAGGATTAAATAAAATTGTCGATCAGTTTAAAAAACTTCCAAAAGACCAACTTCATGTAGTAATTTGTGGATCAATCTTTGGCGGGACTGGTGCTTCAGGTATTGTAAAAATTGGCGGATTTTTCAAGAAAAATCTCCCGGATCATCATGTAAAAGCTATAATGTTATTACCTTATTTTAAAGTATCAACGGATTGGGAGGATGGAGATGCTGATAAGGGCTTAATCAATTCAAATAATGATATGATCTCTTCAAAAATAGTTTTGAGTATGTACAAAGATGAAATAAGAAAGAATTTTGATTCAGTTTATTTTCTTGGCACTACACTACCAAATGATAAAGTTTCAGATATAGCATATACAGGTGGCGACAAACAAGAAAACAAAGAACATATATTCGAGCTTTTAAGTGCAATAGGCGCAGCTGAGTATAAAAACAGTAATAATTTCGAAGTAAATAACTACAACTTCGAATCGAACGCACAGCAAATACCACAACGTTTCGAATTCTCAATGAAGAACATTCTTAACAAGGAATATGGAAACAATAATTCTTTAAAGTTGCTCGAACTTGCCAACTTGATTGTAAATTCAGAAAAGTATGGAGATGATTGGATAAACCGTCAGCCGTGGTTTATATCCAAAAACGAGGAGGATCTAAACCTAATTAAGAATTGGGCTGCATCATATAGCGAATTCTGGAAACAGCTAAGTCACAAAGACTGGCAGCAGTTTTATCTTGATTCATCTGAGACTAACGACGATTTTGGTCTTTCCGCAAAATTATCGATCAATTTACCAAAGAATGTAAAAAATAGTAAAAATATTGCACATTTGTTTATGTCGCTACAAAAGTGAAAGATTCTAACTAATAAGGAGTTACCATGGGTTACAGAATAATACCCGGTCATAAAAAAGATGATTCGAATACTGGCTGGAACGCTAATACTAATCTTGACGAGATAGTAATGAACATCCAGAGCGGAAGTTGCGAATTGAACTGGTATAAAAGCGTAGGGGACAAACAATCCGACACAGCTAAATCATTCTATTCCATACCGTCTCCATTCGCTACATCTTATCTTTTCAAAGAAATCTCATGCGAACCGAATAATGAATTATCTCCTGAGATTCTTGAGCTTATTTTATGTATGATCTGGGATATTATTAAAAAAAGAGCGGAAATACGAATAATTAACAAGCCTGACCCTAAATCAGACTTTTATAACTTCTGGGATCTGGCACCTGACTTTATCAAATTCGATAACAATGATAAATTGCCTGTTTTGATGAGAGACAATGAGATCATTGGAGGGTTTTCAAAATACTCTTATTGCTGGGCAAGTCCGAACTATAAACCAAAATATATAATTCTGGATCACCCTTCATTAAAAAATATAAAAAATGTATCGAAGGGTTTTATTCCTCTATCTAAAGATGATAAAGATAATATCTATGCTTATCTTAAATTTCTTCAACAGAAAAAAGAACCTGAATTAAATTTTGAAAAATTCTGGACAAGTCCGATCTTGAACGAAGCATTAAAAAATATAGATGATAGCAAAAGTTCGATTTACAAGCAAAAAGAGGATTGCGTTGTTAGCTTTGGTGTAAGAGATGATGTAGTCGAAGACGCAGGTTTTATAAAAATGAATTTTTACAACGAATTACCTGAACCTGAGCTGACAAGAAATATTGAATTATTTGACGCTAACAATAAAATACTGTTTCCTTTAAAACAGGAATTTCTTAAGGAATTTATAAAAAACGGTAGAGGAAAATTTACCGGTACAGCAGGTGTCGGTTCCGCCGAAATTATCTTAGGTAATAAAAAATTCAACATTGACAGTTCTTCTATAACTGCAGATTATAGAAGCATAGCTGTCTGGCCTCCGTTTAAATCTGAGTTTCTAGAAAATTATGTTTATGAATTATTTCCTGATAGCGATACTCAGAGGTATACAAACGAGCTGGAGTTCTTTGACGAACAAGGAATGCAAATCAAGTATGAATTAATAGACAAAAAAATTAACTCGCCAGATATAATTAGGGCATATAGATCAAGAGAGCCGAAAGTATTTCCTTCGTATATTAAAGTAACCCACAATAACGGTACATCGGGTTTCGTTAAGGTTACTTCTAGAACTATTAAAGATAACGGGAAAGGAATCAAAATAGCTGTTGATTTTGGTACGAGCCACACAACAATAGCTTGTAAAACAGATGGGGAGAATTCCGAGAAGAAACTGATCAATTTTGAATCCTGCAGACCGATCTTAATCGCCAGCAATGAAACTTATAACAGAATATTAGACAAATTTGTACCTGACAAATTACTTGATTACATTCCAAAAAGAGAGGAAGATTTTGAGAATAATATTAGAAACTGGATACCTTTCAGGACATTATTCAATCAATATAATCCTTTAAAAGATAGTTTTCTAGAGGCTGGGGTAATTCCATTATTTGGCAACAATAAAGAGATCACGAATTTTATCAAAAGAGGTGTTTTTAAGAAGGATATAAAATGGAAAGATGAAGTGCAATTAAGAGATGGTTATTTGAATTACCTAACAACCTTAATTCTTGTTAATTGTGAAGGTGGAGGCTTTAAAATAAAGGATTGTGAAATTCGCTGGTCCTTCCCGAAGGCTTTCTCTACAGAAGAACAACATATCATGGCTACGTATTGGAATAAGTTAAATGTGAAGCTTAAACAAGCTGTAAACACAACAAAAGACATTGTTATTCAAAACGGGTTAACAGAGTCCAAAGCGGCCATGTATTACTTTAGAAATAACCACAAATTCGCCACAGCAGAAAATAAATATTCCGTTACAATTGATATAGGAGGCGGAACATCAGATTTTAGTTTCTTCAGCCCAAATGATATAAACAACAAAACCGATCTTATTTTTCAAAACAGTATCAAATTCGCAGGCGGTGAACTTGCTGAAAATATAAAAAATATAGTTATTACAAGAGTCAACCAGATTTTGCAAAAACCGATCATCTCAGAAGATGCCGATTATGAAGAAATAATGAGAACATGGCCTTGCGTACTACCTGACTGGAATAATAACATCGGAAATTTCAAAATAAATAATGATTCATATCCGTTATTCGAAGAACTTGTAACACTATTCTATAGCAGTTTATGTTTCTGGTCAGGATTACATCTAAAAAGAGAAGGTAAAAACCGAAAATTAAATCAAATAGCTTTCGGCGGTAACGGTTCAAGATTTATGCTATATTTTACTTTAGGCGCAGATCCGAATACACAAATGATGTTTATAGAAAGGTTTACTTCCATGTTTAAAAAAATGGCAGCTGCCGGTCAAGATATTGATCCTAAAGAAAACGATACAATTGAGTTTATCTTTACAAACAAAGCGAAACTTGAAGTTGCATTTGGCCTTCTCGAAGCAACGGATAATGATTTTAAGGCTTTATCAAGTACGGATAATACTGCGGCAGATATGCTCGGATTAGGAGTAGAGATGAAAGATCAAAAATTCAGCTGGGGTGATTGGCCTGATAAAGATTCAATGGGGTATAAAATTACGGCAGGGCAGATCGGAACTCAGAAAATTGACTGGAAGATTTTTGAATTATTTATTGATAAGTTCTACAAATATTTCAATGAAACGAAGGGTTTTGACGAGTACCATATAAAAAGAAGATTATCGAATTTTCCAGGTTTTGAGAATTCTCTAAGAAACGCAATACAAAAGAGAGGGGATAAAACGCTTGCTACCCCCTTGTTTTTTACGGCTCTAAGCGTCTGGATGAATTTTATAAGAGATAATAAATGCGAATAGCTTTTCGCTTATTAATAGCATTATTTGTTTTTTTCCAGATAGGGATTTGTCAGCAAACAGATAAAAGCGCGAAAAAACCTGTCGATAAAAGCAAAACAGATCAAATTGAAATAAAGCAAGAAAGTAGTATACCGAATAACAAGAAGGTTGAAAGTAATTTAGAACCAGATAATACTCTAGATTTTAAAGCTGTCGGAATAAATTCTGCGATATCCCTTTTAATAGCTCTTGTGCTTTATATTGCTCTAAAAAAGAAAATGCCAGACAAGAATAATGCTTTGAACGAAACAGCATTAGTAAAATATCTGGATGAATTAAAAGGCGCTATAAACAAAGATCTACTGAATAATATTGTGAAGACAAACAAAGAGACAATTGAAAAATTAGATGAACTAACTAACAGCCTAAATGCATTAAAAACGGATTATTATACTCAAAGAAACAAGATCATCAATACTGATGTTCATTCAAAAATCAAAGAACAATTTGAGAACAGCACTAGCGATAAGAATTTTGAAAAAGTCGGTAATTCCGAAGGTTATTCTCGTTTATGTTTTGCTAAGGCAAATTCTCAAAAAGAACTTATAAGAGCGGATGAAGAAGAAAACCCATATTTTATAGTTGAACAGAAAAGATCAGATAAAAAGCATTTTCTGAGTGTGAATCCGGTCTTTCAATCACCGGAGATTAACCATAACGACAATATTAGAAGTTTCTTCACTCTGATAGATAAGGGTTTGCATCACTATAATTTGATTAAAAAGGCTGAAATAAGTTGGAGTTTTGAAAAGGGTTCACTTATAAACAAAGGCGAAGTTGAGTATTAATTTCTTTGTGAATATAACAATAATGGGTTAGGCAAATGAGAAAAGAAATATTAAGGATTTTTACTAAATACAATAAATCACTCATCTTTTTTATTTCATGCTTAATTTTAGCATATAAATTTAGAGAAAATGCAATACTAATGTCAATAATACTTACTGTTCCTTTTTTATTGTATCAAATTGTTTTGTTTCGTGATATAATACACACAAAATACCAATTCCATGTAAGATTTAAAGAAAGTTTAAATTTTAAAAACTTATTAAAAAGTGAATCCCCTGAAGGTGATGTTATGCCTGTTCTGCAAAAACTATTAGGCAGAAATGCATCAATAACAGACATAAAGCAGATTATTATATCAGATTTTGACGATTACGAATGCAGGATTAGAACTAACACAAATTTAGTACCTGCGATATCACTGCTATGTGATTTTTTGGGATTAGGTATTACTCTTGTTTTAAATAATAAATATATTGCTACGAATATCGATATGGTGTTATATGGTTTTATACCTATAGTTGTGCCATCAATAATTGGATTAGTAATATATGTTTACGGCTCTGTTTTATTAAGGGATATTAATGATGACATTGACAATATTTCAAATGTTTGTTTGAGGGAGTTCTTAGAAGTAGATAAAGAACATTTCCAAGAAAATGTAACCAAAGTTAAAATTGAAGGTCAGGATGAATTGAACGTAGAGTTTAAGCTATTCAGTGAGACAATGAAAGACCTAAATATTAAATTTAAAGGATTTGATAGAGTTTTTACTGGGCATATCGGCGAATTCGGAAAATATACTGAGGATATAAAAGCTCAACAGGAAAAATTCATTTTAAGCCTTGCTTCAGTCTTCAAAAAAATAAGTGAAAAGCAAGAAGCTCTTTTAGATAAGCTTTCAGAAAGTTCAATCAATAGTGAAAAAAGAAATTATGAACTTTTACAGGAAATAAAATCTAACACTAACTTACTTGTGTCAAACCTGACTGGTGCGATAAATTCTCTTGTAGAAGGAATAAAACCATTAGCAACTTTTAAAGACCAGATAGATACATTAAACACTCAAATAGAAAATAGTACTTCTAATTTGAATAATACATCCCGTAACGCCAATAACCTTACTGAAATAGTTAATAATTCGTTAAAAGAGATCAATATTGTTACTTCTGAACTAAGTCGGTTTAACACTTCGATCGACGGTCAGATCAACTATATTTCAGAAATGTTAAAGAAATACGATTCTCAAAACTTGCAAATACAAAAATATTTCGAAAATCTGGATAAAGTTAACGCTGTTAAAGAAAGCCTGGATACATTAACGAACTCGATATCGATACCGCTTGATACGATCAGTTCGAATTTGACAAAAGATCTTCTTAAAGAGTTTACAGAGAAATTGGCAATCCAACAGAACTTAATCAACCAACAAAATGATGATATAAAAAGATTAATTGAAAATTTCAACAAACACTTAGAGATCATTCGAGCAGAAAAAAAAGTAGATTCAAACAAAAGTAGCAATGAGCAACTTACTAATACTTCTGTGCAGGGTATAATTGAAAAATTAGATGAAATAAAAGATAAATTACCTTCAAAATGGAAAGTTTGGCCTTTTAATAAACGTGAAAAAAAGTAAAGATGATATTCAGGGATTCTGGTTCGGTTACATTGATGCAATAATCATGATAATGTCTATATTTCTTATTTTGTATATTTACAGCCAAGATAAGAATAATAAAAACTCACAGTCTATGAAAACTATAAAAGATAAAATTGATTCTCTACAAAATGAAGTAAATATGTATAAGGATTCTGTTTCAGTGACAGTAAATCAACTGAATAAAATCCATGAATTGCAGCAAGCAATTGAAAAATTGCCAAAAGAATATTTTACATATCAGCCTGAATATAAAAGGTTTAAATTAAATAAGCAGATACAGTTTAAAAAGTATGATTACAAGATCAAACCAGATTATTATGCATATCTACTCGAAGTTGGCAAAGAGATAGAAAATCTAATAAATGAATTGCACAATGATCCAAATTATAAAAAATACGAAATAAAGTATTTGATTGTTATAGAAGGTATGGCCTCGAAAGATAGTTATAAAGATAATTTCAGGTTGAGTTACCAGAGAGCATTGTCTCTTTACAGACTGTGGAAAGCAAACGGCATAAATTTTGAGGATGCCGAAAAATGTGAAATACAGATCGCAGGCAGCGGAACAGACGGAATAAGAGAATTTACCGGAAATTATGAGTATAAAAATCAACAATTTCTAATACACATAATTCCAAAAATAGGCAAAATAACAGATTAATGAATTCCGGAAACTATGAGAAAAAAAGATGACATTGAAGGTTTCTGGTTCGGATACATTGATGCTATAATCATGATCATGTCAATTTTTCTTATTTTGTATATCTTTAGTCAGGATAAGGCTCAAAAAATGAAAAAAGACAATAAAGAAATACGAGATTCACTTAAAGCAGCTTATTTAAACTTAGACACTACAAATATAAAGCTGAAATCTATTACAGCTAAATATGATAGTCTTTTAGCAGGACAAAAAAAAGTAAAGAAGAGCATAGGGAGTGCAAAAGGGACCTGTTTTAGTAAGAATAAAGAAAGTTATATCAATGGTTATATTCCGGTTGAATACATTTTTTATGCAGTTATTGTGGATAAAGGTGTTTTCTTAGTTAAAGATAATTTGACAAAAAGCAGTAACTATAGAATAATGAGCTTTACCCAGATAAAAAATAATTATGAAGAGCAAATATATATAGCTAAAAAGAACAGTTGTCATCTTATGACTTATTTTGACTTTAGTCAAAAAATTGACAAGAAGACTTTAAAGAACTCTGAAGATCTACTTAAGTCTATTAGCATACCAAAGACAGGCAACGAGATAGATCTTGTTTATGTTGTTATTACTGACTATAATAAAATAAACATTAAAGGTAAAAACATAGAGTATTCTGGTGTAGAAGTCAGTTATTTGACTAAAATTAAAGGCAAAATAAATAATAAATTATGCGAGATCAGTTGCTATAATAATTCATTAAGTCAGGAAATGAAACGAGAAATCAAAAATGAAGTTGAGAAATACTTTTTATATACGTATATTGGTTATAACATTGAAAAGTAAGAGTTAGATCTTGGACGAAGATAAATTCAGAAACTTGATCATATTCCTGATTATTGGGCTTGTTTTATTCTTTGTATTTATAACTGTATCAAGTTCAGACGAAGAAGATAATCCTGATTACGTTGATGATAATATAGAAACAGGCACAAACCAACTCGCTGGTGATGTATCATCAAGTTCGTATGATGTTGTAGAAAATGACGAGTCGACTGAAATTAAACTTGTAAAAATCAGTGGTGTTTATGAAGTTCCAATTACGATTAACAACACTATAAAATTGAACTTTATATTCGATAGCGGAGCCGCAGATGTTTTGATATCGCCAGATATAGCAATTGTATTATCAAGATCTGGAACACTGACGGAATCTGACAGATTGTCTGATATGGAATATACAAACGCATCTGGAGTTGTGGAACTTCATGAGAGATATAATCTAAAATCAATATCTATCGGAAACCGCACAATTCATAATGTAGTTTGCGGAGTGTCTAACAGTCTTGAAGCTCCTCTTCTATTAGGACAGGCAGCTTTATCGAAGTTCGGTAAATTTACTTTCGATTACGATCGTGAAATACTTATTTTACATTAGGTATAAGAGGTAAGAGGTATAATGAAAAATACTATTTTATATTTGATTATTGTATTGTTATCAATACTTTTAATCTCTGCATTTGTCAAATTTTCAAATGCTAAGAAAGAAGCTATAATCTACAAAGACCAAGCACAGCGATATAAGTCTTATGAGGAATCTATTAAAAATAATTCTTCTAATAAAGAGCAGAATAGATTTAAAAACATAGAGGATTTGATTGAAAATAACGATTATGAATCAGCAATTAAGTTAATCAATGTAAAAACTATAGGAAATACGAGCTCTGATCTAATAAACAGATTTATCTTTTATTGGGAATATTTTAATTCTTCAAATGATTTTCTGGAAAAAAGCTATATACTGGATAAAATCGGAGATTTGTATAAAGAGATGAGAATAAATGATAAGTCAATTTTATGTTATCGAAAGTCACTTGAATACAACCCTGCGAATAAACGAATTGCAGACAAAGCTAATCAATTATACGATATAAGTTTGCGAGACGATGTACAGAAATATTCAAACCTACCTGAATCTTCGGCATGGGTTGTTTTTAATGATGATCAACAATTGGATGAATCTCAGAAAGAATATAGCTTGAACTCAAAAATACACAAAATGATAATGGTTCATCAGTCAAAAATTTATATATCACTTTCAGATAAGTACGTCGATGAATATTGGTGCAAACAATACAATAAATTTATACTTATATATTGTGAAAATATGCTTGGCGATTATTATTCTGATCTTGAGGAATTGAATACAAATGATATTGATAGAATAAAACCAAATGGATATATAGAGTGGTATGACCAAAACAGCTTAAAATATAAGGGAATGATATTCCATAGGGATGATGTATATTTTGGGCAGTTAGGCATTTGAAATATTTAAATTATTTAATGAAATTAGAAAGATATAGAAGAGCAGTTTGTTTGAAGATAACTTATCGTAAGTAATGATTCGTTTCACAGGTTTTACCGTTGGATGAAGTTGCATGAAGAAATTTAAATGAAGATAGGATTAACTCTAGGAAAATATGCTCCTTTTCACAAAGGTCATCAAGACTTGATAAATAATGCACTACATGAAGTAGATAAATTGATTGTCGTAATATACGACTCTCCAAGCGTAATAAATATTCCTTTGCCGGAAAGATCGGATTGGATTAGGAAGCTATATCCGAAGAAAGTTGAAGTTATTGAAGCATGGGGAGCTTCTGAAGAAGTCGGTGATACAGAAAAAATTAAGAATGAGCATGAAAAATATCTTGGAAAATTATTGAACGGCAGAAAAATTCACGCCTTTTACAATTGTGAATTTTATGGAGAACATATTAGTAAATATCTTCGCTGTATAAACCGTTATTTTGAGAAACAGATAGATATATCAGCTACAAAAATAAGAAGTAATCCATTTCTTTATCGAAACTTTTTGGAACCGTATGTCTATCAGTCCTTTATAAAAAAAATAGTTTTTTTGGGGGGACCTTCAACCGGGAAATCGACCATAAGTGAATTGTTGGCAAGAAAGTACAAAACTAATTTTGCTATAGAATACGGAAGAGAATATTGGTTTAAAAAGCAGAAAAACCATCGGCTTTCAATGAATGACCTTGAAACAATAGCAAATAAGCATATCGAGAATGAAGATAAAGAAGTATCAAGTTCAAATAAACTGCTATTTGTAGATACAAGCCCTTTAACAACTTACATTTATGCTAAATATTACTTTGGTTATGTTTCTAAAAAGCTTGAGAAGTTGTTTATTAGGAGCATAAATAGGTATGATAAGTATATACTCTGTAATAATGATTTTCCGTTCGAAGATACATGGGATAGGTCAGGTCCAAATTCACGGGAATTACTGCAGCGAATGACTAAAGAAGAACTTCGATATCGAAAAATTGAATATATAGTGATCAGCGGGTCAATAGAACAGAGGCTAAGACAAATGAAAAAAATAATTTCAGCTTTGGATGTTAAATAAATGGATTTTTTTAATGTTAATACTGTAATGCTATCGATCTTTGGTTATGATTTAAGTTACATTGAGTTTTTTGGTACAATATTTTACTTTTTATCTGCCATACTTATTGCATTAAAAAGAATAGAAACATGGCCGGCAAGTATAATTTCTGTGATATTGTACGGTATTATATTTTTTCAGATTCAATTGTATGCTGATATGCTAGAACAAGTATATTATTTCATTATCAGCTTTTACGGGTGGGTATACTGGGAGAAGCAAAAAAAAGAAAAGAAAGAGAGATTCTATTTTTCAAAGCCACCCACAATATTTTTATATGTAATTATCACTCTTTTACTCACTTATATTTTTTACGTTGTTATTGTAAATCTGCATAATTGGTTTCCTGAAGTTTTTGTTGAAGAGGCATCTTACCCGGTTTTGGATTCTTTTACTACTGTTATGAGTTTAATTGCCATGTATCTAATTACGGTAAAGAAAATTGAGGGCTGGGTGTACTGGATTATTGTTGATCTAATAGGAATCGGTCTGTACTGGGTAAAATCAGTAAAGTTTATTTCTATTCAGTATGTTTTTCTATTAATAATTGCTGTTTATGGGCTATTGAACTGGATGTATAAAAGGAAACAACAATCTCATAACATAATCTAATATAGATTTTGCTGATGCCAGTTTAAGAATAAAGTAATTTCTGGAATGTAATGCCTCCCTGTTTTAATGCGGTAAACGTAAACCTTTCCTCCTTGCCTTTCCTTTCCTTTTCCCGTATTTTCTCATCATATTTAATCCTAAGGAAAAACAATAAATGTTCGAACAAATTTTTAAGAATATTGATGATGTGCTCTGGAAGGATGCGGGATGTTCCAGCGAGCTTGATTATGTGGAGCAGACTTCGTGGATTCTTTTCCTAAAGTATATTGACGACCTCGAGAAGGACAAAAAGACTTCCGCGGAGCTTACGGGTAAGACTTATGAGAGCATCATTGCGCATGATTTTCAGTGGAGCGTGTGGGCTGCGCCTAAGGATAAAGATGGCAGGATAGACCATAACGCAGTCAAATCGGGTGACGACCTGAACGATTTCGTGAACATGAGATTATTTCCTTATTTCAAGAAATTCAAGACTGATGCGGACAGTCCCGATACGATCCATTATAAGATCGGCGAGATATTTTCCGAGCTTAAGAATAAAATTCAGAGCGGCTATAATCTGCGCGAAGTGATAAATCTCGTTGACAGCCTCAGGTTCGGTTCTCATGCGGAAAAGCACGAAATGTCTCATCTGTACGAGGCTAAAATTCAGAATATGGGCAATGCGGGCAGGAACGGCGGGGAATATTACACTCCGAGACCGCTGATCAAGACTGTGGTGAAGGTTGTGGCTCCTTCGATCGGTGATAAAATTTACGACGGTGCGGTAGGCTCGGCAGGCTTTTTGTGCGAGGCTTTCGAGTATCTCAAATCCGGCAATCTGACTACGAAAGACCTTGATACGCTTCAGAAGAAGACCTTTTACGGCAAAGAGAAAAAATCGCTCGCATACATCATCGGCATTATGAATATGATCTTCCACGGCATAGATTCGCCCAATATCATTCATACGAACACACTGTCTGAGAATATTTCGGACATACAGGAAAAAGACCGCTACAATGTCGTTCTGGCCAATCCGCCTTTCGGAGGCAAGGAGAGGGTCGAAGTTCAGCAGAATTTTCCGATCAAAACGGGCGAGACCGCGTTTCTGTTCCTTCAGCATTTTATAAAGATCCTAAAAGCCGGAGGCAAGGCCGGTGTAGTCATAAAAAATACATTTCTTTCTAATACGGACAATGCGTCCGTGTCACTGCGTAAACATCTGCTTGAGTCGTGCAGTCTGCATACCGTTCTTGACCTGCCGGGCGGTACATTTCTCGGTGCGGGCGTAAAAACCGTCGTTCTGTTCTTCGACAAAGGCGTTTCAACGAAAAAGATATGGTATTATCAGCTCAATCCGGGCAGGAACCTGGGCAAAACCAATCCGCTGAACGAAAATGATCTTGCGGAATTCATCGAACTTCAGAAAACCAAAGCTGATTCTCTTAATTCATGGACGGTCAAAGTAGCCGACATCAATGCGGAAACCTGCGATCTGAGCGTAAAAAATCCCAACAAGAAGGATGAGGCTGTTCTGCGTGAACCGATCGAAATCCTCGATGAAATTTCTGAGCTTGACGAACAAAGCGCAGAGATACTCAAATCCGTCAGGGAGCTATTATAAAGATCATTTGGTTTGTATTGAAATGAAAAAATGATTATATTTAATTAGGTTTATTGAATTGAGGATGTTATGTCTAAAAAAGTAGATATAAAGGTAATAAAAACGCTGGCGGAGAAATTTAAGATCAAAGAAGTTTACCTTTTCGGCTCGTCGGTTAATGATTATGAAAACGCAAAAGATATTGACCTCGGCATAAAAGGGCTTGTTCCCGGCAGATTTTTTGAATTTTACGGCAAATTATTTATGAGCCTGAATAAACCTGTTGATCTCGTAGATATGGACGAAAACAACCCCATTAACAAAGTCATTATGGCAGAGGGTGTCAGAATTTATGGATAATGATCCTTCCGCCCAACAAAAGTATATTTGTCATTTCATAGCTGGAGTTGTACCTAAATGAATAACAATTGGGAAGAAAAAGAATTTGAGGAATGTCTCGATAAGGTTGCGTATCCTACAAAAATCCAAAGAAAAGACTTTTTGGAGAGTGGTGATTTTCCCATTGTTTCGCAAGAACAAGATTTAATAAACGGATATTGGAATAATTCAGAGGATTTAGTGAAGGTCACTAAGCCTATAATTATATTTGGTGACCATACACAAGTTCTTAAATTCATTGAATTTGATTTCGTATTAGGTGCTGACGGTGTAAAAATACTGAAACCCATAGATAGGATTGAGAGTAAATTCTTCTTTTATTGTTTACAAAGTGTGAACTTACGAAGTCTCGGGTATGCTCGTCATTTCAGATTATTAAAAGAATTGAAAATCCCGATCCCGCCGCTTGCCGAACAAAAACG
>ENA-UPTA01001717-UPTA01001717.1-activated-sludge-metagenome-genome-assembly--contig:-NODE-1717-length-23860-cov-7.136778_pt1 | contig 23860 bp, 31 predicted proteins | sample MGYA00238184_ERZ773361 | MGnify/ENA primary metagenome ERZ773361 (study PRJEB29100, sample SAMN05720205) | activated sludge metagenome | isolation source: anaerobic digester from wastewater... | reverse complement strand
AAATGAACAGAATATAAAATTTCCATTGCGACTTGAAGTCGATGTAGAAACTGTAATATTTGTCGTTTGAGTTTTCATTTGTTTATTCATTAATAATTAAAATTAAAATCGTTTTCATCTAAAAACGTTGCAAAAGTATAAAATGTTACAATAATTTCAAACTTTTTTAAAAAAAATATTGAATTTTTTTATTTTTCACTAATAATCAACAACTTATCGTTTATAATTGTTGTATCAATCATTTCATATGAAATGAGTTCAAATTTAATATTTGTTGTATCATATACGTTTTCAAGTGAAAAATAGCCGTTTAAATCAGTATATGTAGTATCATTTGATGAAACAACTCTAACACCACATAAATATTCACCAGTGTTTTTATCATAAACATAACCATCAACATGATTTAATCCCAATAATATTGATAGTAATAATAATAATAATTTTCCCATATAATATTCTTTTCACATAATTACTATCAACATATCTAATTGATATGAAAATATTATTAAGATTATATTAAATAATAAATCCCCAAATTTTTCATTTGGGGATTTAAGTATTTGATTTAAAGAGAATTAGATTTTTTCTTCTTTTTCACTTAAATCGAAAGTGAATTCCAAATCTTGATTATCGAGTTTCAAATTGCGTTTATTTTCATCAAGAATTGCACATCTGATGGTAGTGAAATTATTTTGAACTACATATATTATGATGGTATAATTAGGATAATTTTTAATATATTTCATAAAATTCTCAATACTAATCGAATAAGTACAATATGCAATATCTTTATATTTAAAGATTGGTAAAATGCTAATAAACCAATTATTATTCATAATAAATAAAATATAAAAACAACCACCAAATAAATTGATGGTTGTTTATGTTACGACAATTAAATATTTACTTGTTTTTCACTGAATTCAAATGTAAAATCCAAATTTTGTCCATCAAGAACCAGACTTAATTTATTCTCGTCAAAAGATTTGAACTCAACAAAATTTCTCTTACTAAGGATGAGACTGAACTTAATTTGTGCAATTTCTTGCAATGCCTTTCTCCTTTGTTTGTTAAGAATAGCTGACTTAGTTTCAAGGTAAGTCTTTAGTACACCCTTTTGTTGTTCCTCATTAAGTGATTTATACATATCGGAATCTAGTTGTGCAAGATATTTCTTGATTGCATCTGCCATAATCCATTCGTTCAACTTCAATTCTTTACCTGCTTTAATCTTGGTAACAACATCTTCCACTTTTGGTAGTGATGATAATCCCTTAATTTTCGTTGCGAGGTTAACAGATAGATAGAAGTCGGTTGATTCTGCTTGAGTTGTTTTTGGTGCAAAACCATTGAAATCGGTAATGCCAATTTCTTTTAACCAATTAGCACAATCCTCACCAAACATTTCAACAAACGATTTGCTTGTTTTAGGAAACAACGATTTTTTGTAGTAATCGTAAACCTTTTCATTGGCTTGTAATTTTAACAATTCCCATTCCTGCTCTGCAAGTGCTTTTGCAGAAACTGCTTTTACCATACCTCTGTTAACAAGAGGAAGACTTGAAAGGTCAATAACTATAGTTTGATAACTATTTGTTCCAACATTCTTTTCAGATGAAATCCAAACATCATATTTTACACCATTTTTCTTTAAATGGTCTTCCAATTCTTTGGAGTATGATACTGGAAGTTTCTGAACGTTCACAATACCGTCCTTTATAATAGTAAAGGTGTTATACTTGAAAGACGATACTTTTTCAATGTTGAACTTATTTTTAGGAAGAATTACTTCCCCTTCAATGTAAATACGGATGCTGAGATTAGCACGTTCTTTGTTCCACACCAAATCCGTCATCGGATATCCTCTATCTGGATTAGTATTAACGAATTTTACATCAACTTTCTTTTCTTCCAGTTCTTTCATTATTTTGTTGGCTTCATCGAAAGTTTTTGCTTCAGCAAGTCTTTGCTTATCAGCATCGGTAAGAACACTACTTGCAGCAATTTTCTTTCTTCCAATTCTGTTGTACTGGAATTCAGGATGATTTGGATAGAATAAACAACCATCAATATTACCTAAATCTTCAATTAGATTCATCAAGCAATATGCGTTGTCAGGCACTGGCTTAATAATAACCTTTCCGTTATAAACGGGATACCTCTTGGATGCATCAGCAATACATTCTTTAATTGCTGCTTTAAATGAATTCAGTTTTTGTTTTCCGAATGCATTCACAAGCATTTGATAATAATACTGGTCGCCAAGTGCGTAGAAAATCTTTTCAGCATCATCATTTAAAAGTTTATCAGCAAGAACATAAATTGCTGCATATAATGAGGTATCATTTACAGTATTACCTACATCAACACCAATTGCTTTTGGTGAGAAGAAATAAATTTCCTTTACATCACCACCAACCATGATTTTACCATCAACAATATTGTACAGCAATACACTTCCATTTGAAACAGAAAATGCAAAATCATACAAATATTTATCAGTGATTTCAACAACAGTTTTCTTACCACCTAAGATGTTTGAAGAAATCTTTGCGTCAAATACTAGTTCAAATTCATCAAAACCATCACAACTGATTTTTTCACCACCAAGAACAGATGCCATTTGAGTAATAGCACGAGAATCTGCATAGTAACCATATTCAACGAATGTTGAAGATGCGATGTCACTTTCCATATCCTTTAAAGTTTTGATAACTTCATTCCAAGGACAATCGTTGTTGTAACCATCAGTAAGGAAAATCATTGAGAAAACGCTGTCAGGTCTGTTTTTCTTAATTCTATCAACAAGACCTTGAACAAGTTGTAGTGGCTTGAGAAATGCAGTAAGACCAATAGGACGAAGCCATTTGTCAATTGCATCATGTAGGTCAGTTAAAGTCTTTAAGGATTTTACTTCAACTTCTTCTTTCAGGATTCCACTATCATTTCTTCCTGAAAACCAAACAATCGAAATTGTATCACCTTCCTTCATTAAGTTAGAAAGTTTGTTTTTCAATTGTGTTCTAATTTGGGGGAGTTCACCCGACATCGAGCCAGATACGTCAACCACGAAGATGTGATTTGTTTTTTTTGCAACTTCTACAGTTACATTACTATTAATTTCCTGAGTTGTCAGATAATAGTTTTCACCAAGTTTTACGTTTTTCTTCATACAATAAAATATTAGTTACAGTTATTTATTTCACAGTCAAATATATTATACGAACATCTTACCTTAATATTACATATTTTCAGTTGTTTTTAATTATACAGCAATATTTTTGTTTGGGTAAATTGTGGATGGCTAGGTAATAACCATCCACATATTTGCCTTCAATAATTTTGTTCTCTTTAAGAATTATTAACTGATTTTTTAAGAAAACAAATATAATCAATTTAAATTAAAATTCAAAGAACTTTTTGATAAAAACCATGAATTTAAATACCTATCCACATTTTGACGAACCGCAGTTTTTACAAACTAAACAACCTTCTTGGTATACAAGAACTTCGCTACCACAATTTAAGCATTTACCTTTACCATTTTCACCATCTTTAATATATTTTTTAATGGTACGAGCAACACCATTTTTCCATGTATTGATATTATCTTCTTTAAAATTCAAAGAGTCGATTAATTCATATGCATAAACAAGTGGCATACCGTGTCTTAAAACTGCAGAAATGAATTTAGCGTAATTCCAATATTCAGGATTAAATGCGTGATTTAATCCAGTATGTACTTGTTTATCACCATTTGAATCGAAATATTCAATATCGTATCGTTTCTTTTTTACTTTAACTAATTTTCCATCTTCATCAAGTTCTTCAACTTCAAATATGTTTTTTACTACCTCACATTCTTTAACAGTGGTTGGTAAATAACTTAAACCATTTTCATTTTTACCTGTGAAAATTTCATATGGTCTACCATCCTTAAGTCCAACAACCGCAATCCATTTTTCAAGATTATTTTGAAATCTATGTATTTCTGCTTTAAGTCTTTTTGGACGTTTGGGTGCGTGATGTTCATGAAATTCTGATTCACCTTTCTTTTCAGTATTTGTAACTAATACACCGCTACGACTACCTTCACGATATACTGTAATTCCTTTACAACCAACACGCCAACCAGTTTCATATACTTTAGCAACAATTTCTTCTGTAATATCTTCTGGAAGATTTACGGTAACACTAATACTATGGTCAACATGCCTTTGAAGCTTGCCTTGCATTTCTACTTTTTTTATCCAATCCACATCATTTGATGTTGCTTTATAATATGGAGATTTTTTTACAATTTCATCGACTTGTTCCATTGTCATTGATTTGACAATTTTCACATCATATCCATTCTTTTCAAGCCATAATTCAAAATTGTGATGAAAAACTAAATATTCTTGCCATGCAATTCCTTCATCATCAACAAAATTAATTCGTGCTTCCTTTTCTTGTGGATTTACTTTACGTCTGCGTTTATATACAGGAAGAAATACTGGTTCAATACCTGATGTTGTTTGTGTCATCAATGAAACTGTTCCAGTTGGTGCAATGGTCAATAACGCAATATTTCTACGACCATAAGTAATCATATCACTCCATAATTTTGGGTCTTCTTCCATTATTCTTTTAATGAATGGATTATTTTCTTCACGTTCAGCACTATAAATTGGAAATGCACCACGTTCTTTAGCTAAAATAACTGATGAACGATAAGCATTTAATTTAAGCGTTTTATGTACTTCTTCACTAAAATCAGTTGCTTCATCAGTACCATATCTTAAATTTAATGCTGCAAGCATATCACCTTCACCAGTAACTCCAAGACCAGTTCTACGACCCTTTAATGTCATTTCTTTAATCCTTTTCCAAAGATTAATTTCATAAATTTTAATAAATTCATCTTCAGGGTCTGATTCAATTTTTTTAAGAATGGAATCAATTTTTTCAACTTCAAGGTCTATAATATCATCCATATATCTCATAGCAATCTGTACATCAGATTCAAATAAATCCCAATTAAATTTTGCTTCTTTGGTAAATGGATTGATTACATAAGTGAATAAATTAATTGCCAATAAACGACAACTATCATATGGACATAACGGAATCTCACCACAAGGATTAGTGCTTACTGTAGTAAAACCTTCATCAGCATAACAATCAGGAATGCTTTCACTTATGATTTTATCCCAAAAAAGAATACCGGGTTCTGCAGATTTCCAAGCATTATGAATTATTTTTTTCCAAAGTTTATTTGCATCAATTTCTTTGGTAAATTTTGCCTCAAAAATATCTGCATCGACTGGATACCTTTGCACATATTTTTCATTATTTATTGCAGCATTCATAAAAGCATCATCAATTCTAATCGATACATTTGCACCTGTTACTTTTCCTTGCGTCATTTTTGCATCAATAATTGCTTCAGCATCTGGATGTTTAATTGATGCACTTAACATTAATGCACCACGTCTACCATCTTGTGCAACTTCCTTTGTACTATTCGAATAACGTTCCATGAATGAAACCACACCAGTACTTGTAATTGCAGAATTTTTTACTGGAGTTCCAGCAGGACGAATAAACGATAAATCATGTCCCACCCCACCTCTACGTTTCATTAATTGAATTTGTTCTTGGTCAATTTTTAAAATTCCACCATATGAATCTGATTGACCACGATTTCCAATTACAAAACAATTTGATAACGAAACCACCTGAAAATCATTTCCAATACCTGACATTGGTGACCCTTGTGGTATAATTCTTTTGAAATCTTTAATGGTTTCATAAATTTGGTCTTCAGTAAGACCGTTAGAATACTTTGCTTCGATTCTTGCAAGTTCTTTTGCGATTCTTCGATGCATGTCATCGGGCGTTAATTCGTAGTAGTTAGTTTCGTCTTTTAGACAATACTTTCTAATCCAAACATCTGTTGCAAGTTCATCACCTTTAAAATACTGTAATGTTGCTTTTTCGACATCTTGTTTTGGAAAAATTTTAAGCGATTTTTCTGTCATAGAATTAATAAATTTTTTTGTTTACAAAAATATTTAATGACTTCCATAAATACAAGGGTTGTATTAAATTTTATTCACAAAATTAAAATAATTTTTTAAATTTTTTTAATCGATTAAGCAATAAACTTTTAACAAAAAAAGGTGCTAAAAGCACCATTTAAAAACAAAAAAATGTGTATATTATTTCAATGTATTACTGGTTGTAAAAGTAATATCATTTGGATTTGCACTTCCAGTTGAATAGTATGTACTTGTAACATATGTGCCTGATGTACCGCCATTAATTATAATATCACCAGAATTATTCAGGTCATCATTAATTAACGATTTTGACCTTGTTTTAAAGTCAGCATCCGATGAACTCATACTTCTATATGAAGTTGCACTTGCATTTACTGTATTAAACATCATTGCAGTACCAACACCAGTTGCTGTATATATGAAAGTATTACCTGCACTTACACCAAATGATGAACCAACTGCGAATGCGTCTTGATTTGCTGCAAGATAAATAAAATTCCAATCATCATCTTCACATTTCTTTATGAGTTTCTTAATGTCATTGAGTTTGTATTCACGACTTGCATTTTCAAGACCATCAGTCACAATAACACAAAGTACCTTTGAAGGTGCTTCTGTACCAAGTTTTGCATGATTTGCTTTTACTATATTGATTGTTTTACCAATTGCATCGTAAAGTGCAGTAGTACCACGTGGAAACCAAATTTTATTTGTAATTTCCTCTACTTTACTAATATTAATATCATCATAAAGTAGTTCATACCTGTCGTCAAAAAGTGCAACTGTTAGAGTTGCATCATCTTTTAATTCTTTTTGTTGTTTCAGGAACGTATTAAAGCCACCAATACTATCTGACATTATACTTGACATTGAACCTGAACGGTCAAGGATACAGATAATTTGGGTTTTTTCGTTGGTGGGAACATTTACAAATTCCTCAGTAACTGTTGTTGTTACCTTCTTTTTTTTCTTGTCTGCCATTTTTTCATATACTTAAGCATTAAAGTTATTTTATGCAAATATAAAATTTTAAATTTAAAAAAACAAGAAATATGAAAATAATGATGCTCGTATGTAAGTATTTATATGAAATATGACCATATGAACAATATTGTTAAAATAGTAAATGAAGTAATAAACGATTTTAATCAATCAGAATACCTTAAATGGAAACACAATAACGTCACACTGAGAGGTATGCGTGAATTAGGTAAAGAAAATAACGGGATGGCTTTTTTTGGTCAGGGTTTATATACTGCAGCATTAAGTAACAGGGAAATGGCAAGAAAATATGGTAAGGTTTATTTTGTCGTTGGAGCGATACCAAAACATCCTAAAATTGTTAATACATGGAATGATGCAGAAATTTTCATGCAACAAGTAGTGATGAATTATGGCAAACGAAATGGCATCAGCAATTATTTTGATGCGAAAAGTGATTTTGATTCAAAAACTAATGTTAGAGATGAAATGTTAAAATTGGGATTTGATGGAATTATTATTAAGGGTAGGGAAATGGTTAATTATACTCCTGATGAAAATAAAATCAGGTATTTTGAAAATGAGAATCAATTAATTCAGTATTACGAAGATTTTTTTCAATAAAAAACCCGCCAATTTCTTGACAGGTTAGGAGTTCACCATACCCCATGTACTCCCAATTTAGTGCACTCGGTTGGAATCGAACCAACGTAACCAGATTAAAAGTCTGGGGCATCTCGACACAAGGTCTCCACTTTGCTACGAATGCAAGTCTACTTTTTTCGGAACATTGGACTAAAAAGTAGTAAAAACCCTAAAAGTGGGAGTAGAGGGAATCGAACCCACTCAGCCAATGGCACTTGTTTTACAGACAAGCCTAACTCTCCTACGTTAGCGTACTCCCAATTTTGAATTTTCTATGCTTCCATGTCGTGCATGTACTATGAAAATTCTAAACAGTCTCCACCGTGCGCCCAGAGGGAGTCGAACCCTCGACTCACGGATTAAAGGTCCGTTACTCTACCAACTGAGTTATGAGCGCAAATAAAAAAACCCGAATCTTTCGAATCGGGTTTTTTACTTTTCTAAAAATCATTGCTTATACTTTAACTTTTAGACATAATATTCCCGATTCTCATAAATTGTTTTTTATAAGATTTTTTACCGAAATAATATTTACTAAAAATTCTCATTGTTTTTCTTTTTAAATTGTTTAAAAATTCAGATTACAAATCTATGACATAAATACGAAAAAAACAAGCAAAGGTTACAAAATTTTACAATTATTTTATAATTTATTGATTTTCAGATTCTACCAATCTTATAGTCCAAAAGTCTGCAGCAGCGTTTGGTGTTGTTATAAACCAATAGGGTAGGTAAAAATATCCACCAATACCCCAATCAGCACCCCAACTGTTTCTAACAATTAAACATTCTCTACTATCATCATAACCAACAGCCATTACAGCATGACCACCAATTGGTGTTTCTCGTTTATTTGGAATTGGAACGATGCCAGTTCGTGATACTTCTGTAGTCATCATACTTTCATAAATCATAAAACCAAATACAACAGGATAACCATCAGCAAGGCAATGTTTTACTTCATATAATGTATGTGGACTAATTCTGAAATATTGAAGTACTTGATTTTTTAATGCTTCTTCACAACAGTCAGCACTTGGTTTTACGGTAAATTTACTTATAATGTATTGCCACATTGTTTCAGGGCATACACCATCTTTTACCATTGTTTTAATACCGTCACGAATCATAGCACCTGTATCTTCATTTATAGTACCTTCCATTTCTCTTTCATTATAATAAATAAAAAGTCTTGAAGGTATAAAACTTTGCTTACCCTGTTTCATCTGTTCAAATTGAAATGCAGCACCTAAAGCATTTGCAGTACAACTACCAAGTTCACCTTGATTATATACTGGTGGCATTTGACTTCTTAAGTCAATTTTAGCTGGTAGTTCATGAGGTGCAACAATTTTAAATTTGATATCCCTATGGTCAGGTAAATCACGTTTCCAACCAAAATTAAATTTTTTTGGTTGTGGTTTTGGCTTAATGCCCAAAAGTTTTTTTAAAAATTTTAGTATATTCATAGTTATTGTGTTTAACTATAAATACAAAAAAAAACGAAGATTTCTCTTCGCTTTAATTTAACTTACAAATTCAAAATCATCACGAAATGATTATACTAACATCTTCAGGACTATCCACAATATATATTCCACCTTTATCACATTCAATAGTCTTCTTATATTTAGTTGAGAGTTCCGAAAATTCTTTCGTAAAATCATTATTTATAAATTCTGCCATAATTTTACTATTCTTTAATTTTAAAACAATTTACCCATTCTTTATCTTGTCTATTACCACCAATAGTTTTACTACCTATGCAATCTACAAAAGTAGATGTTTTAGATAACCACCATTTTTTTACATCACCTTTTTTCTCAAAATGAACATCAACTATTTCAGTTTTTATGTTAACATCTCCTTTTGTTCTATACTGTATTTTCCATTTCATAACAACATTTTTTTATTTATTTTTATTATAAAAACAAGTCATAGCAATAACTATGACTTGTTTAATTATCATCATAACCATCACGAAATGGTTTGCTGAATTCAGGTCTTACCATTTTCCAAATTATTTCATCATATGGTCTTTTATCATATAATTTAAACAATATTGAACGATATTCTGTCTTAATTGCTTCAGTAGCAAAATCTCTACGATTTTCATTTTCAGTACGTTTATCATTTGCACCGATTCCATTTATATAATATATTCTAACAAATTCCTTTAATGATTTTCTTTCGATTTCATTAAATTGTAATTGTAGTGAATTTATGGTTTTTTTCAGCCAATCATAAAATTCATCAGGTACTTTGTCAAGTAATGAATCAAAATCATAGTTATTTTTTAAATGTTCCCAAACTGTAAGGTTTGAAACGTTTGTTAAAATACCATGTAATCTAACATATTCATTGAATTTAACTTTTACTCTAAATCCATTTATGAATCTAACTACAAATCCTTCTTTATTGTCTTCTTCTAATTTCTTTAAATCATTTAAATTATTTATATTTTTCAATACAAATCTTTTAACAATTGTAAAAAATTTAGAATACTTACCCAACATGTCATCATAACACATTTCAATGCCAGATGTGGTTTCAATAACAGTAAGTAATACTAGTTCTCTTCTATCACCATAGTCAACAACAATACGATTTTCAGGATAAATAATTTCAAATAGATATGTATTATTTTCATCTAGTTTATCAAAATCATTTATTGTTAACATTTTCTTTGCTTCTAAACACTGTTCTGAAATAAATGAACCTCTTGAGGCAACAATCCATTCCATACGTAGTTTGTAGTAAAATACGATAATGAGAGAACCGTCCATTTTTTCAAACACATCAAATTCTTGTGACATGTCAATTTCTGATGGGTCGTGTTCTTCGAAATTCTTGAATTTCTGGAATGGACGAGCCAATATATTACCTTCAGCATCAATAACTAAACCACGACAAGATAACGTATATTCATCCCAAAATTTCTTTGATTGAACTTTTGGAGAATAGTTCAAAATCCAGATATCGTATTCTGGGTGTTTATTTGCAACAATTAAGTTGTTATTAATGTACACATTTAATGTGTCCCAATTAACCTTTTCAAGTAATTTCATTTCTCAAATATAAAAATTGGTTCGTACTTAAATTTAATTTCTTTACTTCTCATATTTATGTTTGACAATGCAAGCCTCAATTCTTCTTTTAATTTAAATCCAATACTTTCAGCAACACTAATTGTTTCTTTTTCAAGGTTAAGATTATGTTTTCCTTTCACATCTGCGATATTAATAATCATATGACCATCTTTTTTTAATCCGTGATAACAATTTTTAAATGTTTGTACAAGAAAACCATCAATCCAATCTTTTTTTGTTTTGAATTTAACATAACTTTGAGTTGCTTCGTCACTATATTTTTCTAAATCAAAATATGGTGGTGATGTAAAACATAAATCTAAACTATGTTGCATTGGTTTATATTCTTCACTACCACAACAATTTATTTGATAATTCATTGTACCATGAAAATCTTCTGCCAATTTAACTAAACCATCACAAGTTAATGATGATGGTTCTGTCGTAATATAAGTATCAACACGTGCAATAATTGCACCTAACAATCTACCACCCCATCCACCTGACATATCCCAAACAACACCATTTTTAGCATATTTATTATATATACATGCTGCTGCTGTTGGTCTAAAATTTGAAACACCCTGAACACCAGTATATATTTTTAACATTTTTAGAATACCCGAATCAGATACATACGTACCTATCTGTAGACGTTTTCTAATAACTTTCATAAATGTTAAATCATCCATGAATGCTTCATATGGTGTCATTTTATCATTACATTTAACATTAAATGCATGTGGAAAATATGACCATGCCAATGCTAATCCATGCATTGATTGTTTTATAACACCATCTTCAAACAATTTGACATAATCAAAATTTTTTAATTGTTCAAATTGTTTATTTCTTGTTTCAGCATCTGTTGAATAATATGGAAAACCATTTTCTCGATAGTATTGAAATATTTTCCAAGCAAAATGTTCCAATTCTAATTCTGACATGTTTCGCCAATGGCTTTCGTTTACAAAAATTTCTTCTTTATTTATCATTTTTTTGCAAATATTATTCCATGTTCCATCCTTGCATTTGGAAATACTTATTTAACAATTTCCAGATATTCTACCTGTCTCTTATAATGTTGAAAAGTACCTGATTTTGTCATTCCAGATGCTTTATTTTTATTCATATATGTTGACCTGATAAATACCATCCCCCCATCTTTGAGTGCTTCTAATGCCAAATTTAATACGTTTATTTGCATTTCTTCTTCTTTAATGACATTAAGCACGTTAAATATTGTAACAGTATCTGCACCAAATTTTCTTATAATTAAAAGAACATCATTATTATGTTCATTAGTTCTATTATACGGGTCGAATACTAGATTTGTTACATTTTTTCTCTTAATTTTTCAGTAAATAAATCATATTTACCACCACCAATATCAAAATTAATAGTATTTGGTTTCCAACCAAAGTACTTATCAACAATCTTAAAACCTGCAGGTATTTGCTTAATACTGGATTTTGCTGAAGTATATTCTTGATTCGTACGTATTATTTGGAATATTGTAAATATAAAAAACAATTTAAGATTTACAAAGTATTTATAAAAAAATCATTTATCAATGGATAATTCAGTTATAATTAAACTAATAAAAGAAGAGGTTGAAAATATACTCAATGAAGGTTATGTGATGGAACATGAAAATTTTAAATTTCGTCAAGAAATTAAAAATTCAACATTTTATAATTATGAAGCATTTTCACAAGATTTTGATGTTGATATTAGCGAAAGTAACATTTTTGTTAATTGGCATATTGCATTTTGGTTGAATGATTTTGGTGTTGAGAATTTTATTGTAAATATTGATAGTGTTGATGGTACGTATCATGTTTCATTACTAAATAAACAATCTGATGAAAGTGAACAAGAATACGATAAAGATATTTCAGAATTTCAATGGAAATTTGTTGTAGATGATGCTAAACTTCATAAAGGAAAAACTTTATATATTTATTCACTAGATTTTGATTTTAAAACAAAGAATTGTAAGGTTACTTTTTATGACCCAGATAGTTACTAAAAAATAATTATATTAAATATAAATAAGATGATTAAAAATTTGTGGGAAAAAATTAAAACATGGTTTGTTGCAAAACCTTGGACTTGGTTTAAAAAACACTGGCTTATTACTGTAAACTATTTAGTTATTCTATTGAGTTACAACAATATTTATGGAAAAGAAGGTGTTGGATTTGCCGAAGTTCTTTTAGGTCTTTGGATTTTCACATCAATTGGATATGTTATGTGGAAATGGTTTAATAAAAAATAAATTAAAAACCTATCGAATTCGATAGGTTTTTTTATACCAATAACAGGAATTGAACCAGTATTTGCTCCTTATGAAAGAGATGTCCTACCTTTTCTTTCAAGGTATTTTTTGTAGGCACAATTGAATTCACCACGATTCGTGGTTTGGTCTACAATTTTTTTATTCTCATTTCTTGTAATTTTTGTTCTCGCATTGGAAAATGTAGTAGTTTAATCATACGAAAACCATTTAGTCTCCAAGGTGGGATTCGAACCCACAAAATTTCGGGTTTGAGCCGAACACGTTTGCCAGTTACATCACTTGGAGTTATTTTTTCTTTTTTACAATTTTTTTATATTCAAGTTTTTTTCGTTCTGTTATTTTAACAGACTTTCCACACCTGCAATCATCGTCTTTGGGTAATTCTTTTTTTCCTTTAATTATCTTTGTCATAGTTCCTCTGGTGTTTTAAAACAATCACAATCATTATCCTCTTGAATACCCTTTTCAACCAATTTTTTCTTAGCAAAATCCAAAACCAGACAACAAATATTTCCTTGGTCTTCGTTGTGATATTTTAAGAAATCTTCTCGGTCTTTATCATCACCTAACTGCAATATATTCATCGCTTCGTGACGACACTCTCTACGAATTTCAGCATTAACAGCAATTTTCAATTCTTTAGATAGTTTCATATTATAAATACTTTAGTAGGGATGGTCGGACTTGAACCGACACGGACATCACTGCCCACAGGTTTTTAAGACCTGCATGTACTACCAATTTCATCACATCCCCAAATAATCACCTACAATTTTTAGCGTTTTTACCACAATATGTTTCTGTTTGACTATGACAATTAGGACATATCATTTTTAAATTTTCTAGTAAATGATTTGTTCTATTTCCATCGATATGGTCTAATTCCATTTCAATTAATTTATTATTCCATATGCCATCTAAACCACATTCTTCACATTTATTTAATTTATATCCTTCTTTTATTAATCTTTTTTTCAATTTAAACGTTTGAAATTCTGGGTGTTTACCTTCAAAAATAATTTCTTCTATTGGAATTTTTGGTGAAACTATTTTATTGAATCCCTTACCAGATTGATTAGTATTATAACAGTTTAATATTTTCGCTCTACGTCTAAATGTATTAAAATGTATATTCAATTTAGCAGCAGCTTCTGCCATACTTTTTGATGATTTACTAATTAAAATAAAATATTCATCATCTATTCTATTTTTTATTTGTTTTGGCATAATATTTATTTTTAATAATAAATACTATACACAAAGGAAAAAAATTCGTTAGTGTATTACTATTTTAAATTTGCAACAATAATCTCATATCAGCTTTATTATAAATTCTATTAAAACTTCCTTGACCATAAATCATTTGAAAATAATAACCTTTGAATTGCCAAATTTGATTTGGAAATGAACAGTCTAGTTCAGAAACTATTATCGGTTCAAAATTATGAGCAATATAATCAATAACAAATGATAACACATTATTTGGATATGCTTCATATCCATTATGCCAACATTTTTCTAGCCATTCTTCGTCATGTTCAAGTATTAACCTATACATTAATCTATCAAAATCATTATGCTTTAACCATTCTTCAAATCTTGCATAACGTTTGTGTTTTAATTCTAGTTTTCTATTCTCATTTTCAAAATAGGCTTTATCTTCATCAGATTCAACCCATTCATCAATCTTTTTTTTAAATTCTTCAAAATTGATGCTCATATTCTTATTTTTTATAATGATTGGTGGAGCATAACGGAATCGAACCGTTGTCCAAACATGTGACTAATATGCTTTCTACAGGTTTATTCAGTTTTTTCTAAACTAACAAAATATTAATTGTATTACAGAACAACTACAAAACTGTTGTTGAATTTAACCTATCAACTTCGGGTTTTACTGATTTAATTGTTCCTACGCTGCAAATGCAAGTTCAGTATTCTTAGCAAATACACTTTTTCCTTTAGTTAAGGAAGTCGGAATAGACATAATGTCTTCTGCGTTTATTGTTTTGAGTCTTTTTATAGTAGTCTGGCTCAACTACTACCTGCTTACAGTATCATTCTACGATGCTGTCAAATCCACGTATGCCCCATTATTTTAAAAGAACGTTCCAATGTTTTTCAAATAAGTATTTAAATTCATCTGCTTGACAAAAATTGGCTTGTGCATATCCAACACCTGCATTCTAACCATTGAACTACTGATGTTTATTAATTATATCGTTTATAATCTTCAAATAAATTTGTGATGATTTTTCTTTAAAATATTTCTGTTGTGATGTATCAATAATACATAATTCAATTCCTTTTTCTAAACACGCTTGAAATTTACGTTAGTCATTATTTTGAATTTGATTTAGTTTATCTTGACCATATATTGGCTCATAGTGAAAAATACCATTAAGTTCGAACGCTAAATTAAGTATTGGAATATAAATATCTAATTCTGAATTAATTGTAGATTTATTATTAAATAAAATTTCTAAATCAGGATATAGTTTATTTAATTCTGTTTCAAGATATTTTTCAAGTTTAGACCTACGATTACCAGTTGTTTTATGTTTATTATTATATGTAGCAGCACAAGATTGTGAACAAAAATAATTACCTGATTTAGACTTAGCATTTGAATTTCTTAATCTAAACTCATTACCACAATTAATACATGGTACAATATGACTACGTTCTTTTGCTAACATAACACAACTCCTTGAGCAAAAATTTCCAGAATTTCTATCATAATTAGTAAATGTTCTACTAATTACTCTTTTTTCTTTATAGAAAGTTTTACCACATTTCAGACATTGACATGGTAGTTTATCGTTAGATTTTGCTGAATCAAATTCATTTTTTGTATATAAAGGTTTCATACTTATGAATACTTCAAATTTTAAATTTCGACACTAACTATATGTGCAAATTAAAATAAATATTCTAGTTTATGCAATTGAATACCTAACACATAACATATTGATAAAAACGCTAAAATTTCTTGCCACCAAATTTTATTTTTCATTATTTTATAATATCCCAATACTTCAAAAAGTATTGCCAATAAAATAAAAATAACATTCATGTAATACATATGAAAATTAATTGCAATTGCTAATTGACTGAATAATACACCACCATATGCACCAATCATATGTACCCCTTTAGTCAGTTCTTCTTTAAATTGTGCTGCAGCACCTACAAAACAAATTCCTGCTCCTGCTAAAAACATCAAGAAATTATCGGTTAAATCAACACCAATAATTATTGCAGGAAATGCAAATCCCCAACAAAATAATGTAAATAATGGTTGTAAATTTTTAGGTAATCTGTAATAACTATCTGATATACTACGCTGTACACCATATTTTATCCAGATAAATGAGACGTATGATACAAATACTGTAAGCATAGTCCAGAATGAAACGTCTAAGTAATTCATAATATTTTTTTATTATAAATACTCGTAAAATTTTGCACGCTCAGAAGGAATTAAACCCTCATCCTTGGGTTTGGAAGCCAATATCTTATCGTTAGACGATGAGCGTATATTGTAGCACTAGTGAGATTCGAACTCACACTGAACAGGGTTTAAGTCTGATGCCATCTTCCAATTGGGCTATAGTGCCATATGAATTTTTCTACGTTACTTTTAGTCAATAAAAAATTCTAAAACGGTCTACTCGTGGAACGTATCGGATTTCAACCGATGACCTCTGCATTGCAAGTGCAGTACTCTAGGCAGACTGAGTTAACGCCCCATATTTTATATTCCACATTTTAATTCTCGTCAATAATTCATCTAATGTGATTGAACAACTTTTATATTTACTTACATTTTCATTATGTTTTAATAAATTACAATTAGCGGGGTGTTGATTAAGTGAAAAATCGAATTGACATTTACTATGATATTTTTGATATTCTGACAAATTTCTTTTATCGTATTCTCGCTTACTGTTAATATTGCAAAATATTCTTTTTCGCATTTTATATGGTATTGCCATACCGCATTGTTTACAATATTTCGGTGATTGATTATATCAATTTTCATTCTTTTCAGAGTCATATTCCAAAACTTTCTTTACTGATTTTCTTAATTTTAGTAATCCATTCTCAGTCATAATGTGAAGTTCTCGGTTTTTGAACTTAATATTGTTGTGGAGATGAACGGAATCGAACCGTCCTCACAGACATTGCAAGTGTCTATCGCCATAGCCTTGGTACATGCACCCCCAAATGCCCCATCTTAGTAACCTGACCACTGCACCTTTGTAGTTCAATGCAATGCCCCATAATTTGTGAAGTAGATAGGAATTGAACCTATTCCCCCTAACTAGTATAGTCTCTGCATTTCTACATACTAACGACTATTTTTCGTCTTCCGAAGGTGAGACACCGTACACCACTACTTCATTATTTCATTCACTTTTGTACCAATGGTGGGACTCGAACCCACAAATTTCTCCTTCTTAGGGAGTTGCCTATTCCAGTTCGGCTACATTGGCATGGTGTCCCAGATGCATGTCAGTGAACGTTATGGCATACACCCTTGATGTGGTCTTTCTCCCACGTGGACTTATTGTGAGGATGATGGGACTCGAACCCACACGCCCGAAGGCACGAGCTTCTAAAACTCGCATGTGCTACCATTTCATCACATCCCCAAATTAAAATGCGTCATAAATGAAATTATCGTCACAATATTCAAATTCACTACTATCTATGGTATAATCGACATTGTAATAAAATAAATCAATTCCAATGTCATGATAAATTTTCACCAATTCATAAGGTATTATGCAATATTTAATTTGTCCTCAAGGTGGGATTCGAACCCACACACTACTATTACTTCGCACCAGATTCTTAGTCTGGCTTGTCTCCCAATTCCAACACTTGAGGTTTTATCGGTTCTACAACCAATATTTGATATTTATAAGCTTTAATACCGATATTTGTGCATCTTGAAGGATTCGAACCTTCGACCCCTTGCTTGTAAGGCAAGTGCTACTGAACCAACTGAGCTAAAGATGCATTTTGGGGTGGGGGGATTCGAACCTTATCATCTGGCTTTCGCTCCAGCATGCTAAACCTTTACATTACTCACCCAACAACTACTAAGTGGCTATCTTTTCATCGTTACCTTTGACTATGAAATTCCTTCGCTTTAAGTTATTTGCTACTCCGATTTCCATTTAAGAGAATGTTGTCCCAAGTCTCTGGCTTTTTGTACTTCCTGCAGGATTTGAACCTACGACTTTCTGTATGTAGGACAGACACTCTACCGCTGAGTTAAGGAAGCAAATTTTCGGCAGCAAATTGAGTTTAGTGCCGATTTATAGTTTTCGATTATTGAATTTTGTCAAGTCCATTTCAATTGATGGTAATTTATCGCTGTACCATTCGGGAATATCAGGTACTGTTTGTTTTGCCAATTGAGTGATTGACTTATATTCTGTTCCGATATTCCAAATACCCTCACGATTTTCATTGATTAATTCAATCATTTGCTTTGCAATTACATCAACATAATCAAAATTACCTTTTACGTTAATATATGCCTTATCATAAGGAAATGGTCTGGGTTTAAAACTACATCTAAATATTAAATAATTTTTATCCAGTAATTGAACATATCCATCAGCCAATAGTTTACAGTAAGAATACCATGTTTGCTGATGAACAGGAATGTCGTTTTCACTTTTATTACCATCAGTATTAGCGTAAATGTAATCAGTTGATATGTGAACTAATTTTATTTTATTCCAAGCACATATTTGTGTAAGATGTACAACAAATTCATAGTTTATTTTCCAGTGCTTTTCTCTTTCGAGGTCATATGTATTTGTATAACCAATACAATTTACAAGAACATCAGGCTTAATATCACAAATTTTTTTAACTAATCTAAAGAAGTCATCAACTACGTCAATTCCATCTTTTTTTGCTGAAAGATATTCCCAGTCAGTTTGTTTAACTATTTCAGAACCTAATAGTCCGTCACCCAATACTAATATTTTCATATTATTAATTCTTTTATACTAAATGTCAAAATTAGTAAAAATTTTTAATAAAACAAACAATATTAATTTTTTATTGTCGGTACGGGAATCGAATCCATATTCCCATCGTGAAAGGGTGATGTCCTAACCGTTAGACGAACCGACCATAAGTATTTGATTTCCAGTCTCGCTAAATTTAGCGAGTAGTACAGCGTGGGGGATTCGAACCCCTCGAAGCCTTTCGGCACAAGATTGAAGGTCTTGCCACTTTAACCGCTTGTATAACGCTGCATGTAGAACATTAATCCATACTGCTACCACAGTATCTTCCCAATGGTAGCTGGGAGCAAGCCTTTGGTCATTAGAGACCAGTACTCACTTGAATGTTTTGCACCCCACCAATAACTAAATTCATACACTTGGGATTATTTATTAATTCTTCGGTAACAAGTTCCTTTTCTTTTTCATACATACTTTTTTTATTCTCACAAAATTCAAGAATTTCTCTTTTAAAGTTTTCTTTTCCGTGATAATATACGCTATTTCTAAGAATTTTTCCTGAACCCAAATAACCGTCATCGAGATTATGTGTTTCATGAACACCAATATAAAACTTATCATTCTTTAAATTGATAGTTTTATAAACTATAAAATACTTATTTTCTTTTTCCATGTATATAAATATTAAGAAATTAAAAATAAGTCAGGCGGTGCTGATGGGATTCGAACCCATGACCTCTGCCGTGACAGGGCAGCATTGTAACCAACTCTACTACAGCACCAAAATTTCCAATATGTCAAAGAGCAATCTCCTAAAATCAAAAAACCCGACCTTTTTTATCAGTCGGGTTTCTCTTTTTTAAATTTAAAAAAGGAGGTTGTAATATAGCATTACCCGACTGAACATAATTTATCCTCTGCGTCTGCCCATAATAGGTCAGCCACTAAAGAAACTAATAATATGTTGAGTAATGTTTTCATAATTTTATCGTTTAAAAATTTGTTTGCGTTTTCATGTAAATACGATGTAAAGGTATAAAAGGTTACAATAAAAACAAACTTTTTTGAAAAAATTTTTACTTTATTTTTTAATTATCTGATAATTAGATAATTATCTAAAGTCCTCATCCATACCAAATAATTGTAGTAAGTACATTATTCTATATTGACCAGTAACATCGACATTTTTATATAGAACATCTAAAATGCGTTTTAATTCTTCTCTAGTAAAAGTTTGGTTGTTTTTTAAATCACCTAATTCACTTTCGAACCAATTACTCTTTTCTTGAAGACTACCTATCTCGTTTAACTCTTTTCTATCTCTCCAACCATCTGCTTCGAATTTAAACCAATTGTTTGTATCTAATGGATTAATACCTCTATTTTCTAAAGTTCTTTTAGTATAGATAGCAACTAATTTAGGATTAATACCCATATTAGCAATATCATTGAAGAAATAATCCCTTTTAAACTGATTCAATTCTGATTGTTCATGACCATTATAATCCCAACCATTTACAATCTTATTATTTGATTTTAACACTGCAAAGTGAGTATACTTAGGGTTAATTCCAGCATTTGCTTCTTGAATATTTTCATTCAAATTTATTTTCATGGTAGGGTTAACCTTAACCATCATTTCCATCAATGCTTGCCTGCCATCTTTTTTTGATTTCATACAATTAAATTTATTATAAATACTTAATGTGTTTATAAAATACTGGCACATATGTTGCACTTATACATAAAATTTTAACCATGAAAAAAATTTTACTAATCATTTCATTAATATTAATCATTTTATTGAGTAAAGCACAGATTGATACCGCAAATACTGTAGTTAATCATATCGATACTGTCTACATTATTATAAAAATAAACGATTGTAACTGTAATCACTTCATTGGTTTTAATGAATGGCAATATAATTATTATAATTGGCATTACGATTTCAACTACTGGTGTTGGAAATATAATTATGCAAATATGCATAATGTTTTTTGGTATAATACTCATTGGTATAATAAACCTAATCATGAATTCTATGGTAGACGACAAGGTAATACCACTGTAACTAGTGTTGCTAGACGACCAAACAATAGTAAAATTACTATAACTAAACGACCTAGAACAGAACAAACACATCAAACATATAAACGTAATAATAGAGAGAGATTTAATAATACAAAAACTCGTAGAATATATAATGATGATATTTATACCAGACCAAATAAAGATTCTAATCGAGAAACTAATTCAACAAGAGAAAGAACAAACAATACTATAGTCAGGGAAAGACATAATAATACCGAAAAAAACTATACTAGTACTAATCAATCAAGGAGGAGATAATGACTTCCAATACGAATTAAATAAAGACCAAATATTTTGACTTCCAGCAGGATTCATTGAATGTACAAAAATTCTTGCTGAAAGTTCTTTTTATTATCAATACAATAGTATGTTAACCATTTAGCACAATGATATCCTGTTTTTTCTTGGGTTTCATCATTGTAGTCAAACTGTTGTTTTTCATAATAAACATCAGCAAGGTCGTAGTCAAAACTAACCACATCAGGAATACCAAGTTCTTGTATTTTTTTGAATAAATTCGTTATAACTTCGTACAACGACCCAATCAAGTTCAGTATAAACTGGTTCATTCCTATTGTATGAAGAATCTTATGATTTTTTTGTAAAGTTAATAAAAATTTTATTAATTGCAAGTTGTCCCACCAAGATTCGAACTTGGACGGACAGATTCAAAATCTGTAATGCTAACCGTTACATCATGAGACAATATTGTTGACCCTGCAGGACTCGAACCTGCAAACCCGAAGGTTATTGCTTCAAAGACAATTGTGTTTAGCCAATTCCACCAAGGGTCAATTAATTATTTTTTATTATTCTACCTAATACCCAATCATTCATATATAAATTTAAATCATTTTTTTTTATTGATTTTTTTGTTTTCAATTTCATTAGTAATCCAACAAGTACCATATTGTGAATTTTTTTCACCTCAACGCAAACTTGCTTTTTTTGACATTTTCATTATTTCGTCATTACTATGTTTTTTTCCAATCCAAATAAATATTGAAAAGTACAAAAAACGACCAAGAGTTGTCTCGACAGGATTCGAACCTGTAATCGTCTGATTCAGAGTCAGGAGCGTTAGCCAATTGCGCCACGAGACAATTTAAATTTCTTTTAATCTGTTATTAATTTCTTGCTTATCAACGCTTCTACGTATGCTTGCAGTGAGTTTTTTTCCAAATTTCTTCATATGCTTGCACCATTCTCCGTTGAGAAACGAGTTTTGTTTATTACCTACTCTTACTTTTCCCATAATAAATTAATTTTTATAATTTTTAATCCATTTTCTAATTGCATTATTACTAACGCCATATTTTCTGCCAGTTGCGGAATATCCCCTTTCAGAAACTTCTTGTTTTAACGTTAACAAATCTGGTCTTACTACTTTACGCCTTATTATTACAAAGAGCACATTTATTCTCTAAAACCTTTTCATCAAATAATCTTTTCTTTAAATTATTAGTTATTTGATACGTTGAATTCGCTACTAATATAGAATCTATATGATTAATATTTTCTAATTTAGTTCGGTATCTAAGCATTTTAATTAATTATTTTGATGAAACTAAATTCAGTTTATTAAAAACGAATATGAATCATCTAATGCTTCTTCAATAAATTTCTTATTGTATTTCCAAATTATATGTTTTCTCATACCTATGATTTATCACAAATACTCGTAAGTTCAAGAAAAGATTTAATTTTATCAAAGAACCCATAATATTTGGGTGAAAGGACGGTACTGACCCGTCTTCTCCAGATTCACAGTCTGGCACATCACTTTAATGCTTCAATCACCATGTTATATGCAATGCTACGTTTCTGCTTCGTATTAAGTTTCGTGGTTATAATATTTTTGTTTTATTTTTCCCACCGCACAAAATTAAGAAAAGATATTATCATCTGCAATATCCCAAGTTCCGTCATTTTCTATTGATTTAATGTTATTTTCGTAAAAAACAACACAAATCACATTACTATTATCAATCGAATTGAAAATAACACCATCATAGTTTAATTTATTCTTTATTGAGTCAACAATATCAAATTTTGGATAAAGATGTGCAAACATCCCGATTATTCCTTTATAGGTAATGGGTTTTATTACAGGTTTATAATTTTCAATAGATGTGTTTTCATTGGTGTTTAAGTCAATAGTTGGGGGCAACAATGGATGTGTTTGTATTGTAATGCCTGTTCCATATTCAGTAGTTTCTTTTTTCACTAAAGGTTTATTATAAAACCCTAATTTAGACAATTCAACTTTATTAAAAATATAATCCAACCCATAAATAGGGTTTTCTATTTTTAAATAACAAGCAATAATGTTTTTACCATAAGCATATGGTTTTATTTTTGAGAAATAAAAACCCTTTCCTTCTGTCCATCCAAATTTTTGTAATTTAGGGTCAATTTTAAATTCATTAAAATAAGCATCAGTTCCATGATAAAATATTTGTGGATTATCATTATTATCAACAACCTTACTATTTCCAAACCACTTCCAAAAATTATCATTTAACTTAACATTTTTAACGATTCTTTTTCGTTCATTCAAATATTCACGTATAGTTGTTGCTATAAATTTCCTTAGTTTCATATCTTTCTCCATATATTTTACTTTATATATAAATATTAAATTTTAAAATTCCCTCCCACAAAAATAAAACAAAAAGATTTAGTTCTTCGTATCAAGTTTTGTAG
>ENA-UPTA01001715-UPTA01001715.1-activated-sludge-metagenome-genome-assembly--contig:-NODE-1715-length-23862-cov-10.337002_pt1 | contig 23862 bp, 21 predicted proteins | sample MGYA00238184_ERZ773361 | MGnify/ENA primary metagenome ERZ773361 (study PRJEB29100, sample SAMN05720205) | activated sludge metagenome | isolation source: anaerobic digester from wastewater... | reverse complement strand
CCGCTATGTGACTGGAGTTCAGACGTGTGCTCTTCCGATCTCGTCACGCCGCCCGGCAGCGTGGACGCCCCCGAGACCGGCGGCACCGGCAGGGTCGCGACGCGCCACGTCACGGACGCCGCCCCCACGCACAGCACGGCGGGCAGCGCAAGCGCGGCCAGCGTGCGCTGCGCGCTGCGTCGATCGTCCGCATTCCCGGCGCGCACGGCCGTGTCGAACAGGGCCGCGACCATGCGGCGCACGCCGCCCGGCGGCGCGCCTTCCGGGACGGCACGCGACGCACCCGTCGAGGTGCGCGCGACCAGGGACGCGGCCCGTGTGCGCAGCCACAGCAGCAGCGCCCACACCAGCCCGATCGCGAGCAGGGGCAGCAGCAGCCCCGCGTACAGCTCGGCGACCCGGACGCCGGCCCCGACCGCCAGGAGCACGGCCACGGGGGACGGCGGCAGCAGCAGGCCGGCGGCACGGGCAGTCGGGCTCACCGGCGCGGTCGGGCGCGCGGGCGCGCCCGCCTCGCCGCCGGCGCCCGCCCCACCGTCGTCGCGCGGGGCCAGGCGCCACAGGGTCGCCAGCATCAGGAACGCGGGCAACGCGAGCAGATCCGCGGCGCCGGTCAGGCGCCCTTCGTCGTCGACGAACATCGACGTGATCCGGCGCAGCGTGGCGGCCAGACCGTGATCGCCGAGGGCCCACAGCACGCCCGCGCACGTCACGGCGAACAGCAGGGCGGCGACCGCAATGAGCCGGCGCCTCATGCGCGCCCCGCAGCCAGGGGGCGTCGGGCGGCCCCCTGCCGGACGCACGGCAGCGGGCGATCGCCCCGGGCGGCCGGGCGTGCCGCCCGCGTGACCGCGCGGACGTTCAGGTGCGCCGCTGTGCGAAGAAGTGGTTGAACGCCATCTTCAGGTCGACCGAGGTGTCGTTCTGCCAGCGCGCGGCGCGCAGCGCAAACGTGCGCTGCGAATCGAGCACGCGCCGGAACAGCGGGTTCTCGGCCGACTTCGCCGCGCACACCTCGTCCCAGGCGCGCAGCTGGGCGCGCAGCACCGCATCGGGGGTCTTGTAGAACTTCACCCCCTGCTTCTGCTGCATCTCGACGTAGTCCTTCGAGTACCGGTCGATCGCCTTCCACGACATGTCGGCCGAGGCGGCCTCCACGGCGTGCTCGATGATCGCCTTCACCTCGCGCGGCAGCGCATCGTGCCGCCTGCGGTTGAACAGGATCTCCAGCTGCTCGGAGCTCTGATGGAAGCTCTGCAGCATGCAGACCTTGGCCACGTCGGGAAAGCCCAGGATGCGATCCGACGAGGCGTTGCTGAACTCGGCCGCGTCGAGCAGTCCGCGGTCCAGCGCCGGCACGATCTCGGCCCCGGGCAGCGCATTGACGACCGCCCCCATCCGCGAGAAGACATCGATCGACAGGCCTGCGGTCCGGTACTTGAGTCCCTTCAGGTCGTCCGGCCGGGCCACCGGGCGCTTGAACCAGCCCAGCGGCTGGGTGGGCATCGGCCCGTACAGGAACGACACCACGTCCATGTTCAGGCCGCGATAGATCTCCTCGAGCAGCTCCCGCCCGCCGCCGTACTTGTGCCACGCCAGCAGCATGTTGGCGTCCATGCCGAAGGCCGGTCCCGACCCCCAGAGCGCCATCGCGGAGTTCTTGCCGTACCAGTACGACAGCACTCCATGCCCGCCGTCGAGCAGCCCGCGCGACACAGCGTCGAGCAGATCGAAGGCCTTGACCACGGCCCCGGAGGGCAGCACGTCGATGCGGACCTTGCCCCCCGCCATCTCGTTGACGCGGTGGGCGAAGTCGTTCGCATACTCGTGGAAGATGTCCTTCGCCGGCCAGGTGCTCTGGAAGCGCAGGTTGATGCGCTGGGCGGTCGCGATCATCGGGAACCCCAACGCCGCAGCGCCGGCCGACGCACCGGTCGCCACGAAGCGTCTGCGGTTGGATCCCGTCAGGGTCATGAGGGTTCTCGGGCGGATCCGTACCACCGCCCGGCGTCGGCGCCGGGACGGGGCTGGCTTCGGTCGTGGTGGGCGCGTTCACATGCTAGGCCAGCCGGAGATGGCACGAAAGCGTTGCAGGGGTCAGGATTTCCCTGAAGGCGCGCCACGCAGTCCGCACGCGCGCAGCGGCACGTCCGGCATGGCGACCCCGCGGGACACGATGCGCGCAGCCTGCCATCGCGCGGACACGTCTGCAGAGTCTCGCGCCGCCGACGCCGGGACTCAGAGCCCCGGACTCTTGCGGTAGGCGCCGCGCGAAAGGTCGATGCCCAGCTGCTTGAGCTTGCGATAGAGGTGCGTGCGCTCGAGACCGGTCTTCTCGGCGACCCGCGTCATGCTGCCGTGCTCGCGGGCCAGGTGATGCTCGAAGTAGGCGCGCTCGAAGGCATCGCGCGCCTCGCGCAGCGGCAGATCGAGCGGAAGCTCGCGCATGCCGATCGACACCGTGGCCGGCGCCTGGGCGGCGGCTCCGCCCTGGAACGACGCCACGGGCGCGGGCATCACGTAGGCCTCGGAGCCGCTGGGCGGGCCGGCGACATCGCCGACCGGCAGCACGCGCACGGTATGCGTGGTCGTTCCCGCGGCCGACGAAGCCGGCGTGCCGGAGAACCCGGGCGCCACCGGCTTGCTGCCGCCCGGCCCCATCCGCGCCCGCGCCAGCCCCTGCTCGACCGCCTTGAGCAGCTTCTGCAGTGCGATCGGCTTCTCGAGGAAATCGAGGGCGCCGATGCGCGTGGCCTCGACGGCCGTGTCGATCGTGGCGTGCCCCGACATCATGATGACGGGCATCGTCAGCTTGCCGTTGGCCGCCCACTCCTTGAGGAGCGTCACGCCGTCCGTGTCGGGCATCCAGATGTCGAGCAGCACCAGGTCGAGCACGTTCTCGTCCCGCACGCGCCGCGCCTGCTGTGCGCTGTCGGCGAGATACACCGCGTGACCTTCGTCGCCGAGGATCTCGGACAGCAACTCCCGGATGCCGATCTCGTCATCCACCACCAGGATCTCAGCCATAGCCCCCGTCTTGCCGTCGCGGCGCAGAATCGAATCGCGGATTTTCTCCGCTTTTTGCCATTCTCGTAAATAGGATCGAAACCTGGGCGCCGCCGCACTGTCCGTGGGCGTCCTGCCAGTTGATCATGTCGATGCGCGCGCCATGCTCGTCGACGATCTTCTTGACGATCGCCAGACCCAGCCCCGTGCCCCTCGGCTTGCTCGTCACGTACGGCTCGAAGGCCCGCGCGAGCATCGCCGGCGAGAAGCCGCTGCCGTTGTCGCGCACCACCAGCCGCACCGCGGGCTCGCCGTCGGGCAGCGCGACCACCTCGGTGCTCACGCGGATGTCGGGCGCCCCGCTCTTGTCGACGGCCTCGAGCGCGTTCTTCAGCAGGTTGTGGATCACCTGCCGCAGCTGCGTGGCGTCGCCCAGCAGGGGCGGCAGCGCGTCGGCGCGCTTCAGGTGCACCGCGCCGAGCGACTCCGACGACGAATACAGCTGCAGCACGTCCTCGATCAGCGCATTCAGGTTGAGCGGGGCCAGGCGCGTGGCCGGCAGGCGCGAGTAGTCGCGGAACTCGTCGACCATCATCTTCAGGGCCTGCACCTGGTTGATGATCGTGCGCGTGCTCTTGTCGAGCATCTCGGCGTCGGGCGTGGCCAGCCGGTCGTGCAGCTTCAGCTGGAGCCGCTCGGCGGCGAGCTGGATCGGCGTCAGCGGGTTCTTGATCTCGTGCGCGAGCCGCCGCGCCACCTCCGCCCAGGCCACCGCCCGCTGCGCCGAGATCACCTCGCTGATGTCGTCGAAGACGATCACGTAGCCGACGCGCCGCTCGGGCAGGATCGATCCGCGCGCCAGGATCGTCTGCTCCGACGCGTGCGGTGCGGCCGCCGGCTGGACCTCGCCGGCCACGGGCAGGCGCTGCAGCGCGAACTGGCGCTGCCAGCTGGCGGCCCCGGCCGCCGCCTGACCGTTGAAGGCCGAACGGATCTCCTGCGCGAGCGCGCCGACGCGCGGCAGGTCCTGCAGCGGCTCGCCCATGTGGTCGGCGAGCGCCGCGCCGATGATCCGGTCGGCGCCCGGGTTGGCCAGCGTGAGCTTCAGGTCGGAGTCGAGCACCATCACGCCGGCGTCGAGATTCGCCAGCACGCTCTCGAGCCGCGCGTTGGCCTGCTCCAGCTCGCGCTGGTTGCGCTCGACCTGCGAGCGCGCCTCCTGCAGCTGGCGCGTCATCGCGTTGAACGAGCGCGTCAGCACGCCGAGCTCGTCGCGGCCCGCGTAGTCGCGCACGGGGCGGAAGTCGCCCCCCGCCACCGAACGCGTCGCCGCGGCCAGCTCCGACAGCGGCCCCGTGAGCCAGCCCGCCAGCAGGAACGCGCCGGCCACCGCCGAGAACATCGTCAGCAGGAACGTGAGCGTCAGGGTCACGCGGAAGATGCGCTTCAGGCCGGCCCGCGCCAGCGACAGCTCCTGGAAGTCGCGATACCCCTGCTGCACGGCCTCGGCGTTCGACGCCAGCACGGAGGGCACGGGCTCGACCAGCTGCAGGAAGCGCTGGTCGTCGTGACGCTGCCCGTCGGAGATCACGGCGATCACGCGCAGCTTCAGGTCGGGCTCGGCGTCGGCGGCGCGCCCGGCGGCCGGTGCCGATGCGGATTCGCCGCCCTCGACCCGCGCGAACAGCCGCATCGCGCGGGCCTGGCGCAGGGCTTCCGACGGCGGCAGATCGGGCACCAGGCGTGCGTACTGGCTGCCGCTGGCGGTGACGATGCGCCCGGTGCCCGTGACGACCAGCCCTTCCTGCACGCCGGCCTGATCGCGCAGCCGCGACAGGGTGGGCCCCAGCAGCGCCGGCGGCGTGTCGGCGAGCTCGACCGCCATCGACCGCGCCTTCTTGGTGAGCTCCGAGAGCTGCGAATCGAGCGACGCACGCGCCAGCACCAGCCCCGAGTCGAGCGCGCGCTCCAGCGGCACGTCGAACCAGGACTCGATCGACCGGCCGACGAACTGCACCGCCACGAAGAACACCAGCGCCACCGGCAGCACGGTCATCAGCACGAACGAGCCCGCCATGCGCGCCATCAGGCGCGTGCCGAACAGCCCGCGCCGGTAGCGCAGCAGCAGCCGCCGCAGCAGCTCCAGCACCAGGCCCAGCAGCACGACGGCGATGCCGACGGTGACCCACAGCAGCACGGGATAGTGACCGGCGAACAGCTGCGTGTTGCCGCTGGCCGTAGCCAGCAGCGTCAGCAGGATGACGGCGAGCACCACCGACGCGATCAGCGCGACCCGCAGTGCCCGCGTGATCGCCCGCTTCTCGCGCTTCTCGCGCTTCTCGCTGTCTACGGGGTGAACTTGAAGCGCTTCCATTCGGACGGCAGGTTCCAGTCGCGGTTGGTGATCGCGCTCACCTGGAAAGGTTTGGGCAGCATCGTGCCGTCCAGGCGCATGCGCACCTGCGCGTCATAGGTCGTGCCGGCGCTCGCCTGCCCCGGTTCGATCACCTGCCAGCCGCGCACCCGCGACAGCGCGGAGACGGCCTCGTCGAGCGCACCGAACACCTGCTGGAACCCGTTGAGGGTGAGCCGGTACTGGCGGGTCAGCGCGTGGTACGACAGGCGATAGCTGCGGCTGAGGCTGACGGTACGCTCGTCCCACCAGTACCAGCGCGGACGGACGAGCTCGAACTCGACCACGAAGTACAGCGCGACGCCGCGGTTGACGGCGTCTTCGAGCCGGCCGGGCAGCGTGATGGCGAAGTCGGCGGCCAGCACCCAGGCGTCGCTGCCGGCAGCCGGTTCGATGCGCGCGCTTTCGACTTCGATCGCGTCGGCCGCCTGCGCCGTCCGGGCTGCGGGCCCACCCGACCAGAACACCGCAATCAGAATCAGCGCCCGGAAGAGGCGGGCAATCAATCGAGTTTCCGAAGCGATCCGTAGAAGAAGCCGTCGTGATCGCGCGTCTCGCCGGCCTGCGGCAGCAGATGGCCGACCGGCTCGCTGCGGGTCTGGCCCTGCCAGACCCATCCGAGTGCGACCCGCTCGGCATCCGGGTGGCCGGCGGCAAACCGCTGCACCACGTCCTCGCCCTCGGCCCGGAAGACCGAGCACGTGGCGAAGAGCAATTTACCACCCGGGGCCAGCAGCGGCCAAAGCCGCTCCAGCAATTCCCCCTGCCGGCGGGAAAGTGTCGCCAGATCGCTACGACGGCGCAGCCAGCGCACGTCGGGGTGGCGGCGCACGATGCCCGACGCCGAGCACGGCGCATCGAGCAGGATGCGGTCGAACGGCCGGCCGTCCCACCAGTCGGCCGTTCGGCCGACGTCGGCGTGCACCGTCTGCGCCGACAGGCCGAGCCGCGCGAGGCCGGCGTCGACGCGCGCCAGGCGCGCGGCATCCGAATCCACCGCGACCACCGAGCAGTCGACCAGCTCCAGCAGGTGCCCGGTCTTGCCGCCGGGCGCCGCGCAGGCGTCCAGCACGTGCATGCCGGGAGCAACGTCGAGCAGCGGGGCGGCCATCTGCGCGGCGAGATCCTGCACCGACACCACGCCGTCGGCGAAGCCCGGCAGCCGCGACACGTCGCAGGGCTGCGTCAGCCGCACCGCCTGCGGCCCGATGACGTCGCCGTCGAGACCGGCGGCGCGCAGACGCGCGAGGTAGTCGCCGACCGTGCATCGGCGGCGGTTGACCCGCAGCGTCATCGGCGGCGGCTGGTTGCCCGCCGTGAGGATCGCCTGCCAGTGCGCGGGGTGGTCGGCGCGCACGCGCTCGATCCACCAGGCGGGATGGTTCCAGACCGCCTCCGGGTCGCCGGCCAGCGCCGCAATCAGCGCTTCGCGCTCGCGCAGGAAGCGGCGCAGCGTGGCATTGAGGAAGGGCGCCGCCGCGCGCATGCCCGGGTCGCCCCGCGCCGCCTCGACCGACTGGTCGACCAGCACCGCCTCGTGACGCCGGCCGGGCACGAGCAGCTGCGACAGCGCCACCAGCTGCAGCGCGGCCAGCGCGGGCGCCGGCGCACGCTGGTTGAGCCGCCGCGCAAGCCCCCGGCAGGTGCCCAGGTGCCGCGCGGCGCCGTAGGCGATGTCCTGGACCGCCGCCTGCGAGGCCGCGGTCAGCCGCGCCCGGGCGCAGGCCTCGCCGATCGCGGCCGGCAGCGCGCGGCCTTCGAGCATCGCCCGCACGGCGCCCGCGGCGGCCGCGAGCTCGACGGCGAGCGCCGGGCGCAGCGCGCGCTGCGCGTCGTCGGCGCTCAACGGCCCGCCATCGCCATCAGGCGCCGCACCCGTTCCTCGGTGGCCGGATGCGTGGAGAACAGACCGCGCAGACCCCCTCCCGACAGCGGGTTCATGATCATCATCTGCGCCGTCTCGGGATGGCGCTCGGCCGTCTCCAGGGGGATGCCCTGCGCGTAACGGTGGATCTTGTCGAGCGCCGACGCCAGTGCCTGCGGGTCGCCGCTGATCTCGGCGCCGCCGCGGTCGGCTTCGAACTCGCGGGCGCGCGAGATCGCCATCTGGATCAGCGCGCCCGCGAGCGGCGCCAGCAGCGCGACCAGGATGCCGGCGATCGGGTTGCTGGGGCGTCCCTCGTCGTTGCGTCCGCCGAAGAACATCGCGAAGTTGGCCAGTGCCGAGATCGCGCCGGCCATCGTCGCGGAGATCGTCGAGATCAGGATGTCGCGGTGCTTCACGTGGGCGAGCTCGTGCGCCATCACGCCGCGCAGCTCGCGCGACGACAGCACCCGCAGGATGCCGGTGGTGGCGGCCACCGCGGCGTGCTGCGGATTGCGCCCGGTGGCGAACGCGTTCGGTGCCTCCTCGTCGATCAGGTAGACCTTGGGCATGGGCAGGCCGGCGCGCTCGGCCAGCTCACGCACCATGCCGTAGAACTGCGGCGCGCTGGACGCATCGACCTCCTGCGCGTTGTACATGCGCAGCACCATCTTGTCGGAGAACCAGTAGGCGAAGAAGTTCGACACCAGCGCGAACCCCAGCGCGAGCAGCATGCCCGACCGACCGCCGATCGCCGCGCCCAGCACGCCGAACAGCGCGGTGATCGCGGCCATGAGGATCGCGGTCTTGACCCAGTTGAACATCGAGACTCTCCCGTCAGGAATCGGCGCGTACGCCGGTCATTCTGCAGCACCTGCTACGTGGGGACGCCCGGTGCCGGGTGCAAGAGGGGGGCCGCTCACGCGGCCGGAGGGCTGCCTGCCGGCGCCGGGTCGGCCGCCTCGAAGCGGGCGTCGGCCGGCACCGGATAGCCGCGCAGGAAGTCGGCGACCGCCATGCGGCGACCGCCCGGCTTCTGCAGCTCGAGCAGACGCAGGCGGGTGCCTGCGCCGCAGCACACCTCCAGCGTGCGCTCGTCCGCGACGAGCACGTCGCCGGGGCGGGCCGCGGCGCCGGCGGCACGCCCGTCGGGCGCGGCACCTTCGCCCCGCCCGAGATCTCCGCCGAGCGCCTGTGCGCGCCAGATCTTCAGGGTCTCGTCGCGACCCGCCAGACGCGCCGTCGTGCCCGGGAACGGATCGAAGGCGCGGATCTTCCGGGCCAGCCGCGCCGCCGGTTGCGTCCAGTCGATCACCGCATCGGCCTTGCCGATCTTGGTCGCATAGGTCGCACCGTCGGCGGGCTGGGGACGCGCGTTCAGGCGCCCCGCCGCAAGACCGTCGAGCGCCTCGACGATCAGGGTCGCGCCGAGCGCCGCCAGCCGGTCGTGCAACTGTCCGCCGGTCTCGTCGGGGCCGATCGGCAGCGCCCGCTCGAGCAGCATCGGACCGGTGTCGAGACCGGCGTCCATGCGCATGATGGTGATGCCGGTCTGCGTGTCGCCGGCCTCGATCGCGCGCTGGATCGGCGCCGCCCCGCGCCAGCGCGGCAGCAGCGACGCGTGGATGTTGATGCACCCCAGCCGGGGGATCGCCAGCACCTCGGGTGGCAGGATCAGACCGTACGCGGCGACGATCATCGCGTCGGCGCCCACCGCGGCCAGCAGCGCGTGCGCGTCTGCGTCGCGCAGGGTGCGCGGCTGCGCCACCGGCAGACCGAGCGCGAGCGCACGCTGCTTCACGGGGCTGGCCTGCAGCCGCTGTCCGCGTCCGGCGGGCTGGTCGGGCCGGCTCAGCACGAGGGCGATGTCGTGCCCGGCGGCATGCAGTGCCGACAGGGCGCGTTCGGCGAATTCCGGCGTACCGGCGAAGATCAGTTTCATCGGGTCATCAGGTGGCGTTGCGCGGCCACCGCGCGCCGATGCGGGCAGCGCTGCCCCGGATCAGGCGGCCTCGCGATCGCTCTTGAGCAGACGCGTTCGGATGCGCCCCTGCTTGAGGCGGGACAGGTACTGCACGAAGACGCGGCCGTTGAGGTGATCGATCTCGTGCTGCAGGCAGACGGCCAGCAGACCGTCGGCCTCGAGCGTGAACGGCACGCCGTGCGCATCGAACGCACGGACCGTGACGCGATCGGGCCGCTCGACCTCGTCGTAGACGCCGGGCACCGACAGGCAGCCTTCCTCGTAGACCTTGCGGTCGTCGCTGCTGGCGACGATCTCCGGGTTGACGAACACCTGCAGCGCGCTCTTGTCCTCGGACACGTCGATGACGATCACCCGTCGATGCACGTCGACCTGGGTGGCCGCCAGACCGATGCCCGGTGCGGCGTACATCGTCTCGGCCATGTCCTGGACGAGGCGGCGCAGCGCATCGTCGAACTCGGTGACCGGCGCGGCGACCTGATGCAGCCGGGGGTCGGGATAACGCAGGATCGTGAGTACGGCCATCGGCGAATATCTACCGTCGATTCAGGTGTGAGCTTGCGGCGAACAGGCGTTGGCGGCAGAATCCGAAACAAACCCAGCAGTTGCAGTGTCTTTCGCAAGCCCTTGATTTCGAGGGATTTTTGCCTGCAGCCCAAGATCAGCACCACTAGCGGAACCGCTAGCCGACCCAACCTCCGGACCACGGCCTTCCCGTATGAAAAAGTTTAGCACGCAGGTCCTGGCGCTGGCGCTCACGCTGGCCAGTCCGGTCATGGCGCTGGCCCAGGCCCTCGAACTCGCGAAGGACGCACCGGACCGGCACGTCGTGGTCCGCGGAGACACGCTGTGGGGCATCTCCGGCAAGTTCCTCGAGCAGCCCTGGCGCTGGCCCGAGATCTGGGACCTGAACCGCGACCAGATCCGCAATCCGCACCTCATCTATCCGGGTGACATCGTCTACCTGGACATGAGCAGCGGCAAGCCCCGGCTGCGTCTGGGCAAGCCGATCGACACGGCGGCGGGCGCCCCGCCTGCGCAGGCGTCCGCCGCAGCGACCGCCGACACCTCGGCCCTGGCCCGCGAGCGCCGTGGACCCGCCGTGCGCGCCGAGTCCCTTGGCCGCAGCGCGATTCCGACAGTGAGCGCCGCGTCCATCGAGCCCTACCTCAACCGTCCGCTGGTGGTCGACGAGAAGGGCCTGGCCGCGCATCCGCGCGTGGTGGGCGCGCAGGAAGGCCGCGTCTACCTCGGACCGGGCGACCGTGCATTCGTGCGCGGCCTGGCCGACCAGGACACGCTGGAATGGCACGTCTACCGTCCGGCACAGCCCATCCTGGATCCCGACACCCGCAAGCCGATCGCCTGGGAGGCCACCTTCGTCGGCTCGGCCCGCCTCGAGCAGCGGGGCGACCCGGCCACGTTCCGCATCGTGTCCTCCACCGAGGAGATCGGCACCGGCGACCGCCTGATGCCCGCCGAGCGCGCGCGCGTCAGCAGCTACGTGCCGCGTCCGCCCGAGCTGAAGGTGAACGGTCGCATCGTGTCGATCTACCGGGGGGTGGTCCAGGCGGGCAGGAACAGCGTCGTGGCCCTGAACGTGGGCAGCACCGCCGGGCTGGAAGTCGGCTCGGTCCTGCAGATCCGGCAGCGCGCGCGCCAGATGCCCGACCGCGAGACGCGCCAGATGATCGAACTTCCGGGTCAGACGACCGGCTACCTCCTGGTGTTCCGAGTCTTCGATAAGATCGCCTACGGTCTCATCATGGACGCGTCGCACGCCATTTCGGTTGGAGACGACGTCACGAACCCCTGACGGTCTCTCATGCCCCTGCCCGATTCCGGGCGCGACGACCTCGCGGCCTGGCTCAGACTCGCACTGACCTCGGGCATCGGCCCAGCCGCCCAACGTGATCTGCTCGGCAGGGCCGGCCTGCCGGAGGACGTCTTCCGGATGTCGACGACGGCGCTCGCCGCCCTCGTCGGTCCGCGGGCGGCGCAGGCGCTGCTGCGCGACGACGGGGCACGGGATGCCGCGGTCCGGCAGGCGCTGCACTGGGCGCAGGCGCCCGACCACCACCTGCTGACGCTGGCCGATCCGCGCTACCCGCCCGCACTGCTCGAGATCGGCGATCCGCCGGCCGTTCTATATGTACGTGGCGACCCCGCGCTGCTGTCCCGGCCCGCCGTGGCGATCGTGGGCAGCCGCTCCTCGTCGCTGACCGGCCGGCAGACAGCGCGTGCGTTCGCCGCCGCCCTGGGGGCCGACGGCCTCGTCGTGGTCAGCGGCCTGGCCGCCGGCATCGACGCGGCCGCGCACGAAGGGGCGCGCGAGACGACGGGCCGCACCGTCGCGGTGCTGGGCACCGGCGTCGATCTGACCTACCCCGGGCATCACGCGCCACTGGCCGACGCCATCGTGGCGGCGGGCGGCGCGCTGGTGTCCGAGCTGCCGCTCGGCACCCCCGTGCGCCGCGGCAACTTCCCGCGGCGCAACCGCATCATCGCAGGGCTCGCGCGCGGGGTGCTGGTGGTCGAGGCGGCCGTGCGCAGCGGCTCGCTGATCACCGCGCGGCTGGCCGCCGAGTTCGGCCGCGAAGTGATGGCCATTCCCGGATCGATCCACTCACCGCTGGCGCGCGGCTGCCACCAGCTGATCAAGCAGGGCGCCAAGCTCGTCGAAGATGCGGCCGACGTCCTCACCGAGCTGCCCGGCCTGGCGCATCCGACGGTGCCTGCAGGCCCGGCCCAGCCGGCGGTTCCCGCAGGCCCCGCGCGCCCGACACACCCTGCCGGCGCGAGCGCCTCGGCCGGCGACGGGCACACCGGCATCCCGACGGATGCGCCGCTCGCACGCCGGATCCTCGAATCCGTGGGGTGGGCACCGTTCAGCGCAGAGGCCATCGCCCGGCAATGCATGCTCGACGGGCACGCCGACCATGCCGGCGACGTGGCCGCACAGTTGCTGGCGCTCGAATTCGGTGGTGCACTCGAACGCCTGCTCGATGGCCGCTACCAGCGACGTCCGTCGGCCTGACCGGCCCTCTGCGTCCCGGCCGTTCGGGCCGGGCGCGGCGGTCCGCCGGATCGGCTGCCGGGCTCGGCTTGCGCTGGCCGCGCCCGCGCTCTTATGATGAGCGCCCCTTTTCGGCCCCCCCAATGTCCAAGTCGCTCATCATCGCCGAGAAACCTTCCGTGGCCGCCGACATCGCGCGCGCCCTGGGCGGTTTCACCAAGCATGCGGATTACTTCGAGAACGACGAGTACGTGATCTCGTCGGCCGTCGGCCATCTGCTCGAGATCGCCGCACCGGAGCAGTTCGAGGTCAAGCGGGGCAAATGGTCGTTCGCGCACCTGCCGGTGATCCCGCCGCACTTCGACATCCACCCCATCGTCAAGAGCCAGGAGCGCCTGAAGGTGCTCACCCGGCTGATCAAGCGCAAGGACGTCGAGACCCTGATCAACGCCTGCGACGCGGGGCGTGAAGGCGAACTCATCTTCCGGCTGATCGCCCAGCATGCCAAGGCGAAGCAGCCGATCCGCCGCCTGTGGCTGCAGTCGATGACGCCGGCCGCGATCCGGGAGGCGTTCCAGCAGCTGCGCGACGATCGCCAGATGATCCCGCTGGCCGACGCCGCCCGCTGCCGCTCGGAGGCCGACTGGCTCGTGGGCATCAACGGCACGCGCGCGATGACGGCCTTCAATTCGCGCGACGGCGGCTTCTTCCTGACCACGGTCGGGCGGGTGCAGACGCCGACGCTGGCCATCGTGGTCGAGCGCGAGGACAAGATCCGGCGGTTCGTGCCGCGCGACTACTTCGAGGTGCGCGCCAGCTTCTCGGTCGAGGCCGGCGAATACGAAGGCCGCTGGTTCGATCCGCAGTTCAAGAAGGGCGACGACCCGGAGCATCGCGCCGAGCGGCTCTGGGAGCGGGCCCGCGCCGAGGCGATCGTCGCCGAATGCGCCGGCAAGCGCGGCACCGTCACCGAAGAGACGAAGCCGTCCACCCAGATGGCGCCGGCCCTCTTCGACCTCACCAGCCTGCAGCGCGAAGCCAACGGCCGGTTCGGCTTCTCGGCCAAGACCACCCTGTCGATCGCGCAGGCGCTGTACGAGAAGCACAAGGCCCTGACCTACCCGCGGACGGATTCCCGGGCGCTGCCCGAGGACTACATCGGCACCGTCGCCAAGACGATGGAGGCGCTCGAGGACCTGCCGGCCATGGCGCCGTTCGCGCGCCAGGTGTCCGCCAACGGATGGGTGAAGCCGAACAAGCGCATCTTCGACAACACCAAGGTCAGCGACCACTTCGCCATCATCCCCACGCTGCAGACGCCCAAGAGCCTGTCCGACGCCGAGCAGCGCATCTACGACCTGGTGGTGCGCCGGTTCCTGGCGGTGTTCTTCCCGCCGGCCGAGTACCTGCTCACCACCCGGATCACGGTCGTCGCGTCGCACAACTTCCGCACCGAAGGCCGGGTGCTCGTCAATCCGGGCTGGCTGGCGATCTACGGTCGCGAGGAAGGCGGCACGGGCAGTGCGGGCAAGTCCGACGCGACGCTCGTGGCGGTGCGCAAGGGCGAGGACGCGCTCGCGCGGGCGGTCGAGATCCTCGCGCTCACCACGCGGCCGCCGGCGCGGTACAACGAAGGCACGCTGCTGTCCGCCATGGAAGGCGCGGGCAAGCTGGTCGAGGATGACGAACTGCGCGAGGCGATGGCCGAGAAGGGGCTGGGCACGCCGGCCACCCGGGCCTCGATCATCGAAGGCCTGATCGCCGAGAACTACCTGATCCGCGACGGCAAGGAGCTCATCCCCACGCCCAAGGCATTCCAGCTCCTCACGCTGCTGCGCGGCCTCGGCGTGCAGGAGCTGACGATGCCCGAGCTCACCGGCGAATGGGAGTACAAGCTCGCGCAGATGGAACGCGGCCGGCTGGACCGGGCGACGTTCATGGACGAGATCGCCGAGGTCACGCGCCGGATCGTCGAGCGGGCCAAGAACTACCAGTCGGACACCGTGCCGGGCGACTACGCCACCCTGCGCACGCCGTGCCCGAAGTGCGGTGCGGTCGTCCAGGAGAACTACAAGCGCTTCGCCTGCACGAAGTGCGACTTCTCCATCAGCAAGCACCCGGGCGGGCGGACGTTCCAGCTCGACGAGGTCGAGCAGCTGCTGACCGAACGCACGCTTGGCCCCCTGCAGGGGTTCCGCAGCCGGCTCGGCCGTCCGTTTGCGGCCATCCTGAAGATCACGCCCGAGTTCAAGCTCGAGTTCGATTTCGGCCAGAGCCGCGCCGACGAGGCCGGCAACGAGGAGCCCGTCGACTTCTCGGGGCAGGCGGTGCTCGGCCCCTGCCCCAAGTGCGGCGCCGGCGTGTACGAGCACGGGCTGTCCTACGTGTGCGAGAAGTCCGTCGGGCCGGAGCGCAGCTGCGATTTCCGGTCGGGCAAGATCATCCTGCAGCAGGAGATCGCCGCCGAGCAGATGCAGCGCCTCCTGAACGAAGGCCGCACCGACCTGCTGACCGGGTTCGTGTCCTCGCGCACGCGGCGCAAGTTCAAGGCGTTCCTGGTGCGCGGCACGGACGGCAAGATCGGCTTCGAGTTCGAACCGCGGCCGCAGAAGCCGGAGGCCAAGGCCGCCCCGGCCGCCCGCGGCGCGTCGAAGGCCGGTGCCTCGGGCGCGGGCGCGGCCGACGAGACGTCCGAGGACGCCGCGGGCAAGGCAGCCGGAAAGACCTCGGCTGCGAAGGCGTCCGCCGGGAAGGTGTCCGCGGCAAGCGCCGCAGGCACAGCCGCGCGCGGCGCGGCCCCGGGCGCCAGGAAACCCGCGGCGAAGAAACCCGCGGCGAAGAAGCCGACCGCCAGGAAGCCCGCGACGAAGTCGCCGGCTGCGAAGAAGGCGGCTGCCGCGAAGCCCGCAGCGAAGAAGGCGGCGACGAAGAAGGCCGCGGCCGGGTAACGGGCGACCGCACCGGACGCGTCGCGCAGTGCCGTTCAACGTGGACCTGGTGCTGGCCGACTGGGTGTTCGGCTACGGATCCCTGATCTGGAATCCGGAGATCGACTACGAACGCGCCGAACTCGGCCGGGTGCACGGCTATCACCGCGCGTTCTGCATCAGCTCCATGCACTACCGCGGCACGCCCGACGCGCCGGGCGTGGTGCTGGGGCTGGCGCGCGGCGGCAGCTGCATCGGCATGGCGTTCAAGCTGCATCACGCCACGCGCCGGCACGCCATCGAGCAGCTGTACGTGCGCGAGATGTCCGACCACGTGTACGTCCCGACGCTGGTAGGGGTGACGCTGCGGGACGGTCAGCGCGTGCGCGCACTGACGTTCGCCGCCAACCGGTCCAGCGGCGCGTTCCAGGACCTGCACGAGGACGAGATCCTGCGCCGTCTTGCCGTCTGCAGCGGCAGGCGCGGCCCGAACCGCGAGTACGCGATCAACACCTGGCACTCGCTGCGCGCGCACGGCGTGCACGACGCGCGCCTTGCCCGCCTGGTGCGGGCGCTGCAGTCGGGCGGGCAGGGCTGAGGGGGCGCGCCCGCGCTACTTCGCGAACAGCGACTTCAGGTCCTTGAAGGCCTTGAATTCCAGGGCGTTGCCCGACGGATCGAGGAAGAACATCGTCGCCTGCTCACCGACTTCGCCCTTGAACCGGACGTGCGGCTCGATCACGAAGCGCACCCCGGCCGCGCGCAGCCGGTCGGCCAGCGCGTCCCACTCGTCCATCGGCAGCACGACCCCGAAGTGCCGCACCGGCACCTGATCGCCGTCGACGGCGTTGGTCGACGCCGGCCGCGCCTCGTCCGGGGCCAGGTGCGCGACCACCTGGTGGCCGTAGAGGTCGAAGTCGATCCATTCCGGCGAGCTGCGTCCCTCGGGACAGCCGAGCAGGCCGCCGTAGAACGCGCGCGCGGCGGCCAGGTCGTGGACGGGGAATGCGAGGTGGAACGGGCGGACGGACATCGGAGCGGCTCCCGGCGGATTGTCGACAATGTCCTATTATCAGGGCTGGAACAACACGGAGCGGGAACGGAGACCATGAGCATCAACGGGAAGGCGTACATCGCCGGGGCGTTCGAGCACCCGACGCGACTGGCGCCCGACAAGTCGGTCGCACAGCTGCATGCCGAGGCGGCACGCGGCGCGATCGCCGACGCGGGCCTGTCCAAGAACGACATCGACGGCTATTTCAGCGCCGGCGACGCACCGGGCCTGGGCGGCCTGGCGATGGTCGACTACATGGGCCTGAAAGTCCGTCACATCGACTCGACCGAGACCGGCGGTTCGTCGTACCTGATCCACGTGGCGCACGCCGCGCAGGCCATCGCCGCCGGCAAGTGCAACGTCGCACTCATCACGCTGGCCGGGCGCCCGCGCTCCGAAGGCTCCAGCGGCACCCAGCCGCGCGCCCAGAACACCGCCACCCCCGACGTCGGCTACGAATGGCCGTACGGCGGCGCCACCGCCAACATGTACGGCATGTGCGCGATGCGTCACATGCACGAGTACGGCACCACGGCCGAGCAGCTCGCCTGGATCAAGGTGGCCGCGTCCCACCACGCGCAGCACAATCCGCACGCGATGCTGCGCGAGGTGGTGACGGTCGAGGACGTCGTCAATTCGCCGGTGATCGCCGATCCCCTGCACCGCATGGACTGCTGCGTCGTCACCGACGGCGGCGGGGCGCTGATCGTCACCCGTCCCGAGATCGCAAAGAGCCTGAAGCGTCCGCTCGTGAAGGTGCTGGGCACCGGCGAGGCGCCCAAGGGCCAGATGGGCGGCAAGGTCGACCTCACGTACAGCGGCGCGCGCTGGGCCGGCCCGGCGGCATTCGCCGAGGCGAAGGTCACGCCCAAGGACATCCAGTACGTGTCGATCTACGACAGCTTCACCATCACGGTGCTGATGCAGCTCGAGGACCTGGGCTTCTGCGCCAAGGGTCAGGGCGGGCACTTCGTCGCCGACGGCAACCTGATCTCGGGCCGCGGCAGCCTGCCGTTCAACACCGACGGCGGCGGCCTGTGCAACAACCACCCGGCCAACCGCGGCGGCATCACCAAGGTCATCGAGGCGGTGCGCCAGCTGCGCGGCGAAGCCCATCCGGCCGTGCAGGTGAAGGACTGCCGCCTGGCCCTGGCCTCCGGCATCGGCGGCCTGCTCGGCGCGCGTCACGGCGCCGCCGCCCTGATCATGGAACGGGAGTGAACCGATGAGCACCGTACGCAAGATGCCCGCTCCGCTGCCCAACCCGGAGAACCAGCCCTACTGGGACGCCGCCAAGGAAGGCAAGCTGCTGGTCAAGCGCTGCAAGGACTGCGGCGAATTCCATTTCTACCCGCGCGCGATCTGCCCGTTCTGCTTCTCGGACCAGACCGAGTGGGTCGAATCCAAGGGCACCGGCAGCATCTACTCCTACAGCGTGATGCGCCGCGGGGTGCCGGTGCCGTTCGCGATCGCCTACGTGACGCTCGACGAAGGCATCACGATGCTCACCAACATGGCTGACGGCACCGATCTCGACGGACTGTCCATCGGACAGAAGGTGAAGGTCGCCTTCAAGGCGGCCGAGGACGGCTCGGCGGTCCCGGTCTTCACGCCGGCCTGAACCCGCGCAGCCGTGACGGGCCGCCGGCATCGCCGGCGACCCGTTCGCTGTCGCGCACCCGCCCGACGCTCAACAGCTCGGGCACTCTTCATGCGGCGTGGCGAACAGCCGGCGCGTGGCGGCGACCAGCGCCTGAGCGGCGCGGGCCTGCTGCCAGGCGGGCGGCTGCAGCGCCGCGAGGGCGCCGGCCGTGGCCAGGCCGGCCGCGGCGACGGTGGCAGCGATCGCGGATTCCGGCTCGGCGGAGTCGGCCACCCATTCGGCCGATCGCCCCCGTTCTCCCGATTGCACGCGTTCTCCCGATCGCATCTGGGCGCTCACCTGCACAAGTGCAGGCGCGAACGCCTGCAGCAGCACCAGGCCGGCCGTCTCGATCTCGACCGACGCGCCCGCTTCCAGCACGAGATCCTTGCGCACGTTGTCCTGCGTGAGCCAGACCGTGCCCGTCTCGATCCGGACCGTCGAGCCCGCGGCGTCGGTGATGCGCTGCACCTCGCCCGCACGCAGGGCCAGCATCGCTGTGTCGAAGTCGTGGATCATGTCGCACTCCTTGTGATCGACCGCTCGACGCATGCTCTGGCGGAATGCCTGAGATTGCAGCCGCGGTCCGTATGACGCATTCTGTGAGTCCTGACCTGCGCACTCAAACGATCATTCAGAACGTCATGCATTCCCACAGATCATGCAAGCCGCCCCACGCCGACTGCCCAACCCCGAGTTCCTGCTGACCTTCGACGCGGCCGCGCAGCACCTGAGCTTCACGCGTGCCGCCGAGGAGCGCTTCGTCACCCAGTCGGCCGTCAGCCGCCAGATCCGTGCGCTCGAGGACGACCTCGGGGTGACGCTCTTCGAGCGCCGTCACCGTGCGCTCGCGCTCACCGCCGAAGGCGCCCAGCTCGCGCGCACCTGCCGCAGCGTGGTCGAGCAGCTGCAGCAGACGGTCGAGCAGCTGCGCGGCGCGCGCCAGCGCCGGGTCGTCACGATCACGACCACGCCCGGACTCGCCGCGCTGTGGCTGATCCCCCGCCTGGCCGGATTCACCTCGCAGCATCCGGACGTCGACGTCCGCATCGACGCCAGCTTCGAGCGGCGCGACCTGGTGCGCGACGGGATCGAGATCGCGATCCGCTACGGTCGCGTCGATGCACCCGTCGGTCCGCTGCTGTTCGAGGAATCGGCCTTGCCCGTGTGCAGCCCGGCCCTGCGTGCAACCGGTCCGGCGCTCGCCCGCCCGGAGGACCTCGCGCAGCACACGCTGCTGCGCCTGGACGACCGCAGCGCGGGCGGCCCGCTGGAGGACTGGGCCCCCTGGCTGGCGGCGTCCGGCGTGGGCGGGCTGCAGCCGCGCGCGATGCTGACGTTCTCGAACTACGACGCGGTGATCAGCGCCGCCGTCCACGGCCAGGGCGTGGCGATGGGACGGCGGCCGCTGGTCGACGACTTGCTGAACGACGGGCGCCTGGTGGCGCCGCTGCAGGGCGGGCTCGCCTCGCCCCGCGCCTACTTCGTTCAGGTGCGCGAGGATGCTCGCCGGCGCCGCGAGGTCTGCGGCTTCGAACGCTGGCTGCTCGAGCAGGCGCGCACCGCACACTGAACGGCACCCGGCCGTGCGCTTGGGCGCACAATGTGCACATGACCCGATACGACGTCTTCAACGGTGATGCCGACGGCATCTGCGCGCTTCACCAGTGGCGTCTGGCCCATCCGGCGCAGACCGAGCTGGTGACCGGCGTCAAACGCGACAACGCGCTGCTGGCGCGCGTGCCCGCGCAGTCCGGCGACGAGGTCTGCGCGTTCGACATCGCGCTTCCGGGCAACCTGGCCGCGCTGCAGGCGCTGCTCGCGCGCGGCGTGCGCGTGCGCTACGTCGACCACCACGAACCGGGCCCACGTCCGGCCCATCCGGGGCTCGAACTGCTGGTCGACACCGCACCCGACGTCTGCACCAGCGTGCTCGTGAACCGTCTGCTCGACGGTGCGCACCGGCGATGGGCCATCGTGGGCGCATTCGGAGACAACCTGGCGGCGACGGCGCGGCGCATGGCGGATGCCGCCGGCATCACCGACAAGGCCCGCATGGTGCGCTGGCGCGAGCTCGGCGAATGCCTGAACTACAACGCCTACGGCATCGACGAACGTGACCTCGTCTACCCGCCGGCGGAACTCTTCCGGGCGTTGCAGCCCTATGCCGATCCCGATGCGTTCATCGACAGCGGTCCGCACCTCGAACGCCTGCGGGAGGCGCGCAAGGCCGACCTCGACCGGGCGCTCCGGGTGGCGCCGCTGCTCGACGGGCAACGCGCCTGCGTGCGTGCGCTGCCGGACGAGCGCTGGTCACGCCGCGTGATCGGCACCCTGGCCAACGTGCTGGTCGATCGCGATCCGAAGCGCGCCCACGCGGTGGCCGTGCCGGTCGATGCCCAGCGCCTGCAGGTCAGCCTGCGGGTGCCCGCCGACGCGCCCGTGACGGCCGACGCGGTGTGCCGCCGCTTCGGCGGGGGCGGGCGACGCATCGCCGCCGGCATCGACGCGCTGCCGCCGACGCAGCTGGCGGAGTTCGCCGAGGCGCTCGAACGGGGCATGTCGACCGGCGCGACCTGAGCGCGGATCCCGAGGGCGAATCCCGTCGGCGGACGCGCGCCGATCCCGTCGGCGGACATGCGCCGATCCCGTCGGCGGACATGCGCAGATCCGGTCGGCGAACATGCGCGGCTCCGATCGGCGGACGTGCGCGCCCCTGGGCACCCGGAGGCGCGGACGCGTTAGCATCGCGCCCTCGCGGCCGCAACCGCCTCCTTTTCCCTTCTCTGGAGCACAACGAGATGACCCCCCTCCTCCGCATTCCCCGCCTGCTCGCAGGCCTCACGGTCGCGCTGGGCCTGCCGCTCATCGCCGGTCTGCCCGCCACGGCGCACGCCCAGGCCGACTGGCCCCAGAAGCCGGTCCGCATCGTCGTGGGCTTCGCGCCGGGCGGCACCACCGACATCACCGCGCGCATCGTGGCCGAGCAGCTGTCGACGGCGCTCAAGCAGACGTTCGTCGTCGAGAACAAGACGGGCGCGGGCGGCAACGTCGCGGCCACCGAGGTCGCGCGCGCGGCGCCGGACGGCTACACGTTCCTGATGGGCACGCCCGGCACGCAGGCGATCAACCAGTTCCTGTTCGCGAAGATGCCCTACGACACGGCCAAGGACTTCCAGCCGGTGTCCTTCGTGGTGCGCATCCCGAACGTGCTGATGGTCCATCCGTCGGTGCCCGCCCGCACCATCGAGGAGCTGATCGCGCTGGCCAGGTCGAAGCCCGGCGCGCTCACCTACGGCTCCCCGGGCAACGGCTCCACCGGCCAGCTGTCGACGGAGCTGTTCAAGACCCAGGCGAAGATCTTCGTCACCCACATCCCGTACCGCGGCAGCGCACCGATGCTGCAGGACCTGATGGCCGGACAGATCCAGATGTCGATCGACAACCTGCCGTCGGCGCTGCCGCACATCAAGTCGGGCAAGCTGCGCGCGCTCGGCGTGACGTCGCCGGCGCGCAGCGACCAGCTGCCCGACGTGCCGACCATTGCCAGCGTGCTGCCCGGCTTCTCCGCCGAGTCCTGGTTCGTGCTGATGGCGCCGGCCGGCACGCCGCGCCCGATCGTCGATCGCCTGTCGGCCGAGGTCGACCGCATCCTCAAGCGCAAGGAGATCGTCGAGCGCTTCAAGGGGCTGGGCGCGGACGTGGTGGGCGGCACGCCCGAGTCGCTCGGCCGCTTCATCGCCGACGAGACGAAGAAGTGGCAGCACGTGGTGAAGGTGTCGGGCGCGAAGGTGGACTGACCGCCGCGTGCGGCGCGCACGGCGCGTGCGGCGCGCGCGGCACGAACGCGCACACGGGACCGGCGCGATCGAATGCCGACCGCGTGCGCCCCTCAGGGCGCGATGCCGCCCTTGAGCACGCGCCGCGCGAGGGTCGCGCGGTGCAGCTCCGAGGCCCCGTCGTAGATGCGGAACGGCCGCAGTTCGCGCACGATCATCGACACGGGCGTGTCGTCCGACATGCCCAGCGCGCCCATCATCTGCGCGGCGCGGTCCGCGACCCGGTTGACGGCCTCGGACACGAACACCTTGGTCATCGCCGACTCGTGCTTCACCGACAGGCCCGCATCCATGCGGGCCGCGCAATGCCAGGTCATCAGCCGCGCGGCGTGCAGGTCGATGTGCGCGTCGGCGACCATCGCCTGCACCTGCTGCAGCTCGGCCAGCGGCTGGCCGAACGACGAGCGCTCGCGCACGTAGCGCTGCGCGATCTCCATCGCGCGCGAGGCGCGGCCGATGAAGCGCATGCAGTGCGAGATCCGCGCCGGCTCCAGCCGCACCTGCGCGTACTCGAAGCCGCGTCCCACCTCGCCGAGCACGTCGTCGGCGCCCACCCGGCAGTCGGTGAAGTCGATCTCGCCGTGGCCGCCGATCTGGTAACCGTCGATGCCGGGAATGTTGCGCAGCACGCGCATGCCCGGGTTGTCGGCGTCGACCAGGAACTGCGTGGCCCCTTCGTCGGTCATCGCCAGCACGATCGCGAAGCGCGCGCCGATCGCACCGCTGATGAACCACTTGCGCCCGTTGATCACCCAGCCGCCGTCCCGGCGCTCGGCCCGGGTGCGCAGCATCGACGGGTCGGAACCGGCGCCCGGCTGCGGCTCGGTCATCGCGAAGCACGAGCGGATCGCACCCGACGCGAGCGGGCCGAGCCAGCGCGCGCGCTGCGCGTCGCTGCCCTGCTCGATGAGGCTGATCATGTTCGGCTGGTCGGGCGGCGCGCAGTTCAGCGCGCCGGCGCCGAGAAAACTGCGGCCGAGCTCCTCGAGCACCACCGAACGGTCGCGCCAGCTCAGCCCCTGACCGCCCAGCGACACCGGCAGCTGCGGCGCGTAGATGCCGGCGCGCTGCGCGATCGGCCGCAGCTCGGCCAGCACGGCGTCGAGCGCGGCGACGTCGTGCGCGAGCGCCGGGCGTTCGCGCGGGATCGCCTCCTCGTCGATGAAGCGGCGCACGCGTGCCCGCAGCGCCTCCAGGTGCGGGCTGAAGCCGAAGATCGCAGCGGTGTCGTTCATGTCGGGACTCATGGCGGGTGCGCGCTCATGCGCTGCGCAGCCGCGCGATGCGCACCAGCGCGATCGCGGTCAGCGGCAGCACGAAGGCCAGCACGGTGCAGGTGATCAGCAGCTCGCCGAGCCGGCTGTAGTCGGCGGGCACGGTCACGACGCCGGCCGCGTCCCTGACCTGCCGGGTGACGACGAACACCTGGTTCAGATACTTGGTGCCGAGCTGGGCGGCCGACAGCGCAAGGTTCGTGAACGACGCCATCACGGCGAAGTAGGTGGCCTTCAGGCGGTCGGGCGCGGAGTTCGCGATCCACGCCAGCATCGGCACCATCGCGATCTGCCCGAGCGGCGACTCGATCGCCGTGTCGATCACCGCGATGAAGCGGGCGTCGACGACCCCGCCGGTGCGGGCGGCGGTCCATTCGTGCAGGCCGTAGAACATGCCGGTCACCGGCAGCGACAGCAGCGTCGCCAGCACGGTCAGCACGCCCACCACGTAGTAGATCGAGCGCTCGGCCATGAAGCGGCGGAAGACGAACAGGCCCACCAGGGTGAGCACGCTGCCGATCAGCGACAGCTCCGACAGGAACTGCTGATCGAAGCCCAGCACGTCGATCATCCACCAGGTCGACCCGGCACCCGGACCCGGCAGCGCGCGGAACACGAAGATCACCACCGCCGTGCCCACCAGGGTGGCGCGCGCCGAGGGCTCGAGCTCGCCCAGCAGCCGCCACATCAGCACCAGGATCACCGTGGTCGACGCGAGGAAGACGAGCTCCTGCCCCCACCGGAATCCGCCGAGTCCGACGGTGATCGAGACCAGTGCGAACGCGAGCCCGCCGCCCAGCACCCACCAATTAACCAGCGGACGCACTGGTCTCGATCACCGTC
>ENA-UPTA01001714-UPTA01001714.1-activated-sludge-metagenome-genome-assembly--contig:-NODE-1714-length-23868-cov-7.174359_pt1 | contig 23868 bp, 19 predicted proteins | sample MGYA00238184_ERZ773361 | MGnify/ENA primary metagenome ERZ773361 (study PRJEB29100, sample SAMN05720205) | activated sludge metagenome | isolation source: anaerobic digester from wastewater... | reverse complement strand
TTTCATACACTGCACGGCATCGTCTTTTTTATATATCGCTTCCAATGGCGGCAGACCCTGTTTTGCCCGTTTCTTGTTGAACCATTTCATATCGTGTTCCTGAATGAAACCCGAATCGGGCAGCATAAATGCACATAAGTTCCGCGTGGCACTGGTGCAAACCACCGAACCGCTGAAGCCCAGCCGGTAAATATACGGAATCAGCCCGGAATGGTCGATGTGGGCATGACTCAGTATCACATGATCGATCTCTTTCGGATCGAATCCCAGTTCTCGGTTCATCCGGTCGGTGTCGAGACCTTTTCCCTGAAACATCCCGCAATCGAGTAATATTTTTTTACCACTTTTTGTGGTAATCAGGTGTTTGCTGCCTGTAACCTCCTGTGCTGCACCGATGAATTTGATTTGCATATTGAATGGTTTTGTATCATACAAAGTTAGCAGACTATTGCATTTTATCAATAGAAAAACAGAATATCGGAATAAATAATAAGGTACTATGTAAACATTTGCCTGTGGTTTTAGTTAATTTAGCATGGCATTAATCGATAAGAAAAATGAATTTACAACGCATTTTCGGTTTTCTGAATGAGCTTCAGCAAAACAACAACCGCGAGTGGTTCAGGCAGAATGAAGCAGCATACAGGCAGTCGGTTTCACTGTTCGAAAAGTTTGTGCAGCAACTGGTAATCGGTATTAACGAATTCGATCCATCGATAGGGCATCCCGAAGCGAAGGATTGTATTTTTCGTATTTATCGCGACGTGAGGTTCTCGCACAACAAAGAGCCGTATAAAACGAACTTCGGAGCATATATTGCTGAAGGCGGTAAAAAAAGCATTAAAGCAGGATATTATGTGCATCTGCAGCCGGGAGCATCGTTTGCAGGCGGGGGTATTTATATGCCTGCGCCTGAGATACTGAAAGCCATTCGCAGTGAAATTTATTACAATACGGAGGAATTCAAAAGAATTATGGGAGCAAAGGAGTTTACTACATATTTCAGCGGGATTTATGGCGATAAACTTAAGACTTGCCCGAAAGACTTCCCGAAAGACTTTCCGGATGCCTCTTTACTGGTTTACAAAGATTATACTGTGATTCATTCATTTTCCGATCATGAGATGTTTTCTGAAAACATCACGGATGAAATCCTTAAGGTGTTCAGGGCACAACATCCCTTTAATGATTTTCTGAACAATGCGCTGGAATAGAATTTGATAAATGCAGCAAGCGTGGACGCTTACTGCTTGTTGAGTCACTTTGCAATATCATTGGTAGTGCAACGAAGCAATCTACACCCACGGAGGCGGTTAATTCACTGCACGTAGATGCAGATTGCTTTGGGTTTCCACCCCTTGCAATGACGGGTTTACGTTTTAATTCCCGTTTATCAGGTTTCCGCTTCCGCTACCACCTGAATTAATATTGGGATTGCCACGGTAAACCACATCCCCGCTGCCATCGATTTCAACCAGCAGATTTTCGGTTGCCCACACCTCGGCATTACCGCTGCCATCGATAAATACGCTTGTTGTTTCGGTTTCAAGGTCGAAACCGTAGAAATCGCCGGAACCATCAATATGCAGAATATTCGAAGCCGACCAGCCACTGATGAATATATCGCCGCTTCCGTTGATGCGAAACGATGTGCCGGCCAGTTCGGTACCCATGTGCAGGTTTCCGCTGCCATCGATAGTGGTACTCATATTTTGTCCATTCCCGGTGACATTTATATCACCTGAACCGTCAATTTCGAGATAGATGTCGTTGGCTTCGAGCCATGCAAAATCAACATTACCCGAACCATTAATGTCTATTTCAAGATTGCCAAGAGTGTCGAAAATACCGTTTGTTGTCAAGTCGCCAGAACCATCAATTTCGATGCTGCTGATAATATTTGTATAAATATAGACGGTTACCGGTAGTGTTGGTCTCACATTGTACCCTCTCACAAACTCAACCTTGCAGATTCCGTTATCGACTTCGGTACTTACCAAATCGATAATATTTTCCTGAGCTTCAATAATAATCTTGGCAGTATCGCTTTTTACGAGAACCACATCGATAATATCGTTTATCTCGATTCCATTAACTCCTCGGGTATCTTTTTCGATGCTTGTAAGTTGCCCGACACCGCGGATGTAATCATGCGGGAAATAACATGCCGTCATTCCGGCCAGTAGAGCTACAGTAACTGAAATTAGGACTATACGTTTCATGTTCTTATGTTTTTTTAAAATTTACCAATTTTTAATGTAATACCTGCATTGAATCCGTTCATCAGGTTGTTGTTGCCAATTATCTGTCCGGTACCGCCCGAATATTCGAGATAAATGTTCGATGTGTAGCGATAACTGCCATGTATTGCAAGCCTGAAATGCTGTGTCATATTAAATTGCAGTTCCAGTCCGGGTTGAACATAGAAATAGGCATAATAACTTTCGGGATAGTACTCGTAGTCTTCCGAAAAGTAGTAATAATTGCCGACATAAGCTACACCGCCGGCACCGATGCTAATTGGTATCGCCAAATTAATGGCTTTCTGTGGAAACAGATTGGTCGCGAAAAGTAAACCACCGTAAGCTCCGGAATAGAGGTAGTATGAATTACTGAGGGTTACATCGGGTAATGGCTCCGATAAAAAACCATTGAGCTCTCCACCCACTTCAAAAACATGGTCAATCACCCATGCACCTTTTATTCCGCCAACAAACGCGTTTCGTCCTGCAATCTGGGTGTAGTACATGCTGCAGCCGGCATAAATCCCGTGCGAAGTAATACCATCAGAGTCGAAAAGGGTTTTTATTTCTGAATTATTCCTGCTTCTGTTCAGGCTGTCGTTTTGTGCATATGCAGCAGTAATGGCTGCGAGAAATCCGAATGTAAAAATTATTTTTCTCATGTTATTTTTATTATTTACATCACTATGACAGCTTTGTCGACAATTACCCCTATTATTAAATTAAAAAAAAATTAAAATCGTATGCCAATGCTATAACCTACCCACATCGAATACTTCGTATTGTTATGCTCTTTACTAAATATGGAATATTCAGGCGATAGCTCAGTGAGAAATTCGTTAGTGTAAGGATTGCGGAATCTGCTTATTGAAAGGTTCAGCGATGCTCCGGTAAACAGCACGCATGTATTGGCAATATTTACACCGATTTGTGGTTTGAGGAGCAACCACAGATTTAGGTCCTTAACAAAGCTGTTTTTTTCGGAAACATGGTTTATCACCAGATCGCAATTTCCCATCCACCGCTTTCCGAATTCAACAGAAGACCCGATGCCGTAACCGAGATTCATGCGCCAGTTACCGGATTGTGGGCTGATGCCTGTGTTTATAATATTATAAAATTTTCTCAACCCGCTTTTAAAACAAAAATTTACGTTATTCAATTCGCTGTAGCTCAATTCCACTGCTCTGTACCCATTTTTTACTACACTAAGTACACCGATGGCAATTCCGTCGTTATCTTCCGACACATTAATGAGCCCAACCTGAACACCGTGACATTTTTTACATCTATTCACCAAAGCCAACTGCACCCCTTCAACAGTATCAGCTGTATTCGAAAATACCGATAACTGAAGCACCCCGCAGGTTCCATCTGTAACATTTGCCCCTAAGGCTACCTGACTAGCCACGTAATTCCCGCGGTTTATTGTGCAGACCCCTGATACTTGTGTACCGGAAAAATCGGCTTCCGTTAAATTGCTGATCAGCGAAAACTGCACACCGCCCGAAGCTCCGGAAAGCCTATTATGTATAAGCGAAAATTGCACACCATTGAATTCATTACGGCAGTAATTATACACTCCTGCTGCCTGAATTCCCGAAAAATTGTTGAATACCAGATTTGACCCGATACTGATCTGGGTACCGCTTACACTACCGTTTACAACGTTCAACAGACCTCCGAACTGAAAGCCGATAACATTCTGCCTCACGATGTTCATGAGTAATCCGATTTCTACCCCCGAAACTCCTCCGGTGTATCCGCAGGGTAGATTAAGCGATGTGCCGTATTTATAATCACGGGATGCTGCAAAATCGCTGCCGACAAATGGAAGTACCGAAATCTGAAAGTCTTTTTTCTCAAGCGACTGGTAAGTCATACTATCGTGCAAAGGGCGAATTTCGAATGCACTTTTCATGTCACCGGAACTGCCACTGCCCGTTCCGAGTTGCTCAGGTGCCAGTGATGGTGCTTTGAAAAGCACCTCAGGAACTTTGGAATCAGGGATTAAACTTACTGATACGTTTTTATACGTTTCCGTCACCTGAAATACCGTGTCCCTGTATCCGTTGGCAGAAACCCTGATAAAGCAGGGATATTCGCTCAGCATTACACTAAATTTTCCATTTCGGTCGGTACGGGTTTTACTTCGGTTGTTCTCCGAAATTTTTGCATTCGCAACTGCATACTTTGTTTTTTCATTTACCACAACCCCGGTAAACAGAGGCTTGGGCTCGTTTTTTCGTCGAAGAATTATGTGATTTCCCGATTCAATCATTTCTATTGATGGTCCCAGTAACGTGATAAGAATATGCTGAATGCTTTGCTGCCTGGCATACAAGCTTACCATAGAATCGGCTTTGATTACATTCTGCCCATAAGAAAACCTGCATCCACCCCTGATCTCAATTTCACTGAGTGCTTTTGCCTGACTTACGTTTTTCAGATCGATATCTATTTTTTTGCTCAGATATGCATTTTGAGAAAACGATTGAAATGCCGGAGTTAGTAATATCAGGATAAGAAGTTGGATCCTTGCGGTAAATCTATTCGGCATACAGACGATAATGATTGTTTGATGCTTCGAGTTGTAAACCCAGGGTGATGGCAATAACCTCGAGTATGTGCTCCGGTTCTTCATTTTCGAATGATGCGGTTATGGTTAGTTCATGCAGTTTGCTGCCCGTTATTTCGATGCTACAGCCATAATTTTTTTCTAATGTGATGCAGGCATCTGATAGTGGGGTAGAAGTGAACGAGAGGAAACGGCTTTTCCAGAATGTTTCATCTCCTGAGCCATAAGTTTTCGAAATACTGCCGGTAGTTTTGTTACAAATGGCTTTTTCTCCTGGATTCAGGTGAATGGTTTGATTGCTTGTAGCAGAAGTAACGCTCACAGAACCCTGCTCTACCCATACCACAACCTCTTTTCCCGAGAAATCGTTTACCGAGAATGCTGTTCCGGTAACAAGTACTTCCGCTGCCTGAGTAACAACCACAAATGGCTTGGTTGCATCGTGTTTAACTTCGAAAAATGCTTCTCCTTCGAGTTCAACCCTGCGCAATTCCGAGTTTTCAAAACCTGACTCATAACGAAGGATTGAATTTTTATTCAATGTAGCTGTGCTGCCATCCGAAAGACTGGTGACATGTACGCTGTCGGTTGAAGCGACTAAGATATAATTGATTTGCTTATTGCCAGTAAGAAAGAGACTATTTGCAAGGGTTAGTGCAATAAGAATGATAACTGCTGCAGCTGCCGAATAAAAAAGTGTTCTTGGTGTAATATGAATTTTTGATTTTTTCTTTCCGGCTATTTCGTGAACTTTTCGTAGTGCTTTTTCGGTATCGAAAGTATTTATAGCCGGATACGCTGAGTAAATGAACAGCAATTGGCGGTATAATTTATCAAAATCAGGCTCTGATGAAATACGTTCCTGCACCGCTTTTTGTTGCTCCAGGGTGAGTGTGCCAACAATAAATGCTGCCAGAAGCTCGTAATCGTATGTGTTGATTTCAGGCATATTCTATATGACAGTTAAGTACATAAATACCCCCATTCACAAAAAAAATATGCCAAACCAGATACTAAAATCATGGGTAAATAATCTTTTAATTCTTCTCTGAGTTGTTTTAGTGCGTGCCCCATCTGATTCTCAACCGTTTTGGGTGAGATGTTCAGTTTTTCGGCAATTTCTTGGTAGCTCAACCCATCGCTGCGACTTAGAATGAATATTTGCTTACGACCCTCACTCAGTTTGTTGATGGCGCTTTGGATGTGCTCCTGGAGTTCGGCAACTAGCAATGGGTTTACATCGAAAAACTCGGTTTTCGCAAGTATTTCTTCACCAGCATATTTTTGTTTTATCCGTTGATGTTCAACGAGATTAATTACAGCATTGCGGGTCGATTTGTACAAATACGATTTTGCTGAAATATCAATTTCGGTTTTTTGCCGGTTCATCCAGAGCTTTGTGAACAACTCCTGTACAATTTCTTCAGCATCTTCGCCGCAGCAACCCAGCATTACAGCATAATGGCATAGTTTTGAATAATATGCCCTGAACAATTTGTTGAAAGCATCCTCATTCCCTTGTTTAATAAGGCTGAAAATACGTTTGTCGTCCACCCTGAATTGCGGTTGTAATTAATAACAAAAGTAATAAATCTCTGGAATAATTTATTTCCGTTCGCTTTCCGTTACAGTGAGATGGTCCTCAAGAATCTGAAAGAGTGTCTCTGAACGCAGAGGCTTACAGATGTAATCATCAAAACCAAGCTTCATGTATTTAATCTTATCGGTTGGTAAGGCATGTGCAGTCTGAGCAACAACTGCTGCCCGTGAATGCATCTCTTTCAGCCGCTCCAGCGTGTACATTCCGTCTCCGTTTGGCATCTGAATATCAAGCATTATTAAATCAATATCGGGTTTGTGACGGCAAATAGAAATCACTTCGTTACCGCTGCGGGCTTCCATAATACGAATACCTGTGAACTGAAGCAGTGCTTTATAGTAAAACAAGACATCCTCAACATCGTCAGCAATAAGAATTGTCTTCCCTGTAAATTTATTTTTATATCTGTCGAGTTGTAACATTTTACTAAACTTGTTAACACTTTTTATTCAGCTCAAACAAATATAGTCATTTTTTTGATGGTTGTTCTCAACTCATTCCTTTTTGTTGCTTAAATACTATAATAAATTGTATTACAGATGGTTACAAAAATATTTAAAGGAGTTAAGATAAAACCCTGAATTTGATTAAAGCGATTTTATATTATTTTTTTTTATCGAGAATGTTTCGCTCTTAAATACGAAAATGTGAGGTTTATTTATTTTTTCTTTTTCAAAAAATCTACTGCTTTCGCTGCATCATCGAGGCAGGGTTTTGCATCAATTTCGCTGCCTACGGCGTTCTTCATCCATACCTGAGGAATTATTCTGCCCTGGGTAAACATTCTGGTGATTTCGGAAGCAAAATCTTTTCCTTCAACATAATCTTCAATCTGGAATTCGATGATATGACCTACTGGGTAATTCGATAGGTAGAGTGGGGCATCGATCATATGAGAATAAATCGCCAGAATTGGAGAATCTTTTACACCGAAAACCGGTGCATAGTATTGATTCCAAACGTCTATAGCAATTGTAGTAACGGCAATGCGAAGCTCTTCGGGTGTAGCTTGAGGGTGCTGATACATCCATTTCCAAACGCGTTGGTCAACAAGGCTGACCCCCATAATTTCGTAAACCGACCAGCAATTGTCGAGGGCTGTTAAAGCCTCAATTTCCTTTGCATCTGCTGTGTTTTCAACGCCAAGTAATTGCAGGTCTTTAGCTTGAAACATAAATGCAACGGCTTCGGTAAAGGCTGTGTTTGGAACGCCATGAAGCATATAGTATGGTACTTTATGCAGGGTAATGGTTTGCTCAACGCAATGACCAAATTCGTGTATAGCAATGTTGTATCCTTTGTAGTCCATGCCATTTGCACCTATACGTGTACGCAAGTGCGCAACATCTTCTTTGCTTTCTGCACCCCAGGCATGCCCTGCACCCCGCGACGGGTCAACCGAAATTTTGGAACTAATCCACGATGCAGTTGTTTTATCCCAACCCAACTTAACCAAAATGAGGGGTAATTCTTTCGCGAAAGCTTCCCTGTTGGGATAACGTTTGCGCGTTATTGCCGATAATTCATCCTCGTTAATACTGCTGCGTGCTTTGAAGCCGTCGTACCAAATGTCGAACGGTTGCAGTTTCCGCCCGAGCCTTTTCTGTATCAGTTTGGCAACGTCTTTAATCACCGGCGATGAAATATAACTGACAAATAATGCTTCGGTTTCTTCGAGTGATAATTCCATCCCACCATCAAACGCTCTTTCGATGTAAGTCGGATACATAGGGGTAAACTCATCAATAGCTTTCATCGATTCGAAAACCCGAAGCAAATGCTGGTATCTTGTATCCGGTTCGCGCTGCACTGCAATTTCTTGATTGTTTTTCCATACGGTATTCGAAATCGGATTCCAGATTACATCGGCATTGTTGATAACCATAGCCGGGATCGATTGGTTGATAATATGGAGCATCACATTGTAAATGATCATTTGTTTTTCGAACCCGTTGGTATTATTGTAATTCGATTTAAGCTCATCGCGCAGTCCCCAATGCGATATCAGTTTCATATCGACTGGAAAAAGGCTTTCGTTTTTATTGTTACGAAGGTTTCCCATCATGATATTATATTCCGAAATGTATGTGTCGGCGTTGGTTGTTGCTGTTGAAACATTTAATATCAGTTCTGCCGGAATCCGCTGTGTGAACATGTCACCCATGCGGGCGTGCGCCCACTGTTTGGGAGTCCAGTTTGTCCCCATTGCTTTTTTCTCGGTTAAAGTATAAGCAGGGAAGTTCAGCATTACAATAAAAGCGATTTTATTGCTGAAAAAGTCATCGGAAAGATGTGCCCCCGGTGAATAGGCACCGAACATTTCATCAATCGGATGGATGCTTCCCATGTCGAGATGCAAGGGCTCCATCAGCCCGATTACAATATGATTGAACGAGCCGTATAGCACTTCGAGGTTGCGCTCCAGTTTGCTGAAAACAACATCGAGTTCATCGCTGTTACCAATATAATTGGCCAGACAAAATTCAGTGAAATCCGTTTCCGATCCATCGGTCTGAAACCAAAGCGCGGCAACCTGATTAACCCCGCGTTCAATACGGAAATCCTGTTCCGGATATTTGGCTTTCAGTTCGTTGATGACCTTTGCAACGGTCATGTCAGAAATATACTTGCTGCTTACTGCAGCAACGGATTGTTTGTTTACAAAAACCGTAATCATAACAATTGCTATCAGAGAAATTACAATAGGTTTATTCATTTTCGATTATTTTGGTTAAACAGTGAATCTATTATGCTGTCATCGGCAATATAGGGCAAAGTGATGCTTAGGTTTTTATTTGTCTTCATTGCTCTTTCAGCAGCGAAAATAGCTCCTTCGTTGCGTGCCCAGCAACGCCTGCTGATACCGTTGTTTACATCCCAGTACAGCATCATTTCGAGTCTGCGGTCGGCTTCAGCACTACCATCAAGCACCATTCCGAACCCGCCGTTTATTACTTCTCCCCAGCCTACACCACCGCCGTTGTGTATCGATACCCAGGTGGCACCACGAAATGAATCCCCGATAACATTTTGAATCGCCATATCGGCTGTGAAGCGGCTCCCATCGTAAATGTTTGAAGTTTCTCTGAAGGGCGAATCGGTTCCTGAAACGTCATGATGGTCGCGCCCAAGTACTACCGGAGCAGAGATTGTTCCATTGCGAATGGCTTTGTTGAATGCTTTTGCAATTTCGATACGTCCGATTGCATCGGCATAAAGTATTCGTGCCTGTGAACCTACAACCAAATCGTTCTTCTTGGCCTCGGTAATCCATTTGATGTTATCGTGCATCTGCTGTGAGATTTCTATTGGTGCTTTTTGCGATAAACCCAATAGAACTTCCTTAGCCAGTGAGTCTGTCAGGTCGAGGTCTTCGGGTCTCGATGAGCAGCATACCCATCGGAAAGGCCCGAACCCGTAGTCAAAACACATGGGTCCCATAATGTCCTGAACATATGACGGATAGCGGAACGATATTCCATCAGCAGCCATAACCTCAGCACCTGCGCGTGAGCTTTCCAACAGAAATGCGTTTCCGTAATCGAAGAAGTACATGCCTTTTTCGGAGAGCTTGTTTATTGCACGAATTTGCCTTACAAGACTTTTCTGCACATGCTCCTTAAACTTTTCCGGGTTTTCCGACATCATAATATTTGACTCCTCGAAACTTAACCCGGCGGGGTAATAGCCACCTGCCCATGGATTGTGCAGTGATGTCTGGTCTGAGCCAAGATCAACCGGAATGTTGCGTTCGGCGAATCTTTCCCATAAATCGACAATATTTCCGAGATATGCAATCGACCGAACCCTGTTGGTTTTTTTATATTCCAAAGCCCTGTCAATTGCATGGTCGATATCGGCTGTAATTTCATCTACCCAACCTTGAGCATGACGTTTACCGGCTGCTTTTGGATTAATTTCGGCAACAATGCTCACCACTCCGGCAATATTACCGGCTTTAGGCTGAGCGCCGCTCATCCCTCCAAGACCCGAAGAAACGAACAGTACGCCTTCACTTGACGTGTTTGTTTTGTTGATTTTGCGTACAGCATTCATTACCGTAATGGTGGTTCCGTGAACAATTCCCTGCGGGCCAATGTACATATACGAACCTGCGGTCATTTGCCCGTACTGTGTAACTCCCAGAGCATTGAATTTTTCCCAGTCATCGGGTTTCGAATAATTGGGTATCATCATCCCGTTGGTAACAACTACGCGCGGGGCTTCCCTGTGCGAAGGGAAAAGGCCCATTGGATGCCCCGAATACATGACCAATGTTTGTTCATCAGTCATACAGGCGAGATATTGCATAGTCAAGAGGTACTGTGCCCAGTTCTGAAAAACGGCTCCATTCCCACCATAGGTTATCAGTTCCTGGGGGTGCTGTGCAACTGCGTTATCAAGGTTATTACTTATCATTAGCATTATGGCTGCAGCCTGTTCCGATTTGTGAGGGTACCAGCTGATATCACGTGCAAATATTTCGTAATCGGGCAAAAAACGGTACATGTATATTCTTCCGTATTTTTCGAGTTCTTCCTTAAACTCCTGTGCAAGAACTGGGTGCCATTCTTTTCTAAAATAACGTAAGGCATTTCTTATAGCCAGCTTCTTTTCGATTTCACTCAGTATTTCTTTCCTTTTGGGTGCATGATTGAGTTGCGGGTTGGGATGTTTCATAGAAGGTAAAGTTTTAGGAATACCTTCCAGTATCTGCTTTTTAAAATCGTCTTTTGTCATCATTTGATTGTCGGTTTTACTGGAGTAAAAATAAAAAAACCTGTGGATTTGTCACAGGTTTTTTATATCATGTTAATGATTTATCAGTTTTTTGAAAGCTCAATTCTTTCTGTTACATTCGCTTCTGAGCCTTCGGGGAGATAGGTCCTCTCAATAAATAATTCATCGTTCGAAAGTCTGAGAATGGTGTATTCTGTCCAGTCTTCCCATGCATGTTTTTTAACGCGATACCTGATCCCATCGTCTCCTACAAATTCCCATTCCAAATCAACTGTTACGGCAAAATTGAACACGTTTATTGTCATACTGCCTGAGCCATCTTTAACGAAGCTCATTCTGGGTTGTGTTGAGCTGATATCCTGTTCTGTGTCATTAGCCAGCCACGTGTCAATTGTCCAGTCTCCGACAAGCCGGGTTGTTTTCGACAGCAAACTGATTGAAGGGCCTTCTTCATAAGGTTGACAGGAGTTGAACACAAATACTGCTGCGGCAGCAATTAAAAGAATACTTGCAATTTTTCTCATATTAGCTTAGTTTTAGTTATTGTTTCTGATATCTCTTTTCAATACTTGACCCACTACGTGTTTGGTCCTGACATTCATCAACCAGCCACATCTCTTTGTTGGTAAGCCGAATTATACGGTAAACCTGAAATGTTGAATCAGCATCAGTTTTAAAGCTTAAGTGCTGATTATCTGAATTATACTGCCACGTTCCCGCTAAGTTCTGGGCAATATTCCCATTCCGCAATACCTGAAAAGTGAAAGACGAAGAGTCGGCAAAAACAAGTAGATTGTTAGCTTCTTCATTTAAAAGAGAGTCGTTAACAAGGTCATTTTCCAGAACCTCGCTTATTTTCCAGGTCCCCATTATATTAAATTCGGCGGAACGTAGGCTTATGAAAGCACCTTCTTCAAATTTTGTACAGGAGGTAGAGAAAACCAATACAACCGAAAAAAAGATAAGCATGTATTTTTTCTTCATTGAATATTAATTTTCAATTTAAGGTTGTGCAATTATAAAACAATTTCCCGAAAAAACAAAATCCCGTTTTCAGGCGGGATTTTGCAGTGGGTTATTTTAGTTATTCAACGATTAGCTTTTTCACTCCTTTTTGGTACTGCCCTTCGAGATGAATAAAATAGAATCCGGATGATAATTGACTGATGTCAATGGTAACGTCTCTGGAGTCGGGCGATATTGTCATAACGGTTTTCCCTTCAGCGCTGACAATATTCAGATTGGCCAGTTTTTCATTTGCCGAAATCGTGATTAGATTGTTTGCCGGATTGGGGAATATCAGTGTACTGTTGCTCAAATTTGTTTCAATAGAAGTAGATTCAACAATATCGCTTGGAATGCGGTAATTAAGCGACGTTTCTTCGTAAGAATATATGGTAACACCGATAATATTATAATGGGTTCCCAGTGTTTCTTCAAAGCTAAATGCTCCATTGTCCTGGCATAATAATGCACCTGTCCCGTCGTCAACTGTCCATTGACCATATGTATTTTGCACTGCAGTGCACTCTGCATTCATAACTTTTAAAAGAACACTTTCGTACATTTCGGTGTTAGCGTCGAGTGTGCTTACCACTGTTGGGTTAGCTATTGTACCACCTATTCCGGTTACTTGGAAAAGGGTGATATTTGTGAGTTCGGTCATTTCATAATACTCCGAAACTTTGCCTGTTACAAGCACAGAATCTCCCAGTGCAGGGGTGTTATTCAAATCATAAATAAATAGTCCGTTCCATGCTCCGCTGCCTTGCTGCAAATAGTATCCTTCGCCATAAGGGGTGCCATTGAAAACTGCGCTTACAACTCCCTTAATCGATACAGTCTGGTTTACCAGAGGAGAAGCACCTGAAGCCTGATCGGTATACTGAATGTCGTATATTGATGTTAATGTTGGCCCTGAAAGGTTAACTGTGAAAGTTACCATAGCTGTAACAGCTGGATCTAGCGGGTTTTCCGACATATCAACCAATTGCGCAACAATAGTGTGTTCACCGTTAGTAAGTCCGGTAATTGCTGAGGGCGAAGTGGTTACATAAACCGGTGTTTGACTATCGAGTATATACTCTACCTTGCCATCGGTGCCCAGTGTAAAGTTAGCAACCGTGAACTCAAAATTGGTCGATGTTGTGTAAATAGTTGAGCCGTTTTCGGGAGAGGTTATATATAAAGTAGGTTCTGTGTTTACACCAAGGTCAACAATATCCTCTGCCGATCTGGGTTGAATTTTCCATTCAGCGAAAGAAAAATCCAGCACGCCGGTAACCCTGTACGAATTACCTTGAACGGGTGTGTAATCAAATATCAGGTCATCAACGAGAATATCTCCTGAGCCATCGTTCACCGGCCACTGACCATAATTGTCAGGGGCAGTGTTATTTACGCCTTCTACCTGAATTAGTACGCCTTCATACATTTCGGAACCGGCATCACCTGTTGCAACAACCGCAGGAGCTGCAATAGTGTTACCTGTATTAACAACCGTATAGGTTGGACTTGAAAGTTCAGTAAGGTTGTTGTATTCAACCACGGTAGCGGTTACAATTACAGAGTCGCCTATAGCAGGGCTGGGAGTGGTAGTGTAGTAAACATATACGCCATTCCATGCGCCTGCTCCGTCCTGAATCCAGAATTTATCGCTGTTCTTGGCAACAACAACCCCACGGGTTGTTACTTCTGTATCAATAAGAGGAGAATTGCCACTGGCATCGGTTGTGTATTGAATTTCATAAATTGTTGTGTACCCGGGAATGGTTCCCAAATCGACTGTAAAGCTTACTGTTGCAGTTACAGGAGGGTCAAGTGGGTTGTTACTGTTATCAACAAGTTCCATGGCAACTGTGTGCTCAGCTTCCGACAAACCGGTAAGTGCTATAGGATCGGTTGTGTATAAAGGGGTTACAGCACCACCATCAAGGGTGTATTGAATATGTCCGTCTGCGGTACCATTGGCAACATCGAAATTCAATACAGTGAAAACGATGTTAACGTCAGCACTATTCACAGTTGAACCATTTGCAGGAGAAGTAATGCTCATAATCGGGTCGGTGCCGGCTCCAATCAGTACAATATCATTGATGTCGCGTGGCTGAATTTTAAAATTGCTGAACGTAAAATCAAGAATGCCTGTTACTTCATATTCATTCCCAAGTGTTGGTTCAAAAGGTGAATCAAGGGCGAAATCATCAACCCTTACCGAACCTGACCCATCATTAATCGACCATTCGTTATAATCGGCTTTTGTCGATTTGGCATCCGGGTTTTCGTTGTCGCATGTGCCGGTGCAAACCACAAACACGCCTTCGTATCCTTCGTCGTTTGCCAAAAATGTTGATATTTCTGCCGGCAATATTTCTGTGCCCGGTTGACCTGTTATATCAATCTGACTGGCAATAAGAACTGTTTTTCCAAAACTTTCCTGAACAGCTCCGGTTACTTCAACTTCGTCGCCAACTGCAACAGTGGTTGCGTTGTTTTGTACCCAAATTCCGCTGAAAACGCCAGTACCGGATTGCATAGTAAATGTTTCACCATAAATAGCGGTAATTATCCCTGTTGTAATTACATATTCACCGGCATGAATCGAAGCTCCATTGCCTGTTCCTGTAGTGTCCTGTATTTGCTGAATTGTGTAGGCAGTGGGTTCTGAATTGCCCCAGTCTTCGAAGCTTCCATTAACTATCAGGTTACTGCCACCATCCAATGTAACCGTAATATTATCGATTATATTCATTGCGCTGCCTGTCCAATTGGCTGCAACATCATAGAAACGCACTTCGACATATCCGGTTGTTTCTCCTTCCGGAACAGTGCCACTGAAGGTAAGCGTCTGAAAAGTTGCCTGATCGGCTGAATACGTGTTAAAGTCGTTCCAGTTAATGCCTGCTGTGCCAAAACCCAAACCGCATCTTGTTCTGCCTGCGTTGGTATTATCGAGCACGTCAATGGTAATGGTGTAGGAGCTGCCTCCGGTTACTGTAAAATTATCGGAGCGCAGGGTTTGGGTATCCTGAGAAGTCCATGTAACAGCAACAGAATAGGTTCCGTCGGTAACATCCGTAGTGTTCTGAGCCATGGTGAACCCTGCTGTGTTTTGGGTCCAATGTTGCAGAACCTGAGCATTTAATGCAATTACTGCAATTAATAATGAAAGAAGTAAAACTGATTTTTTCATCGGATAAAATTTTATTTATTGAACAAAAATATTTCGAAAAAGTATTGCAAATGCCTAAAGCCGGCAAATCTTATTAAAAATTATTAACTATTCGCCATCATTCATACCAAGAATTCCTTTATCAACAAGAATTCTTCCGCAAAATTCACAGGGAATAATTTTTTTTCTTGAGCGAATATCCAGTTGCCGTTGGGGTGGAATTTTTGCAAAACATCCACCGCAGGCATCCCTTTCAACGGTTACAACTGCAAGTCCGTTACGGGCATTGTTCCTAATGCGGTAATATGCATTCAGTGTACGTGCATCGATAAAAGCCGAAACGGCTTCAACCTGACTGATAAGATCTTGTTCGTCCTTGGAATTCTCTTTGATAATTTCTTCAAGCTCGGCCTTTTTTCCCTGAAGGTCCTGTTTGCGTTCTTCAAGCAACTCTGTCGATTCCTTAATAATCTGATTTTTATTGTCGATAGAAGCGGTATATTCGCGGATTCGTTTTTCGAATAATTCAATTTCGAGGTGCTGAAACTCCATTTCCTTCGACAATGCATCGAATTCACGGTTGTTCCGAACGTTCATCTGCTGGGCTTCATATTTTTTTATAAGTGCCTGTGAGTTAAGAATTTCAGTTTTCTTCTCAGCAATCTGATTATTCAATTGCTTTATATCATTCTCAAAGTTTTGGATTCGCGTTTCCATACCTGTAATATCATCTTCAAGGTCCTGAACCTCAAGAGGAAGTTCGCCATGTAGCATTTTCAACTGGTCGATTTTACTGTCAATAAGCTGAAGCTGGTATAAATATTTCAGTTTATCCTCAATGCTGAGTGTTGCGGTGTCTTGTGTCTGAACGGGTTTTGTCATATCAGTAAGTAATTATCGGATTCGTATTAATTTTTGAAATTCGGACTGCAAATTTAGGATTATTTTTTGAAATTAAATCATAAAAAATTTCTTTAACAAATTGTTCAGTTTCGTAATGTCCGAGTTCAATCAAAACAATTTTATTTTCAGCAGTAAAAAACTGGTGGTACCCGATTTCTCCGGTGATGAAAACGTCTGCACCACCGGCAATGGCCAGAGGAATTAATCCGGCTCCACTTCCTCCACACAAAGCGATTCTATTAACCACTGAGCCAATCGATTTTGATGACCGGATACACTTACTGTCAAATATTTCCCTAAGCATCAGAATAAATTCCATGAAATCGGTTTTTTTAGGCAAATCTCCAACAACGCCAATTCCAAAAGCAATATTTCTGTTTTTCAGTTGATATACATCATAGGCTACTTCTTCGTATGGATGAGCTGCAATCATTGCAGCTATTGTATTATTAAGCAGGTGTTCGGGAACAATGGTCTCTACTTTAACTTCAGATTCGCAATGTAACTCTCCCAATTGCCCGATGAAAGGATGACTTCCTTGCCCTGCACGGTATGTTCCGGTTCCCTGAGTATTAAAGCTGCAGCAATCGTAGTTCCCGATAAAACCCGCACCGCTTTCGAACATAGCATCCCTAACCTTTGCAGCATAGTCTACGGGAACATAACATACCAGCTTACTTAAACCGGTATTCGGCTCCGATAATACTGAAATATTTTTTAACCCAAGTTTTTCGGCAATTTTATGGTTTACACCTCCTGGTGCTGCATCCATTGAAGTGTGTGAAGCATATATGGCAATGTCGTTTTTTATTGCTGTGGCAACACATCTCTCAATGGCGTTACTGCCTGTGATTTTCTTTAAAGTTTTGAAAATTAGCGGATGGTGGGCAACAATAAGATTGCATCCCGTTTGTATGGCTTCTTGCAGGACATCCTCTGTAATGTCAAGGCTAACCAGTACCCCTGATACAGCTTCTGATGCTGATCCTACCAATAAACCTGAGTTATCATACGATTCCTGATACTGCAAAGGAGCAGCATCTTCAATTATCCTGATTACATCTTTAATTAACATTGTGCGCAGTAGGTTGTTGGTTTCACTAAAGCTGATCTTTAATATCAGTGAGTAAGGCTTTAATGTCTTTCAGCTTTTTTATTACCTCAAAATTATTGTCAAGGTCCTCTTTATTTTCTTTAAGCTTTTTCTTGGCTCCGGCCAGGGTCATCCCTCTCTCTTTTACAAGATGATAAATCAGGTGAAAATTATCAATGTCTTTTGGAGTAAAAAGTCGGTTGCCTTTTTTGTTCTTGTAAGGTTTAATAATGTCGAACTGGTTTTCCCAGAATCGAATGAGCGATGCGTTCACATTGAACATAGCAGCCACTTCGCTAATGGAATAATAAAGCTTTTCGGTTTCCTTTTCTTTATAAGCCATGGTTCAATAAATAAATATAGGTAAATATGCAAAATTATGTTGATATGACAAAAAAATATTTTTCGGGAAAGGGTTTTACCAATTGCTTGCAAGTTTGAGTCTTATAAGGTGCATTTAAACAGTGCTTTAGATGAATTGTAAAAAAATGATTTTTTTTTTGGTGAATAAAAAAATACGCTTAATTTTGCAGACCACAAGCGAGAGTAGCTCAGTTGGTAGAGCACGACCTTGCCAAGGTCGGGGTCGCGGGTCCGAGTCCCGTCTCTCGCTCTTTTTATTTGACGTTTTTGGTTTGCCCGGATGGCGGAATAGGTAGACGCGTTGGACTTAAAATCCAATGACCAGTAATGGTTGTGCCGGTTCGATTCCGGCTTCGGGTACACAAAACAACAATAAAAAAGGCAGCTTCTTCAGAGGCTGCCTTTTTTATTTTGTGTTTTCAAGAGGCTTATTCAATAAGGCTGAAAGAATCATCCATTTTATCCTCGAAATTCAGGTTCTGAACTTTCCATTTTGTGTCGGGACGGTACATGACAATGATAATTTTTACAGGCTGCCTGTCGTAACGCAGCATATACGTGTAACGGAGGTATGAATCGCCGGCCTTTTCAAGAGAAATCAACTCCTGTCCGTAATAATTTCCCAACAGCTTCCTCGAAACTTCAAGCCTTTCCTTTATACTTTTAATTCCTTCCTGATTGGGGGCTATCAGTTCATTGGTGGAAAACAGATAATCAATCGCTTTATTCATGTCGGTTTTAAAAGTATCGAAAAAAACATCGAGGATATCTTCCGGGTTGTTTTGCGAAAAGCTGGTTTGCGGAATAACACTGAAGCTAATTGCCAGGATAATAATGAAGTTTTTCATGAAAACCGATGTTAAATTTCTTTCAAATATATGAAAACTAAAAACTGCAGGTAATATTTTATCAAAAAAAGTGCCGTATTCGGAATTCTGCCTGAAATTGTCAGTTTCTTGTAAGGGTAATATTGTACTCGTCGACAAAGCGCCGCATGTTGATAACGGCATAGCGCATTCTGCCTAAGGCAGTGTTAATGCTTACTCCGGTTTGGTCGGCAATTTCTTTAAAGCTCATTCCTCCATAATGGCGCAGAAGAACAACCTGTTTCTGATCGTCAGGGAGCATGTCGATGAGGTTCCTGATGTCGGTACAAATCTGGTCCTCAACAATCCTGTCTTCAACATTGACATCTGAAAAACGGGGGGAATTGAAAATGTCGAGCTCGTTATCGTCGTTCGACCACGTATTCTGGTTTTTTTCTTTTCTGAAATAATCGATAGTTAGATTATGGGCAATGCGTACAACCCAGGGAAGAAATTTACCCTCGTCGGAATAGCGCCCCGAACGCAACGATTGTATCACTTTCATAAAAGTGTCCTGAAACAAATCGTTGGCAACATCACGATTCCTTACAGAAAGCATTAAGTAGGTAAAGACTTTTGATTTATGACGCCTGATAAGAATTTCCATGCTGTCATCATCGCCTTTAACAAACCTTTCTACAAGTTCAAAATCAGAAAGCTTGCGAATGTCCATTTTTGTTAGGTATTGGTAAAAGCGTAGATTTATCTTATAGCATGGTCTCCTTTCTTTTAATTATTTATTTGCTTCTACGAGCATTGGTTCTAAAATGTTTCGTAAAAATAAAGAAATTTATAATACAACGAAAATTTTTATTTCAAAAATTATACCGTGTTGAATCTTTCTGCGATTTTATTTTTCTTATTTATCACGATGCGATAATAAGTTTATAAAAAAAACTGCGGTAATCTCGCAGAAAAATGTGTTTTTTGTAAGGTAAAAATTTTAGCAATGGCTTTGCAGGGGAAAATTGAGCTAAAGGGTGTCAGGGTGCATAATCTGAAGAATATCAATGTTGATATACCCCTGAATAAACTAATTGTTGTAACTGGCCTGTCAGGCTCCGGAAAGTCGTCGCTGGCCTTCGACACACTTTTTGCCGAAGGGCAGCGACGTTATGTTGAGAGCCTGTCGTCGTATGCAAGGCAATTTCTTGGCAGAATGAACAAACCGGATGCAGATTTCATAGGAGGCATACCCCCTGCTATTGCAATAAAACAATCGACAGGAGCCAGAAACCCTCGGTCGACAGTTGGTACAATTACCGAAGTTTACGAGTACATTAAACTTCTGTATGCAAGAATCGGGAAAACCTATTCTCCTGTTTCCGGAAAGCTGGTGCAGCATCAGGAAGTGAAAGATGTGCTTTCGTATTTTCAATCGTTGAACGATGATTCAAAGGTTTATGTTTGCTACGATTATAGCCTCAGAAATGCTTCGTTTAAGGAGCAATTTGATTTCCTGGCAAAGCAAGGGTACTCCAGAATTCTTATTCAAAATATCCCGGTTCGCTTCGAGGAAGTTGATCTTTCGAGTATTCAGGGAGCAAAAAGTTTGAGAATTGTTATCGACAGGCTGGTGAAGCGCAACGACAATGCATTACTCAACCGTCTTGCCGACTCGGTGCAAACGGCATTTTTTGAAGGTAACGGTTCGTGCGTATTAATTGCAGAATACGAAAATAGCATTAGTGAAATTTCTTTTTCCAGTCTGTTCGAAGCAGATGGCATTCGCTTCGAAAAACCCAGCACCGATATGTTTGCCTTTAATAACCCCGTTGGTGCTTGTCCGGTTTGCGAGGGATTTGGTCAAACATTGGGTATAGATCATGACCTTGTTATTCCCGACAAGGGCGTTTCGGTTTTCGATGAAGCTGTGGTATGCTGGAAGGGTGAAAAGATGCAGGAATGGAAAGATGAATTTGTGAAACATGCATATAAGTATAACTTTCCGGTACATAAGCCCTATTTCGAGTTGAGCAATGAACAGAAGAAGCTTTTATGGGAGGGCAATAGTGAATTGCAGGGGATAAATGCCTTTTTCGAAATGCTCGATGAGCAAAAATATAAAATCCAGTACCGGGTTATGCTTTCGCGATACCGCGGTAAAACAATCTGCCCGTCATGTCTAGGTACACGGCTTAAGAAGGAAGCAGGTTATGTGAAAATATGCGGTAAATCGGTTTCTGAAATCATAGATATGCCCGCAGAAAGTTTACTTCAATTATTTTCTGCCATAAACCTGAACGATTTTGAAAAATTAGTAGCCGGTCGAATTTTAATTGAAATAAACAACAGGCTACAATTCCTGTGTAACGTAGGCCTGGGTTACCTGAGTCTAAACCGTGGCTCTGTAACCCTTTCGGGAGGAGAGATGCAAAGGATTCACCTAGCCACTGCTCTTGGGTCAAGCCTTGTGGGTTCGCTGTATATACTTGATGAACCAAGCATCGGCTTGCATCCACGCGATACCCATCTGCTACTTAAAGTGTTGAAACAGTTGCGAAATCTCAATAACACAGTTATTGTTGTTGAGCATGAAGAGGAAATCATCCGTGAGGCAGATCACATTATTGACATTGGTCAGGGAGCAGGTATTCATGGTGGCCGTATTGTTTGTGAAGGATCATTTGGCGATATTATTAGAAATCGCGACAGTATTACCGGCGACTATCTGTCGGGTAGGAAATCGCTTGCTTTGAATAACAATCCTGGACATTGGCAAAACTATATCGAAGTTAAAGGCGCAAGGCATCACAATCTTAAAAATATTGATGTCAGATTCCCGTTACATGCCATCACCGTTGTGTCGGGGGTAAGCGGATCTGGGAAAACCAGCCTGGTACGCGATATTTTATACCCTGCCATAAAAAAGAACCTGGGTCTGGCCAACCTACGCACCGGTGATTTTACAAAACTGGAGGGAGATCTTGGCATTATTTACGATATTGAATATGTTGATCAGAACCCCATCGGAAAATCGTCACGTTCGAACCCCGCAACTTATATAAAAGCATACGATGAGATTAGAAAAGTCTTTGCCGACCAGAAACAGGCGCATCTGAACGGGTTAAAACCCGCGCATTTCTCTTTTAATATTGATGGAGGGCGATGCGAAGAGTGTCAGGGTGAAGGTGAAATTCGGGTGGAAATGCAGTTTATGGCTGATGTGTTTTTGGTTTGTGAGGCGTGCAATGGCAAGCGATTTAAAGATGAAATTCTGGAAGTGAAATTCCATGGGAAAAACGTTTATGACGTTTTAGAGATGACAATTACTGAAGCTGCTGCATTTTTTGAGGAACATGGAGGCGATGCCGGGAAGAGGATCTATACGCTTTTGAAGCATTACCTCGATGTTGGCCTGGGATATCTGAAAATGGGGCAGTCGTCGAATACCCTCAGTGGAGGCGAAAGTCAGCGTGTAAAACTGGCGAGTTTTCTGAGCCACGAAAAAGCAAACCCGTCAATCTTTGTATTTGATGAACCAACCACCGGACTGCACTTTCATGATATCAGAAATCTGCTAACCGCTATGGAAAAGCTTCGTAAGAAAGGGCATACGCTTATCATCATTGAGCACAACCTTGAAGTGATTCGCAATGCTGACTGGGTGATTGATCTGGGCCCGGAAGGTGGTGAAGCAGGGGGCTTTATAGTATTTGAAGGAACTCCCCGCGATTTGATGAGCTGCGAAATGTCGTATACAGGTAAGTTCTTAAAAAATAGGATTATGCATTCCTGAGGGAAGCAGCATTAAATATAGACCTGGAGCCTGAGAGCAGCTAGATTTTTGTAATCATAAACCAAAGTAAGATCGTTATAAATGGGGCGACGCTGCCATTCGAGTGTTGCTTTCAGGTTGTGCCCTACAACAAAAAAGTTAACTCCAACGTCGTAGTGTACTTTAGCTTTTGGTAATGCCTCAAAGTCGTTATAGGTTCCCACGGCGTAAATCTGAATCTTTTCTCCGTTTCTAAGTGCAATGGGCAGGAGGTAAGCTGCCTGTACCAGCACTGATTTACCCGTTCCAAGCTGGACTTCGCTGATAGCATTTGGGTGAATATTCATGGTGCCAAAATTCAGTAGGTAGTTTGGTCCGTAATTGAAATAGTAGAACGCGGAATAAAATGTGATGGCATCGTTGTGCAACAACGGAAGGTCGAGGTATATATCAGCGCCGAAATGAATTTTATCGTGTTTAATCAAATTCTGATCCCAGTCGTAACTTGCCGTGGCATTGGGGTGATAGTCGAAGCCGGCGCCGATGTTGAGTATTTTTTGCTCACCGATGTATGTGGCAGTGTAGAACGGCATCATAGCGGTTTCCTGACCGAAGAACTGATATTGAAAATAGCCTTTGTAGGACAGGTTGTTGTTCGATATGTCGGCAGCAATCTCGATTTGTGGGGTGCGCTCACAGCGAAAAGGTTTTGCAAAAGCCAAACGATAATCGAATTTACCCAGTTTCCCGCTAATAAAAATACTCATCTGCCGTGCCGACTGATCAGTTGTTATCAGGTTGGGTGCAGTTATCACGGGGACATCAACACCGAGTGTTTTTGCAGAACTGCTGCTGGTAAGTCTGCTGATACCGTTGAACATATTCAGGCCTGCTCCTATACAAAGTTTATCGGGTATAATCTGATAACTCAACCAATTGTCGTACAGAAATATGCCAGGTTTCGTAAGTGAATAGGGCCCTGCCGACGAAGTAATGGGTTGCGCTGTTAAGGCTGGCATTACAAAATATGTAAACCGATGGAAAGTTCCAACGATCGAAAAATAAGTGCGATACAGCGAAAGATCAGCGTCCGATGTTACCGGATTTACCTGAGAATCCATAACCCCCGGGTTACATTCCATGTATCGGGCCATGATTTGTGTGCCAAAGCCAAGTTTGATGGAAACTTTTCCGTCAGCGCTCAGGTTGAACTTTAGACCTTTCTTCAGCGGGCTATAATCGACCTGACCGAATGAAAATGTTGACATCAATGCCGAAAACAACATAATAAAAGCAATCTTTTTCATATCATTAAGTATTAATGAAGCGCAAGTTAATAGAAAGTTTTTTAAAAAAAATCTAAATGTATATTCAAAATTGGATGATGGGAACATATTCGCAAACAATTGGTTATCAACGATTTCAGTTGATAATCGAAAAAATAACAACAAATAATTAATAAAATCTTGCTATCTTGCATATCGAATAGACGATGAGGTTTTGTAATTTGGATTAATGTGATTGAATTCAGTTTATTAGTATCCCCTCTACCAACCCCGTCAATAAAAACAAAGGATAGTATTAAAGATGCAG
>ENA-UPTA01001709-UPTA01001709.1-activated-sludge-metagenome-genome-assembly--contig:-NODE-1709-length-23924-cov-7.763375_pt1 | contig 23924 bp, 22 predicted proteins | sample MGYA00238184_ERZ773361 | MGnify/ENA primary metagenome ERZ773361 (study PRJEB29100, sample SAMN05720205) | activated sludge metagenome | isolation source: anaerobic digester from wastewater... | reverse complement strand
CTATTTCTTTTTTAATCTCATAAGTAATATCCGGCATTTTTATTCTCCTCGTATGCAATTTATGTTAATTGTACCAGTCATAAGAAGGATATTCAATAAAAGAATACTTTTAAGCTCTTTTTATGGTAAAATTCTTACATTGCATATAGGAAAGGGTGATTACATGATTAAAGCAGTAATAACGATGGAAAATGGTAAAAGCATTACTTTGGAGCTTTACGAGGAAGCAGCTCCGATTACTGTAGAGAATTTTAAAAGCCTTGCCAAGAAGGGATATTATAACGGGTTAATATTCCACAGGGTAATAAAAGGTTTTATGATACAGGGAGGCGATCCTACAGGAACAGGTACCGGAGGTCCAGGTTACCATATAAAAGGCGAATTCTTGGCAAATAAAGTACCCAATTCAATCAAACACGAAAGAGGAACTATTTCCATGGCAAGGTCTTCAGACTATGATTCTGCAGGTTCACAATTCTTCATAATGCATCAAGATGCGCCTCATCTTGATGGCCAGTATGCGGCATTTGGCAAAGTAACTTCAGGAATGGAAACTATTGACGAAATAGCCTCACAAAAAACTAACTATTCTGACAGACCGATAACAGAACAGAAAATAAAAAGTATTGAAATAATATAAAAGTTATAATATACGGCTGCCTTTTACAAACACGGCATGCATATTTATATTTTGGTCGAAAATAATAACATCGGCTTCCTTGCCAGTTTCAAGGGAGCCTGTCTGCTTTTCAATTCCCATAATTCTGGCTGGTGTCATTGTTGACATCTTAATTATGTCAAGCAGAGGAAGCCCCGCCTTTAATGATGTCCTGATAAGCATATCAAATGTAGCTATAGACCCTCCAAAAGCTGACCTGTCAGTCAATTTTGCAACTCCGTCTTCGACCATTATATCCTCACGCAACAAGGTGCCGTTAGGAGCATTGATTCCTGCATATGCAAGGCAGTCAGTTATAATAGCTGTTTTATCAGGTCCTTTGAATTTATATACCATCTGAATAAGGCCATCTGGAAGATGATGCCCGTCACATATAATTTCGACATCCATATCATCTATCAGATAGGCAGCTTCCACAACCCCGAGTATGCGATATCCTTTGTCTCTTTTTATTGAAGAACAGCAGGAATACAGATGCGTAATAAGTGAAAATCCCCACTTATGCGCATTTTCAACTTGCTCATATGTTGCATCGCTATGTCCGACTGCTGCAAGAATCCCTTTTTTTCTCAATTCAAGTGCAAACTGCTGCATTCCTTCAAGCTCACATGCTGAAGACCATCTTTTAATGTCATCCGTCATATCAAGAATCTTCATGTACTCAGAAGTATTAGGGACTCTTAAATGTTTCTCTTGCTGTGCTCCTTTCTGCGCTGCTGAAAAGTATGGGCCTTCAAAATGCAGTCCTCTCATTGAAGCTCCGGCGTAATTCGTTCGGATTGCTTTTTTATACAGAACAACAGCTTTTTCCATGATATCAAATGTAGATGATGAAATAGTCGGATACAGGCTTGTTGTACCATGAAGAGCATGGATTTTGCATGGCACTATGAATGAATCCTCATCTTTTTCTCCGAATTCATAACCTCCTCCGCCATGGGTATGTATATCGATAAATCCTGGCGAAATATACATTTTTTGTGCATCAATTATACTGTCTGCATCTGACAGAAAAGTTTTAATAGGATTCGTCAGCGAAACCTGTGTGATTATGCCATCAGTTATTTCAATAAAGCCTTGTTCTGATATCCTATCTTTAAGAATGAGTTTCCCGTTGTAAATGACAGTGCGCATAATTTTCACCTTCCTAACTTTATTATATTATTTAACCTTTGATTAAACAACCTCATAAGGTATAATTGAATATAATATAGGAAGGAAAACGATATGAAATCAGCAGCACAGTTATATACATTAAGGGAATTCACTCAGAATGAAACGGATTATTACCAGACTTGCGTGAAAGTTAAGAATATGGGGTATTCCTCAGTCCAGCTCTCCGGTGCTGGTCCCATGGACCCAAAAACAGTAAAAAGCATAAGCGAGGATCTTGACATGCCTGTAACAGCTACCCATATTTCCCACTCAATGTTCGTGAATGAACTGGATAAGGTCATACAAAATCATCAAATAATGGGATGCAGATATGTTGGATTAGGCTCTATGCCCAGAGAGAATTTAGAAAATGTAAAAAAACTCAATGAATTCATAAAAACATATTCCGAAATTTCTGAAAAACTCAAAAAAGAGGGGCTTCAGTTCATATATCACAACCATAACTTTGAATTTTTCAAATTTGATAATAAGACTGTAATAGATATACTTTTTGACAATACGCCATCATGCTTCTTCTTTGAGCTTGACACATACTGGGTACAAGCTGGTGGAGCAGACCCTGAATACTGGATAAGAAAAACAAAAGACAGATGTGAGTATATTCATTTTAAGGATATGGGTATAAACAGTGATTTAAAGACAGCCTTTGCTCCGATTGGAAAAGGAAATCTTGACTGGCACAGGATTATAGAAGCTTGCAGGTATTCCAATGTCATATATGCTGCAGTAGAACAGGATACATGTGAAGGTTCACCTTTCGATGCATTAAAAACTTCATATGACTATCTGTTATCCATGGGGATAAGATAAGGAGAATACAAAATGGCTGATATCAGATTAGGTATAATAGGTTATGGGAATATTGCAAACACGCATTTAAGTTTTTTTGACAATCATGAAATTCAAAATGCAGAAGTTACAGCTATCTTTGATATCGATAAAGGAAAAATCGAAAAGGCAAAGGAAAAGTATAAAGACAAAATAAAGCTATTTAATAATGAAGATGAGTTTTTTTCATCTAAACTTTTCGATGCCATAATCATATGCACTCCGCATTATCATCATCCGCACTATGCGATAAAAGGATTTGAACATAATCTTCATGTGCTTTGCGAAAAACCAGCAGGAGTGTACACAAAACAGGTACGCGAAATGAATACAGCTTATGAAAATCATAAGAATCTTGTTTTTTCCATGATGTATAACCAGAGGACAAATCCTTTATATAAGAAACTTCGTGAAATTATAAAAAGCGGAGAGTACGGTGAAATTACACGTTGTGTATGGATAATTACCAACTGGTTCCGTTCTCAAAGATATTATGATTCCGGAGGCTGGAGAGCAACCTGGGCTTATGAAGGAGGAGGAGTTCTTTTAAATCAAGACCCTCATCAGCTGGATTTGTGGCAATGGACATGCGGTATGCCAATAAGGGTACGTGCATTCCTTGGTTTCGGAAAATATCATAATATTGAAGTAGAAGACGATGTAACTGCTTATGTTGAATATGATAACGGAGCGACAGGAGTATTCATCACTACAACCGGAGAGGCTCCTGGCACAAACCGGTTTGAAATTTCTCTTGATAAAGGGAAGATTGTAGTGGAAGATAATAAAATAAAGGCTTACAGGCTTAAAGAAAACTTAAGTGAATATATAAAAAATTCAGATAAACCTTTTACAGCTCCTGAGCATGAATTTTTTGAGTATATTATTGATGAGCCTAATTTACAGCATAAAGGCATCCTGATAAATTTCGTTAATGCTATACAGAACAAAGAGCCTTTAATAGCTCCTGGACCTGAGGGTATCTTCGGATTAACCATATCCAATGCAATGCATCTGTCAGCATGGACTGATTCATGGGTTGACATTCCTTTTGATGAGGAACTGTTTCTGAAACACTTGAATACAAGAATAGCGAAATCAGAATTCGTTAAAAAAGACACTAAAACTACTGAAGCTGATATGTCGAAATCTTTCTGAACTAAAGTTTCTTTATCCAGGTATATCTGTTGATTTTCACTGCGGCTACAATGCATTTAAGAATCTGGTCGCTCTTAAGCAGCATGAAAACAATCAAAGGAGAAGCTTTGAAGTAAAAAGCTGCTAAAACTGCTGCTGGTATTACAAAAAGCCACATGAAGATAAAGTCATTTTTCAGCACAAAAGCAGTATCTCCTCCACCTCTTACAATTCCGGTTAGTCCAGCCATTTCATATGATGTACCTATAACAGTAACAGAGAGTATTATGATGAATCCAAGTGCTAAATACTCAGCTTCAGCAGAAATTATATACCAGCTGACAACTGTTTTTCTTACCAAGAAGAGCATTGTTCCTGTTATGAGGCCTATTATCAAATATATAATCTGCAGTGTAACAGAATACTGTTTCAAACTTGCTATCTTATTTTCACCAATTGTCTTTGATATTATAACTGCTGAGGCATTAGCGCTTCCATATGCTATTACAGATAGTATCTGAAATAATGTTGTTGCTATACTGTTTGCAGTTATTGCTGACTGGCCCATATGACCTAATATGGCTGTCTGAGCTGCCATTGCAATTCCCCAAATGCCATTTGAAAGAAATACAGGCAGGCCTTTTTTGAGAAATGCTTTCATAAGGTATATGTCTGTCTTCAATATGTCGGATATTTTGAGTTTTATAGTCTCATCATAAAAAAATGTATAAAGAATCACCAATAACATTTCAACAGCTCTTGAAACAAGTGTCGCATATGCAGCTCCTCTAACTCCCATAGGCGCAAATCCAGCTTTTCCGAATATTAGGATATAATTTAAGGTTACATTAGAAATAAGCGTAAATATGGATATATAGAAACCTATTTTCGCTTTTTCCACGCTTCTTAATGCAATTAGAAGTGTTGTAGTAACCGCAAACATCGGGTATGTAAAGCAGATTATGCTAATATACTGCGCTCCATTTGACACTACATGCATTTCATCTGACAGAATGCTTAATACCTGGTTTGGGAAAATAAAAACAATAACCCCTAAGATAATGGAAATTAGAATAGCAGATTTAACAGATATGGAAGTTATTTTTTTCACTGTGTCCATATCTTTCCCTCCCCATGCCCTTGAACCGAACACAAGCGCGCCATCCGCTATTCCGACAACCAGCATTTGAAGCAGAAACTGTATCTGATTAACCAAAGCAACCCCAGACAAAGCATTTTCCGAGTATCTTCCCAGCATCACGCTGTCTGCCATATTTACTGAAAATATTATCAGATTCTGAAGTGCCAGTACTGCAGTCAGGGAGAAAAAGGTTTTATAAAATGATTTGTCTTTTACAATTAAATTGCTTTTTAACATATGCCTATCATTATACCCCAAAAAAAAAAGAAATAATCAGTTTTGTCACTTCAATGATACAAAATTGAAATGTATCATATGAAATAGTATTAAATAAATAGAAAATGAGGGAATGAAATGATTGATTACAAGTACATCGGACAAAGAATAAAGGAAAAAAGGAAGTCTCTAAATCTTACACAACTTGAACTGTCAGAAATTTCGCAGATATCGCCAGCATACATAAGCAGAATAGAAGCAGGATTGCAGAATGTAACTTTGGAAACACTGGAGAAGGTCGCCCAGTCTATTGATGAAGATACAGTTTATCTTATCACAGGGATTAAATATGAAGAGGATAACTGCATAAAACACATTTGCGATAACGCTTCATCAGAATTCGTATATCTTTTCGAACTTGCACTTTTGGAACTGAAACGCCAGGGTATCTTAAATATCCAGCTTTGAGACAAGTTCAGCCGGTATCTCGATATCCAGTTCAATACCATCATCTGTGTCGGTTTTTGCAAGAATCTTTGCGTTAGAATGTATAAATGCAAGAAGCTTCCCGTTGGAATAATCCACCTTAAGCTTCATGCATACATTCTTATTTTTGCTTGCATCATCCATAAGATCCAGAAGTGATTCCATTCCTTCTCCTGTTACACAGGAAATGTAGGTCCTGGGATATGATGTCGCGTTGAGAAACGGTTCTTTAACAAGATCCGTCTTATTTACCACTTCAATAACCGGAACATGACCAGCTCCAATACTTTTAAGGATTGAGTACACCTCGTTCATCTGCATATTGGCATTTTTACTGGAACCGTCTATAACATGCAGTATGCAGTCAGCATATCTGATTTCGTCAAGAGTGGATTTGAATGCTTCTACCAGTTTTACAGGGAGTTTTGATATGAATCCTACTGTATCAATAAGCATAGCGTTATTATTTGATTTCAGTTTCATGCTTCTTGCTGAAGGATCTAATGTTGCAAAAAGCATATCTTCTGCCATAACACTGCTTTTTGTAAGAGTATTCAAAAGAGTGGATTTTCCTGCATTAGTATATCCTGCAATTGCAAAAGTAAAATAGTTTTTTCTTGATTTATTATCGCGAAGAAGGCTTCTTCTTTTATCTACCTTATCTAGCTGGTCCTTTAAGTATGTCATTCTTCTTCTTATATGCCTTCTGTCTGTTTCCAGTTTGCTTTCTCCTGGGCCTCTGGTTCCTATACCTCCTCCAAGTCTTGACAGCATCTGTCCTTTACCTGTAAGCCTTGGATACAGATATCCGAGCATAGCTAACTCAACTTGAAGTTTTCCTTCATTAGTAAAAGCTCTTTTTGCGAATATGTCTAAAATTACTGATGTTCTGTCAAGCACTTTGACATTAAGCTCTGCTTCTATATTGCTTTGCTGGGAATATGTGAGCTCATCATCAAAAACAACAGCGTCTGCCTGAAACTGTGAACATGCATGGAGCAGTTCGGTTATTTTGCCTTTACCAATATAGTATGCAGGATCAGGTTCTTCCTTATTTTGGACAATTGAAGCTACGCATATCCCTCCAGCTGCTGATATCAGGGATTCGAGCTCCTCCATAAGCGATGCAGAATATGAAGAGTTCAGCCCAACTGCAATTATTCTTTCACTTTTATGTTCCGTTATTTTTATCTCATCATTTTTTACATGATATGTTTCTTTCAATACACTCATGAATGAAAGTGTTTGAGATATTTTTTTATATGGTCCGAAAATGAGAGGCTGATTATTTTCGTCAAGACATGCGCAATACATCATATGCATCTTGCCATCTTCTTTCATGCTCACTGCTGACATAGCGCTAAGAGAAGAGTTTTTCAAAGTTTCGACATCAACTGATGACAGGTTTGCAGTTCCTGATGGATGAGTATGTATAAGCCTCATCCCTTTGACTGGTTCATAATCAGTCCTCACCAGCTCAGAGTCCCCAACTGCCACCAAAATGACTCTGTCTCTCTTATCGATATATACTGCTATCTCTCTTTTTGTATGAAAAGACACTGCGCATATCTTATCCAGCGTATCCTGTGTGCAATAACAGCCTGAATCGTCATAATCGTCATATATGCTTAAAAGCATGTCAAGCATGCTTTTTTTTAGGCCTTCAGTATTTCCATTAACTTTTTTTTCCATTATTCTCCTGCTACGCTTATCTTGGATATTAATAGAGATGGAGATCCTATATTCCCATTAGTCCCGAATGTAAGATCATCTCCTGCTGCTAATACATCTTTTAGCATATCAAAGTAATTACCGGATACTGTAATCTGCCTGAAGAATTTTTCCTTTTCCCCATTTTTTACAGTATATCCTTTTGCTGGAAGTGAAAAATCACCGCTGATCGCATTAAATCCCGAATGCAATGCAGAAACTTCAGTTATGACAATCCCTTCTCCCATTTCTTTTAAAAGCTCGGCAAATGGCATATCGCCTTTCGTAAAATACAGATTTGTAGGAGCTACTCCGATATTGCTCTTATATGAACGGCTGGCGTTTCCGGTACTCTCAGTTTTATCAATCTTTGCAGTCTTCATATTGTGAAGATATGTTTTTAACACACCTTCCTTTATTACTTCCTTGTATTTTGTCGCGACACCTTCTCCATCAAAAGATGATGTCCCTGACTGGCCTGGCAGGAAAGGGTCATCAACTATAGTTACAGCTTTTGAAGCCACCTTAGTTCCAAGCTTCCCTTTCAAAGAAGACATGTTTTTCTGTACTGCCCTAGCAGAGAAGCAGGAATTAACAGCAGACAAAATATCAGAAGACACCGTGTTAAGGATTACAGCTTTATATGTATCAGATGGAATAGGTTTTGCACCTAGATAGGAAATGGCTTTTTCCACAGCTTCCTTTGCTAGATTTTCAGGCTTGAAATCTGAAAAGCTGTTTTCAAAACAAAAAGAGAATCCATCGCTTAAATCTTCCCCATCCTGCGCCAGAGCTTCCATATAGCAGTATATGGAATTGCCTTTGTCATTAAGGTCCAGTCCTTTGCTGTTAACCAGAGCTGATTTTCCGGAACCGGAACCGAAAAAGCAGTAAGGGCAGGATTTAATCCTGTTGTCCATCCCCTTTGCAATACTCTCCATGTCTTTTGCAAACTGTATTTTCTCTTCCACTGTTACTTTGTCCAGTTGTGGAAAATAGTTATCCGTCTTGACATATTCCTTTGACCCTTCAAATATTACATCCTGATCGGGACTATCATTTATCATGGCATTCTGCATGGCTTCTCTAAGCAGGATTTCTATCGAATCTTCGGCAAGCTTTTCAGTATATGAATAACCCATTTTGTTATCATACACTCCTCTAAAACCCATTCCTTTGCTGTCAGTAACTTTATAGCTGTCTATCTGCTGTTCATATATCTTTACTTCAAAGCTTTCATTCTCATTCGTAAGAATTTCCATATCCGAAAATCCCATATTTCTTCCTTGTTCGAAAAGTTTTGTTATTAACTGTTTCATTATGTCATCTTCCTCCTACAGTGATTTTTGCAACTCTTATTGCAGGCTGGCCAACATTAGTAGGTATAGAGCCGCTAATTGATCCGCACATGCCCTGAGCCATAGCAAGGTTATCCGCTATCATATCAATATTCATGAGTATCTCTGAACCTTTGCCTATCAGAGTAGCTCCTCTTACCGGTTCTGATATCTGTCCATTCCTTATCATGTATCCCTCAACTACAGCGAAATTGAATTCACCTGTACCCGGATTAACTGACCCGCCACCCATTTGTTTTGCGTATAATCCGAAGTCTGTGGAGCTGATTATGTCGTCTCTTTTCATTTTACCGGCATCAATGTATGTATTGGTCATTCTGGATGTGGGTGCGAATCTGTAATTCTGTCTCCTTGAAGAACCTGTTGAGGCCATACCCATCTTTTTGCCGTTCAATGTGTCTATAAGATAGCTTTTCAATATACCGTTTTCAATAAGGATATTTTTTCTTGTAGGTGTTCCTTCGTCGTCCATATTAAGACTGCCCCATTCATTCTTCAATGTGCCATCATCTATGGCTGTAACACAGTCAGCTGCAATTTTCTGCCCGAGTTTCCCGCTGAATACAGAATTTCCTTTTGCTACTGAAGTAGCTTCTAAACTATGTCCGCATGCTTCATGGAAAATGACACCGCCAAACCCATTATCAATAACTACGGGGTATGAACCAGCCTTGCAATAGCCTGCATATGCCATCTTCTTTGCGGTCTCTGCTGTATTTTTGGAAATATTCTCGATATCCAGAGATTTTACAAATTCGAAACCCTTATGAGCTCCTGGTCCTGCAAAACCGGTCTGCATTTCATTATTATGCTCAGCGACGGCAGAAATATAGAATCTCGTATATACTCTCCTGTCCTGTTTGAGCAAACCTTCCGTATTAGCTATAAGGATGTTCTGTATCTTATCCATCTGCATTATTGAGGCCTGCCTTATGCACTGGTCATAACCTATTACCGCTTCATATGCTCTTTTCAAATACTCAAGTTTTTCCTTCTTTTCGATGGAATCCGGCATTATCTCTATGATGTTACGATTTGCGACTTTACTCTTTCGCAAGTCAATAGAAATGTCTTTTTTAACAGATTCCATTGCTTTGGCGGCTTTAAGGGCTGTATTAATCATTTCTTCTTTTATAAAACTGTTTGTATATACATACACGCAATTAAGATCCTTTATTACCCTTATCCCTATACCGAAATCTCTTCCGGATTGTGTAGATTCAACCTGTCTGTCCACATAATTAATACTGCTTGCCACAGTATCATCTAAAAAGATTTCTGCAAAGTCTGCACCTTTACTTACTGCAGCTGTAAGCACATCATAAATAGTATTTTTATCTAGCATGTCTGTACCTTCCTTAAAATAGTAAATCAATTATACACTATTTCTGTCTTTTTTTTCATAAATATTTACATTTAATAGGTATTTGCATCCATGTAGCCAGTTAAGTTGCTAACACTTATTGAATTTGCTATTTTTATCTGCTAATATATTCAAAGAGAGCCTATTATGAGAAAGATACTACCTATATTATTAGCATTCGTAATATTGTACACGCTCCCTTTAACTGCATATAGTGTGCCAGTGGGAGTTATATATGAACATGGCAGCGTATATGATGGCGGCCAGATATATTTCATTTATGTGAATTTAAAGGAAGGCGATGCCATTAAAGATTCATATTATCTCGCTCTTTTTAAAGGAGACTATTTCAATACATTACCGTTATCCCAATTAAAGACGGATTTGAACGACCAATGGTTAAATCATGCTAATAAGGAGAATATAATCCCAAACACTCTTATGTATTCCAGACACGGCTCTTTACCCGAAGCAAAAGTAATTGATGAGAGTTATTCTGTAAGCCAGGCAGTCATGTATGCTGCTAATAACCTCTTAAATATACCGAACACTCAGATATCATCCACTGCTTATCTGGATAACCGTACTGTCCTTTCACAGAACATTGCAAATGAAGACAACCATGCCCAATATGACAGAAATACAAATACCCTTATATTAAATTACACATTTGACATTACGGAGAAGACTGTTTATCTGGACCAGGACGGAACCACGAACGAATATCTGCAAAAGACATATAATTCTGTTCAGTACAGAATAGTATGCATGCTTGTAGAATTGAAAGCGGTTGCTGTCACTACACCTGCTCCTACACCTGCCCCTACTCCTTATACGACACCTCAGCCTTCGCCTTCTCCATCGGCTGTACCCACACTTACACCTACAACTACACCTACACCATCTCCAACCCAGACTCCTTCCACATCAGCTCTTTCATCACCATTGCCTTCACCAGTTCCAAGTGCTTCTGCTTCTCCTTCTGAGACGCCGACAGAAACACCAGAACCCGAAGAGACTGTGGCTCCAAAAATACCTGAACGCAAACAGGATAAATACGATGACATATGGACTTATATTATTCTCCAGTCCCTTATAATTTTAATAATAGTGATAATTATACTATCTACAAGACGAAGAAAACATTAATCACTCTTCTTCTATGCCTAGCCATTGCTCATATAAAAGTTCCAGATGTTCGCTTAACAGGTCTTTCTTTTCCACCAGATGAAGAAGCTTCTCATAATCTGTAGCATATTTCTCAATTTCAGTTGTTAATACATCCAGCTCAAATTCTGTATGTTTGATATCCTGTTCCAGAGTTCTTTTTATCATATCACTTTTTCTTTTTTCTTTTTTTCCTTCAAAAGGTTTTTTAACTGAAGGTTTCGCTATTTTATCCTGTTGTATCAGAGCCTGTTTCTTTGACAGGTAATAGTCATAATTACCCTCATAAATATTAAAGGACCCGTCCTCTATCTCGAATATCCTCTGTGCGAATTTGTTTACGAAGTGCCTGTCATGGGAGATGAATATCATACTTCCGCCAAACATAGATAATGCTTCTTCAATTTCTTCTCTTGCAGAAATATCCAGATGGTTTGTCGGCTCATCCAGAATAAGCAGATTCACTCCCTGTTGCATTTCTATGAGCAGCCTTAGACGGCTTTTTTCGCCGCCTGAAAGATTTGAGACCTTTTTAAAAACATCCTCATCAGAAAAAAGGAATTTCCCTAAAAGGTTCCGCGCTGATTGTATGGTAAAATCCAGCTGGCTGCAAATAAGTTCCAGAACTGTCAAAGTTTCATCCGGAAATGATACATTCTGTTCAAGATAAGCATATTTAACGCTCTTAGGTCTTTTTACGATTCCATTATCTGCTTCTATCTGCCCTGTAATAATTTTAATCAGCGTGCTCTTTCCTGCTCCATTTGGACCTATTAGAGCAATTTTATCCCCGCTTCGCATAATGAATGATATATCCTTGAACAGCATTTTATTACCAAATGATTTTTCAATGTTTTTCACATAGAAGATCTCTTTTGCAACTTTTTCCTCTTCCTGGAATGTAAGTCTTAGTTCCTTTTCAGTAACTGGCTTGTCATATATATCCATTCGCTCCATTCTTTTTTCAAGATTTTTTGCTCTCTTAATGGCAATTTCTGTACCATAATTTCGCATCTTAAGAGCAGTTTCACGAAGTCTTCCAATCTCTCTCTCCTGTCTTTCATATAGTTTGAGATGTCTCTCCTGCTCGTCAATCCTCTGAATAAGATATGCAGAGTAGTTGCCGCGATATTCTTTTATGGAACCATCCTGAAGATAGAGGACCTTCATTGCTGTGTTATCAATAAAATACCTGTCGTGTGAAATATACAAAACTGTGCCTTTAAAGTCATTTATGTATCTTTCCAGCCATTCACAGGCATCAGAATCAAGATGGTTGGTCGGTTCGTCAAGTAGAAGTATGTCAGGATTCATCAGAAGTACTTTAGCAAGCATAATCATTGTAAGCTCACCCCCGCTTAGTTTTGATGCCTGATTGGAAATCACATCATCTGGTATGCCAAGCCCTTTGATTACCCTATTGAATTTCTCATTCAAACTGTATCCCTCATAGAATTCGAACTTTTCATTCAGCTCGCTGTATGCTTTTATTAGATTAATGTTATGGGGGTCTTCTGACATCTGTTTCCGTAACATGGACATGCTGCTTTCAATCTCTCTTATGTAACAGAATGCCTCCTCAATAACTGTTTTTGCTGTCTTTTCTCCAAAATCCGAATACAGCTGCTGAAGATAACCGATCCTTAAGCCTTTCTCGACATAAGCGTTCCCGCCATCATATTCCAACCCATTTGCAATTATATTAAAAATGGTGGTCTTGCCGGTACCATTACGGCCTATAAGGGCAACCTTCTCTTTAGCGTTCAAGTCAAAACTGACATCTTTTAAGACATCATATCCGCCATAACTCTTATTCAAGCTGCTAAAAGTAATAACCGCCACCTACACCTCCTAAATAATTATACATAAAAAACCCGGCTTGTTAAGGATTACAGCGCAAGCCGGGGATATTTTAGTCTAAAACCATCAAGAATTTTTCATAATAGTTGTTTCAACTATATTTGCAACATGCTCGCAGGCATCACAGCATTTCTCCAGATTTTCATAAATAGACTTCCAGACCAGTTTTTCAACAGCATCCGCATCTGATGCGAAAAGCTCATTCATCATCTTTACAAACAGCCTGTCACCTTCTTCCTCCAGATCATTAACTTCAATTATAAGGCTCTTTATCGTCTTACTTCTGGTAAAATTATGAAACTCCTGGAATGTCTGTTTTAAAGCCTCACAGCACCTTTTTATAATATCGGTAAACTCTATTGTGCCTTTTCTTATGGATTTTACATTGTACATATGCATCATTATAAGAACATCCTCAATGGTGTCTGTCACATCATCTATTTCCTGCGAAAGATTTATTATATCTTCTCTGTCAATAGGTGTTATAAACTCCTTAATCAGCTTATTGACCATAAGATGCTTCTGCATATCTGCTTCATGTTCAATATCATGCATGCTTTTAAGCATGGCTTCTGCTTTCTTCGGATCATAACTGTGTACGATATCACATAATAACTCTGCAGCTTTACAGTTGAATTCCACAAGTTCCACAAACTTCTGGTAATAGTTATATTCATTCTTCTTAAACATTATATAATCCTCCTAAAATATCTTCAGAAATAATTTAGTCATAAGATAACCTATAAGCCCACAACCTGGAAATGTAAAAATCCATGTCAGCACCATTTCCTTCGCAACTCCCCAGTTTACATTTCTCAGCCTTTTTGCTGCTCCGACTCCCATTATCGCAGTTGTCTTCGTATGAGTTGTGCTTACAGGTATTCCGGTAAGGGAAGATATTAGAAGACACCCTGCTGCAGCAAGATCAGCAGAAAACCCTTGATATTTTTCCAGATTCACCATGCTCATACCCACTGTTTTCATTATCCTGTATCCGCCTATTGATGTTCCTAAACCCATTACAGCTGAACACAATATCATCATCCACATCGGGAAAATTAATGACTCAGTTGATTTAATACCCTGTGAAAGATATATTCCCAGAATATATATGCCCATGAATTTCTGCCCATCCTGAGCGCCATGCATAAATGCCATAAGCGCGGCACTTCCCACTTGTGCAGACTGGAAGAATCTTGCAGTCTTGGTTTTGTTAGTTTTTCTAAACATAAGCTCCACTAGCTTTACAGTCAGATATCCCATAATAAAACCAAGTATGGTTGAAAAAAGAAGACCATACACGACTTTCATTATTTCCGGTCCGTTAATTGATGAAAAACTATCACTTACAGCGATTCCAGCACCAGAAATACCGGCAACAAGCGCATGGCTCTCACTTGTAGGTATTCCGAATATCCATGCAGCAACTGCCCATATGACTATCGCACACAGTCCTGCACACAATGCAGCCAAAGCTGTCCTGTAATCATCTCCAAAATCCACCATATTAAAAAGTGTCTGCGCTACAGTGGAATTAACTAAAGTCATGACCAGTACACCCAGAAAATTGAATACTGCCGCCATTAACACTGCCATTTTTGGGCTTATGGAACGTGTGGAAACGCATGTTGCTATAGCATTAGGCGCATCTGTCCATCCGTTTACGAGAATTACTGCCATAGTAAAAAGAGTAGTAATCACTAATAATGGATTACTGCTTAGGTTTGAAAGATATGTACTCAATTCTATCTGCATATTTTTAAAGTAACTTCCTCATGTCAATTGTATCATCAGCAACCATATTAATCAATCTGCTTTCAGCTGCTTTTTGCGAAGGTATTTATCTATCTTTCCTACAAGCTCTTCCGGTATCGTTCTTTCCACAGGAAACATATACGCATTAACTATCCTGTTGGAGAACTGTGCTATAAAACGGGTAGTACTTTCCAGGCTTTTCGCAGAAATAGGTTCCAGTACATCATTTCTGGAATGGCAGGAAATTGCGCCAGGAGCCCCATATCTCACGAAATTCACTGCAGGAATACCCTTGTCTGCAAAAGGGATGCAGTCAGAGGAATATATGTCATGCCTTAAACTCATTGGATGCCCAATTTCCTTATACATATACTCTATCATATGGCACAGTTTGTCCTCTGCTATGACAATTGCTGTGTCTCTTCCAATTACCGGACCTGCAAGATCAACATTAATGCACAGCTTTATATCCTTAAGTTCCTCTTCATGGCTTTTAACATAATTCTTACTCCCGAAAAGGCCTCTTTCCTCAGATCCGCACCAGATGAATCTTACAGTCCTTAAAGGAGGATTCTGCTTGAAATACCTTAACAGTTCCAGAAGCATTGCTGAGCCTGAAGCATTATCATACATGCCTTTACTGAATACTACAGAATCATAGTGAGCCGTGTAGACTATCACTTCTTCGGGATATTTTGTTCCTTTAATCTGAGCTAATATATTTCCGGAATCACCTTCTTCTTCTTTCTGTTCAAGAGTAATCCGGGCTTTTTCCGGTTCAGTCTTTAATATCTTTACAGCATCCTTCATCCTTATGCATACTCCTGGTATCTGTCCGTAATCAATATGGCCTTTCCTTAGCATTCTTTCATCAAGATCAGTGTTTTTCGGATTATCGAAATAGTCACCGCTTGGTGCAATGAATCCTGCAACTTTTGCTTTTGCGAGTCGTTCATATACTTCATATCCTAGAGAAGAAACCATTACGATTTTGCCTTCCACACCAATAAGGTCAATATCTTCTGCAGATTCGATATATGCGAAATCCGCCTCTATACCGTCTTTTGCTCCATTACCGCTGTATCCATAACCTTTTGCTTCTATTAACATATATTTCGGAGCGGTTATTTCTAATTTAACATTTACTATCTCGTAACATGGGACTTTAAATTCCTCAAATGAAGGTTCAAGGCCGATGCTCTTTATTTCATCAGTTATGACCTTTGCACCATCTTTCTCGCCTTCAGTTGTAGAAAGCCTGATATAGTTCATTTTTTTTAGTGTCTCATAAATCCTTTTCCCTTTAATATCCACAATTTCCTCCCTTATACTCTTTTACTTTTCTTTATATTGTATTGCTTAACTGCATCAAAAAACGCATTTATATTTTCCCATGGAGCCATAGGAGGTATGTCACATCCGCTTGATATTATGAAATTATCATATGATGAGCACTTCTCCATGATTCTAAGCGTTTCATTTCTAACTGATTCTGCTGTACCGTTCCTTATCTGGCCTGCAGGATCCACATTGCCCATAACTACTGTATCTTTTGGTACCTTGCTCAGCATAACTGACATATCAATGGAATTTCCAAAATGATATGCCGCTGAACCTGTATCTAATATGCCGTCTATCATTTGAATTACGTTATCCCCGCAATTATGGTAAATAATCGCAAAATTATCACTCTGTGACTGGTTTACGATCTTTTTAACATAAGCTGACGAGAATTCATCTGCAAGTGATGGCGACAGAAGACCTCCAAGAGGTTCTGCAAGCACTATTCCGTCTGCTCCTGCCTTTTTATATGCATCTATGTACTTAATAATGAATTTGGTGCATTTGTCCAGGACTATATGTACAATTTCTGGTTCGTCATAACACAATACCATTGCTTCAGTAACATCTAAAAGTCTTCCCGCTAAAGAGAAGGGACCAATTACTCCTGCAAGCACCGGCCTGTCTGTTATCAGCCCCTTTGCTTTTCTTATTGCATCTATGTATATTCCTGTTCTTTTACATCCGACTTCTGGGACTGGCAAATTGATGGCATCCTGCATGGTTGTCACAACATGCCCTGTTATAGTCGGCACCTCATCATCAGATGCTACCACATTCGCTCCGAAACATTCAGCTTCTACGGAAAGGTCCATCAGGCTTACAGATGCAAGCGCATCTGTCGCTTCTGCTACAGCTTTCATGCCTTTTGCCTGGTAGCCAGAGCTAGATATCAGATCCTTTACGCTTATATTCAACAACTGTACTGACGGAAATGACAAAACTGGCAGAGCTTTTTTCTCATCGCTTTTTGTTATATCCTCCAGCCATCTTTTCATATCCATTAGCAATCCCTCCAATTAGTATCCCATCTTATATAAACTATCTTCTATAATAGAAGTCATATTATCTTCTGCTCCCCAATCGAACCTGATTAATGCGCCGGTTCCTCCTCCGGATCCTATTGCGGAAATAAAGACATCATCGCCTTTTGAAAAAAGAGTAAGGGTCAGGCTCGCTCTGCTGCTGTTCCTCATATAGTACTTATCATATACTTTCACGATTAAACTGCAGCCGCCATATGAATCATATGACTGATCTACAAGGCTCATAGAAAAGGCGCTATTTAAAATATCCTCGTCCAGCTTTCCTGATATTTCCTGTATATCGCCTTTTACTGTTTTTTCGAACTTTGACATATCTGCCTCCAGATTTAAAATATCGTTTTACATTTTACCATAAAAAAAGACATATGCCCCACTATATTTGCATATGTCCTTATTTTTGGAGCGGGTGACGGGAATCGGACCCGCACAGCCAGCTTGGGAAGCTGGAACTCTGCCATTGAGCTACACCCGCTTATATGAAGATTCTACATTGTTCTGGCTTTTTGTCAATATTAAACATCAGTATTACCATAACTGCCATTGACTTCCCTATACATCCTATTCCATTTTACAAGACCAACGATATTTATATACAAAAACGGGATATTCTGTAGTATCAAAGTAATCTGAGAAGTATCGGGGCCGAGTGTGCTTATCCATATTCCCGAGAAAATAAGGCTGTATGCTATCCAGAAATACCACTGTTCTTTAATTCTTCTTGCAGAAAGATATCCTGCTGCTACTGATGTAAATGTGCCCAGTGCATTAACATATGGAAGCCCGGAATTCAAAAGACTTAAGACATAACCGTAACCGGCAGTAACCACAACACAGGCAATTGCAAGGATAATCAGCAGTTTTTTGGTTATTTTAAATATCTGCAGACCTGGTTCCTTACGGCTGATCCTTATCCATTTGACTGCAGAATATGCATATACAGGTAATAAATAGAATGCTGCTAGAACAGCTTCGCCAATAAATCTGTTACGCCAGGAAACATATGCATACAGTATAACCTGAGCAGTATAAAGGACATAGCTGTACTTATTAGCCTTCATATTAAGAATTCCTGCTGTTATCCCGATAATGGATACAAGGAAGGATATCCAGTATGCTTTAAATATAATGCCAGATACAATAATCAGGATTATTGAGGCTGAATAGAATATTAAATCTCCTTTTGTCCAATTTTTAAACATTTTCTTTTAACCTATGATGTATTCTATTAAGGATTTGGCATTAAGGAAAATAACCAGTACGCCTACAAGCGCCATTAAAGGCTTCATTGGTACTCTTTTGCACAAAAATGCGCCAAATGGTGCTGCTATGATCCCTCCAATAACTAACCCGAATATCGCATATATACTGTCTTGTAAGCCTAAAAATGAAATAAACATAATGGATTCTGCCATTGTAACAAAAAATTCTGCAGCATTCACTGTACCTATCGTATAACGCGGTTCAACACCAGATGCAATGAGAGTCGATGTGACAACTGGGCCCCAGCCTCCACCGCCAACCGCATCCAATACTCCTCCGCCAAGGCCCAGAGGATATATCCATCCTCCAATGTGCTTGGGTTTCTGTTTTCTGAATATCTTAATTATTATCACTGCACCCATTATTATGAGATATGAATTTATATATGGTTTGATTATCCCGCCTTCAAAATTCGATAGAAGATATGCACCGACAGCTCCTCCGACGATGCCAGGAATAAGAAGTTTTAAAAACATGCTTTTATCTACATTCTTAAGTCTCCAATGGGAAAATCCAGATACTGAAGTGGTAAAGACTTCGGCGATATGCACACTTGCTGAAGCTATAGCTGGAGAAACTCCGAAGGTAAGCAGGAAGGAATTACATGATACTCCATATGCCATACCAAGTGTGCCGTCAATAACCTGCGCGACAAAACCGACAAGAATGAATATCCATAAATTTGTCGGTATATGTAAAAAGAATTCCTTTATGTTTTCAATTATCTCCATAAATTAACGTGCAGTTATCTGCTCAACCCTCTTTCTTATTATATCTATTGCATCTTCATTGCTCTTTAAAATCATATCGCATTCGATATCTGTCGTACATTCATCACCCAGCCAGAATACCAGCATATTATCGCTTTTTGTTACAAGCTTAATTGTCTCGATATCATATCTTGTCAGGTCAGATGCTGTTACTATGAGAATAAGGCCGGTATCCAACAGGATATTCGCAGCTTCCGCCAGCCTTCTTACATTCTCACCTGACCTGTTTTCCTTTTCACCTGGGGGATTTATATCAGCATTAAGCCCGTATATGACGCTTCCTATACCAAGGTAATATGCATTTTTACCTTCATCAAATAAAGTCCTTTCGAGTGCTTTTGCGAAGAGCTTTTTATTAGTATCCTTTGCTCCTGTCAAAATGACAAGCGCCTGATTCTGATTATTCTTTTCGCTTCTCTCCGCAACAGTCACATAACCATGTTCCCATTTTCCTTCTCTTAGCATGACTTTTGCTTTTTCATATCTGTGAAGATTATCTATTGTCTCGGTAAATATCCCGCCTCCTGAAATCTCATAATCGTCCACTATAACGAATCTTCCTGTCGATGGCATGGCTGCAACATTATCAAATGCACAGAGCTTGGAAGTAGAGATTATGCAGTCTGCAACATCATGTCTGTCTATATAGTCTTTTTCAGTCTTTTGAAGATTAGATGCATCCATTACGCTCAATATGCTTTCCAGATAACATTCAGCTTTCATGGTACCAGTCTTAAGAAAATACCGTTTGTCCTTTATCATCGGTTTTTTTCCAAGCCAGAACAAACTTACTTTCATATGTTTTCCCATAAGAGGCGGCATCTCATCTGCTTTTACGCACAGTTCTCCTCTTTTGACATAAATCTGTTCAGTCATTGTAAAGCCAGTAGCAAACCCTGCATTCGCTTTTCCATTTTCCTCATGCTCGCTCATAGGTTCAATTTTATTCACATGGGTTTTCTTGCCTGATGGATAGAATACCACTTCATCTCCCTGTCTGAGCATGCCGCTTTCCACAGTTCCAGCAATTATCCTTCTGTCATCATAGTCATTCGTGAACTTATATACATCCTGTACGGGCATTCGAAAAGGAAGCGAATCCAAAGGTTTTGAGGCTTCGAACTTATCAAGCACTGTAAGTACTGTGTCCTCTTTATACCATGGCATGTTACTGCTGATTTTAGCTATATTATCCCCTTCCATTCCGCTGACAGGAATGAATCCCTCTGCCTTTATGCCTATCTGATTAAGGAAAGCATCATATTCAGAAACGATTTTCAGGTATGCTTTTTCACTGTATGACACATTATCCATTTTGTTTACAAGCACACAGATCTGCTTTATACCCAGCATGGAAAGCATATAACCGTGTCTTCTGGAATTTTCCTTAACCCCTTCAGCGGCATCTATAACTAGAAGAGCTGCATCAGCTCTTGATGCACCTGTAATCATGTTTTTCAGAAACTCTATATGTCCGGGGGCATCTATGATAATGTATTTTCTTTTATCCGTTTTAAAAAAACTTCTGGCTGTATCAATTGTGATGCCTTGTGATCTTTCATCTTTTAGGGCATCAAGAAGGAAAGCATATTCAAAAGGTTTTGCATTTTTTCTACACAGCTGTTTTATCTGCTCCAGCTTCCCGTCTGGCAGGGAACCGGTATCAGCAAGTAATCTTCCGATTATAGTGCTTTTACCATGGTCAACATGCCCGACAATGACAATATTCATATGTTCATCATTCATCTTAACCATTTACATATACCCGTTTTTTCTAAGTTCCTCAAGACCGCCTCCATCTTCCTTATCCTGGTCTCTGCCCGATCTCTCGGCGATATTGGCAAATTTCCCTGTTCGAAGCTCGTTAATGATATCATCAATATCCTTGGCAGAAGATTCAACAGGCTTAGTACATGGATAACAGCCTAAAGAGCGGTATCTGGTATTACTTCCCTGATCAAAGTACAATGGTACTACCGGGACCTTTTCCCTTTTTATATATTCCCAGATATCCAGTTCCGTCCAGTCTAGAAGAGGATGTATCCTAAGATGAGTGCCTGGAGCGAAATCAGTCTTATATTGCCCCCAGAATTCTGGAGGCTGGTCTGATATATCCCAGTCATTATGGGTGTCTCTGGGAGAAAAGTATCTTTCTTTTGAACGGCTTCCCTCTTCATCAGCCCTTACCCCGACTATAACTCCGGTATAAGGCTCTGTATTAGAGTCAACTGCATATTTCTTGAGCTTATGGTCCAGCCTGTAACGCGGCCATTCACCTGACAAAGTGTTCTTTAAAGCTTCTGTCTTTAAATTCCTGCAGCATTCTATTCTGGTGCAGTTACCATCTGGAAAAGTCCTTTTTTCCTTCAGAGCATTTGCATTTTCACCATACACCATGTCCAGATTCCACTCCAAAGCCAGCCTGTCACGGTATTCCACCATGGAAGGTATTTTATAGTGTGTATCTATATGTACAAGAGGGAAAGGCACGTGCCCGTAAAAAGCCTTTCTTGCTAAGCATAAAAGCACTGTACTGTCTTTGCCTATTGACCACAGCATGCATAAGTTCTTAAAACTGTTGTATGCCTCCCGGATTATATGAATGCTTTTTGCTTCAAGTCTGTCTAAATGATCCATTACAGTACTCCTTGAATATATTCCATTACTTTGTCTGCGCATGTCAAGACATCATCTTTATCTGTATCTAGAAGGATATCATACTGCTCAGGTTCCTCAAATGGCGAATCAATACCAGTATATCCTTTTATCTCGCCTTCCAGAGCTTTTTTGTAAAGCCCTTTTGGATCCCGCTTAATGCATGTATCTATTTCAGCTTTTACATAAACAAGGATAAATTTCTTTGCCTTGCTCTTTGCAAGATTCCTCATTTCCTCTAAAGGAGTAATAGCGCTTACTATGGCTATTACCCCGCTATCTTCCAACAAAGCTGCGACTTCAGATAATCTTCTTATGTTTTCCATCCTGTGTTCTTCAGAAAATCCCAGATCAGAGCACAGCCCGTGACGTATATTATCACCATCAAGAAGATATGCCATTCTTCCTTTATCTACAAGCTTCTTCTCTACCAAAGATGCAACTGAGGATTTTCCGCTTGCAGAAAGACCAGTAAACCAAATGACAAATCCTTTACTCTTTGTCTTATCCTGTCTGTATTTCATATCCAGCTTCTGATGCCATACGATATTGCTTGTCAAATGCGCCCTCCTCATATGCCAAATGTGATTGTATATGGCCTATTTATGTTTGTCAAACAAAACGATATTATTATCTTTTCATGTTGCATATGATGTGTCTTTGTTGTAAAGTACTGTTTGAAACAAGGAGGGTCTTATGCTTGTAACAGTAATAGGAAGAGGCCATTCAGGCACAAGGGCTATATCGCAGACTTTGAGCGAAAGCAATGTATATATGGGAGAGCCGTTAAACAAGTCATGGGATCTCATCCCTCCTCATGACATGTACGAGGCATGCAGGGTTTTTGCTAAATATGTTAAATATCTTGGCGGTATGAAATGGGATTTTTCCAAAGTTATGGAGATGGATCCGGATCCTGTTTTTGTAAAGCTTATTGAGAGTTATCTGTCATCTGTACTTAAATCAGATTCAGTAAATAAAGGATGGAAAATACCGGAAACTACCCTTGTCTATCCATGGATACAGAAAATGTTCCCAAAAGCATACTATATACACTGGGTACGTGATCCAAGAGACTGCATATTGAGCAGCCATATGACTGATGACCTCAATGATTTCGGTATTGAATATGACAAAAGCGGGGATATCCGGAAAAACCGTGCAATAAGCTGGTATTATCAAAGGGAACTTGTAAGAAATACCCCTTTTGCAGAACATCAGGTCAGCATCAGGTTCGAAGACATGGTTTACGAACAGGATAAAACAATTGAAAAACTTGAAGAATTTCTGAATATACCTCTCGTGAAAATTCCTATGCGGACTGATTCAGTAGGAAGATATCTTACAGATAATGATGTCCATATGTATGATTTCTTTAAAAATGACATGAAAGAATGCGGTTACGGATTCTAATACATATCATCCTCAAAAAGATGAAATAATACTCCTCCCGTTGCTTTTGCAGGCTGCGGATATTTTAATAAATAACACAAAGTCGGAGCGACATCTTCCAGATTGGCAGGTCTGTCTACAATCTGTCCTTTTCTTACATTTTTACCGGACAGCACACATAAACAACGGATATCCCCGGTGGCGGTTTTTGCTGATGGTATCTGGCATGCATGTACGCCACCAATATATCCGCCTGTTGTATTTCCTGTTAATCCATATATCACATCTCCTACTCTTTCAGTACCAAGCCCAATAAATCCTGCCTGCTTTTTCTCTACTGCAAAGGCCAGATAGCATTCATTCTTCTCATTCCAGTGATATTTATGGAGTATGCCTATTATCTCATTTACAGTTTTATCGTAATCTTCCGGTTCCACTATACCTTCTGGTTCACGGCCTTTTAAGTTCACATATATGTTTCCGCATCCTAAAGGATAGGCTTTAGTGTTTTTCCAGTCCACGCGTCTGTCTCGCCAGTATACATGTTTACCATCAGGTTCTGGAAGATATTTCAAAAATCCTTC
>ENA-UPTA01001707-UPTA01001707.1-activated-sludge-metagenome-genome-assembly--contig:-NODE-1707-length-23935-cov-6.588149_pt1 | contig 23935 bp, 23 predicted proteins | sample MGYA00238184_ERZ773361 | MGnify/ENA primary metagenome ERZ773361 (study PRJEB29100, sample SAMN05720205) | activated sludge metagenome | isolation source: anaerobic digester from wastewater... | reverse complement strand
GCTCCTGATTTAACCGCATCTACAACTTTATCAGCTAAGGCAAATACTTGTTCATGGGCAAAACCTCCCACTATTTCACCGGTTTCTATTTCTGTCGGCGGAGCACACTTTTTAGCTAATTCAATAATTTCAGTAAAATCTTTTTCAGTTCCGGTACTTCCCTCAATATGTTTGCATCCGGGATAACCTGCCGAGCCTGTTGTGAACAATCTGTCCTTATAGCTGTCTTTAGGAGGAACTATACAGTTTGTAGTCATTAAAACAGGTCCGTTAAATGATTCAAATTCTTCTTTTTGTTTCCACCAGGCATTTCCATAATTGCCTACTAAGTGTTTGTATTTCTTTAAATGAGGATAGTAGTGAGCCGGCAGCATTTCTGAATGAGTGTAAACATCAACTCCGGTACCTTCGGTTTGTTTTAACAATTGCTCCAGGTCTCCCAAGTCATGACCTGAAATTAAGATTCCCGGGTTTTTACCTACACCTATATTAACCTTTGTTATTTCGGGATTTCCGTATGTGCTTGTGTTTGCCTTATCAAGCAATGCCATTCCGCTTACTCCGAACTTTCCTGTTTCCAATGTCAATGCTACCAAATCATCAACTGTCAATGAATCATCAAGCAACTTTGCCAATGTGCTCTGCATAAAGGTATTTATTTCTTTGTCGTCATAACCGAGTACATTTGCATGTTTCATATAAGCTGCTAATCCTTTTAATCCGTATGTAATAAGCTCTCTTAAGCTTCTTACATCTTCATTGGCGGTAGCTAAGACACCAACTTCACTTGAGTTTGCTTTTTTCTCAAACTCGTCTGTATCTGCAGTCCATAAGGCTGCTTCCGACAAGTTTTCTTTATCTGATAATTGATTTAATAAGTTCGATTTAACGTTTAAAGTCATTTTTATTCTGTCATTAAATACATCATTGTCAAAGTTGGCATTTGTAATAGTCGTAAATAAGTTTAAAGTGATTAAATGATCAACATCGGCTGATACTTCTTTTCCTTCATTTCTTAATTTTGTGGTTACTTCCGATAATCCTTTTGATACATAGATTAATAAATCCTGTAATCCGGCAGTGTCAGGTTTTTTCCCGCACACTCCTACCTTAGTGCAGCCTTTACAGCCTGCCGCCTCCTGACATTGATAACAAAACATCAAATTTTCTTTTGCACCCATATAAATTGTTCTCCTTTCAATTTTCTTATATTTGTTTTTATGACACGATTATAATATATTTTAAAAATCAGTTCGGTAACATTTGTTACAATATTTTTTAAAGACAATTTTTTCTGTTGCTTTTTATACCCACCTTTGTCTATTTGTAAACAATTATAAATTAAAAGTATTTATTTTCACCCCTTTATGTTATCATGAGCATAAGCGAAGGATTTAATCATTTTTTGTTGAATAAAAGTAAGTTAACTGATATGATTAATTAAAACAGTCTGGGAGGGTGGCATGGAAAAATGTAATCACTGCAGCCACGACTGCAGCCATGGGTATTGTATAGATAATGTTGCCATATTTGTAGACTTGCCTTTTGAAATTAAACAAGACATCTTGGATTCATCCAACCATAAAACTTATAAAAAAGGCGAAATTATATTTAAGGCAGGAGATTATTTTGATTATTTGTTTATTGTTATCAAGGGGAGGGTTAAACTCTCTAAAATCTCTGCTATGGGCAGGGAGCAAATACTAAAAATTCTTGAGGTGGGAGATTTTATGGGAGAGCTGTCGCTGTTCAAGGATACGGTGATGACTAATTTTGCCGAGGCATTGGAAAATACTGAAATTTGTATAATAAGAAGCGAAAAAATTCGTGAAATTATTATGCAAAAACCGGAAATAGCAATTAAATTTCTTGAAAAGTATGCAGAAAGAATTAAACATTCGGAAGAGATAATAGAGCAAATAGGTTTAAGGGATGTGGAGCAAAGAATAGCAAATTACCTCATTGCAGAGGTGGAAAAAAACAATATTAAAAATAGAAATAATGAATATATAATAAACCTGCCGATAACCAAAAGTGTTTTATCTTCCATATTGGGAACAACCAAAGAAACTCTCAGCCGTAAACTTACCCTTTTACAGGATGAAGGGCTTATAAGGATGGAAGGGCAGAGGAAAATAATAATTACGGATATTGAAGGATTAAGAGATATGCAATAAAAGAGAAAATGAAGAATCTCATTTTTGAGATTCTTCACTGCTTTCAGAATTACCAAGAATTATATTATACTAAGTTTCTTCCGAATTCCCTGCATCTTTCTAAGGCTTCTTCATCAGGATTCCAAAGCTCCCTGATACCGTCGTTGACAACTTCAAACTTTGCTTCTTTAAGCTGCTCCGTAATAATTTTTACGGCCTCGCCGCTCCAACCGTAGCTGCCGAATGCAGCAGCTTTTTTATTTGTAAATTTCATACCTTTTATCATTTCCAAAATTCCCGCTGTTGCGGTAAGAATTCCGCTGTTTATTGTAGATGAACCTACAAGAATCATTTTTGACTTGAAAACTTCAGTAATTATATCGTTCTTATCTCGCTTTGCACAGTTAAACAGTTTAATATCAACATCTTTGTCCTTAGATTTAATACCTTCCGCAATTGCTTCAGCCATTCTTCTTGTACCGTTCCACATTGTGTCATAAACAATTGCAATTTGATTTTCCTGATAGTTTTTAGCCCAATCCATATATTTGTTAACTATTTGCAGAGGATTATCTCTCCATATTATTCCATGGCTGGGACAAATCATTTCAATAGGTATGTTTAAAGCAACAACTTCTTCTATTTTGCTTACAACAAATTTGCTGAAGGGAGTTAAGATGTTTGCATAATACTTTAATGCTTCATCATACAACTCATCATTATCTACCTTGTCATTGTACATTAACTCTGAAGCATAGTGCTGGCCAAAGGCATCATTACTGAAAAGAATATTCTCTCCTGACATGTATGTCATCATTGAATCCGGCCAATGAAGCATTCTTGCTTCAACAAAGATAAGTTTATTTTTACCGATATCCAAGGTATCTCCTGTTTTTACTTCAACAAAATTCCAATCCTTATGGTGATGACCTTTAAGAATTTTAGCTCCATTTTTGGTGCAATAAATAGGTGTATCGGGAATTTCCTCCATTAATTCGGCTAATGCACCTGAGTGGTCTATTTCCGAATGGTTGGCTATTATGTAGTCAATTTTGTTTAAATCAATTTCCTTTTTTAAATTAGCAACAAATTCTTTTGAAAATGGTGCCCAGACTGTGTCAATTAAGACTGTTTTTTCATCCCTTATTAAATAAGAATTATAAGATGAACCTTTGTGGGTGGAATATTCATCGCCGTGAAATTTTTTTAATTCCCAGTCGATTTTACCAACCCAGCTTACCGTATCACTTATTTTAAACATACTTCCTCCTTTGATTTAATAATAAATGCACTATATTACTTAATATACCATATTTCTTTGATTTAAATCAAGTTTATGTTAAATATTTGGTTATGTCTAAATTATTGACAATGATATTTTACACCTATATAATGAATTACTGTAATTATAATAAATTAACGAAGGGGTATAATACTTTAAAAGGAGTTTTTATGAAGAAAAAGGTTATGGTTGCAATGAGCGGGGGAGTTGACTCATCTGTTGCCGCCGTCTTGCTTAAAGACCAGGGTTATGATATATGCGGAGCAACTTTAAAATTGTTTAGCGATGAAGATGTATTATCGTCTTGCAGCAGGTATAGAACATGCTGCTCTTTAGAGGATGTGGAAGATGCGAGAAGCGTTTGTCACAAATTGGGAATAGAACATTTTGTTTTTAATTTCAAGGAAACATTCCAAGATGAAGTTATACAAAAATTCAAAAGAAAATACGAAGAGGGCAGTACGCCAAATCCATGCATTGACTGCAACAAATATATAAAATTCAGCAAATTGATTCAAAGAGCAATTTTAATGGGAAAAGATTACATTGCCACAGGCCATTATGCCAGAATAGAATTCGACAATGCAAGCGGCAGGTACTTATTAAAAAGGGCTGTGGACTTGTCAAAGGACCAAAGCTATGTTCTTTATGTGCTGACTCAGCATGATTTGTCAAGAACACTTTTCCCACTTGGCGGAATGTTAAAAGCTGAGGTCAGAAAAATAGCTGAAGAAAGAGATTTAATAAATGCAAGAAAGCCTGACAGCCAGGACATTTGCTTTGTGAGAGACGGTGACTATGCAGGGTTTTTGGAAAATATGATGGGCGTAGAATCAAAAAAAGGTAATTTCGTAGATACTGAAGGAAATGTAATCGGTGAGCACAAAGGAATCATCCATTATACCGTGGGACAGCGCAAAGGACTTGGAATTGCATTGGGAAAGCCGGTCTACGTAATCGATAAAAATAAAGAACTTAATACAGTTACCATTGGAAGCGAAGAAGAGCTTTATTCAAAAACATTGAAAGCTACCGAGCTAAATATGATAGCTGTTGAAAAACTTACCACCACAATGAAAGCAACCGTTAAAACCAGATACAGCCAAAAGGAAACTGAAGCATTAATCCATCCTGATGGCGAAGACAGCATTATCGTCGAATTTATTCACAAGCAGCGTGCAATAACGCCCGGTCAGGCAGTCGTTTTTTACGACGGGGACATAGTAATAGGCGGAGGGACAATTATTTAATATCCCTTCCGGATTCCCTAAGCATTTCAACGTAAAGAATTAATTCTTCTTTTGAATTAATATTTAGTTTTGAATATATTCGTTTTGTATGAGTTTTAATTGTATTGATGCTTAAACATAAACTCTCGGCAATTTCCTTAGCGTTGTATTGCCGGGCATACAAACTGAAAACAGAGTATTCTGCAGGGGTGAGAGTCTTGATATTCTTCAGAAATTCATTGAGGATTATGGAGCTGGGGTCTGTCCCCTTTTCAATTTCTGTTTTGCTTGAAAGAAATTCTATTAATTCGTCAATCTCAAAAATATTAGTTTTTACTTTTTCTTTTGGGTTGTTTTTAATTATATCAAAACCTTTTGATATGGGTAAAATGTAATATTTGCTCAAAATATACGAGATAATAATTCCCAGTATCATTAAAAATGCGCTTATATATATGAATTTTAAATTTGTACTTACTATAACACTGCTTAAATCTTCCTGCGGAATTAATAATGCCAAAGCCCATTCATTATCGGCAAAAGATGAATTCTCAGGGTAGAGTTTCAATAATTCATGATAACCTATAAAATTATTTCCACTATTTTCATAAATATATAGAGACCTTTTTCCGGAAGAAATTTTCAAATCATTGTTGTTTATCAAACTTCTTGCTGAATATCCCCCTGAAAACAATGAGCCGTCTGTTTTTAAAATATTATTTTCAACCGGTGAAATCAAACAAAAAATTCTTTCATATCTACTGTTATCAGGCATATTTAGAAGCTTGAAAAGCATGTAGCTAACATCAAAACCGCACACACCAAAAACATTTCCTTCAATATCAATCAGAGGAACAGAACACATCATTATTTTTTCATTTGTTTTTGGAAATGTAAATGCTTTGCTCCAATAATAAAGATTTGATAAAGAGGTATCCTTGTTCGCCTTATCCATGGGCAAATTATAATAGGGTGCATCTGCTACATTGAATTCCATTCTCCATTGAGGGTGAAGAGGCAGGGAATTCTTATAAGCAATATCAGCCATACCCCTCAATACATAAATTGTAGGGCTTGACGAACTGACTATATTCGGCTCCATATTCTTTAAATATATTCCGGCTTTTGAATATTCTGAATCGGGAAGATTGCTGTTTGATGTAGCATCCAAAATTATAAAAGCGCCGCTGCTTTTGGATTTTTGCAAATAAAAGATTATCTGATGAAGCTCATCAGATAAAATTTCCTTCAAAAGCTCCGGATTGTTATTAAGGTCATCAACAGTCAGGTCATTGTCCCTCAAACTGCTCTCTATACTCATGGATATAGAGCGTGAAAAGGCTACGGCTTCAGCGGCAAGATTGTCATAAAACCCGACAGTATTTTTTAAAATTCGTGAATGTTCATTTTTTATAAAGGTTTCATTTTCTTTTAATCCTGCTGTAATGTTGCCTGATACAAACAGTATTATCAAAGCGCCTAACAATATGGTTATTACAAGAACTACTAAAAACAAAAACAATCTTAGGCGCAAGGTGTATTTAATTCTATCTTTTACAGCCAAACTTCTCACCTCTGCCCGGTAAATTCTTCATATCTGTTCTCAGTAGCCGTATTAAATGCATCAGTCTCATTCATATTGCTCAATAAATTGAAATAATCATTTTTACATTCTAAGGCATAGGCCTTTATATTATTATCGTAATTTTCTTGCAGTTCATCGAAATTTTCTATTACCGGAGGATAAAAGAAAGTATATTGTTCAGCCATTTCCTTTGTAGTTTTTTGAAGTTTCATAATTTTGTCGTCTATGTCATCTCCATTAACAACAGTCATTTCAACCGCCATTTGCGTTACGGGAACATATCCCGTAGATGATACAAATTTTAGATTTTGCTCGGGAGCAGTGAACCATTTAAGAAAAATTCCTGCCGCATATTCTTTCGCTTCATTGGATTTTATAATGCACATACCACCGCCTCGTTGAATTGCAACCTTTTTCCCGCCGTCTACAACCGGATAGGGCAAAATCAAAAACTCTGCCGGCTCAGTTATATTGTCTTCATATGTAACTATATCAGAGTAAAAAAGCACACCGGCAGTAGATCCAATGCTTGCAACAACTCTGCCGGTCTTAATAAGGTCTGAGCCATATCCGTCATATATGGCCGAATAACCTTTCACGGCAGGCTCAAAACAGTATTTCCAAACATCTTTAAATGCATCGGAAGATAAATTCAAGCTTCCGTCTGCAATCAACTCATCGCCGGATTGCTTGTATATTGTTTGAGCCATGTTAAAAACAGAGTCATAACATATGAAGGCTTTGCCGTCATTATCAATATCAGGTGTTTGGTTATCTGTCCATTTATAATATTTTTCAGCTATATCTATAAGTCCTTCGAATGTATACAAGTCATTATAGCTCACATTTGTTTCTTTCATAAATTTATTGAATATTGTTGTGTTTAAAAACATAACTTCCGTAGATTTACCCGTAGGCAGCACATAAATTTTCCCGTCGGGAAGCCTTCCTTCTTCTATAAATTCAGGAATAAATAATGACAATTCTTCTTTGGAAAAAAGCGATTCAATATCAACCAACAATCCTTTTTCGGCCAACATATATGCAGTATTGGGATATAAGGTTGTAATATCAGGCAGTTCAGGTGCACCGGGTTCGTCGTTTACTGCCATTTTTAATTTTTCCGCTATTGTTGCCGAGCCTGTGAGTGAAGTTACATTTATAATAATGCCCTTTTCTCTTCCTACAGTATCATTGAATTCATCTATTAGAAGGTCCATTGTATCCTTCAATAGACCTCCGTAATTATGCCATAAATTAATTGTTACGGGATTTTTTGCGCTTAGTGGTTCATTGCTTTTGCATCCTGTTAAAAGCATTATAAAAATCAATATACATACAACCAATTTTTTCATAATGACGCTCCATGTAAACGATTTTTTTTATTATACCACATTTAAATTATACTTCCAAGTAAAAATCCATTTAATTAACCCTTATTTCATACTGATTTTTTTAAAAATATCACCCTCAGGGTGATTACAATTATCATAAAAAACTATATAATAATAACAAAATCAAAGGGGGAAGGAATATGAAAAAGACATCCTATATTTTTATAATCATTGTTTTATTGATAATTCTCACCGGTTGCAGGGCAAAAATAGAAGAGAAAATTGCAGAAAAGGTCATGGAAAAGGCTATGGGAGGTGCAGATATAGACATAGACGGCGAAGAGGTAACAATAAAGACTGAAGAAGGCGATGTTACATTTGGCTCCACAGAATGGCCTGATTCCGGAATTTCCGATAAGATTCCTGAGTTTAAAAAGGGGAATATAGTAAGTGTGATGAATAGTGAAGCATATTTGCTGGTAATAATCGAAGATGTTAAAGAAAATGACTTTATGGATTATTACCAAGAAGTTAAGGGGGAATTCACTCAAGAATCTTATGAGACAAAAAGTGAAGATACAATAACTTATATGGGAAGCAATGAAAATGGAATAAGTATTGTGGCATCCTACAGTAAAGGTGATAGCACAGCAACGATTTCCGCGTCTAAACAAGAATAAAAAGTGCTCTTGTATCTTCTTAAGCAAAAAAATGGCGATTGCTCGCCATTTTTTTTAGCCTTTATTCAGGTGAAAATTCGTCCTTACCAACTCCGCACAATGGGCATACCCAGTCATCCGGAAGATCTTCAAATGAAGTACCGGGAGCTATGCCGTTATCCGGATCTCCTTCAGCCGGATCATAAACATAACCGCATGCATTGCAAACATATCTTTGCATAGTATCCTCCTCCAATTTTATGTAACTAACTTATATAACATTTTAAACTATATTATCAAAATGTCAATTAAAAGATTTCTTTATTTGATAAGTAGTCCCTACCTTTTTATAGACATATATAATAATTATATATATAATAGTGTAAAATAATCGAGAGGGTATTATGGCTATTAATAAAGTTGTAAGAGCTGCACTTAAAGCTCTGTCCTACAATGAATATGATATAAAAGAAAACTTGCAGGGCTACAGGAATTTTGTAAATCTAACAAGAAGGCAAATTTTAAAACCTTCACTCAAAACGTGGGATTTTCAAATAAGCTCAAAAAATCACAATATTCCTGTTCGGGTATATTCTCCCGAAGCGGTTTTTGATTGTCCCGTGCTTTTATTCTTTCATGGCGGCGGATGGGTGGCAGGCAATATAGATAGTTACAACAAAATTTGTACAAATATGGCGAGATTGACAAACCATAAGGTTGTGTCAGTCGATTACAGGCTGGCACCGGAGAATCCCTTTCCTTCAGGCTTAGAGGATTGTTATGAAGCAGCGAAAGCATTTATTACAAATGATGAAATTAATGGCAAAGAAGTAACTTTGATAGGAGACAGTGCCGGAGGCAATTTGGCGGCGGCTTTATCCCTGCTGGCAAGAGACAGGAAAGAATTTAAGGTTGATAAACAAATACTGATTTATCCGTCAACATACAATGACTACACGGAAAATTCTCCCTTTAAATCCGTTATAGAAAACGGAACCGATTATTTGCTTACTACAAAGAGAATAAGAGACTATATGGATTTGTATAAATCCAAGGAAGATGATATATACAGCCCCTATTTTGCACCTTTACTTTCCAAGGATTTTATAAAGCAGCCAAAGACATTAATTATAACCGCAGAATACGACCCCTTGCGTGATGAAGGTGAAGAGTACGGCAGAAAACTTAGGGAAGCAGGAAATTATGTTGAAATATACAGAATAAAAGATGCCCTTCACGGATTTTTTGCTCTTCCTCCTAAATTTCCTCAGGTTAAATTATGCTATGATATAATCAACCGGTTTCTTTGCGAGGTGAATTGATTGAAAAATAAAAGAATATCCGAATGGAGCAAATTAGATAATGCAGCTAAAATATTCCCTGCAAACAGCAAAAAAAGCGATACAAAGGTATTCAGGTTTGCATGTGAATTATTTGATACGGTAGAGCCCAAGGTGCTTCAACAGGCACTTGATATTACTTTGGAAGCATTCCCTCTTTATCTGTCAGTAATAAAGAGCGGGCTTTTTTGGCATTATTTTGAAAAAAGTCATTTTAAGGCCCTTGTTACAGAAGAAACTTTACCTCCCTGCTCCACATTATATGATAAAAACAATAAAACATTGCTGTTTAGGGTTATGTATTACAGGAAGCGCATAAGTTTTGAAGTATATCATGCACTAGCGGACGGAGCAGGAGCCTTGCAGTTTTTCAGAAGGTTAATTTTTCACTACATAACTATTAAATATAAATATGCCTTAAGAGATAAATCGCCTGTTTTAAATATAGAATCTTCAAAAACACAGAGACTGGATGACAGTTTCAAAAAATACTATAAAGAAGAAAAGATTTTAACTAAAAAAAAGAGAATTAAAGCATATAAAATAAAGGGTGCGAAAATACCCGAATACCGTATCAGAATAATTGAAGGAGTTATTCCTGTTGATGAAATATTGCCTAAGGTTAAGGAAAATAAAACTTCTTTGACAATTTTTCTGGCTGCAATTTTTATGTGTGCCATAAATGAAGAAATCCCATCAAGATTAAAAAGAAAGCCCGTAGTATTAAGCATTCCCGTAAATCTTAGAAACTTTTATTCCTCACAAACAGCCCGTAATTTTTTTGGAGTGATAAACGTTGACTATAATTTTGCTGAGGGAAGCGGTGATTTAGAAGATGTAATAGAAGTTTTAAAGAAAAAATTTAAAGAAAATTTAAAGCCCGAAATTATGGCAAGAAGAATTAACAAGTTATCATCCTTAGAGCATAATTATGTTTTAAGAGTGATTCCGCTGGCAATTAAAAATCTGATTTTAAGGATTGCATATGCAATAGCAGACAGAAGCTATACTTCAACATTGTCCAATGTTGGTATTATCAATATGCCTGATGATATTAAACCTTTCATATATTCATTTGATATATTTGTAAGTACTGACAAAATACAAGCTTGCGTAAACTCTTTTGAAAATATACTAAGAATCAGTTTTACTTCGGCATTTGTAAGTACCGAAATACAAAGAAGGTTTTTTAAAACATTAACTGATATGGGAATAAACGTTACTATTGAGTCCAATATAATTGATGAAGAACAGGAGGTGTTGCTTTAATGAGATATTGTAACAACTGTAATGTAAGCGTAGTCGGAAAAAGAAAGCTCTGTCCTTTGTGTCAGGACCGGCTGATAGGCGACAAACCCCAGGAAGAAGTTTTTCCGAAAATCTCATTTGTTTATAGAGAATACTCTTCATTTTTCAAAATTATGCTCTTAGTTTCAATAATAATTGCCACTGTTTCAGTTGCGGTTAATATATTGATACCGGAAAGCGGAGCGTGGTCATTTTTAATATTGGGAGGATTGGGCTCAGTTTGGGCAAGTCTTATTAACCTCATAAACCAACGCAAAAATATTCCCAAAAACATTGTATACCAGGTTATGACCATATCTGTAATATCTTTAATATGGGATTTATTAACGGGTTGGAAAGGTTGGTCAATTAATTATGTAATACCTTCCGTATGCGTGTTTGCTATGATATCAATGGCTATAATTTCAAAAATCAGAAAACTCTATATTGAAGATTATATTTTATATATAATAATAGATGCATTGTTTGGGATAGTCCCCATAATCTTTGTAATTTTTGGTTTACTGGACGTTTTGTACCCGTCAATTATTTGTATATCAACAAGCATCATTTCACTGTCAACAATTATAATTTTTGAAGAAAAAAGTTTGATAGCGGAAATAAAAAGAAGGCTGCATGTGTAATACTTCTAAATATTTTTTCCATCATGAGAGTAGCGAAGTATCTCATGGTTAAAAAAATGAGATTCTTCGAGCTAAAGCTCTCAGAATGACACGTAGTTTATTAATAGCAATAACAAGGGTTGCGCCTTAATACGCTTTGTCATCCTGAGCGATAGCGAAGGATCTCATGATAAAGTGATCTGCTGCCTATATAAGAAGGATTATGAAATTAAATGACACATATGAAAGGAAAATAAGATGTTTAGACAAACAATATATGAAACAGACAGATTATATTTAAGAATTTTAAAACCGAATTATTTCAGACAAGTCTTGGAATACTATAAAAGGAATCATAATTTTTTAAAGGAATGGGAGCCAAAAAGACCAAGGGATTTTTATACCGCAGCATATCAAAAAAGCCAACTGAAATATGAATACAATATGTTTAAAAGAAACAAACTGGTAAGATTTTGGATTTTCAAAAAGGAAGATAACAAATTAATAGGCAATATTTGTTTAAGCAATATAGTTATGGGAAACTTTAGGTCCTGTTATATGGGCTACAAGTTGGACAATGATGAAATTAATAAGGGATATATGACAGAAGCAATCAGGAAAGTTATACGAATTATGTTTGAGGACTTTGGCCTGCACAGAATTGAAGTAAATATACTGCCTCGGAATGTAAGGTCATTGAGAGTTATGGAAAAACTGAACTTTGAGAAGGAAGGTTATTCAAAGAGATATTTGGAAATCAACGGCAAATGGGAAGATCATGTTCATTTTGCAATATATCAAGATTCCTTCGAAGAACAAAAATGTGCAGAAACTGCGCGAAAATTAATCTTTGAAAGTAATATATAATTGGTTATAATATATGAGAGGTGATTTTATGAATTTGACGGAATTATCATGCAAAGATTTTTCTTTTGAACTGTCATCAAAAAAGCCGGTGCCCGGTGGCGGAGGGGCAGCAGCACTTGCCGGCTCTTTGGGAGTTGCCCTCAATATGATGGTTGCAAATTTTTCAAAAGGTAAAAAAAAATTTATTCAATATGAAAAACAACATGAAGATATTTTGAAAAGGGGAGAAAAACTTCGCATAGACTTATTGAATTTGGTAGAAAAAGACGCTGAATATTTCGAGCCTCTTTCAAAAGCATACAGTATGCCTGCAACTACAGCCGAAGAAAAAGCTAAAAAAGAAAACCAAATGCAAAAATGTCTTAAGGATGCATGCAGAGCTCCTTTAGAAACGATGGAGTTAGTTTATGAAGGAATTAAACTTCATGAAGAAATACTGGATATTTCATCCCTAACAATTATTAGTGATATAGGTGTTGGAGTTCAGATGTTAAAGGCAGCACTTAACAGTGCATATTTAAGTGTATTAATTAATTTGAAATACATAAATGATGACCAATATGTAAATAATTTAAAAAAAAGAACAGAAGTTCTTTTAACGGACGGAAATAAAAAGGCTGATGAAATATTTGAAAAAGTTTTAATTACTTTGCGTTAAGGAGGCAAAATGGGAATACTTTTAAAGGGCAAACCGGTGGCAGACAGTATTGTAGCCAGAGTAAAAGATGAAGCGGAAGAACTTAGAAGAAATAATATTATTCCAAAATTGAAAATAATTCGTGTCGGTGAAAGAGAAGATGATTTGGCTTATGAAAGAGCAGCTGTAAAAAGAATGAAAAGTGCAAACATTGACTGTGAAGTTTTGGCATTGCCCTTAAATATAGACAAGGAAACTTTTGAGGATGAGATAAAGAATGTTGTAAATGATAACAGTGTTCACGGTATTTTGGTATTTAGACCTCTTCCCAAGCAGCTAAATGAAAAAGATATCAGATTTATAATAAACCCGGAAAAAGATATTGATTGCCTTAATCCTATAAATGCTGCTAAAATATTGGAAGGAGATGAATCGGGATTTCCTCCATGCACAGCAAGGGCAGCAATGGAAATTCTCAAATATTATAATATAGATATCAGCGGCAAGGAGGCAACAGTAATAGGGAGGTCAATGGTGGTAGGGAAACCTTTGTCAATGATGCTTCTTAAAGAGAATTCAACCGTAACCATATGCCATTCAAAAACAGAAAACCTGCCACAAGTTGCCAAAAGAGCAGATATTCTGATAGCAGCCATTGGAAAGTCTAAAATGATTACAAAAGACTATATAAAGGAAAATTCAACCGTAATAGATGTTGGAATCAATGCCGATGATGAAGGGAATATAACCGGAGATGTCAACACGGAGGACTGCATTGAAAAAGCAGCATTTATAACTCCCGTACCTGCAGGGGTGGGCTCGGTTACAACTGCCGTGCTGGCAGACCATGTTGTAAAAGCATGCAGGTTATTAAATAAGTAATAACGGTTAATTAACATACCTTATTAAAAATAAAAATAGAGGGTGGAAAAATGAAATTTATAGACTTAAGAAGCGATACTGTTACAATGCCTACTGATGAAATGAGACAGGCTATTGCAAATGCAGAAGTTGGAGATGATGTTTACCAAGATGACCCGACGGTTAATAAATTGGAGAAGATTGCCGCTGAAAAGGTGGGTAAAGAAGCAGCCTTGTTCGTACCAAGCGGTACATTCGGAAATCAACTGGCAATTATGACGCATACCAGACGAGGCAATGAGGTAATAGTAGGAAAAAATAATCATATCGTTGTGCATGAAGTTGGAGCGTCTGCTGTTATTTCAGGAGTGCAGCTTAGAACTTTGGAAACAGTAAACGGTGTTATGTCTCCCAAAGATGTTTTAAAAGCTATAAGGTCCGATGATATCCACGAGCCGGAAACAGGTCTCATATGTGTTGAAAATGCTCATGGGTGCGGAGCAGTAGTACCCCTTTCAATATTGAAAGAAATAAAAGAAATTGCGGAAAATCATTCAATCCCGGTTCATATGGATGGGGCAAGAATTTTTAATGCTGCAATATCATCAGGAGTAAATGCAAAAGAAATTGCGGCATGCTGTGATTCCGTAATGTTCTGCTTATCAAAGGGATTAGCTGCACCTGCAGGTTCAATGGTTGCAGGAAGCAAGGAATTTATAGACAGGGCAAGAAAGAACAGAAAACTTATGGGCGGCGGTATGAGGCAAATAGGAATATTGGCTGCAGCAGGAATTATCGCATTGGAAAAAATGACTGACAGACTTGTAGAAGACCATGAAAATGCTAAATATTTAGCGGAAGAACTTTCAAAACTGCCCGGAGTTAAAGTAAAACGGGATAGGCTTGACATTGATATGGTATTTTTTGAAATGGGAGAAGATGTAATAAAAGAAAGTGTTCTAGTTAAAAAGTTTTATGAAAAAAATATTAAAATAAATGGAACCGAGGATGGTGAATACCGCTTTGTAACACATATAGGAGTATCAAAGGAAGATATTGATTATGTTATAAATTGTATGAAAGAATTGATTAAATGATTAAACCACTGGTGCCAGGCGCCTTAAAAGGTGCCTGGCACCAGTATGGCACAGATGTTCCTATTCAAAAAACCCATACAGCTGTTCCATTTGCTCATAAGTGAGCATCCCTATATAACCGCCTATAACTTCACCTTTTTTGTTTACTGCAATAGTTGTTGGGAAGGAGCGGATGCCGTAATCATAAGCTACATTCATATCCTCATCCAATAAAACAGTAAAGCTCAGGTTGTTTTCATCCAAAAACTCTTCAACTTTTTCTTTGCTCTCACCTACATTTATTGCCAATAACAAAAGGTCATCTTGGTAAGTATCCTGAAGTTTTTGCAAATCAGGCATTTCCACTACGCAAAATTGACATCCCGTATACCAGAAATTTATAATTACATTCTTATCTCTGGTTTCACTCAGTTTTATTATTGAGCCGTCCATAGACTCAAGTTCAAAATCCGGTGCCATTACAGGCTCATTTGCTTTTGCTTCATCATTGGTTTCTTGAGTTTCATTGACAGCTTCCTGCACCTCATTTTCACGAATATCAGCTGAATTATTCGTACATCCGGTTATCAATGCTATTGATAAAATAATAATCAGTATTTTTTTCATGGTAATCTCCTTATTAATTAACTGATACCCAGATACGAATTTGTCTAATCTATAAATTTAACTCCATACTTAGATGTTTTCGACTTAAATGTAGAAGGATAGATTTTTTTAGCAATTTCGTATGCCTTATTCAGGGAATCATTGTCTTTAAAAAGAGCAAATACAGCAGAGCCTGAACCGGTCATTATGGAAGATATTGCACCATTGTCAATCATTAATTTCTTAATGTAATTGATTTCGGGATGATACTTTTCCACAACTTTTTCTAATGTATTTGCAACACATTTAGCAGCTTTTTCATAATCATATGATGTAATATATTTCAGTATGTATTCTTCACAATTAGAATTATAGTAATTGGTATCAAGGTTTTTATAAACAAATGCAGTCGAAATTGAAAATTCCGGCTTCACCAATAAAATATTATCCCATTGGAAATCATTTAAATCAGTAACTTTGTCACCAATCCCTTCTGCCAGACAAGTACCTCCTACTAAGCAAAAAGGCACATCAGCACCGATTTGTGCTCCAATGTCTATCATTTCTTGTTCCGATAAATTAAGCTTCCACATTTTATTTAAGCCTTTTATTACTGCAGCTGCATTGGAACTGCCTCCTGCCATGCCCGCTCCCGCAGGAATCATTTTGTTGATATATATTTGTATGCCTGAATTTATACCGTAAGCTTTCTTTAATAAAAGCACAGCTTTATAACAGGTATTCTTTTCATTTATCGGAATAGATTTATCGGAGCATTCAATAATAATTTTATTATCATTAAGGGGAATAAGGGTTATTTCATCATAAATATCGATAGACTGCATAACAGTCTTAATTATATGATAACCGTTTTGAAGTTTTCCCTTAATATCTAAAAATAAATTAATTTTTGCGTATGAGTTTAATCTCAACATAGCCATCTCTCAATTTTTTTCAACATTATATAACATAATTTATTTTTCAACAACAAAAAATACAATTATTTATAAATTTAATAGTTTTTTATGATTAAAATTTAAATTATTGGGTATAAATTTAATGAAGCAAATAAAGAAAGAGGGTGGTACCCCCGAAAACGGAAATTGAAACTATGAATGAATAACACCCGTCCTCTGGTGTGTAACTGATGAGAAACGGGTGTTATTCATTTTTTGTGTGTCCCCCTCAAATTGGGGACATTCCTTCAAAAGTTATCCCACATAGAGTGACCCGACTTTGAAGGTGTGTCCCCATACCTTAGAACAAATCTTTTTTTGCAAGTATAAATCCTGCAAATACTGATGTCAGTATTGAAATACCAATTATTATCCAGAAACCAAAAGGCGAATTTGCGAGGGGGATATTAGCAACGTTCATTCCATAAAAGCTTGCAAACATGGTCGGTATAGCCATTAATATTGTTATGGATGTTAAGAGCTTCATAACAATATTTAAATTATTTGATATAAGAGATGCAAATGCATCCATTGTACCGCTTAAAATCCCGCTGTAAATTGTGGCCATTTCAATGGCTTGCTTATTTTCAATAATTACATCTTCCAATAAATCCTCATCCTCGGTATATTTTTTTATTATATTGATTCTAAGGATTTTTTCCAGTACTATTTGGTTTGCTTTAAGAGAAGTATTAATATATACCAAAGACTTTGATAAGTCCAAGAGCTGTATAAGCTCCTTGTTTTTCATTGATTGATGCAGCTTCTCCTCTACATAATTGCTCATTTTGTCAATTTGCCTTAAATAAAGTAAATATCTTTGAGCATTCTTGTATAGTATTTGATATAAAAAACGGTATTTTTTATAAGTGTAGAAAGTACGAATGCTGTTTTTCACAAATTGGTCAAGTACAATTGAATTTTTTAAACATACTGTTATTATATTTTTATCGGTTATTATAATTCCAAGAGGGAGTGTTTCATAAATAATATGTTCATCTTCTTTTTCAATATAGGGCGTATCAACCAATATTAAAACTTGACCTTCTTCCGTTTCTAAACGGGCACTTTCCTCTTCGTCCAAAGCTGCTCTTAAAAGATCTCCTTCAATAGACAGCTTATTTTCAATAAAGTCTAATTCCTCTTTTGTAGGATTAACCAAGTTAATCCAAGCACCATCTTCAATTTCTTCTAACTTGAATAGGGTGTCATCAATTGATTTAAATACATCAAGCATTTTTCACCTCAATTTAATAATAGATTTCTCTATTACTAAATTGATATAATATTAGTAATAGAGAGTTCAGTTAATATAGATTCGACCTTAGGGACCTCGTCCATTACTTCACATCCTTTACTTTTTTACTGCTTTATAATAATACAATATATCAATATGTTTTTCAAGTTAAATATACCGGCAATTTTAAGATAATGCACATAATTTTTATGTTAATGGAAAAGATATTAACAAATAAATGGTATTTTTTCGTTTTTCATCAAATTTAGTATAGAAGGTGATTATTTGCCCGCAAGTGCTGTTGCAAGAGTTAAAGGAGCAGTTGAAGACTGTATCGGGAAAAAGGTAAAATTTAAGCTTAAAAAAGGTAAAAGCAGGTCTCATTTCAATGAAGGAGTAATTTTAGACACTTATCCTTCAATATTTACAGTCTACATTGAAAAGAAGGACTATAAAAGGATTGTATCATTTAATTATATAGATATTCTAACAAATAATGTTGAATTTTATATATGTGATGATAAAGAGACCAGAATCGGATAGCATTTTAATAGTGAAACTAACTTATTAAAAAATTATTAATTAAGAAGTTTCGCTATATTTTTTTGTGAAAATTTGTTATACTTTGATTATATAAATGATTAGGAGTAGTTAAGTGAAATTATTTTCAAAATTAATCGGTCTTTTAATATTAGCTTCAATTATTGTTTATACATATGCAAGAGAAATTGAACCGGTTTTATTAACAATTAAGTATGAAAATATATACAGTAATTATATAAATGATAAAAATGACGATATAAAAATAATACAATTTTCAGATGCCCATATATCTGAATTTTTTGATGTAAAAAATTTAAAAAAAGCAGTCGATAGAATAAACAGCCAAAACCCGCATATTGTAGTTTTCACGGGTGATTTGATAGATAAATACAATGAATACAATGATAAAGACAATTTAAACAAAATATGGGAAGTTTTAAAGGAAATAAATGCTCCATTAGGGAAGTATGCAGTATATGGCAACCATGATTACGGCGGCGGCGCAGAAAGAGCCTATAAGCAAATTATGGAGAAAAGCGGTTTTAAAGTGCTATTAAACAAAAATGAAAAGCTTGAAGAATATAATATTAATATAATAGGGATGGATGATTCAATTTTTGGAACAAAAGACAATAAAGCCATAGTCGACTATTTGGATGAAAATTATTTCAATATAATATTAAGTCATGAGCCGGATGTAGCGGAATATTTTCTGGAATATGATGCAGATTTGTTTTTAACCGGACACAGCCACGGAGGACAAATAAACCTGCCATTTATTAATTACACTCCGCCCTTGGCAAAAAAGTATGTAAGAGGGATGTATGAGGTTTCCAATTACAGGCAGACGAAAATATATGTAAATGTAGGATTGGGAACATCTCAAATACCGATGCGTTTTATGGCAACACCGGAATTGACGGTTATTACATTAAAAGGCTCATCATCATGAGATCCTTCGCTTACGCTAAGGATGACATAAAAGGGTTTGTAAAAAAAAATTGAAGGCTTTGTTATGTTAACAAAGCCTTCATATATTTCATTTTACTTGGATGGAACCTTTATTACTTGGTCTGGGAAAATTAAATGAGGATTTGCAATATTGTTGTATTCAGCCAATTCCTGATAAGTTAAATTATATTTTGCTGCTATTTTCCATAGAACATCTCCCGGTACAACTATGTAAATCACTACTTCAACCGGTTCAGGCTCTACAGGAGCAGGTTCAACAGGCTCAGGCTCTACAGGTTCAGGTTCTTCAACAACAGTTTCCATAACCTTAATTCTTCCTGAAACTTCACTTCCTGCAGTACCGTTGGCAACAAGATAATCTATGATGATTTCTTCATAGGTACCGTATATTGCAAGAACATCATAATCAGCCAGCATTGCATATCCGTCTCCGCCGGTTGACATAAAGTCATTTATAGCAACCGTATATTCCTTAGCTTCATCAAATGCTTCTCCGCCGACTAATATTTCTACAACCTTGGAACCAATTTCCTTAGCAGGGTCAAATGTAAATTCCAATCCGCTTACTTGCAGGAAGGCTCCCTTTGCTGCAGGATAATCGCTTACGGACCATTCAAGCATTGCTTTCAGGTCAGCACCTGTAATTTTCTTTACTTCAATTGTATTGCCAAATGGGAATATAGCTGCTATTTTACCTTTTGTTATATCACCAACAGGTATATCTTCTCTTATGCCGCCGCCGTTTACAAAGGCAATATCAGCACCTGTTGCAGCCCTTGCTGCATCAGCAGATAGGTTTCCTAAATTTGTTTCCTTAGTTCTGACATTTTCTCTTACTCCGTCTAAGTATACGCCTGTTGTTGCTATAACCTCATTAAATACTTCTGCGTTGGCAGCCTCAATATCTTCTATTATTTTTTGCAAATCAGGGTCGGGAACAACATCTGCAGTGTCTGCAGCTGCAAGAAGTCTTGCTGTAATACCTGTAACTTCACCTTCTAAAATTTCTATATCGACATAACCTAAATTTTGACCGTAATTTTTTGTTTGAACAATCAATGTATTATTTTCTAATTGCCCGCCTTCTAACATTGAATGGCTGTGTCCGTCTATTATCAAATCGATTCCTTCTACTTCTTGAGCTAAAGCCTTTGATGTTAAAGTTGAACTTTCATCAAGACCCAAATGAGCCAATGCAATTATAACATCTGTTTTGTCTTCAAGTTCTTCTACCATTTCCTTTGATACTTCTATAGGATCTTTAAATACTAAACCAACAACATTGTTAGGATTTGTAAGAATTACTGTATCAGGTGTAGAAAGACCGTAAATACCAACCTTAACATCGCCTACTTCTTCAATAACATAAGGAGTAAAAATATATTCTCCGTTTTCATCAACAATATTGGCGCTCAACATTCCTACCTGAGACATATCTCTTAATTCAAACAATCTTTCTTTGCCGTAATTAAAGTCATGGTTTCCTAATGTCATGTAATCATAACCTGCTGCTTCCAATACCTTAATTGCATTTTCACCTTTGGAGATATTTACTATCGGCATACCGTGGAGTGTATCTCCTGCATCAAGAACCAGGGTGTTTGGATTTGCTTCTTTTGCTTCTTTAATAAGAGTTGCAATTTTAGCAAAGCCTATTTCAGTATTTGTTCCTATTAATCTTGAATGGGTATCATTAGTGTGAATAACAGTAATCTTTACGGTTTCAGCATCTTCTGCAAATACAAAGCTGAAACTGCTTAAAATCAGTAATACAACTAATACTAAACTTAATACTTTCTTCATTAAATTTTCCTCCTTTTTGTTATGATAAGACTTATGTCCATTATACAGTCAGGAGGCTGGAATTTCAAGACAACTTTTGAATAATTTGCAAATTTGAGAGTCACTGTACTTTTAATCAGCCTGTCATTGTTATTAATAACATTCGTATTTATATCGTGGTGTGGTAAATACGTGATACTGAACAAAGTTAGCATAAAAAATATCTTAAATCTGTTGACAAAGTTTATATATTTTTATATTATGTATACAAATTAATAATTTGCGATGAAGAGGAATAGTAAATTTACACGGTCTCTAGAGAGGAAATCATCGGTGGAAGATTTTCGACCCCCTGTATTTTGAACCCGCCTTGGAGTATTTGAGGGTGAAAACTCAAAGGGAAGTCCCTTATATACAATGAGTGCTGTTTTTAAAACAGTAATTAGAGTGGTACCGCGGATATCCGCCTCTTACGGAGGCGGTTTTATTTTTGTAAGGTTATGAATTTGGAGTTATGAGTCTGTGTTATGAAAGGAGAAATTATGGCTAAGAAAGAAAAAGAATTTGTAAAAGAAATTACGCCTATGGAAGAGGATTTCAGCAGGTGGTATACAGATGTAATAATGAAAAACGAATTGGTTGATTATTCGCCGGTTAAAGGTTTTATGGTTATAAGACCTTACGGATATGCTTTGTGGGAGAAAATTCAAGAATATGCGGATGGAAAATTTAAAGCGACAGGTCATAAAAATATGTATTTTCCATTGTTAATTCCTGAAAGTTTGTTAAACAAGGAAAAAGAACATGTGGAAGGGTTCGCTCCTGAGGTTGCATGGGTTACTCAGGGAGGAAATCAGGAGTTGACAGAAAGGCTTGTAATAAGGCCTACATCAGAAACCATTATATGTCATATGTATGCAAAATGGCTTAATTCATACAGGGATTTGCCATATTTGTATAACCAGTGGTGCAGTGTTGTAAGGTGGGAAAAAACAACAAGACCTTTTTTAAGAACATCGGAATTTTTGTGGCAGGAAGGTCACACCCTTCATGAAACAGCAGAAGAAGCTCAAGCGGAAACTTTACAAATGCTTGATATATATAGACAGGTGGCGGAAGACTTAATGGCTATGCCCGTTGTCGTAGGTCAAAAAAGCGAAAAAGAAAAATTTGCCGGTGCTTATGCCACATATACTATGGAAGCATTGATGCATGACGGTCAGGCTCTGCAGGCGGGAACATCTCATAATTTAGGGCAGCATTTTGCAAAAGCTTTTGAAATTAAATTTCAAGGCAGAAACGGGCAAGAGCAATATCCCTATTCCACGTCGTGGGGAATTTCCACTAGATTAATCGGTGGTCTAATAATGGTTCATTCTGATAACAGGGGGTTGGTACTTCCTCCTAAAATGGCACCCGTGCAGGTTGTAATAATTCCAATAGCTCAAAAGAAAGAAGGCGTTATCGAGAAAGCTAATGAATTATTCAACAGATTAAAAGCAAAAGGAATAAGAGTAGAGCTTGATGACAATACAGAATATTCACCCGGATGGAAATTCAATCAATATGAAATGAAGGGTTATCCTATTCGTATTGAAATAGGACCAAGAGATATAGAAAATAATCAAGCAGTTGCAGTAAGAAGAGATGAATTGGAAAAAGTAATTCTTTCTCTGGATAATATTGAAGATACAATTTATAACATGCTTGAAACAATGCAAAATGATTTATTTGAAAAAGCAAAAGCTCACAGAGAAGCAAACACTTATGTAGTTGAAGATTATGAAAAGTATAAGAGAGATTTACCCAACCGTCCCGGATTTGCAAAAATGATGTGGTGCGGTGAAAGAGAATGCGAAGATAAATTAAAAGAAGAAACCGGTGCAACAATAAGATGTATTCCTTTCGAGCAGGAAAACTTAGGAGATAAGTGCCACATATGCGGAAAGCCTGCAAAACATATGATTTACGCAGCAAGAGCATATTAGATGTCCCAACCTTATTATAGAAATCCTTCACTTCTTCAGGATGACTGTCATTCAGAACAGAGGCGAGGGATTTCGTTTTTATTTAATTATTAAATTGATATAAATCAAAGAATGACATCGATTAGTTTTGTACAATAAGGGTATAAAATAATAAAGTAAATAATAAGGAGAATTGACATGGGGAAAATATTTGTAATTTTAGTCGGAGCAATAATATTTATGCTCCTATCGCAGAAAAAGGCATATGCTCATTGTGACACAATGGATGGTCCAACTGTTAAGGATGGTATTAAAGCACTAGAAACAAAAAATATTAACTATGCATTAAAGTGGATTTTACCTGCATATGATGAAGAATTAAAGAAAATATTTGAATTAAGTTTAAAGGTAAGAACGTTAAGTCCTGAAGCAGAGGAACTTGCTGACAGATATTTTCTTGAAAGTTTAGTTCGCATACATAGAGCAGGAGAAGGGGCAGGATTTGAAGGATTAAAACCGCACGGCGAGCCAATTGATGAAAAAGTTCAAGCAGCCGATAAAAGTATTGAAATTGGAAACCTGTCACCTTTAAAAGGATTAGTGACTGATGATGAAATGCATGAACTTGAAAAACTGTTTGAAAAAGTTATGGCGCTCAAAGATTTTGAAGTAAATGATGTAGGGGCAGGAAGAAAATATATTGAAGCATATGTAAGCTTCTTCAAATTTGCTGAAGGCGAAGAACATGGTCACGGACATCACACTGCGCATGGACATCATATCCACTAGAATAAAAAATATCACCCGATTGAATTAACAAAAGGGTGATATTTTTATTCTATTTTCCATGCTCTTCTAAAATTTCTATTCCTTCTGTAATTAATTCACGTGCATTATCCAGGTTTTTATGTGTTTTTTGAGAGTTATGGAATCCCT
>ENA-UPTA01001704-UPTA01001704.1-activated-sludge-metagenome-genome-assembly--contig:-NODE-1704-length-24005-cov-7.674238_pt1 | contig 24005 bp, 22 predicted proteins | sample MGYA00238184_ERZ773361 | MGnify/ENA primary metagenome ERZ773361 (study PRJEB29100, sample SAMN05720205) | activated sludge metagenome | isolation source: anaerobic digester from wastewater... | reverse complement strand
GGCGATGGCGCGCCTCCGGGCCGTGAAGCAGCGGGCGGAAGACAAGCCGTTTTCTATTCATATTTGGCAGAAGAGCCTGGTTTACAACTACACGTCCATGACGGACCCGAAATTGTATAAGCTCATTGACACCTGCTGGCCCGGACCTGTCACCGTGATTGTCCCGGATCGGACCGGGAATAAAACGATTGGCATACGTATGCCCCAGAATAATATCGCTCTTATGCTCCTGCAGGAGTCCCAATGCACCGTCGCGGCTCCTTCCGCGAACCTGGCCGGAAAGCCGGCTCCATCCACCTGTGGGGACGCCTTGCGTGACCTGGACGGGCGGATTGATATCGCGATCGATGGTGGACCGGCTGTGCTGGGGAAGGCTTCTTCGGTTGTGGATTTTACCGGCGAGACCCCGAAGGTCGTGCGGCAGGGTGCCATTTCTCAGGAGGATGTGGACCGTATTACGGGCAAGAAGACGATTTTGTTTATTTGTACGGGAAACAGCTGCCGTTCGGTGATGGCGGAATATTTATTGCGCCAGGCCCTGCAAGACCGTGATGGTGTGGAAATTCAATCGGCCGGAACCGGGGTTTTTCTCCGGTCGCCTGCCAGCCAGGAAACTATGCATGTCCTGGCCCGCCGGGGGATTGACGCGTCGATGCATGTTTCCCAGCCGGTGACCAATGTTTTGCTGAATCAGGCGGATTTGATTCTTGTGATGACCCGGACGCACCGCCAGCAGATTCTGGAACGGTTGCCGGCCGTAGAGAACCGGGTGTACCTTTTGGGTGAATTTAATGATGATCCTGCGGTCCGGCAAACAGGCCCGGATATCCCTGATCCTATCGGGAAGCCGGCGGAGGCTTATGAGGGATGTCTTTTGTTCATTCAGGAGGCCGTTGAGAAACTGGTTAAGTTAATATAAGGGACGGCGGGGTTGTGGGGACAGAGACGGCTTCGCGGGAAGAGGAAGATTATGAAAATTTTTATTGCTGCGGATCACCGGGGTTTTCACCTGAAGCAGGCCATTAAAACATTTCTTCAAAGCCGGGAGTTTGAGGTTTGCGATGAGGGCTGTTATGACGAGGGCGTTCCGTGCGATTATCCAGAACTCTCGTGTAGGGTGGCTTGCGCTGTCAGCCAAAATCCTGGAACCCGGGGGATTCTGGTTTGCATGACCGGCATCGGCCATGTCATCGCCGCTAATAAAGTTCCCGGGGCTTACGCCGCCTTGTGTTACAATAAGGAAGCCGCTGTTTTATCCCGTGAGCATAATAATGCCAATATTCTGGTCCTGGGCGCCAGGTTTGTGCCGGAATCTGAAATTCCGGATATTGTTTTAACCTGGCTGCAGACCCCGTTTGAAGGCGGGCGTCATCAGCGGCGGGTGGAGAAGATACAGGAGATAGAAAAAAAATTTTTAAAGACATAGCCGCCCCGGAGGAGGGGTTTTTCATTTTAAGCCCGGCCCGGGTTTTTATAGCGTGGCATATGAGTAAAGGGGAATACAATGGAGCACATAAAAAAGACAGATCCAGAGATCTATCAGGCCATTATTCAGGAATTAAAACGGCAACGGAACAATTTGGAGTTGATTGCTTCTGAGAATATCGTGTCCGAGGCGGTCTTGGAAGCCCAGGGATGCGTTATGACCAATAAATATGCGGAAGGGTATCCTGACCGCCGGTGGTACGGCGGGTGCCAATATATCGATGTGGCCGAACAGCTGGCGATTGAAAGGGCCAAGACCTTATTCGGGGCCGAGCATGTTAATGTCCAGCCGCATTCAGGTTCCCAGGCTAATCAGGCGGTTTATCAGGTGGCGGTGCAGCCGCAGGACACGGTTTTGGCTTTGGATCTGGCCTGCGGCGGGCATCTGACCCACGGCCATAAACTGAATTTTTCCGGGAAGACGTACCACATGGTCCCTTATACGGTCCATCCCGAGACCGAAATGCTGGACTATGATGAGATTGAACGTCTGGCCCGCCAGCACAAACCGAAAATGATCGTGGCCGGCGCTTCTGCCTATTCCCGTTTTATTGATTTTGAAAGATTCCGCAAAATTTGTGACGCCGTCGGGGCAGTTCTGTTTGTTGACATGGCGCATATCGCCGGCCTCGTGGCGGCCGGCCTGCATCCCAGCCCGGTCCCGTACGCTGAATTCGTTACCACCACGACGCACAAAACCTTGCGCGGCCCCCGCGGAGGGATGATTTTATGCCGTCAGGAATTCGGGAAGAAAATTGACACGGCTGTTTTCCCCGGTTTGCAGGGGGGGCCTTTAATGCATGTGATCGCGGCGAAGGCCGTGGCGTTCCAGGAGGCGCTTTCGCAAGAGTTTAAACAGTATCAAAAACAGATTGTTGCCAACGCCAAAAGCCTGGCGGCCAGTTTGGCGGAACGCGGATTTCGTATTGTGGCCGGCGGGACAGACAATCATTTGTTCATGGTCGATCTGCGCTCCAAACAGGTGACGGGCAAAGAGGCGTCTTCCATTCTGGACAGCGTGCATATTACGGTCAATAAAAATTTGATCCCGCATGACCCGCAGAGTCCCATGGTCACCAGCGGGATCAGGGTCGGCACTCCGGCGCTGACAACGCGCGGGATGAAGGAGCCGCAGATGAAGCGGGTGGCCGAACTGATCGATGAGGCGCTGACGCATAAAGACGATGAAGTCGTATTGTCCCGGGTCCGGGACGGAGTGAAAGCGTTGACGGATACGTTTCCGATTTATGAACGGTTGATGGAATAACAGTGGAAGGCGGGTGAGCGGTTATGAAATGTCCGGCATGTGGCCATAAAGAAACCAAAGTCGTCGATTCCCGCATGAGCGGGGACAATTGCGTGATACGCCGCCGCCGGGAATGCCTGAAATGCGAAAAGAGGTTCACAACGTATGAATATATTGAACAGACGCCGTTGATGGTTATTAAAAAAGACGGGCGCCGCCAGCCTTTTGACCGCAAGAAAATTATCGCCGGGCTGGTGAAAGCGTGCGAAAAAAGACCGGTGAGCGTTGACAAGATCGAAGAATTGACCATGGACGTCGAGCGCGCCATCCAGAAAAAATACGACCGGGAAGTCCTTTACAGCGATATCGGGGAAATTATTATGGAAAAACTGGCGGCCCTGGATCAGGTCGCTTATGTCCGGTTTGCGTCGGTTTACCGGCCGTTCCGGGATGTGAACCATTTTATGACGGAAATTAAATATATTTTGGAAAAAGATAAGGCGCCGGTTCGCCGGAAATGAACGCTTGTCGGCTTGGGGCCGGCATGGCGAGGGAAGAAAGAATATAGTTATGGTTCAGGTTGATTTAACAAAAATTATTATTGATGAACGGCGTCAGGACCAGGTGATTGTCCTGAAAGAACGCATGGGAGAGCGGCAATTCCCGATTGTCATCGGCTTAATGGAAGCGTCGACGATCAAAATGAAGTTGTCGGGGATTGCGCTCCCCCGGCCGATGACGCATGACCTTTTGTTGGCCACGATTCAGGCGCTGGAGGCAAAAATGGAGAGGCTGGTGATCGATAAACTTGTCGAAAACACCTTTCACGCTAAACTTGCGCTTCGGACCCGGGACGGGGAAGAGCGGATCATCGATTCCCGGCCTTCCGATGGCATCGCTTTGGCGGTTCGGGCGCATGCGCCGATTTTTGTGGAAGAAGACGTTTTGCAGAAAGCCTCGTTTTTTAAGCTGGATTAGCCCGGGGTGTCATAGAAACGGGCGTCTGGCGTTCAAGAATGACCGTGTTGTCCGGAAAAACAAGGACATGCCCTCGTGCCTTTCCTTAATCAGTATCCATTTTTGAAAATGATCCAGGATTTAGCCAGGAAACGCCGTCTAGAGGTGTTTTTAGTGGGGGGATTTTTGCGTGATTTCGCCCTCGGCCGGCCTTGTGATGATTTTGATTTTGCCGTCAGCCGCAATGCGATCGCACTGGCGCGGGTTTTTGCCCGAAACGTGAAAGGCGCTTTTGTTCTCCTGGACGAAGAGCACGGGTGCGCCCGGGTGGTTACAAAGGAGCGGAGAGGACGGCTGACCTATGATTTTGCCGATTATCGGGCGGAGACTCTCCGGAAAGATTTGGGTCACCGGGATTTTACGATCAACACCTTGGTCGTGAATCTGGCCGCCTGCCCCGTTGATGCCGAACTGAAGGATGTTATCCAGGATTACAGGAAAGCCTGGCCGGATATACGTGGGCACAGGATCCGCATGGCGTCAGCCCAAGTGTTCCGCGAGGATCCGTTGCGCATTCTGCGGGCCTTCAGCTTAAAGGCGGCCTTGGGGTTTGATATTGATGTGCGTACCCGGCAGCAGATTTGCCTGGATAAAGAACGCCTGCGGGACGTGTCTCCGGAAAGAGTCCGGGACGAGTTTTTTAAAATATTAAAGACGGACGCGGCGGCACGCATTTTGAAGGAAATGGACCGGCTCAAAATTTTGGAACAGGTGATTCCACAGGTCCGGGTGATGTATCGCGTGAAACAGGGCACGTATCATCATCTGGATGTCTGGCCTCATTCCCTGGAAACGGTCGTGCAGATGGATAATATCTTGGCTCAGACGGCCATGGATCCCGAGCTTAGCGGATATTTAGCGGAACCCCTCGGCGCGGACCGGCCCCGCCGGGCTTTAATGAAGCTGGGAGCGCTTCTGCACGATATCGGCAAGCCGGAATCAAAACGAAAACAGGATAACCGCACGCTTTTTCACGGGCATGAGCGGATCGGGAGTCAAATCGTTAATCATGTCGCCCGCATGCTGAAACTTTCAACGCGCGAACGCCATGCCCTTATGGATATGGTGGCGTGTCACCTGCGGCCGGGATACCTTTCCAATTTTAAATGCCCGAGCGCGAAAGCCGTTTTTCGTTATTTCCGAGATACGAAAGAAGAGGCGGTCAGCGTCGCGCTGATTTCCCTTGCGGATCAAAAGTCGACACGGGGGCCGTTAACCACAGAGGAAGATCAGAGGCACCACGAGGAGATATGCTGGCAGCTTGTTCACGCTTATTTTGAAAACAAGAAAAAAGTTCCGGTCGCGCGGTTGTTAACTGGAGACGATCTTATCGAAACGCTGAAACTCCCGCCGTCTCCGAAGTTTTCGGTTATCCTGAGGGAAATTGAAGAACAGCAGGCCTTGGGCGCGGTGACGTCCAAGCCGGAGGCACTGGCGCTGGCGGAGCGTATCGCAGCCCGTTTCCCAGGAACTGTTTTGAGTCCCATGGGCAGGACTGCGGGAATCGACAAGGAGAAAAGCACGGATGTTGAAAATAAAAAATCTCGAAGTGGACATTGTCCAGGGACTCGTCGGGGAGGCGCGGGCAGACGCGCTTGTTAACCCTTGTGATGCTCGCGGTTCCCTTGCCGGCGCCTTGGGAGGGATCCGGGTGCGGGAGGGGTTTTTGAAGGGAAGCGAAGGGGAAGATTTGCCCGGATTGCCGGGGCCAGGCTCGGTTGCCTGGACGATGGAGGATAGTTTCCCGAACCGTTTGGTAATTCACGCTCTGTTCGTGGAGGACGGCCGAACGGATGAAAAGATTCTGCGTCAGGCCTGTCGGAATGCTTTGGCGCTTGCCCGTTCCCGGAAAGTGGAAATCCTGGCGTTCCCGCCTTTGTTCCCGGGAGAGGTAGACTTCCCTTCCCGCGGGGCGGTTAAGATCCTGGCCCAGGAAATTCTAAAATTTGCCCGCACGGATCCGGGCGGGGTGAAGAGGATCGTCGTTTGTCTTGACAATGCCGGAGATTATGACCTTTATTTGCGGGAAATGAGTGGATATATTAATCATATTCAGAACGAACTGGGTTGCGGTCCGTATGTGACCGTGGATATCATTATTGAACACCCGGATGGCCTTGTCGTTATTGAGCGGTCAAATCCTCCTTTTGGTCTGGCCTTGCCGGGAGGATTTGTGGATCCCGGCGAGTCTCTGGAAGCGGCAGCCCGCAGGGAAGCCAGGGAGGAAACCGGGCTGGCGTTGGACGGATTGCGGCAGTTCCACACATATTCCGACCCTGACCGGGACCCGAGGTTCCACACGGTCACCACGGTGTTTGTGGCGCAGGGCCGCGGCGTCCCCCAATTCGGGGATGATGCCAAGGGCCTGAGAGTGATTCCTAAAGAGGCCATTTTATCTTACACGTTTGCGTTTGACCACAAGAGCGTCCTGCAGGACTACTTAAACGGAAGTTATTAAGAGAGGGAAAACGTTATGGGAGAGGAAACCCTTCCGGGATTATCTGATCTGGCCGCAGGGTTTGTCACCGTGGGGATCGTGGTGGTGATTTATGCCCTGATACGGCTTCTGCAAAAACGGCCTCGCTGAAAGTCTTCCCCTTCTGTCTTAAAAGATAAAATATGAATTATGTCTAGAATAAGCCGTGGCTGAGGATATAATTATTTTACATTGCCTTCCCGGTAAATGTTTTTCAAAAAAGACGGGACGCGCATCTGGAGAGGAAGCGCTTTCTTTATGCCCTTTCTCGTCTATCTCGGATGGGGTCACGGGTTTTTACTGTTTCCTGCGGATTTTTCCCGACGGGAGAATGGGGCTGGGACGACCGGAGGCGCCGGGAGATTGTGGTTATTTATTAAAATATTATTGTATACTTTTTATAACAGCGATGACAAGAAGATTGGCAGGCCTATTTACCTTGCCGTGAGGAGACTCAGAATGAAACAGAAAAAAAATTTTTATGCCTTGTTGTCGGGGATCATGTTTTTAGGGCTTTCCGTTTCCCCTGTCTGTGCGGGGACGTTGACGTTAACGACCTATTATCCCGCGCCGTTTGGTTCTTACTCCCAGCTTCGCCTTGTCCCTCGCGCCGCTATAAGCGGCGCCTGTGATGTCGGGAGCATGTACGTGGATGAAACCACAGGCCTTTTAATGTATTGCCGGAACGATTCAACATACGGGCTTTTACCGACTGCGTGGACTCAGGATAATGACGCGGTTTTTCTGACGGATGTGACGAATTACAGCTCCCTGAAAGTCGGGATCGGGACCATTAATCCTGACAGCCTGCTGCAGGTTGAAGCGCAGGGGGCCGACGCTACTTTTAAAGTCGACCAGATGGGCGGCAGCGCTTATGTTGTGCGAAGTCAGGCCACGAACTCCTCCATCGGGACCTCCAGCAATACGTCCCTCCAAATTAACACAAATAATACAACCCGGATTCATATCACGTCCCAGGGGAACGTGGGGGTGAATATGACCAACCCTACCCATGAACTGGTCGTTAAGGGAAACGTGGAGATAACGGTCGACGCCGGTCAGGACAGCCAGGTGACGTTCTCCCGGGGGACGACGTTTGTGACGATGGGGCTTGATGCCGCGGATAATTACTTTAAGATCAACTACGGGACCGCCGTTGGTGCCTCGACGGAACTTGTGCTGCTGCCCAGCGGGAAGTTGCGCATTAACGGGCCGATTGAAGTCAAGCTCGGCAGCGACCCGGTCGGGGAAATAAAACTGCGGTATATTGATACCGGGGACCCGAACACGTCGGGATATTATGCGATGTATGCGCCGTAATATTTCAAAAAGGAGATGGGGGCTATGGCAAGGAATGACGGGTTTTTCTGCGGAAGAGGGGGATGTTTTTTGGCGGTGACCGCGATGGTGACCGTGGCGGTGTGCCTGTTGGGGTTGCAACAGGCGTCGGCCCAGACGTGGACAGACGATGACTTGGTGACTTTGCAGCGGCCTGTAAAACCGATTCATATCCGGGAGTTGAGGAGAGCTATTTATAATAAACGCATGCTGTGTGGTATGTCCGCGCCTGTTTGGGAAAACCCGAACATCATTTCCAAGGTCACCCCTATCCGGGCTCAGCATATTGAGGAACTGCGCCAAACGCTGAAGGATATTTACGACCTCCCCCCGACCCGGCCTCTTCCGGAAGGGGTCGTGCTGGAAACGGATATCCCGGCGGATGCCGCGATCCAGGCGTCCCATGTTTATGAGTTGCGGACGTCCCTTGAAGTGGTCAGCTGCTGCGGGGATGGAGAATGCAATCCTCCTTATGAAGATTTGGCGAATTGCCCGGTCGACTGCGGGGCCTGTACCTATACGGATTGGGTTGTTATGGGCTGCGGGGTGTCACCCTGTGAACCGAACGAAATTATGAGGACAAAGACAGCCCCGGAAGAAGGCTGTCTGGAACTGATCGAATGCGTCACCGCTTACGATGCCTGCTGTAATTATGGTCCGTGGGAGGATTATCTTTGCGGCGGAGGCGAGTGTGATCCGACCGCTTTGCAGCAGATTCAGCGTTCCGCGACAAGCGTTGAGGATTGCCCGGACCGATTCCAGTGCGCGGAGCTCAAATCTTGCTGTGATTATGCGGGTTTGGTCTGGCAGTGCGGTTATGACATCCTGTATCCAGACACCCAGTGGCTCGAAGTCAATATCCCGGCGAATCCGGCGTGTGAGCCGGAATTCGGCACGATTTATCCGGCGGATGATCCGGTTTCAAAAGCGAACTGCTGTGATTACGGTCCGCAGACCAGTTCCTGCGGCGGTGAAGTCGAGAGTGTCGTCTATCCGGATTCTACCTTGATCACCTTCCGCAGTGCGGGAAATACCAATTGCGCCGCGGATATCACGATTACGCCCAATGCGGACGATTGCTGCGATTATGGCGGCATCGAAGTCCCGCCGAGCTGCGGGGCGACTTTAAAAGTCGACGGAGAAATGGTCGTCTTTCCGCCCACTACTTTTCTTCAGTTCAGGACCCCTGCGAACTCGAATTGCGATCATAAGATTGTCCAGCAAGTCGCTATTGAGGATGACCCGACCAAATACTGTTGTTACTACAGCGGGTTTAACGGCAGTTGCGGGTATGGGTCTTATCCGAATACGGATTGGATCGAATATAATGTCCCGGGGTTGGTCGATCTGGCGTGCCCGACCGAGTACCGGAACCATGTTGAAAATGCCGACAGCTGCTGCTGTTATGCATCCACATCCGTCTGCGGGGATGGCGTGACCTATCCGACTTCCAGCATGGTTGTTTCCTCCACCCCGGGCTGCAATCCGGCGTGTCCGACCGAAGTTACGGAAGATCCTTTTAATGAGGCGTGCTGCGGGTACGGCCCGTGGCAGTATGATCAATGCGGATATCCCGGGTATTATGACGATACCTATCTTGTCGATTTCCGGGAGCCGACCAATCCTCTCTGCAGCCCGATATTTGGGGATGTATATGGCCCGTATAAAGATGTCTGCTGCAATTATCCGGATGCGAGCGTGCAGTGCGGCGGCACCTGGGATGGCGTTGTTTATCCCGAGACCACCTGTATTTATGGCGCTAAAAAGCCCGCGAATCCGAACTGTCCGGATCAATACGGAAGCACGGAAGAAATGTGTGATTATTGCTGCGATTATGATGTGACCAGCGCCCACTGCGGCGATGGCGTGATACATCCGGTGACAACGCTGTTCGAAACATTAACGCCCAATAACCCCAGCTGTGACGTTATTGTTGACCGCCCGACGGCTGACGGATGCTGCGGATACGGGGGATTCTCGCGTCTCTGCGGGTATGATGGCCGCCCCGAGACAACCTCGGTCGCAGTCCAGGCCCCGACGCAGAATTTCGCGGAATGCCCGACGATCGTTCAGGACGAAATCGCCAATGACCCGTTCTGCTGTAATTACGGCGGGTTTCAGGCGTCCCAATGCGGATATTCCGGCTGGTATCCTGAGCATACCCTGCTGGAGGTGAACGAGCCGAGCAATGCGTACCCGGGTTGTGATCCGCTGTTTCAGAATGTGGTCCCGAATGAATATAATTGTTGTGCTTACGGGGCCGCGACCTCGGCATGCGGCGACGGCGTGACCTACCCGACGAGTTCCTGGATCACAATGCAGACGTCGTCCACCGGGTGTGATCCGATTGTGACTGAAGAAGCAAATCACCAGAGCTGCTGTGATTATCCGGCGTCTCCTACGACGGAATGCGGGGTTTTGGGGTATCCTGTTACGTATTTGGTGTCTTATCTGGAGTCGCCCACGAACCCAACCTGCGAGGTCCAGATTGTCGGAGTCCCGGCCTATGATGAAACGTGCTGTCAATACGGGGCTCTGCAGCAGGCCTGCGGGAACGGAGTGATGTTCCCGATCACAGACTACGTGACCTGGCAGGAGCCGGGGATTGTCCATGCGGACTGCCCGATTAAAGTGATCAGCCAGATTGAGAATGACATCACGTGTTGCGGCTACCCGGAGAGTTATACGGTGATGTGCGGGTATGCGCCTTTAGGATATCCGGAAACGACTCAAGTAGAAATTAAAGAACCGGTCCTGAGCGAATGTCCGGTCAAGTCGCGGAATCCGTATCCTTACCATGACACGTGTTGTGAGTATGCAACGAACTATTATTGCGGATATGGTTCGCCTTTCAATGTGCCAGATACGGATTATGTTACGATGAAAGAACCCGGCGGCGGAAAAAGCTGCCCGGTTCTCAAGGTGAATCAAGTGAACTACGCGGAAGTTTGCTGCGGGTACACCACCGGGACAACCGAGGATTTGGGCTGCGGGGCAACGTATGACGGGCTGACCTGCGATTACGACCAGCGGTTGATCGTGACCACACCGGAGAACGGCGATTGCCCGGTGCAGAAAACGTGTTCGTATAATGCTTCCTGCGCGACGTGTTCTTCGGGAGAAACGCTGGAATGCCCGCCGGTCGGCGGCTGCCCGTATCAACGCGTGTGCGTGGACGGGACATGGAGTTCCTGTCAGCAGACCAATCCGGTTTGTACGCCGGGCGAAGTTGTGAATTGCGAGCCTAATGCCGACGGCTTCATCTCCCGGAAGACATGTAATGTCTGCGGGACGGGGTGGGGGCCGTGTTGGTGTGACCCGCAGGAAACCCAAATCTGCACGACATCGTCTTCCTGCCCGGGAATCGGGACCTGTTCCGGAGGAGGGTGGACGGCGTGTGAACAGAGCAATCCGACCTGCGCACCCGGCAGTACCCGGGACTGTACTTTGGGCGACGGGAACCCGGGTGTGGAAGAGTGCGTTGATTGCGGGGATGATTATGAGGATTGCCGGTGTTTGCCGGGCGTGGTGTATTGCTATATTGACGGTGTCTTAGGGACGCAGACCTGCGATACATCCAGCGGACTTTACGAGACCTGTGTTTGTATCAGCGGATCGACAAAGATGTGTACGACTTCATCCGGCTGTACGTCCGGGGTCGTGTATTGTAACGACGCCACCGGAGTTTTCGACGGAGACTGTGAGCTTCCTTATAATGACTGTACGCCCGGGGAAACCCGCTCCTGTCTGAAATATTTTATTATTCCCGGGACAGAGTCCTGCACAAGCTGCGGGAACTGGAGTGGTATTTGTTTGTAAGTTTTTATGATTTTGTCCGCGCGCCCCGTATTCTGTGGCCGTATAATTTTTACAGGCGGGGCGCGTGACCTTTTTTTCTTAAATGAACCTGAAATTTACGTCCTGGATCCGTTTTCGTTGAAGACCGCGGGTATGCCTGCGGTCTTCGGTTTCGGGGAGGTTCATGCGTATTATAAGAAGGCCATTCATTCCGCTTCCAAGTCTCTTCCCTTAATATTGTTATCCAGCCAGAAATTGGGATATTTTTTCTTTTGGCTCTTGACTTTGGTGTATCACTGTATTATGCTTATAATACACGTGGACAGCATGAATTTGGGGGAATCATTATGACCGAAAAAGCCAGGTTTTATTTCCATATCGCGGCAACATCCGGGGTTCCGATTTACCGGCAGATTATTGATCAGGTCAAGACTTTATCGGCTTCCCAACGGATCATCCCCGGAGATTTTCTGCCTTCCGTGCGGCAGGTGGCTCAGGAACTTGAGATTAATCCGATGACAGTTTCCAAGGCGTATTCCTGGCTTGAAAAGGAGGGGGTCCTTGAATATGTCCGGGGCCAGGGGATGCGGGTCAAAGAAGGCCGTATTTCCAAAAAAGACATGAAAGAACGAGAAGAGGCCCTGGTCCCGATTTTAAAGCAGGTCATAATGCAGGCCTGCCAGTTATCTATTGACCCGGAAACTGTTACGGCGCTGTTGGAACGCTTATGGAAGGAGAGTGCTCATGAATGATCCCGTGATCCAAATACAGCATGTCATAAAACGGTATAAGAGTAAACCGGTTCTTGACGATTTGTCTTTAACGGTTCCCCGGGGATCGGTCTTAGGACTTTTAGGGAAGAACGGGGCCGGGAAAACGACGCTTATAAAATGCGTATTAGGCCTCATGTATCCTCAGGAGGGGCGGATATCGGTGTTGGGGGACAATCCGGGAAATTTTCTGGAAGACACCAAAGAACGCATAGGATATGTCCCGCAATCTGACCGGCCGTATCCCTGGCTCACCGTCCGCCAACTTGTGATGTATACGGCATCTTTTTATCCCCGGTGGAACATGCCGCTGGTCGATAAGCTGCTTCAGGATTGGGAATTGGACGAGGAGGAAAAAGTCGGCCTGCTCTCCGAGGGGCAGGCGCAGAAACTCGCGATTATCCTCGCTTTGGGGCATGAGCCTGAATTGCTAGTTTTTGACGAGCCGGTGGCGAGCTTGGACCCGGCGGCGCGGCGAAAATTTTTGAAAACAATTTTAGACATTGTTGCGGACCGCGAATGTACGATATTTTTTTCCACGCATATTACGACCGATTTGGAACGCGTGGCGGACCGGGTGGCCTTGCTTAAAAACGGGACGATCGATTTCTGCGGGGAACTGGATGTCCTGAAAGATGAAGTGAAACGGTTGAGGATTGTTTCTTCTGTCCCTTTGTCCCGGGATATCCCGCTGGACGGGGTCCTGCACTGCGAGTTGTCTCAATACGAGGCGGTTTTGTCTGTGCGGGGGTTTCACGCCGGGATGAAATCCCAGATGGAGCAGCGTCTTAACGCCAAAATTGAAGTGGAGGATTTAAACCTGGAAGAAATATTTCTGGAGCTGTACGCATGAAAAACCGTTATTATCAGGTCGTTCTTCTTTACGTCCGGCATTTGCCTTACCGTATTCTGGCGCTGAGTTTATTAGGAACTGCGGTGCTTTCCAGGTTTTCCTTGGAGCAGAGACTCGTGGCTATCGCGGATGATTTCTTCACGTTTTTTGTCGTTGTGAGCGTGTGGCTGGCTTTCACCGCCGGCGTTCTTTTAAAAAGGCAGATGGCCCAGTACAGGGCTTCGTTGCTGCCGTATTATCGCGCCCCGCATATTATCGTCCCTTTTATGTTTTTCGCGTTTTTTGTCATTGTTTTTGGTTATTGGCTGGTGAGCCTGTACCCCATTATTATCGTGAACGCGGCCGCGGTCTGGTCGGTTTTTGTCTTGTGCGCGCTGGTGATTTCTTCGGTGATCTGGGTGGGGTATTTGTCGATTAATATGCTTGTTTACCTGTCCTATTTTTTCCTGTTGGTGCTTTCCCGGCAGGCGTATAACCTTGTTGTTTTCGTGACGGAAAATATTGTTTGGCAACCTGTTTTAGGCCTGGCGAGCGTTGTTTTGATGTTGGTCTTGGCCAGAAGGGCGATGTCTCTTCAAGAGGAATCCTTTGAGTACGGGTATATGATGTCTTGGCCTCAGAAAGAATTTTTGCATAATCAGATCAAGGCGGACGAGCTGTATACCCGCGGCGTGCGCACTCTCCGGAAACGCTTGGGGCTTCGGCCTGTGGTTCCGGCTCTTCCCCCATACCCCCGCCGGGCCGCACTATGGCGCCGGGCGCTTCATTGGCACCGGATCGATTTCGCTGAATTAAAGAGTGTGTGGGTGGCGTTATTGGTTTTAACGCCGGTCTATATGGCCGCTATCAGCCGTTTCTCTTTGGGTCATGGCCTTTTTGATGACCCGTATAATAATTTTCTGTTATATACTGTCGCCCCGGTCCTGCTTGTGCTGTGTGTGAATCACCGTAATATGACGACTTGGAGTTACGATATCTTGAAGCCTGTGCGCAAGGAGGATTTCCTTCGGGATCAGGGGCTGGTTTTGTTGGGAGGATTAGGCCTTTATTGGTCCCTGTTTGTTTTGTACCTGATTTTGATCCCGCATTTGATTTTTAAACCGGCGGAACTGGCCCTGCCGCGCTTTTGGGGGTACATTTTACTGACGGGAAGTTTCGCGTTGTTGACGTTATCCTGGGTTATCTTTATGAGTTGTTATTCCTCGCGGCCGTGGTTTGTCATCATTCACGGCAGCCTTTTGTGCGCGCTCGCCCAAGTTTTGTTTATGGTCAGCGGACATTTTTACGGCATGACCAGTTTAGGAGTGAGCCTGGTTTGCTGGCTGGGTGTCTATATGTTTTTGAAGAGCAGTTATCGGAAATGGTGTGAGGCCGAATTCATCTAGGACCGCCGGGGAGGCCCATGGCCCCGGAAGGCCGGGATTGTGTTAAAGGAAAAATATCAGAGAAAGGAGGGTCGCCTATGACACCGGAAGCCATTCGAAGTTTATGTAAAGCGGCTGCTTTGGTTTCGGCCGCGGCAGGCGCTTACGGCATGATGTTGTGTGTGCCGTTTATCGCCGGTACGCAGGTGGTTTTGACCGCTGCCGCCAGTTTGCCTTTTATTGCCGGGGCGGTTTTGGTAGCCGGAGGGTTGGTCAGCTACTCGCTGCTTATCCGCAAAGAGGTATAATGTTTTTCAACAGGCGGCCGCCTGGTTTTTTTGCGCGCGGATAAGCCCGTCCTCACAAAGGCTTCGGGTCAAAGGTGAATGAAGAGAGTGCGGCATAAGTTCCGGGAATGTTTCAAACTCGCGTTGCATTTAGCCGGGTCCGTGGCATTTGGATGCGTCGCGGCGATCGCTTTGCACGAAGCGGGTCATGTTCTGGTTATCCTGGGGTGGGGAGGAGAGGTGACGGAAATTCAATTGCAGCCGTTTACGCGGTCAGTGGTGACATACAATATCCCGGTTACGGCGCCGCATTTTGGAATTTCCGCTGCGGGTATCTTTATGGGGATCCTGGGGGGCGCGGCCTTTTTGGCGTCCTTGAAAACAAGCCGGAGTCCCTACGCGTTGCCGCTGGCGATGGCGGGAGTGGCTTCCTTGCTTGGAAATGGCTTGTATCTTGTCTTGGGCAGTTCCATTTTAAAAGGGTTCGGGGATCCGGGCCGGATGATTGCGCTGGGTTGCCCGGCACAAGGACTTTTTGCGGTGGGAATATGTTGCCTGGCCGCGGGAGGATGGGCGTTTATGCGTTCCCTCCCTTTGACGGGACTTTCTCCGGATATGGATCATTGGAGACGAGACGGAGTCCTGCTCGGCGGAGTGTTCCCGTATCTGACCGGGATTGTGATTTATAATAGCATTTATGATTTCCCGCGCCTGATGCGTTATTGTATCTTTATGGCGGGGATCCTGGGGATGGCTCTCGTGGGGGGCTGGCTGTCGGGTGACCTGAGCCGCTGTTTTTTTAGGGGCGGTTACCCTCGGCTGGAGGTTCGTTGGCGGCACGCCTGGACCGCGGTCAGCGCGGGGGCAGGGGTCGTTATCTTGGAGCTTTGGACCTCGGGTCTCTTCTCCTGAACGGGAGCAGGCGGGGGACAAACGGATAATATGAATATCGGGAAATGAGTGCCTTCGGCCTGCCTTGGGGGGCCCCATTTTTTTAAGGCCAGATCGCTATGCATACACTTTTTTCTTTCGTGTCGGCGGTGCTGCCGGCTTTACTGCTGGTGCGGTATTTCTATAAAGCCCACCCAGCGCCGAAAAGGTCTATAATCAAAGTGTTCCTTTTGGGAATTATTTACACGCTTCCAGTTTATATCCTGGAAGTGATTTTGGCCCAGTATAATATTTTCCCGCCCTGGTCTTTTATCCTTTATTATTTTTTTGAAGCTTTTATCGTCGCCGGATTGTGCGAGGAATATATTAAATTAAGGATTATTAAAAAATATATTTATAGCGCTGATTTTTTTCAGGGGGAACGGGACGGCATTATTTTCACTGTCGTGGCGAGCATGGGCTTTGCCTGTATGGAGAATATCCTTTATGTGGTCAATCATTCCTGGAGTATGGCGCTGGCCCGCGGGTTTACGGCGGTGCCCATGCATGCCGTGTGCTCGGGCGTCATGGGATATTATATCGGGCGGGCCAAGCGTGCCAGGATTTTAACCCTCCGGGCGGAAGAAAAAAAGTGTATGAATCAGGGGTTATGGGAAGCTGTTTTGATCCACGGGTGTTATGATTTCCTGCTTTTTTTGTCTCCGATCGTAGGATCTGTTTTCGCGTTGTTTACGATCCCGCTTGTTTTGTGGTATTACCTGGAGCTCAAAAAAAAGATGAAGAGAATCGGGCCGGGGCCTGGAATTTAAAGAAAGGACAGTTCTTTGATACATTTGATTTATAATTTATTCGCTTATCCGTCGGCCTGGCTGACTGCCGTGTTTCATGGCGCCGGGATGGTCCCGGATCAGGGGGGGGAAGTATGGATTCTCCTGGAGCCCCGCCCGATTCATGTGACGCTGGGTTGCAGCGGGTTTGGGTTTTTTGCGTTGCTGGGTTTTTACACGCTGACGGTTCTTGCGCGGGGCGGCTCCCGGCGCCGGGCCTGGAAAGCGGCCTGTTGGGTGATCCCCACGGTTTATCTGACGACCATTTTTGCCAACGCCGCCCGGATGACGTGTGCCTACCATGTCGCGTGCCTGAGCCGGGCGCTTTTCCCGGCTTATTTTCAGCCGGTGATCCACATGGCGGTTGGAATTGCTGTTTTTCTAGGTGTCCTTATTGTGAGTCATTTAGTGACGGAAAGGTTCGGTTTTTATGAACAATGACGCCCGGGAATCTATTTTGCCAGGCCCATTTAAGAAAATCATGATGCTCTTTTGGGTTTTTATCCTTCCCCAAAGCATATTGTTCGTGCTGAATTGTTTTTCCTTTTGGATCATCCGCGAAGAAGTCCTTCCTCAAAATCTGGCGGCGGCCGCGGTGCTGGGAGGCAGTGAAATATTGCTGATCGTGTTATGCGGGGCTTTGCTTTTTTCCTGGAAGCGGAGCGGATCCCGGGAGGTCCCCTGGGTGTGGAATTGGGTTTTTCTTTTGTCTCATATCGCTTATTTGTGGTTTGCGACAGAGGAGATTACATATATTATACCTGGTGCGGTGGAATCCTGGGTCCTTGATCAAGGGCAGGTGATCCTGTGGCAATATACGTTTATGATGCCGGGTTTGTTTTACGCGGCGATGCGGCTGGCGTGTTTTGAAACCCGGCTGAACCGGGGGGCGGATATCGGGCGCAGCCTGCTGGCCGCGGTGACTGCACCGGCCTTATGGTACACGGCCATGCTGGGATTGTCGATGTGCGTCCGGTGGACATGGGGCTGGTTCCCGCCGGTCATCGGGATTGTTTTTTTCGTCGGGACCACGCTGGTCACACTCATCGCCCTTATTCGGCTGAGCGTTTTATTTTACGGCTGGTATCAAAAAAAGGACCCGTGGATCCACAACACCGTGATCGCCCTGGTCGCGGTCGTCGGCCCTTTGGCTGGGTTGCTCCTGAATTATCATGTCCCGTTCCCGGCGGATTTCCAGGCTCGGGGAATTTATATCCTGGCGGTCCTGAATGGGCTTGTGTTGGTTGTCCCGTCTCTTATGAGGATGCGGTGCCGGGGCTGGATGGTGTTCTCCCGGGCCGCGACCTATCCTTTTACGGTTTATTTCTTCCTTGTTTTTCTTCCCTTTTTGCCTTTATCTCTTCTGGCGATTTGCGCGATGGGTCTGGGTTTCCTTTTTTTGATCCCGTTAATGTTGTTTTTAATTCACACGAAGATCCTTGTGGATGATGTCCGGTTCTGGTCGCTTCAGGCAGGGCGGACACAAGCGGCAACCCTGGTGCTGCTGGCCTGCCTGATATTGCCGGGGTATGTGATCATGGAGGCGGGGAGGGACCGGGCCGCTATCCAACGGGCGTTGGATTATGTGTATTGCGCTGATTATGAACGGCCGCAGCGTTTTAAGGGATCTGTTCGCACGGTAAGAGAAATTTTAATCAAAATGAAGAAGGTGAAAGCCGGCGCCCGGCTGCCGTATCTTTCCGCTTTTTATAATCAGGTGGTTTTTAACGGTATGGTTTTGCCGGACGACAAAATTGAATTCATGTACCGGCTTTTTACGGGGGAATCCGTACCGGAGCTGACGGCGCCTGCGTCGTTGCCCGGCCGGTTGGGCCGAGTCCGATCGTCCCGGACCGGGGGACCGCGCCGTCAGATCCAGCGCAACCGGGAGGTGATATTGTCTTCGTTCCAGAGAACCAGCGAAGAGAAGGAATTTACGACCGTAACCAGACTGCAGTTGTCCCTGAAGAACACCGGCGAGGATAACGCGGCCGAGTTTTTTCAGGAATGCGAGATTCCCGCCGGGGTTTTGATCACGGGTTTTCGCCTGCAGGTGGGCAAGGAAATGGTGCCGGGACGGTTGTTTGAAAGGGAAACCGCCACCTGGGTTTATCATATGATCCGGGACTGGACGCGCCGTGATCCGGGGCTGCTTGTTTATACGTCGCCGACCCGCGTAGAGATGAGTGTCTTTCCTTTCTGGAACAACGAAGTCCGTCTTGCCGAATTGGAGTTGACTTATCCCCGGGGGATGGTCCCGGTTATCAAGATCGGTCAGTACCCGATTTTTTTACATGACGAGCCCGTGCATAATGGCAGGCTGCCGATGGCCTTGACAGGCAGCGGCCCCGGAGGGGATTATGCCATGCTTCTCACTCACGTCGCCTATTCCCATTTGTTTTTTCAGCGGAAACCTTATTTGCATTTTATCCTCGATTTCTCGGCCGGGTCAACGCTGACCGCGGACATCGCCCTGCAGAGGATCCTGAAGGCGGGGGCTGTTTTCCCCGAAGCGGATTTGATTCAGGTCAGCGCGGCTAATTTTGAAGTTGAACTTTTAAGCCCGGATTATATGATTCCGGGCGACACAGCGTTTATCCGGCAGGTGATTCAAGAGGCCCGGCTCCCCCGCCGGGGAAGTCTGGACCTGACCCGGGCTATGAAGCACATTCTATTGATGTACCGGGCCAAGCTGACGGCCGGGATTCCAAACACGTGGCAACGGTATCCGGTTTTTGTGGTGATAACGGACCGGGAAGATCATATTTTAGGGCCGGAGGAAATGGCGTTTTATCAGGGCTTGATTCCGGAGCAGTCCCGGTATTATGTTATGGGCCCGGATCCGGGGGCAAAAGATTTTTCCCTCGGCTTCCCGGTTAACGAGGCCGCCACAAAGGACGTCGTGGTGGTTAAGCATGGCCCGCATATTGCCTGGGTTCCGGTTTTTGCTAATCCGCAATGGCGTTTGGTCACGAATTTGGGACAAGCGCCGCAGGCCGCTTATGAGGTCTACTCTCCTTTTGAAGATAATTTTATGCCAGTACATTCTATGAACATCCCCTTGGAGTCTGATTATGCAGAGGCCCTGGGGCTTTTTGTCAATAACGCCCTTATGATGAGAAACCCGGCCAGGCTGTCGTCGGCCCTCCCGGCTCTGGTGCGGGACAGCAAGGCCAGGGGGGTCATGATCCCATCGACGTCCAATATCGTGGTTGAACGCAGTTCTCAATGGAAAACGCTGGACGTGAAGGAGCGGCAGAAAATGGCCAGCGCGGCGGGGCTGGAATTTGAAGACGATTTTGACACCCCGGCGCCTTCAGCCTGGATCGTAGGCGGGGTGTTTGTCCTGTGGTTGAGGTGGCGGCAGCGAAGACGGAATCGTTTGGACGCCTTGCCTTTCCGGGAATCCTGCCCGGACGCATGATCGATGCTGTTTTTAATAGCAAAGTCGTTGAGTTTCTGTTAATATAAACGCCATGAAGCGTGTCCTTCCGTATGGCTTTCGGTGTGTTTTACCTTGGGGCGTCTTGTGGGTGGCCTTGTGCGGTTTTTCTCCCGCCACGCTGGAGGACATTGAAACCGCGGTGATTGAGAGAGATTATGCGGAGGCCAAAGTTCTGGCCCAGGAATTTCTGGACGCCGGGCCGGGGCTCGCTCAAAAAAATGAAGCGATGTATTTCTTGGGGTTGAGTGAATTGTTCCTGGGACAGCCCGAAAAGGCCCGGGAAATATTCATGCGGATTCTGAATAATAGCCCGGATCCTCATTTGCAAGGCCGGGTCCTGATCGGAGAGATCGACGCTTATTTTTTTCAGGAAAAGTATGAAGTGGCTTTGCATAAAGCCGAGGCCTTATTGCGGGACAAGCCGTGGGGGGATTTGGAAGCGTTGATCTATTTGAAGATCGCCCGGGCGAACCTGAGGCTGGGCCGATGGGAAGACTCCCGCCGGGCTTTGGATAAGATCATCACAACCGCTCCCGGAAGCATGGAGGCCATGACCGCCCGGCAGCTTTTAGAGGAAAAACAGTTTTTCTCTGTCCAATGCGGATCTTTCCTGCAGAGGGGCCATGCCGAAACCCTGGTCGCGGAACTGAGGGGCCGGGGGGAATACGCGTATATCGTTGAAACAGTTGATAAGGACGGAACCGGTTTTTACCGCGTACGCGTGGGGCGTTTCACCACGCTTCCTGAGGCCAAAAATTTAAAAACAAAATTAGCCGACTGGGGCTATCCTACCTTAATCTATCCTTAGCATGTCCTGTGAGCACGTTATTTTTATTGTCGGCCCGACGGCGGTCGGGAAAACAGAAGTGGCCTGTTTGCTGGCGGAGCAATTAGGAGCGGAAATCGTGTCTTGCGACGCCATGCAGGTTTACCGGGATGTCGATATCGCCACAAACAAGCCTTCGCGGGATATCCTGGCCCGCATCCCGCATCACCTGATTGATGTCCGGGATGTCGAGGAAGAGTTTGACGTCGCGGCTTATAACGACCTGGCGCGGCAGGCGATCCGGGATATTCATTCCCGGCGCAAAACAGCGATTGTTACCGGCGGCAGCGGGCTGTACATGCAGGTTTTATTGGATGGTATTTTTCAGGGGGCGCCGAAACAACAACACCTGCGGGACGAGCTGTGGCAGTGTTGGGAATCCGAAGGGGCCGGGGTGCTTTTTAAGGAATTAGAGGAACGGGATCCGGTGGCCGCCCGTAAAATTCATCCGCATGATGTGCGAAGGATCATCCGCGCCTTGGAAATCTGCCGGTCGATGGCTAAACCTTTTTCACAGCTTCAACAGGAAAGGGCGGGGCTCTGGGCGGGGCGTCATGGCCTGACATTGATCGCGCTGAACCGCCCTCGAGAGGCATTATACGGCCGTATCCATGCCAGGACCGACGATATGTTCCAGGAGGGCCTGGTTGAGGAAATCCGCCGCTTGTTGCGGCGTTCTTTAAGCCCAACGGCGAGACGGATTATCGGCGTTAGCGAAGTCGCCGGGTATTTGAACCGGGAGTACGGGGAAGACCGGGCCCGGTATTTAATGAAACTCCATACCCGGCATTACGCCAAACGCCAGCTGACGTGGTTTCGCAAGGAAAGGCGGCTTCAGTGGGTTGATATCCGCGAGGGCATGACGGCGAGAGACGTGACGGAGCATATCAGGACGGCTGTTTGTCCGCCGGATGGACGGAAGGCCGAAAATTGAAAAAATCATAAAACAGAAGTGTGGATATATGGCTGGCGGAAAAGAAAGAGTTTTTTTGGTTGTGATCGATTATGAACTGACCCGGGGGTGGCCGATCCATGAGGTGGCCCGGGAAATGGAAGAACTGGTGTTGGCCTGTTACGGGGATGTTGTGGAGACTTTGCTTTGCAGGCTGGAAAGACCGACGGCAGCTTATTTCTTGGGGGAGGGGAAAGTTCAGGAACTGGCTGCGCTTTGCGCCCAGCTTGAGGTGGATACGATCGTGTTCAGCCATGATTTGAAAGGGAGTCAGCAGCGCAACCTGGAGGAGATTCTCAAGGTTAAAACTATTGACCGTACCCAATTGATCCTTGATATTTTCGCGCGCCACGCCACGAGCCAGGAAGGGAAAATGCAGGTGGAGCTGGCGCAACTGGAATATTTGCTCCCCCGCCTTGTCGGTAAAGGAATCGCTCTTTCCCGGCTGGGGGGCGGCATCGGAACGCTGGGGCCGGGAGAAACCAAACTGGAAGTGGATCGCCGCCGTATCGGGGAACGGATTGTAAAACTAAAAAAAAATTTAAAAGAAGTATCCCTTAATCGTGCGACCAAGAGGAAAAAACGGCGGGACCTGTCTGTGCCGCTCATATCGCTTGTGGGGTATACCAACGCCGGGAAGTCAACGCTGTTAAACCGATTGACCGGCGCCCAGCAGGTCGTCAGGGAGGGGTTGTTTACGACGCTGGATTCGTTGTCCCGGCAATGTGTCCTGCCCAACCGGCAGAAGGTGATCCTTTCCGATACCGTTGGGTTTATGCAGAATTTGCCGCACAATTTGATTGAATCTTTTAAGGCCACGCTTGAAGAGGTGGTTTTTGCCGACATGCTTCTTTTGGTCCTGGATGTTGGCGATGTCCATTTCCGGAACCGGCATCAGGCTGTGTTAGAAGTTTTAAAAGAGCTTGGGGCGGACCAAAAGCCGATAATAACGGTATTGAATAAGATTGACCTTATTGACGACCGGGCGTGGTTGAGTGAATTGAAGAGCAGTTGTCAGCATCCTGTCGCAATTTCAGCCAGGACAGGAGAACAGGTGGAGGAACTGTTGAGGACGGTGCAACGGCTGCTCGGAGATTTTGTCACGGAAGTTGAGGTCACTTTGCCTATATCCCGCATGGACCTGGTACACCGGGCTTATACCGAAGGCCAGGTTTCTGCAGTGAAATATTATAATGAAGTTATTTATCTTCGCGCGACTATCCCCTCCCAAATAGCCTCTGTTTATTATAATAGTCAGATCCCCGGTCAAGAATAGAAATCAGCCTTTCCCATATAAGAAGCCCTGGCCAGTTAGAAAATCTAATTATTTTAGTTATATTTTCTTGACAAAATAATTATCGCATGTTATATTTTGGGTGAGATTAACGGAGGGATAAAAATGGATGAAAGCTATCCTGATAATTTTGATGTTGAAATTAATCCCACCGAGCCGTTATTTATCATCAGCGTGGTCAGTGAAATGGTTCATATCCCTATATGGACATTAAGAAAACTGGATGAAAGAGGAATCGTTTGCCCGGAGAGGATTGGAAAAAAGACCCGCTGTTATTCCAAGGAACAGATAAAAAAATTGAATTATATTCGATATTTATTGTTTATTAAAAAAGTTAATATAAGCGGAATACAAATTATTTTAGATATGGATAGAGAAGAATAATTTTTTTTATTTTTAAAATAGCACTCCCGGCATGGGTGTGCTAATAGATCAATAAACAAAGGAGGTTGCCATGTCACTTATAAAATGGAGAAAATTACAACCAGGACTCGGAACTGATGTCTTTGACTGGGAGTACCCGTTTTTCGGCCTGTCATTTTTCCCTTTAATAAAGGAAGGTGACGCAGGGAACGGGAGCGTATCCCCGGCTTTTGATGTCATAAAAAATAACGAGAAAATCATTGTTAAGGCGGATATTCCCGGACTTAAGAAGGACGATATCCAGATATTTCTGGACCGCAATGTATTAACGGTCAGCGGAGAGCGAAAACAGGAAAAGGCTCTGGAAGAGGCAGGCTACCGGAGAATCGAGCGCTTTTGCGGAGCCTTTGAACGCCGTATTGTTTTAGATTCGGATGTCGACGCCGCTGGCGTTGAGGCGAAATATAAGGAAGGAGTGCTTGAAATTGTGCTCCCGAAATCGAAGGAGTCTAAAGAGCGGCGCGTGGAAATTAAAGAATGACGAGGTGTTAATCTTGACGCAAAGGTGAGTCGGGGAATGGCTCAGTCATTCCCCGTCCGCCGGCAGTATTTCAATGAGCATTTAGTTTACACGACCCAAGGGAGTGTAAACTAGAAATGCGAATTGATCCTTCAGCGAGCGAGGGAAAGCGAACGAGCCGAAGGATGGTGGTTGAATACACGACCCAAGGGAGTGTAAACTAGAAATGCGAATTGATCCTTCAGCGAGAGAG
>ENA-UPTA01001700-UPTA01001700.1-activated-sludge-metagenome-genome-assembly--contig:-NODE-1700-length-24029-cov-7.732877_pt1 | contig 24029 bp, 16 predicted proteins | sample MGYA00238184_ERZ773361 | MGnify/ENA primary metagenome ERZ773361 (study PRJEB29100, sample SAMN05720205) | activated sludge metagenome | isolation source: anaerobic digester from wastewater... | reverse complement strand
CACTTCGCTCAGCACAGGTGCTTCGCTGCGTTCGCAATGACGTTTGGGAAGAGCCTTCTAAATCTGTGAATTCAGCTGGCGTAATATAAAAAACTTGTAATTGAGCGAAAGCTCTACAAATGTGTTATTTACAGTGTAGTTGAGCATAGAGAAGCTATCGCAGAAAACCGACTCGAAACCATAACTCAGTTTCAGGTCAATATCCATGTGCTTGCTTGCCTCATAGCCGATGCCGGCTTTCAAACCGTAGTCCCATTGCCGCATTTTTGATGAATAATCGAGTTCCTGCTCAATAATATCCGGACTGAACCCAACCCTGCCGATTCCTTTTGCATAGGTATTGCTCTTCTGCAACCATGCTGTGTACAATCCAATCAAACCGTTCAGTTTTTCGGTAATCGAAATCTGATGTGTAAGCGATTGCTCCAGATAATAATTGTCGAAGCAGCCAATAGCTGTTCCATTAAAAAAGGTCTCCACTTCGAATACTACGTCAGGAAACAAGGGGTGCTGAATGCGATCGACATAGCTTACGCTGTCGAGAGGGGTTTCGAAAGTAGTGCGTTTCCGTGTTAGGGCAAGTTCGTAAGTAAGGCTGTAATGATCGGAAAATTCAAAACAAACAAACACCCCTACATTTCTGCCTGGTTTGGGTGCACCTTTTGCACCTTCGGGAATAAAGCTGTATGGCACCGGCGAACCGGCTAGCATTCCGAGCTTTGGTCCAACCGAAACAGTCTGGCTGTATATTTCAGCACAGAATAAAACAAGAAATGCAGCGGTGTAAAGCTTTAGCATTATTTGAAATAAATTTTAACTGTTTTTGTTAATCCGGCAGCATCGCTGTAACGACAAACATAGATTCCGGTGCGAAGAGCTTCGAAATTGAAGTAATCTTTCAAGCCTTCAACCGCATGTGTGCTGAGTTTTTTGCCTGTCATATCGAATAATTCGATTTTTGCGGGTTTTTCGAAATTGCGCTCAACCGTAATGTCTTTTTTGTAGGAGTTAAACAATATGAATACCTCGTTTTCGGTTGAATGATTTGACTGAATGTCCGATAAATCGTAGTAAAGGTCGATGTTATCGATGTACAGTTTGCTGCCGATACCTCCCTGAAATATATCGCCATGCTTGCTCGACGAAAATATCACGGCAATCGTATCGGGTATCAACGAGTTGTAATAATTGAACGGTAAATCGAAATAGGTATAGCTGCTCACCGTGGTGTAAGTGTACAACTCGGCGCGGGCAATTTCTACCCTTACGCTGCCATTCCAGCGCGAAAGAACGGCGTAAATAGCACAGGTGTCAATGGTGCCGCCGCTTTGGTTGGCGGGAGTGTACTTATACCAGCCGCGGAATGCAGTGGGTTTGCCGGTGAAAGGAACGCCGAAATGGGCTTGAGAATCCCACAATGCTGATTCAAACCAGCCTGAGAATAGATTTCCAGCCGCAACATTACCAAAAATATCTTGTGTTTCCAAGCAGGCTGCGTAGGAACCGTTTTGTGCATCAGTAGTGCGATAAGTTGGATATTCACCTGTTATTGTAGCAGCAGGATTCCCAGTTGCCCAAGTAGTAGTAGGCAAACAAATCCAATAAGGGATTAAAGTTGAAGATTGTTGCCAATCTTCAAAATTCATGTTGGGCAGGGTTGTTTGTGCTGTCGATAAAATACAGAAAGAAATAATGGTACTTAAAAGTAAAATACGCTTCATAATAATAAATGCTTAAAATTTAATTAAAGGCAAATATAATGAATGTGTTTTAAAAATAATACTTAAAAATGAAGAATGATTAACAGTACCGTATTGATAAATTACAGGTAATCGACACATTTTTCGAGTTTCATGCCTCTGGATCCTTTCAGCAGTATGAGGTAGCCGGTGGGAGGGTTTTTTGAAAGATAGCCGGCAAGCATTTCGGTAGTTTCGAAAAAATGAAAATTGTAACTGTCTTTAAACCGGCCAAAAGTGTTGCCAACCAGAAAAACGTCGCTGTAAGGGTATGCGTTGATATATTCAATAATATTTTGGTGCTCTTTTTCCGACACATCTCCCAGTTCGAGCATGTCGCCGAGGATAAGGCATTTTTTCTCGCTGTCGTAATTGTTGAAGTTGGTGATGGCCGCCATCATGCTGGTGGGGTTGGCATTGTAGTAATCGAGAATCAATTGGTTGCGCCTTCCTTTAATCCACTGCGAACGGTTGTTGCTGGGGGTATAGGTGCTCACGGTTTTATCGATAATGCTTCCGGCAATGTTGAAGTAGTTGCCGATGGCAATTGCCGAAATGATGTTCTCGAAATTGTAGTCGCCAATAAGGAATGAGTAGGCCAAGCCTGTATTCTGTCCGCATATCCAGTCAACGCCCACATATATTTCTTTATAGGTAATTTTTCCGTAGCAGAACGATTCGTCAGAAACGCCGTAGTTTACGCTTGGGTAACTGCCCACGAGTTTTTTCAGTATCGGGTTTTCGTTGTTCAGAAAAATTATTCCTTCATGACCCATGAGGTAGTCGTAGAGTTCGGCTTTTGTTTTAATAATTGCCTCTACTGAGCCGAATCCTTCGAGGTGGGCCTTGCCGATATTGGTGATCAGTCCGTAGTTTGGCTGGGCAATATCGCAAAGCAGAGCTATTTCGCCCGGGTGGTTTGCACCCATTTCAACCACACCCATGTCGGTAGTGTGGTTCATCGAAAGAATGGTGAGCGGAACACCAATATGGTTGTTCATATTTCCGCGGGTTGCATTCACCCTGAATTTTTTCGATAGTATGGCAGATATCAGCTCTTTGGTGGTGGTTTTACCGTTGGTACCTGTAATGGCAATCACGGGTATTCGGAGTTGCTTACGGTGATGCCGTGCAAGATCCTGCAATGCCTGGAGCACGTTGTTCACTACCAGATATTTGTCGTTCAATGCCACTGCAGGTTTATCGACAACGGCATAAGCGCAGCCCATTTCGATGGCCTGTGCGGCAAAATTGTTTCCGTCGAAGTTTTCGCCCGACAAGGCAAAGAAAACCGATCCGGGAGTTACCCTTCGGCTGTCGGTGCAAACAGAACGTGTTTTGAGAAAAATTTTGTAAAGTTGTTCAGTCGTTACCATTATAAAATGAAAAGCCCCATAAGAGGGGCTTTATTTAGTTTTTAATACCATCCTATTTTTTTCCCTGCACAGGCGATCCTACCCTCACCATGGCACAACGGAAGCCAAGGTCGGCTCGGGCCATTTTTTCATCGAGGAATCGTCGGTTCGCAGGCACCATCCAATATGCTCTATCGTTCCACGACCCACCTTTGAACACTCGCGAGCGGTCGGTAGTCAGCGATTTCATATTGTCGCCTTTGTTGCCTTTCGGATTCATTTTATCATATTGTCCTGCACCCCATTCTCCATCGCGCCCCCAGTTTCCATCCTTGTACATATATCCGGTGTAGGCAAAAATATCGCGTGGCAGCAATCGCTCTCCGTCGGTGAATTCGATAACACCTCCGGGCAATACTTTTGATCCGTCAGGCAGAATAACAACCTGTTTCCCGCTGTCCTGAGTTATTCTGTAACCATTAGGCAGGGTGTAGGTAGGAACATTATTCTGGTCAACCCTTATGACGATTTTATTGGGCAGGAATATTTCAATATCGTTTCCTGTTTTGCGGTAACTGCTTCCTTTCGGAAGTTTGGTGAGGTCGATACTGTCAATTGGATTGTGCACTTTCAGTGTATCGGGTTTATAGTCTACCGTTGAATTCCAGTAGTTAGCAGCACCGCCCGGGATAAGTGATTCAAGGTCGCCGTCGAGGTAGTTGCGGTTGTCGGCAGTAGTATAGTTTTCGCGATTAAAGCAGGCTTCATCGCTAACGGGTTTGCGTTGAATCTGACCTACATAGTTGAAGTAGTTTGAGGCCTCGGGAGTGAGGGTTACTTCACCGTTTTCAGGGTCAATAGTAATGTTGTAATCATCGTACACATTCCCACGGTAAGGCCTGAATTCCTCCATGTCGTCGTATGTCATGTCGCGGTAAACGTCCATTACCCATTCGTTCACATTACCGGCCATGCAATACAGACCGTATTCATTGGGCCAGTACGATTTAACGGGAGCTGAGATGTCGGCTTTGTCGTTCAGCGCACCGGCTACCCCCATGTTGTCGCCACGTCCGCGCATCGAGTTTGCCATGATCTGTCCGCGTTCATCGCCCTTCCGGCTGTCGTTGCGGATATAATGGCCGTTCCAGGGATAGAGTCTGCGGTTGTAAATACGTTCGTTGTAAGTGTTACCGATATGTGCAAGGGCTGCAAATTCCCATTCGGCTTCGGTCGGGAGTCGGTAGCGCGGCAGAAAAATGCCGTCTTCCGTTCTCACGTTTCTGCGTGTTTCGGTAACATTTTGCTGTTGTTTGTTTTTATTGTCGGTATCGAAATAATCGGCGGGTCTGTAAAGATTGTCAACTTTACCGTCGTGATTCGTATTGCCTTTGTTTTTATTGTCTTTTGAAACAGGCAATTCAAGGGTAATATCGTAGCTTGAGGAGCTGAAAAGGTATGAGTCAAGATTAAACTGATTCACTCCCTGACGTGGAACGAGATTGTCGACGAAGATGCCTTCGCGAACAAGAATTACTTCATTCACACGGTCGGTTCTCCAGTCGCTGTACTTAGAGGCCTGCACCCAGCTAACACCTACCACGGGATAATCTTCGTATGCAGGGTAGCGCAGATAGAGTTCCACCATGGGTTCATTGAAAGCCAGACGCTGTCTCCACACCAGGGTGTCGGGCAGGGCTTCATTATATATAAAGTATTTTTCCTGACCGTAAACATACCGTAGCCAGTAGAGGTATTCGAGATAATCGATGTTCCTTATCTCGGTTTCGTCCATATAGAATGAAGAAACGGTAACGCGGCGGGGTGCATTGTTCCAGTCGAAGATAACGTCTTGTTCTGTGCGCCCCATGGCGTAAGAACCACCTTCGATAAACACCAGACCGGGGCCTGTTTCCTGTTCATATTCCGGATGGTTTTCGAATCCTCCGTGTTTGGGGTCATTATAATTACGCCCTGTAGTATTCGAAACCTCTTTTTTGCAGGAAACAAATGCTACCATGAGTAAAATAATAAATGACCATGTAAACAAGTTAGTTTTCATATTTATAAAATATTAAACATTTCTATCAATAATAACTAAAATGAGGGGCAACTTATTACACGTTTCTTCGCAGCTTTTTCGTGACATGGGAAAATATATGCAAAAGAAACCTCGTGCGACCCGTAAGTAGAGTTGCGCAAACGCGACACAGTGAAGTCGTAGCTGTAGGCAAAGCGGATGTTGTCCTGACGGAATCCGACAAGCATAATGAAGGAATCGCACTGGAAGTTGAAATTCTGACGGAGCCAGAATCCGGCAACGATAGCCTTGCGGTTCACATAGATACCCCAGTTGAACTGCTGGAACTGACCTTGCTGGTGAAACAACAGCTGCGGTGACAACGAAAGTTCGCCACGGCGGAATTTCTTATTATTTATAGGTATGTCGGTTCCAAAATGTGCGGTAAATTTACGGGGCAACACAGCGTCGCTGCCACGGAGGAACGATTCCGAAGGCTCGGTAAGGTGATGAACGGCTACACCGAAGAAAGTTCTTTCGGTAAAACCAATCAGACCAACCGAAAAATCAACATAATTTTTATTGTCATTTACAAGATCGGGGTTTTCCTGAGTAGTGTAGATAGGACCATACAACGGATGTATCATATCCGGGAAAATAAAGTCCCATTTAATGGTTTTCATCACAAACGATGCCTGGAAACCGCCGGCAATGGCAAAATTTCTCGAAACGGGCAAGGTGTAAGAATACATCCCGCTTATGATATTGGTTTTTATCGTGCCGTCGCCCTGCACATCGCTTAATATGTGCAAACCCAGACCGCCCTGCATGAAATTTACATGTTGGTCGTACGACGCACTGTAAGTTACGTATGTTGGCCCTAAGGCTGGCCATTGATTCCTGTACCCGAGCGAAACGCGGGGACATCTCTCCGATCCGGTGAATGCAGGGTTCAGATGCAATGGGTTGGCATAGAATTGCGAAAAATGGGCATCCTGTCCGAGAACAGCTCCGTAAATCCCTGTCAGCAAAATACTTAAGATAAAAAGTATACGTCTTATCATGCTATAACAATTGAACGTCAATTTGCAATTATACAATAAATTTATTTCAAAAAAAATATCAACTACAATATTAGTATAAATTTGGCGTTTTTGAAAAAATGACGAAATCTTTTTTTAAAATTTGTTTTTTAATGTTACCACGTATGTCGTATAAGTTGTTGCTTTTATCTGTAATTGGCTTGTTAATTGGTGTTTACGCATTTTCACAGTCTGTTGAATTTTCCGATTCAATTCGTTGGAACAATCCCATTTTTAGTGTAAATAACGAAAATAAACCTCAAATTATTTTAAGTTTTTCTAATTCAGGGCAAAAAAATGAACATTTTCTTCCCGTTTACTACAAAAAAATTAGAACCCAAAGCGAAATTGTTGTTAAAAACCCCCAAATTGTTAACGCTGTTTACGAAGTGTTACCCGATTCGGTGCTCAACTTTTTAACAGATGTTGATAAAATTAATGAAGAAATTAACATAGAAGTTTTTACCTCTTGCTTTCGCAAGGAATATGCAGTTTCTTTTGAATTTGTACCCTTACGCAGGAACAAAAGTACGGGTCGCATCGAGAAGCTTGTATCGTTTACGCTGCAAAGTACAGCCGTAGTTAAGTCAGAATTCAGAAATACGCGCTCTTACGCTTCGTCATCGAAATTGAGCAGCGGGAAATGGTATAAAATCAAGCTCGATGCTCCGGGTATTTATAAACTGACTTATGAACAATTGACGCAAATGGGTTTTAGCAATTTTTCAACACTCGGAGTGTTCGGGTTTGGAAAAATGCTTCCTAAAAAGAATAACGAAGTCCGCTACGACGACCTGCCCGAAAGAGATATGATGAAGGTGGATGCTAACGCAAACTCGGTGTTCGATGCCGGCGATTACATCCTCTTTTATGCCGACGGCCCCGACCGCATTTATTATGATAACAGTTCGCAGTCATTTAAACACGAAAAGCACGATTATTCGGAGTATGCATATTATTTTATTTCAGACCGCGGCACCTGGAAAAGCCCTCAGGTAATTAACTCCGAAGCAACTTTCAATGCAGTGGTGAACTCCTACAACGAGGTAAAGTTTCTCGAAAAGGACTCTCTCAATGTGCGGGGCATGGGCAGAACCTGGTTCTGGCGTCACTTCGACTTCTATACATCCTATCAGTTCACTCAGAATTTTCCGAACCTTATTACCAGTGAGCCGCTCGATATCGACATTTACCTGGCAGCGCGTTCATCGTTAAGCAGCAATTTTAAAATTTATATTGCAAACACACTGGTAAACACCACACTGATTGGATATGTAAGCGGAAACTACAGCTCCACGTATGCCAAGGAAGAAATTGCCTCTATATCGCACCTTGCAGCGGGACCCGATATCAGTTATCGGATCGACTATATTAAATCTACCAGCGATTCCGAGGGTTGGCTCAATTATATCAGGGCTTCGGGCCGTTGTTCTCTTACCATGTCGTCCGATTTTCTTATTTTCCGCGATATCAACTCGGTCGACCCCGGCAGTATAGCTCAGTTTGTTCTCGGAAATACCAACGCCAATACTGTGGTTTGGGATATTACCGACCCCGTGAATGCGGTTCAGATAAACCCTGTACTTGCCGGAACGCAAACAAAATTTAACCGCAATTCAGAAACCCTGCACGAATACATTGCGTTTAACCCCAGCGGCAGCTTCCAAAGTCCGGTAACCGAAGGCGACGGACTGGGACTGATTGCAAATCAGAACCTGCATGCCCTGGCTAATCCCGACCTTATTATTGTTACCTATCCGGGTTTCAGGGCACAGGCCCAGCAGCTTGCCGACCTCCATACCTTGAACGACGGGATGAGTTGTATTGTGGTTGATCCCGCAATAATTTATAATGAATTTTCGTCGGGATGCCCCGATGTGTCTGCCATTCGCGATTTCGTTAAAATGTTTTACGACAGGGCTGGCAGCGATGACGAAATTCCCGAAAACTTGTTGTTGTTCGGCGATGGCAGCTTCGACAACAAAGCTCCCTCAGGGGTTAATGGCAATTTTGTTCCTACCTATCAGACCACCAATTCGTTCTCGCCCAGTGGTGCGTTTGTGAGCGACGACTTCTATGTGATGCTCGACCCCAACGAAGGAACTGTGAATGGCTACGACGACTCCGATATTGGTATTGGAAGGATTCCTGCAAAATCGGTCAGCGAAGCACAAACGGTTGTAAATAAAATTATTGCATACAATTCATCGGCCTACAAGGGGTCCTGGCGCAACACGGTTACATTTGTCGGTGATGATGCCGAAGATTACGACATCCACCAGATTCATTGTAACGAAATTGCCGATATTGTCAGGGCAAACTACCCGGTATATAATGTCGATAAGATTTTTCTCGACTCATACGAACAGGTTAGCACCGTTCAGGGAATGCGCTACCCCGAGGTGAACGAGGCAATCGATAACAGGATACAAAAGGGTACGCTGATATTCAATTATACCGGTCATGGAAACACCAAAACGCTTGCGCATGAGGTGGTTGTTGATTTGTCGCAGATTAATTCATGGGTCAACAACAACAATTACGCAATATTTTTTACTGCTACCTGCGAATTTTCGCGTTTCGACGATTTCGAACTGGTGTCGGCAGGCGAACAGGTGTTGCTCAACCCACACGGTGGCGGCATAGCATTGTTCACTACCAGCCGTTTGGTGCAGGCCGGTGCCAACACATCACTCAACAAAGCATTTTATAATTATTTCTTTGTAAAAGATGCCGACCTGAAACCCTATACCATGGGGCAGATTATCATCCGAACAAAGAACGAGTTGAACAGCGATACAAATAAACGCAATTTTGTGTTGCTCGGCGACCCGGCCATGTGTCCGGCCCTGCCGCAATACAATGTGGTTACTACTTCTATCAACGGTATTAATGTGAGCAGCTTCGCCGATACGGTTGGGGCTCGAAGCAAGGTTATTGTTACAGGGTATATTCAGGATGAAGATGGAAATAAAATGTCGGGTTTTAATGGTTTGCTGTTCCCTGTTGTGTACGATAAAAATATGGAGTTTCAGACGCGCGGCAACGATGGAAAACCTCCCCTGGAGTTCTCCGAGCAAATGAACATCCTTTTTAAAGGGCAAACCAGTGTTGTGAATGGCGAATTTACATTCAGCTTTATCGTTCCGGTTGATATCGCTTACTTCTATGGGAATGGCAAAATAAGTTATTATGCCCACGACAACAATGTTGATGCCCACGGGAATTATTCCGAAATCATGATTGGTGGAAGCTCCGACAGCAATATTGCCGACAACGAAGGTCCGGAGATTGAATTATATATGAATAACGAAGATTTTATTATCGGTGGAATTACCGACGAAAACCCCAACCTGTTGGCTTTTGTTTCCGACAGCTCGGGTATCAACACCGTGGGTAGCGGCATCGGTCACGATATACTTGCCGTTCTCGATGAAAATACCAGCCATTCCATTGTGCTGAACGAATACTATGAGTCGAATCTCGACGACTATACTTCCGGAAAAATACTGTATCCGTTCTCTAATCTGGCCTTAGGCCCCCACACGCTAAGCCTTAAGGTATGGGATGTACTCAACAACTCCTCGGTTGCTTATACCGACTTTATGGTTGCCAGCAGCAGTGAATTGGTTATCGACCATGTGTTCAATTATCCGAACCCGTTTTCAACCAACACCCAATTCTATTTCGAACATAACCAACCCAATGTCCCCATGGATGTGCTGATACAAGTGTTTACAGTGGCGGGAAAACTCGTGAAAACCATCGAAGCTGTGGTGGTTTCCGATGGCTTCCGCAGTCAGCCAATAAGCTGGAATGCCCTCGACGATTACGGAGATACCATTGGCAAAGGTGTGTATATTTATAAACTGAGCGTGAAAGCTCCCAATGGAAACATTGCCCATCAGATTGAAAAGCTTTTCATTATTAATTAAGCTTTGTTGTAATTAAAAATTGAAAAAACACAATAATTTGCTTGGCAATATTGTTTATTGCTTATATTTGTTACTTAATAAAAATTTGATACTTGAACATGAAGACTGTAAAACTTGCAATCCTTATCGCTGGCGTTGTGCTGTATAATTTTGCGGGTGCTCAAACACCTGAAGAGGACATCTGGGGCCGTACCGATAATGTTCCCATTATCACTACTGCTGTTCCTTTTCTGCTTATTGCCCCCGACAGCCGTGCTGCCGGAATGGGTGATGCCGGCGTTGCCGTAAGTCCTGATGCCAATTCTATGCACTGGAACGCTGCAAAATATGCCTTCTGCGAAAAGGAACTGGGTGTTTCGTTGTCGCACACTCCCTGGCTGCGCCAGCTGGTACCCGATATGAATCTTGCCTATTTGTCGGCTTACAAACAGCTCGACGAAGAGAACACTATCGCGGCATCGCTGCGTTACTTTTCGCTTGGCGGCATCACATTCACTGACATAAACGGCGGAACCATACGCGATTTCACACCCAATGAGTTTTCCATCGACTTTGCTTATTCAAGATTGCTTGGAAAAAACTTTTCAGGAGCTGTGGCGTTGTGTTACATACATAGCAACCTTACGGGCGGTGTGTCGAATCTTTCGGGCGAAGACACCCATGCAGGTAATTCGGGCGCAGCCGATGTATCGTTTTTCTACAACAGCGAGAATATTGATCTGGGAAACATGCAAACCAACCTCATGTGGGGTTTGAACATTTCGAACATAGGAGCTAAAATTTCGTACACATCGAACGAAAAACGCAATTTTCTTCCTGCAAATTTCCGCACCGGTGTTGCATACCTGATGAACATCAACGAATACAACAGTATTGTTGTTGCTGTTGATTTGAATAAATTGCTCGTTCCAAGCCCGCCTTCCTATCTGCTTGATTCTACAGGGCGAAATGTGGTCGATAATAACGGCAATATTGTAATTGCTTATGGCAAAGATCCGGAGGTATCGGTACCTGCTGCCATATTCCAGAGTTGGTACGACGCTGCCGGAATTGCAGAGCCATTCCGAAAAGATGAAGTCACCCCGAATGTGTTCAAAGAAGAATTTGCCGAGTTGATGTGGAGCGTGGGTATGGAATACTGGTACAACAAGCAGTTTGCCCTGCGTGCCGGATATTTTCATGAGCACGAATACAAAGGAAACCGCAAATATTTTACCATTGGTGCCGGACTGAAACTGAATGTTTTCGGTCTCGACTTTGCCTACCTGATTCCCACAGCACAGCAGCATCCGCTGCAGAATACGCTCCGGTTTACCCTTACTTTCGACATTGCCGGTTTATCGGATGAGTCGAAAAACTGATGTGAGCATGCCGTTCCGGATTGGATTCGGTTACGATGTACATCAGCTTGCACCCGGTCTTACACTTACGCTCGGCGGTGTAAATATTCCTCATTCAAAAGGCTGTGTCGCTCATTCCGACGGTGATGTTCTTATTCATGCCGTTTGCGATGCACTGCTTGGTGCCGCCGGAAAAAGAGATATCGGTTTTCACTTTCCCGATACCGACTCCAAATATAAGGGTATCGACAGTCGGCACCTTCTGGCAGAGGTTTATAATATAATTACCGAAGCGGGTTACGAAACGGGCAATATCGACGTTACGGTATGCCTTCAGAAACCAAAAATTGCTCAGTACACCGATGATATGTGCAAAGTATTGGCATCGGAGATGCATGTAGATATCGGCTGCATCAGCATAAAAGCCACCACTACCGAAAAACTGGGCTTTGTAGGTCGCGAAGAAGGCATTGCCGTGTATGCGGTTGCCTTAATTTTTAAAAGGGAAATATAATGTGTGATTACCGGTTGTTGTCGGGTTGTAATCGCTGATAAAGAAAAACATCGGTGTAGTCTGACCCAATGCGCCTCCAGTCTTTTAACCTTGCCACGCAGCGAAACCCCGATTTCTCAAACAATTGAATACTTACCGTGTTTGAGGCAATAATTTCGCAATAGAGCTGATGTAGCTGAAGATACCCAAAAGCATAGCCGCAATAAATCTCAAGCGCATCGGAAGCATAGTGCTGCTTACGGTATTCGTTGCCTATTAATATGCCCAATGCTGCTTTTCGGTGAAACGGATCAAGCTGGAACATATCGATAATCCCAACGCAGTGGGGCGATTCAATGGTTTCAATCATCAGGCGCTGCTCTTTTGCAGTGTATATATCGCGGTTGCACTGACTGATATATTCCTTAAGCTGAAATCGCGAAAACGGTTCCAGGGTTTCACTTACCACCCACATACCGGTATCGTTTTCCCAGTGATACAACAACTCCAGGTCTTCGGGTTCGGGAGCACGGAGTCGAATTCGGTTATTTTCAAGCTTCACGATCGAGTTTATTTAGGGAACGGATAATTATGCGGAAATCGCGCAGTACGTTGTAATCGCGGGCGTACAAAATATTGGCACTTTCGGCGGTTTGTTGGCTCACTGTTTCTACCCCCGGATCGAGGGGTTTAAGAATACCGGGTTTCAGATAAGGCAACCCTGCGACTCCGGCATTTTTATAGTAACCGACAAAGCTCTTTAGTCCGAAGAAACAAAAAATCAGATTCTTTAGCAGCCGCATGGGGCTTTTTACCAAAAAAAGCAGTATGGGAGCAATGAGCGCAATGGCTATTGACATCGCCACATCGAACAGCCTTTTTTTACGCTTGTTTTTCGGACTGCCAATGCTGTTTAAGTTGATTGAGTAAATGTCGCCGGCGGTATGAACGCTGTTGCTGCCAATTACGGTAACCCCGTCGGGTCCGGCGATCTTGTAATCGATTTTCTGTTCGGCAAGTAACAGCATGTACTTAATTATTTGCTGCGAAGGAAAATCTTTCGCACAAAAAATTACTTCGTTTATTTTGTAAATGCGTACAATTTCGTCGATTTGGGCGATACTACCCATGAAAAATCCGTTGGTTTCTGTCTGCATGGTGCTAACAAAACCAACCACCTGATTGTTCAGCCCGGTCTGATTCAGCAGTGCACTCACCCTTACAATTTCTTCTTTGTTCCCTGCAATAACAACTTTTTTCAGCTTCTGCATGTCGATACGGAATGCACGTATACCTGTGAAGTGAAGAAGGGCTCTCATAAGTGGAATAGCAATGGCGGCGTAAGCTGTGCCAAGCAGAATAAGTGCCCTCGAAAAACGCAGGTGTTCCGGCAGAAGAGAATAATACAGTAAAATGATAACAGAGCCTATAGCAAGTCCCTTAAAAATATTGATTACCCTAAGCGGTCGGTCGTAGCCTCCTGTGAAAAGTAAGGTTATCAGCCATGTGATAATATATGCGGGAACAGCATAGTGGAAAAACTCCGGGGGATAGTAATCAATTTCCCCGAACTTGAGCAGACTCCATTGCGGTGTAAGAAAGTAATATCCTGCAAATATAAGAATCGCGTCGAGTGCAGGAGCAACAAGCCTCAATAGGAACCGGTGTGCTATAGCAAGAAATGCACGGAAATATATAGCCATGTTTATGAGAAACGAAAACATCCGGGCATTTTTTCTGTTGAAATGCTTTCTGGCGAATATGATCATGGCTTTATAGAAAACCATAACATAGTTGATGCTTCCTTTTTTAGTACTTTCTCCTTTGTAGTGAATAATGGTGGTCTCCGGGAAATAATAGTTGTTGTATCCCGCTTTGGTGATTCGGTACGACAGGTCGATGTCTTCTCCGTACATGAAATAATCTTCGTCGAGCAGCCCGATGGTTTTAAGAACACTGTGTCGCAACAGCATGAATGCACCGCTTAGGACATCCACTTTGTGTATTTTTTCTTTGTCGAGATTTGATAGGTGATATCGCCCGAAACGTTCCGATTTTGGAAATAGTTTCGATAACCCGAATATTTTATAGAAGGCAACAGCTGGCGTGGGCAATCCCCGTTTCGATTCTGGAAGAAAGCGACCTTTACCGTCGATCATCTTCACGCCAAGCCCTCCTGCATCGCTATGGGAATCCATAAACCCAATCACTGCCGTGAAAGTGTTTTCCTGAACCACTGTGTCGGGATTAAGCAGCAATATATATTCACCCTGCGCTTGCTTGATAGCCTGATTGTTGGCGTAAGAAAAACCGTAATTTTTTTTGTTGGTAATAAGCTTAACTGTAGGGAATTTATCTTTCACCAAAGCACAAGAGCCGTCAACCGAATTGTTATCAACCACAGTAACCTCTGCATCGATACTTCCAATGGCAGAAAAAACCGAATGAAGGCACTGTTCCAGAAAGTGCTTTACATTGTAGTTGACAATTATTACCGACAGTTTCATAATAAAAAACAGGGCTTAAAGATATAAATTTAGGCGACATTACGCACCGAAAAGGCAGGTTTCAATCAATAAAATTTGACAATGTTTAGTTTTCCTATTCCTTTTTGTGCCGGACTGCTTTCGGGGCACTGAAGAAAAACTCGGCATCGTAACCCGGTGCAGCAGAATTGCGGTTGAGGTAGGTCTTTTTATCCTGTGGTTTCATGCGGTTTTCGGGTAATGAATAGTTGTCAGGGCAAAAAACCAGTCGGTAAAGATTATGCAGATACAGGTAATCGAGTCCTGCAAAATCCCAGCGGTTGGTAGGATCAGGAGCTCCTTTACCGGGCCAAATCATTCGCGACGAACTGTTCCATAATTCGGAGTACTCCGGGTTACTCTGAACGGAAGTAGGGCCTGCGGCAGGAGCTGCTTCAAGCAAACTGCGATAGTACAGCTTGTCCTCCTCGAAATATCGGGTACCCGGTGAATACAACGACTTGTATTTTTCAGGATGCAGAATATTAAGTATTAGCAACTGATGTTCATAGGTTAAACGTTTCCTTTTGTCGCGAAGAGCGTAGAACAGATTTTTTGATTTTCGGTTCCAGTTGATATCAGCTATTACTGCCAAATCGCGGAGCATATAATCATCGATGCTTTTTGGCAGCGGAAAACTGCCTCCGGGAAGCAAGCGCATCTGCTTGAATAATAAAGCTTTAAATAGATAAGGATTGACGCCATAGGCCGACTTTCCAAGATGATGGTTCTGAGTACTTGTAATCGCATTCCCCGCCTCAGCAACGCCATATGAATTAATCCATAAGCCCATATCCTCGCCCGAACCTTCTGCCACCAGTTCGTTGGTAACAGGATTGGTGATATACCATGGAGTGGATATCAGCGATAAAAAATGGTTGGAGCTCACTTTTGCCATTCCGCAACAGGGCTTCAGGCACAGCGATTTTTCGGGGTAGGGGTGTTGCATTTGTCCGATAAGCCGATTGGCCAGATCTTCAACCCAGCGCGAAATGTAAATGCTGTCGTCAGCAAGTATCTGTTTACTCGCTAAGTACTCCGGGATAAGCGTGTTGATGAAATTAACACTGACCATATACTGGGGTTCGTCATCAACAAGCATTTTAACCATGGCAAGTGCGTGAAGCATACGGATAATGTTATCCTGACTCATTTCTTCTTTTGGAACAACGCCCATTTTGAAAATCGACTGATAGGTATTTGTACCGTCTTTAGTCTTATTTATTTTGCCAAAACCAATGTTAAAGTGTGTCGAATAACGGTACCAGAACCCCAGGCTTACATCATCGCGTATCAGAAAGCCGTTGATATCGGAGGGATATTCAATATATTCGCGTATTGTGTCGCCGTCAACAAGCTTCGATTTGTTTTCGTGCAGGCGAAGTGTGTATTCCGAGTACAGGTCGAGGCGTTCTATGGCAAGCAAAGCGTATATCAACATCTCATAGGTCTCCTGATAATCCCGCCCATTGTTTTTAAGAAGGCGGTATTCCGTGGCAAGAAAACCCAGATAGTGGTTGAAATTACAGTTCCCATCGCCCCAGCTGATATAAACAGGTTTCCCCAGTGTATCGAGCACGCGGTCGGTAGCAGGTATATTCACACCAAAATCTTCGACATCAGGACTAACCACTACAAAATCGTCGAATAATCTTGCCCTGTAATGGGCGTATTTATCCAGCAGAGCATCGCCTGATTGTGCGGTTGAAGTGTACACAAACAGAACGCAAAATACTGCTGTTAATATGAAAGCTTTGTTTTTCAGCCTCGTATGGTTTACTGCAAAATTAATTTTTATGTTTTAATTTTAATTTGGAGTTAATAAATAAATCGAGGCAACTTATTTATTACATTCGCATAAACCAATATGCGATGGAAGAAGATGTAGTTTTTGCAGGTTTCGATACCCTGCAAATGTTTATGAAAGAGTGCCTTATGGCTGCAGGTGTGCCTGCTGATGATGCCGAAACAGTGTCGGATGTTCTCATCGAAGCTGATAAATTTGGTATCGATTCCCATGGAATCAACCGCCTAAAGCCCATATATATCGACCGCATACGTGATGGAATACTTAATCCGGTTACCAAAATTGATGTAGTCAAGGACACTTTCACCACAGCGGTGCTTGACGCTAACAATGGCATGGGTCATGTGGTTTCGAAGGCGGCTATGAAAATGGCAATCGAAAAAGCCCGGGTTTACGGAATGGGTATGGTAGCTGTGCGTAACAGCTCACATTATGGTATTGCCGGATATTACGGAATGATGGCAGCAGCCGAAAATATGATCGGAATTACGGGTACTAACGCCAGGCCTTCGATAGCCCCCACTTTTGGTATAGATAATATGCTAGGAACCAACCCGCTTACTTTTGTTGTTCCCTCTGATGAGGATTTTCCATTTTTTCTCGATTGCGCAACCTCAGTAAGTCAGCGCGGAAAAATTGAATTTTATGCCAAAAACGGCAAACAGCTACCCAAAGGATGGGTCATCGACAGGAGCGGAGAAAGTAAAACCGACCCTGCAGAAGTGTTAACCGATCTGACCAAAGGCAATGCAGCCCTCACACCATTGGGTGGAATTGGAGAGGAAACGGGTGGGTACAAAGGTTACGGCTACGCAACTGTTGTCGAAATTCTTTCGGCTGCATTGCAGGGCGGTGTATTTATGAATGCTCTCACTGGTTTCGACAACGGAAAGAAAGTGCCTTACAGATTGGGGCATTTCTTTATTGCAATCAATATCGGGCATTTTACTGAGGTAAGCGAGTTTAAATCTACTACCGGAAATATTCTGAGAGAGTTGCGAAACTCGGCAAAAATGCCGGGAGCAGAAAGAATTTATACGGCAGGAGAAAAAGAATATATCCATCTTCAGGAACGGTCGTTGAGCGGTGTGCCACTGAACAAGGCCATGCGCATGGAGATACGTGCCCTTGCTGAAATGTTTAAGCTTTCAGGTTACGAACATTTATATTAATTCGATATGAGCTACGAAAAAAAATCGTTTACAACCTCCGACGGAATTGCGGTTTTTTACCATAAGTGGATTCCGGATACCAGTTATATTAGGGCTTCTATTGTGATTGCCCATGGGATGGCAGAGCATGGATTTCGGTACTGTAATTTTGCTTCAGCATTGAATGCCAATGGTTTTGTGGTGTATGCCCCCGACCATCGGGGGCATGGAGCAACTGCTGGTTCCCCTGAAAAAACAGGGTATTTTGCCGATACCAAAGGGTGGTGTAAAGTTACCAGTGATATTCGCGAAATGATATGTATTGCACGCGCCGAAAACCCAGGGAAACCTTCGTATCTTCTGGGGCACAGCATGGGTTCTTTCATCGCCAGAACCTATATTTGTCTGCATGGCAACCAAATTGATGGAGTAATATTGTCGGGAACAGGGCAGAACCCAAGCCTTATTCTTTATGCAGGTAGTTTTATTGCCTGGATAATCGGAAAAATTAAAGGGAAAAAGCACCGTTCCAGATTCCTCGATAATTTGTCGTTCGGCAGCTTTAACAAGGGCTACAGTACTCCATTTCAGTGGCTTTCGCGCGATAGTGCCATTGTGGAACAATATATTGCCGACCCATATTGCGGACAGGTTTTTACTGCCGGATTTTTCAGCGACCTGTTCCATGGGCTTTTATTTATTGGTAAAAGAAAAAACCTTGATAATATGCCCAAGCAGCTTCCTGTGTTTTTTATATCAGGCGACAACGACCCGGTAGGCGCTAAGGGCAAGGGAGTTTCGAAAGTTCACAAGGCTTTTCTCGATTGCGGAATGACCGATGTGCGGTTTACACTGTACGAAGGGGCAAGGCATGAGGTGCTCAACGAAACCAATCGCAACGAGGTGTATGATGATGTTATAAAGTGGCTCCGACGAAAAATTCTGTATCATGGGCGATAACAAAACTTATATACTCTCATTCGATCAGGGTACAACCAGTTCCAGAACGGTGCTTTTCGACGAACGGTTCCGGATTGTTGGAATAGAGCAACAGGAAATACAGCAATTTTATCCCAGACCCGGGTGGGTGGAACAGGACCCGGTAGAAATACTCGAAGCGCAACTGTTTGTTTTACGGAAGCTCATCCATCGTTTGGGGATAGAACCTTCATCCATTGCATCTCTTGGAATAACAAACCAGCGTGAAACCACGGTTGTTTGGAACCGACACAGCGGAAAACCTGTTTATAATGCCATCATCTGGCAAGACAGGAGAACTGCTGACTACTGCAATTATCTGAAATCAATAAGAATGGAAGAGATCATCAAACAAAAAACAGGACTGGTGATTGATTCTTATTTTTCTGCAACCAAGCTCCGGTGGATTCTCGAAAGTGTTGACGGTGTCAGGAAATCTGCTGAAAACGGCGACTTGCTTTTTGGTACCATTGATACTTGGTTGATTTGGAATCTTACAGGAGGTAAAAGGCATATTACTGATGTAAGCAATGCTTCGAGGACCATGATGTTCGACATAAACAAGTTGTGTTGGGACAATGAATTGCTTGATATTTTCGATATCCCTTCTGCTATGTTGCCTGAAGTAGTTGCTTCGAGCGGTACATTTGGTATTGCGAAAACCGGACTTACCGGTAAAGGAAATATTGAAATTGGCGGGATTGCAGGAGACCAGCAGGCAGCCTTGTTTGGGCAGGCATGTTTTGATGAAGGAATGGTTAAAAATACCTATGGAACAGGTTGCTTTATGTTGCTGAATACAGGGAGTAAACCCTGTAATTCACAAAATGGACTTCTTTCAACTGTGGCATGGAAAGTTAACGATTCCGTTGTTTATGCTGCAGAAGGTAGCGTATTTATCGCAGGTGCAGCTGTTAAATGGTTGCGCGATGGAATTCACCTTATCCGTGACGCCGCCGAAACCAATACCATATCACAGTCGTTAAGCGATAGCGGTGATATATTTGTGGTACCGGCTTTCGCAGGCTTGGGTGCACCATATTGGGATATGAAAGCCCGGGGCGCTATTCTTGGAATTACTCAGGGCGTGACCGAAAAACACATTGTAAGGGCTACGCTGGAGTCGCTTGCCTATCAAACCCGCGATGTGCTTGAAGCCATGCAGCAGTCGGCAGGGGTTACGATAAAAATACTCAAAGCTGATGGCGGAGCAAGTGCTAACAATTATCTGATGCAATTCCAGAGTGATATGCTGCAGATTGATGTGGTGCGACCGGAGATAATTGAATCAACTGCACTTGGCGCTGCTTACCTTGCTGCCATTTCAGCAGGAATGTGCGATTTGAAAAGTATATCGGAAATGTGGCAACAGGCACATGTGTTCAGCCCCTCTATGCCGGAAGAGAAACGAGAAGCGTTGTACCGTAAATGGAAGAAAGCAGTTTCGCGTTGTATGAACTGGGAAGATTGAAGAAAGCCAAAATTTCTTGATCAGTTACCCAACTCAATTTCAGCAACTATACCATAATGGTCGGAATAGTCGGTTGCTTTTCCCGAAAAATCGCGCGTTAAACGTAAAATATACTGATTGTATATCCGGGTCACAGTGTTGCGTGCCTGAACAAGGATATAGTCAAGTTGCCTGCTCCTGGAATTGAAATTCCACGAATTGTTGCTGTCGATGGTAAACGGACAGGTGTCGTTAACAGGAAAGTCGAATACTTTCATCACTTCCAGCATGTGCCTATAATCTTCGGTTTCATCATTGCCGGTATTCATATCCCCGGCAACCAGCACCGGAATGCGGTCTTTTTTGTTTTTTTCAATCAGGTGGGCGATATCTTTATACTGACTTCTGCGGTGAAATTTGGCTTTTTTTGACCCACCGGCCTGCAAGTGAGTACCTGCCAGTTGGAATTTGTGACCGCCCTTCTCTCCTTCAACCAGAGTACAGCCTTTCGATGCCCATGCATCCGCATGAACACCCCTGTTGTATATCACATGGTCGATATATTTGATGGGTATTTTACTGACAATCAGAATGCCATTGCTCGTGAATCGACCGAATTTTGTACGTGTATTCATCTGAAAAGGGTATTCCGACTTCAGGTGTTTGCGTATCTTATGCTTCATCTGCACATCGAATACTTCCTGAAAAACAATAATATCATAGTCTTGTGCAAGGCAATGTTCAATTATCCAGTCAACCCGTACATGTTGTAATTTACGCAGCGACTCCGAAAAAATATCAAACCCATTAGGCAGCATCTGAATATTCCATGAGAGTACTTTAAGAATTACGGTTTCCGTTGTGTATGTGTTGGTGTGTGGGAAACTACTGATACTAATGCAGAGAAAAATAAAAATGCTGAGTTTTTTAATCATTCGCAGTTTGGTTTATATGGCAAATAAAATTATCTTTATTTTACTAAGGACAGGCCATAGAAGTATTATTAAGAAGGAATCGACTAAAATGGATAGCCGATACCAAAGTTAAAGGTCAGGTCGCTGAACTCAAAAGTGCTAAACGTATTCAGCCACCTTTCCCCGATAGGATATTTAGGGTCGTATAGTGGTACCCCGAAATCGAACCGAATTATAAAGAATGAAAAGTCGAAGCGGGCGCCAATGCCTGTGCCCAGTGCAATTTCTTTATAAAATGTTCCGGGTGTAAATAAGGCACCTTCTCTGTCGTCGTCTTTATCAATAGCCCAAATATTTCCTGCATCCAGAAAAATGGCTCCTTCAAGAAATGATGCAATATCGAACCTGTATTCTGCATTTAACATCAATTTCATATCTGCCATTTGATTGATCAGGGAAGTGCTGTTGTATGATCCGGGTCCAAGAGTTCTGACCTGCCATGCCCTGATGTCGTTGGCTCCGCCCGTGAAATACTTTTTAATGAAAGGTAGGCCATTACTTTTACTGTTCCCGTAAGGTATGCCAATACCAAAATAGGCACGGTAAACAAGGCTGTGTTTCTTACTGAATACCTGATAAAACCTTAAATCGATATCTGTTTTTACAAATTGTGCAAACTCAGTTCCGAACAATTGATACGATCCTTCAACAGGCGTTTGCCCTGTCAACTCGAAAATCCCTTCCATCAGGTTACCTGCAGTTTCGACGTTCCACCATAAATACCAGAAGTTCTTTAATTTGTTTATGTTCTGGTTTGTATAGAGCAAGTCGTAGCTGATTACCGAAATGAATTGATTTTCGTAACTGTAGCGAATGAATAAGTTTTCGATTCCTGCCATAAATTCAGGATTGAAATCCCAAATACGCACCTGATACAATTCAATCGGGTTGAAAAAATGCGTCAGATAATTGTTTTCACCCCCTTTCCAGTAATACCCTATAGTAGCGTTTGAAAGCAATCGCGTATAGTCGGGGCGTTTTTGGTAGCTTGTCGACACTGAAAACTGGGTTTTGGGACCTTTATTTTTAACAAACTCATCGTTGCGGTAAAATGGAAGGATAAGTTTGGGCACGTTCAGCGATATTTCTCCGGAAGTTTCAAAAGTATTCAGGAAGCGGTTATCGATACCTTCCACCTGAGTAAGTGTTTGCAGGGCAAGCGACCCTTTTACTGAAAGGTTTTCAGCACCTTTGAACAGATTGCGGTTTTGGTATGTAATAATTCCCGCCGCTCCGAGGTTCCCTGAAGAGTTGGTCCCTTCGATTTCCACACTGTAAGATTGCTTGTTCAGCGATGTAAGGTATATGTAGCAATTCAGCGTTTTCGAATCAGTGCTGTCTGCCACAAGATCAATGTTTATTAATTTGAACTGTTTTAATCCGGATAAATGGCTGTGTGTTTTTTCGATGTTCGAAATATCGTAATAATCACCTTTTTTAATGAACATTGTTTGTATTATTGCCAGTGGCCGGATTTTAAGGTTCCCCGGACTGTAGAAATGGTACCCTTCAAACTCGCTAAGAATCAGCGAATGCAGGTATTTGTCCCGTTCGAGAAGATATTTTTTTTGATCGTATTCGGTAAAAATATATACTTCGCCAATCCGGTATTTTTCGAATTTTCCGGTGGTATCGTTTTCTCCTGTAAAACTATGCCTTATTGCAATGGTAATGTCCGCATTCAAAGGAACGCTATTGGTGTCGGCATAGAAGTGTATGTTGTTGATTGTAAAATCGTAATAACCGTTCTTTTTCATCAGTTTAACAAGACGTGCCTGTTCGGCCTCTACCATATCGAAATCGAGGGGGTCGCCGGTGAGCAACAGACATGAAGCTCCATCCGCTTCTACAATTCTTTTTACCTCCGTATCCTGTATGTCGTAGCTGATATTATTGATCAGGTGAGGCTTTCCTGTGTTTATATTAATGGTAAGCCTGGCTTTTTTTCTTTTGAATTTTACAGTATCACTCACTGTTGCGTGATAGTAACCTTTATAATTCAGAAAGTAATTGATGTTTTGCACCGTCCGTTTGCGCAAAGTTTCATCGTAAACTACAGGAGGTTCGCCCACAACATTGGCAATTTTGTTTTTCCACTTGCGCTCTTTTCCCGTTTTTGCAATATTGTTCATCAACAGATGGAACTTAAATATTCCGAAAGTTTGCCGGTTGGGTTTCTGTTTTAAAGTTGACTCCAGGTCGTCGGGATCAATAGCAGAATTGTTGCATTTGATTTTAACATTTGCAAGCAGATACTTGTCAGCAGGTACATGTTTCACTTGACTGCATGACCATGCAAGCAGCAGAAGTATTAATCCCGTTGCAACAGTAGTGTGACCGTGCGAAACCTGTTTTCCCAACATAGGTGTATATTACCACAAATATAATGAGAAATTTATTTTACATCAGGGTTTCTTCACAAGGTTGTTAACGATGTATTATTGAAAAAAATAGCCCCAGTCACGGGGCTATTTTGTAAAATACAAAAACCGATGGTACTACAGGGCACCTTCGTCGTAGGCTTTCTCTCCATGCAACGATTCATCCAGGCCTACTACTTCCTGTTCTTCGGAAACACGCACTTTGGTAATAAAGTTAATTATTGTAAGCATCAGGTAAGTAAATATAAACGCATAGGCAGCGGCAATTACAATCGATACGAGTTCTTTCCCGAAGAAAGCATAGTCGCCTTCGATAAGCCCCGATTGACCGCCGAATGATTTCATGGCAAAAACACCAAGAAGTACGGTCCCAAGCAAACCACCAATACCGTGAACACCCCAAACGTCGAGCGCGTCATCCCAGCCCAGTTTGTTTTTCAGCGATACTGCCAGATAGCATACGGCACCCGCGCTGATACCAATCAGTACAGCAGCCCATAGCGGTACGAATCCAGCAGCAGGGGTAATGGTTGCCAAACCGGCAACAGCCCCGGTAAGTAAGCCGATGAATTTTGGTTTCCCTGTGTGTATCCATTCGATGGCAAGCCACGTAACAGCAGCAAACGAAGCGGCTGTATCGGTGTTGAGGAATGCCAGCGTTGTAACCTGGTCAACCGTGAGTTCAGACCCTGCGTTGAATCCGTACCAGCCAAACCAAAGCAAACCGGTTCCGATGGCTACCAAAGGAATTGAGTTGGGAGGAGATTGCCTGTCGCGACGTTTCCCCACATAGAAAACC
>ENA-UPTA01001698-UPTA01001698.1-activated-sludge-metagenome-genome-assembly--contig:-NODE-1698-length-24035-cov-12.606922_pt1 | contig 24035 bp, 23 predicted proteins | sample MGYA00238184_ERZ773361 | MGnify/ENA primary metagenome ERZ773361 (study PRJEB29100, sample SAMN05720205) | activated sludge metagenome | isolation source: anaerobic digester from wastewater... | reverse complement strand
ACGGGTTTTGGGCGGTTCTAAAAATTCATTTTATTAATAGTTGACTCCTTTATGTCAATTTTTTATAATTCTTATAAAGAATCGGCGAAAAATAATAAATTATTAATCAAATTGCAATTCTTAAATAAAAATTCACTCATATCCTCATTTGAGCTTGAAATAGGCTCAAGGTTCTCCAGGAAAAATGAAAATGGCAGATCTTTTACGCCGTCTGAACGGTCGTTAAATACTGTCTGATATTCCGACAGTTTGCCAAAAAGTTCCGTATCGGCGTAATAACTCTTTAAAAGATCGTTGAACGCCTTAACTTTAACAAGCTGATAATTATCTTTCTGAAAATAACTGTGCCAGATGAAAGGTCTTCCGGAAAGACAGGCTCTCGCCCATGAATCCTCGCCCCGAACGAAATTAAAGTCGGCGGCTTTAAGCAGCAGATCGTAATTCTCCTGCAGAATAAATCCGGCAAAAATAACCGTCATGTTCTTCTTAGAAAACCTGTTGCCCATACGGTCAAAACCGAAGTTCATCAGCAGAGGCTCAAAAGAAGATCTGCTCTTTTCTCCGAAAATGATAAGCTCAGTCTTTTTGCCGTAAGTAAAAATATCTGATATTAAACCTGAAAAATCGTGTTCATAAGTAAAGACAGTACCGATCAGCGCATCCCCGTCGAGCTTAAAAAAACGGCACAGGTCTTTTCTGAACTGCTTTTTTTCTGATACACTATGAATCCTGTCCAGTATCAGACCTCCCGAATTCAATGTAAATCCCGGCATGAAAAAGAACTTTTTCGCTTTCGCTCCTGTAAGTGATTCTTTTAAGTGAATTCCTTCGATCCATTTCTCCGCCGAAAGATGATCGATATTGATAATCAGACATTCTGAATTTAACGCTGTCTGATAATACAGTTGAGGAATATTGCACGCGAAAGCTTCTATAACAAGTTCGGCCGGCGGATATTTTCTTAAAAACTCTTCATCTATCACTTCGTATGAATAATATTCCGCTCCGCCTATACTTTGACTTTTGCTGCATGAATCTATATCTCCATTCAATTCAGAAAAAGCTTTCAGCCCGTTCGTAAAAAGCCTGATCCTGACACCGGACAGTTCAATTATAAGATTACGCACAAGCCGGTAAGTAACTCCCGCATCGCCGAAATTGTCGATCACATCGCAGAAAATATCAATATTTTTATATTTGAATTCCGTAAAAGATCCGCAGTTTACATTTTTTGAACTTTATAGCCCTTTTTCTCGAGCATCTTAACGATCCCGTCCTTGTCGATAAGATGAGCCGCGCCTACTATGACGAAGAATTTATCCTTTCTTTTGTCCTTCATATATCCGTCGATCTTGGACGTCATGCTCACGTTCCTGTCATAAACAAGCTTCCTGTAAATATCTTTCAGACCGGGATTCTCATCGTATTCATCATTAACTATCTTTTCCATCTTCGCGACATTGTCATCCTTCCATGCTTTGACCATGGAATCGTACTCCTCCTTAAAAGTATCGAGTTCGTCAAGAGTGCTTTCTAAGAATTTTATCTGCAGGTCATCGGAAAAGCTGCTGAGAAGGTCTAATTGAAAATCCGCCGATTCGAGCTCAAGGATCCTTTTCTTATCCTTTGATGCTTTTTTCAGAAAGTGCATGTCTATGCCGTTATCGGCTTTCAAACCGGACTTTAATATTATAAGCTGAGGAACTGTAAGTGCGATCAGCCACGGTTTCATCATTTTTACCTGTTCAAAACCAAGTATTCCTGTTTTTTTGAGAGCTTTTTCAAGCTTTTTTACCTGATCTTCATTAAGATCGTCCGAAAGCGAACCGCCATCGGAATACATCCCTTTCTCGATCATCAGTTTTTGAATTTCAGCCTGATCGATCGAATTTACATCAGCTTCGACCACGACAAAACCCGAACTTTCATAGGCGTCATTTATCTTTTTACTTAAAGGATACACATCATCAGGAACGATATGGATCGAACCGAGAAGATACACTTTTTCTTTCCCGTCAGCTCCGGAAACCTTCCACAAAAAATTCGCTTTAACGGTAGAATATAAGACGGATGCGGTGAGTATTACGTAAACTGCTATTGCAGATATTTTTCTCATAAATCCCCTCTCTTAAAAAAATCATGATAACATTAACAATTATTTTTATAATAAACAAGTAATCTTATTATTTGACAAAATATATGACTTTATATATAATCTCTTTTGAAAAAATAAGCCGGGAAAATGAATAAAAAGTGCTTAATATTTTTTACCATCGGGATCGGCGATTCGCTGATGGTCACTCCCGTCCTCAATAAGATCAAAAGTTTGGACGGCTATGAATTCCACGCTCTGACGATCAGCCCCCAGATAAAGGAAATAATGGAAAATTCAGGCTGTTTTAAGCGTGTTTACCTGATAAATTTCCTGAAAGATAAATTGACATCCAGCTTCAGTTTGCTCTGCGCGGTCGAAAAAGAAAAATACGATCTGTCGATCCTTGTTTATCCTTCGAACCATTACAAATACAGGATAGTTCATTTTCTCACCGGCAGCAAAAAGCGTTACGGTATATCCTACGGAACAAAAAATTTCCCCGATCTTGAATTTCTGTCTGGCAAATTAATTAAAGAGGACCGTTCGCTGCACGCCATAGAACAGAATTTCAGGCTTTTCGAGACCGCTCTGAATATTAAGCTTGAACGCGATCATAAAATGACATTAAATATCAGCGATACCGACAGAAAGATCGCAGATGGTTTTGTTTCTTCGCACAGCCTGAACGGAAAAACACTTATAGGAATTCATCCCGGAAGCGATCTGTTTAAGAATATGGAAAAGAAAAGATGGGATCCGGTAAAATATTCAGCTCTGATGAAAAGTTATTCTGACAACGATAAAGTTCACTTCCTTATCTTCGGATCGAAACCCGAAAATCTTCTGATGGACGCTATCCATTCCGGATCGTCTGCCAATTCGACAGCTGTAAAAAATACGCCGTTCTTTCATTCGGCCGCAATCATTGAAAAATGCGGGCTTTTTATCTGCGGCGACACCGGGCTGATGCATACAGCAGCCGCGTTAAATGTTCCGGTCATAGCCATATTCGGCCCCACAAGCTCTGTTTATGCCGGGCCTTTGAATGAAGGAAGCGCAGTCATAAAAAAAGATTATGCCTGCATTCCCTGTTTTGAATATTCGCGGACACCGCTGAAATGCGTACAGCAGGATCAGTATAAATGCATAAAAGACATTTCGGTTGAAGATGTAAAAACCGTACTTGACAGTAAATTAAAAGAACAGGAAAAGTAATGAAGATACTCGTATTAAACTGCGGCAGCTCATCCATAAAATACCAGCTTTTCGATATGGTCGAGAAAAACTGGCTTGTAAAAGGGAACGTTCAGAAAATAGGACTTCTCGGTACCTATATTTCGCACGAGAACTGTAAAAATATAAAGATCAGGCTCGACAGAGAAATTCCGGATTATCAGAAAGGAATAGAAGAAATACTGAAGCTGCTTGTAGATCCCGAGCTGGGTGTTATAAAAGACCTTTCTGAAATAAAAGCCGTCGGTCACAGGGTAGTGCACGGCGGAGAAGTTTTCAAGGATCATACTCTGATAACCGATGAAATGATAGATGCGCTCGAACATCTGAGTAACCTCGCGCCGTTGCATAATCCCCAGAATATCCGCGGGATCCTTTCTGCCCAACAGGTTCTGCCAGGCATTCCGCAGGTAGCAGTTTTCGATACCGCTTTCCATCAGACCATACCGTCATATTCTTATATGTATCCTTTACCGTATTCTATATATATGAAAGACAAAGTAAGGCGCTACGGGTTCCACGGAACCAGCCATTACTTCGTATCCAGAAGAGCCTACGCTGAATACGGAATCGAAAAAAAGAATTCGAAAGTGATCACCTGCCATTTGGGCAACGGCGCTTCGATCACTGCTGTACATAACGGAAATTCTGTGGATACTTCAATGGGTATGACGCCGGTTGAAGGTCTTATGATGGGCACAAGGGTGGGAGACATAGACGCGGGAGCGCTATTGCACATCATGACGACCGAAAATCTTAACGTGACGGAAATAAACAATCTCATCAATAAACAGAGCGGACTTCTGGGTATCTCGGGGATTTCGTTCGATATGAGGGACATACGGACGGCGATCTCGAACGGCGGGGACAGGGCGAAACTGGCTTACGACATGTTCGTGTACAGGATAAGAAAATATATAGGCTCATATTCCGCTGTCATGAACGGTGTGGATGCTATCATATTTACGGGCGGTATCGGCGAAAATTCCGCCGATGTGAGAAAAGACATCTGCAGGGATTTTGATTATCTCGGATTAAAGATAGATAATGACCTGAACGTATCTCTAAAAGGACAGGGAATGATCTCTGCGCCTGATTCGAAAGTAAAGGTTATGGTCATCCCGACTAACGAGGAGCTTGTCATTGCTGAAGCTACTTACAGGCTTGTCGGAAAAATATAATTTCTTGACTTAACACTCTTTTATTGTTACTTTTGCCCTCTGCCGGGACCTGCGCAATGGCATACCGGGAACGGGTCAGGACCTAGCGGTAGCAGCCACACCGGAATTGTCATGTGTTGCAGTCATCCCGGCTTAATTTTTTATAAAAATTGAAAAGAGCCTTTTTACAGGCTCTTTTTTGTTCGGTTTAATTCCACCTCTGTATATTAAACCTCCCCCTGTATAAATTATACAAAAATTGTCTTTATGAAACCGTGATTTACATCACAAAGCTTTTTTTCTTTGAAACAGGCTCTGATTTGGTTAACTTTAGTCAACTGTCAGGAGTTTAAAATGAGCAGAATATTCATTACCTCAGGTGATGTCAACGGCATAGGGAATGAACTTATCCTTAAATTCTTTCATTCGTTAACACGCGGAACAGACGTCACTTACATCGTTATCGGATGCAGAAGGATCTTCGATGAAACTGCCGGTCTTTTGAACTTTAAAACTGATGATATTCAAACGATCTCCGAAGAACAGATAGAAGGCATCAACAGCGGGTTTTATTTCCTTGATATCCCGGCGCCGGGTCTTAAACTCGATGTCGGGCATGCGGAAAAAGAGGCCGGAAAGCTTTCGGGCGAAGCGATTAAAACGGGCGTCGGGCTTGCAGTAAAATACGGCGGAGCACTTGTGACCTGTCCGATAAATAAATATTCTCTTCATCTTGGAGGATTCAATTATCCCGGACACACTGAATTTATAGCCGAACTTTTACACACTGATGATTATCTGATGATACTTGACGGTGGAAAGATCAAAGTGGCTCTCGTAACGACCCATCTTGCTATAAAAGATGTTCCGGCTGCGCTAAATATTCCGTCGATCGTAAATAAAGGAAGCCTGCTTTACAATTCATTGAAGCAGGATTACGGGATAAACTCTCCGCGAATCTCCGTCTGTTCATTAAATCCCCATGCGGGGGACAGCGGTCTTTTCGGCGATGAGGAGGACAAGATCATTAAACCGGCCGTTGATAAACTTAACGGAATGATAAAAGAAGGACATTTTACAGGACCGATGCCTTCCGATACTCTTTTTACGGAAAATTTCCTCGCTAAAACAGACGCTTATCTCGTAATGTATCACGATCAGGGACTTATACCCTTAAAACTGCTTTCATTCGGCTCGGCAGTGAATTTTACCGCAGGTTTGAAAATTGTCAGAACATCGCCCGATCACGGTACCGCTTACGATATTGCCGGGAAAGGAATTGCGGATTTCAGAAGTTTTAAAAATGCTGTAGAAAAAGCGAAGATCTTTTTAAAAAACAGAAGCTCTATTCTTCCTGAACTTTGAACATATCCTCTCTGATCTTGATCTCGTTCATTATTTTTACCCGTATCTTATGATGCCTTAAATAGTCGTCCTTAAGTGTAGCAAGAAACCGGTCGAATTTGTGATGGAATTCCAGCTGCGATGAAACCGTCGTTATGTGCAGATCGTTCTCGAGAGCCAAGGTATTTACGTTGTATTTGATCACACCGAATTTGGTGGCTATGAAAACTATATCGACTTCGTCCTTTTTTATAAGATTATATCCCGTGCTGACTATTTTATTGTCGAACTGAACGTTCGTGCTGTCCTTGTTCATTTCTATATCTTCGAAGCCGATTATCCCTTCTTTATGACAGTATATCAGATCAGCAAGATTCGATTTAAGTTTCATAGCCATCTGATACATCTGTGGGTTTTTCTCATATTCGCTTATCTGTTTTAATATCTGATTTTTTATAAGCATATGGGTCGTGTGAAGCTTCTGAGGCTCGTAATTAATCTGGGTATTGACGCCTATGAGTATGTCTTCGTGGAAGATCGAGGCATCGTGTATTACCGCGACGTTAATTTCTTTCATGGAGTATTTCTCCCTTTTTTTCCCGATAAATAAATTAAATAAAACCTTGTATTTCCGCAATAATTTAATATCTTTTTTTCGCATTATATATCAGGCGGAATTGAATGAAATTTAAACTCCTGAAATACCTTATTATAACTGTGCTGATCGCTTTTTCAGGCTGTTCAAAAACTGAAATCGGGAAAAAAGACGGGCCAAAAATTATCGCGCTTTCGCCTTCACTCGCCGAAACCGTATTTTACCTCGGATCAGGAGATGATCTGGCCGGCGTCAGCAGTTTCTGCAGCTTTCCCGAAGAAGTGAAAAAGATCCCCGTCGTGGCGAACGTAACCGATATTAATACGGAGCTTGTATTAAAAATGCAGCCGGATGTTTTGTTCCTGATGCCGTCACAGAAAGATATCGCCGATAAACTCAGCCTTCTTAATATCAGAACATCGATCGTTTCACAGGAAAGCCTTGATGATATTTTACATTCATTCGAAGTGATCGGATACGAACTGGGAAAAGCGGAGCGGGGAAAATTTATCAGCGACTCGTTGAGAACACTGGCAGCCGGTTATAAAAAGCCGCTTACAGGCAAAAAGATCATGATCTCTGTCGGAAGAGAATACGGAACTGCTGTAACTTACATTTTCTCGAACGGCAGAAATGGATTTCTGAATGACATTATTGAACTATTCGGATACGGGAACGCGCTTGATACGGATGTTCCTTATCCCAAGATCGGTGTTGAAACTATTATGACCCTAGATCCTGATATCATACTTGACCTGGTTCCATCTAATGTGAATCTCTCGCCAGAAGAACTATTGAAAGACTGGAGTTTACTTGAAAATACCCGAGCTTTTAAAAACGGTGGTATTTTAATTTTCTCAGGCGACCATACGACGATCCCTGGTCCGAGGATATTCGATTTTATTAAGGAATTAAAAGAAAAAGGGCTCTGATAAAAAGCCCTTTTCCTATTGTATTTTAAAAGGTGTTAGAAAACGATCTTGGTCGTCACGCTTATAGACTTGATCATCTCGTCATCGCTGTTCACGTCGCCGTCACCGTCTTTGTCTTTGAAGGTGTATCTGTAGTCAAAGAGAACAGCTGTGCCTTCGCTGACATTATATCCCAGAACGTAGCCGAAAACCGTGCTCGGGGTTTTCCACTGTATGTCTTCGATATTGCTTTGCATGTAATAAGCTTTTGCTGCAGCCAGTTTTTTGAAAAGATTTTCATCGATCGCAAGCTCGCCTGAAAGCGATTTACAGCTGACATCGTCTTCGCCGATCAGATCCTGATAATTAACATTGAGTCTGAAGATACCCCATCCGTCAAAATGCATTCCCACGAAATATCCGTCAAGTGACGGTACGCCTTCCAGAGTTTCCTGTTTTGTTACATAAGTTGTACCGCGGTAAACAGCTCTTTCAAGCTCGTACGCCTGATTAAAATATCCGAACAGGAATTCTCCGTCAGTGTGCCTGTATTCTGCTCTGAATACGAACGGTCCTGCAGTTATTCTGAAAGCGGGAGCTGAAAAACCGTTCCCGTAATCCTTTATCTGCGCCCACTGTCCGTAAACGTCAATGTTCGCGAAACTGCCTTTGTAGAGAGGATAGCCTATGTCGAATCCCCAGGCTACCGACTGTTTGGTTTTATTATTAAAGTTCTCAAGGTCTTCTCTCTTAAGACCGTCGATTATACCGTAAACTACAGCCGAATCGGCAAATGCGGTACTGCCTGACTGATCGAGGAAATAATCGTATTCCGTAGCGTATTTCTCTTCTTCAGGATATCTGTCGATCTCGTTCGGATATCCGTCCTCGTCGTTATCCCTTAGTCCGTTGTATTCATTGAAATCTGATGCGAAAGTTGCTCCGAAAGACAGATCGCCCCATACTTTATAATAGCCTCTCATGCCCAGTAAAAGTCCCGGTTCATCCGAAAAAAGCTCTTTATAGTTGTTGATTAAAAGCTCTCCTCCGAATTTATCCCCTTCGAAAGCAAGTTCCATACCTATCCGCTTGTATGTCGGATATTCTATCATGTTCGAGTATCCGTCAACGAGGATATTATAGCCGAGATATGTATAATCGAGCCCGCCTACTTTGACGTAAAAAGGATCGCCTTTGTGCGCCCATCTCAGATAAAAGATCTTGTCGAGATAATCCTCGAATTCATCCCAGTCATCTTCTCTGATCTTTCCCTCCTCGTCGATAAGCAGCTGAATATCCGCCCCGATACCAAGTTTGCCTATGGGAATGTCGAGCCTCATACCTATCTGCTGATAGTTCTTTCCGTCAATGTTCACTCCTCCGATTATTATCGATCCGACTGTCTTTTCATCGGATTCTGATCCGGGTTCTGAAGGAGCGTTCGTTACTTCATCAGATCCGGGAGCTGCATTATCATCTGAAGCCGGCGCGTCCTGTGAATAAAGTACAAGCGAAATAATTATCAGAAATAAAATCAAAAACCTTTTCATAAACTCCTCCGTGAATTTATTTTCGAATTTCTATAATATGCAAGATAATTTGATTTATGCCTATTGTCAATAGATTTTAATAATATTTGGGTAGTTCAATAGTGAAACTGCTTCCCTTTCCGGGGTTGCTTTTTACCGATATACTTCCTTTGCAGATATCAAGAAATTCCTTTACCAGAATCAGACCCAGTCCCGTACCCATTTCGTTGCCGGTTCCAGGAGTCGAGAAAGTCTCCGATACTTTAAAAAGCTTTGAAAGATCGGTTTTGTTCATACCGGTTCCTTTATCCGCGACCGTCAGCTTCATCATATTGCCGTTCGCGCGGGCGGAAATTTTTACAATTCCGTTAGGGTAAGAGAACTTTATGGCGTTGACTATAAGATTTCTTACAATGTTATCCGTCATGTTCCTGTCTGAATTTACGAAACATTTCTTAGGGAATCTTATCTCTGCCGAAACCTGTTTGGAATCAAGATTATTGGCTAACAGCTCCAGATTACGTTCTGTGATCTCTTTCAGATCTATCTTTTCCGGCTTGAATTCGATCTCGCCCGACTGTGTTTTCACCCAGGAAAAAAGGTTGTCCATTAATTTTAAAAGACGTTCTGATGAATTCAAAATAAGTCCTATATAGTACTTCCTTTTCTCCTCACCCATTTTTTCGTAATACTGATCGAGAAAATCTGCTGTGGAATGTATAGCGGTGAACGGATTTAAAAGGTCGTGATGGATTATCCTGAAGAACTTGTCCTTGGTAGTGTTAAGTATTGAAAGCTCTTCGTTCTGAAGTCTGTATAATTCGGCTTCCTTTTCCTTTTTCTCAGATTCGTATTTAGCCTGCATCTCGAATATTCTGGTCTGAGATTCTTCCGAAAAAACTTTATCTTTCAGGTTTGACATTTTTTTAAAATATTCAAGCGCGTTTTTATTGTCGTTCAATTTTTCATACGCTTCCGAAATTATGGCGTAAAAATTGAGCAGATGGTTCGTAGAATCAATTGCGGTCGCGATCTTCTCGCCTTCCAGGGATTTAGCAAGAGCGTTTTCTGCATCGCCTGCATCAAGATGATAATTTGAAATGTTGGAAAGTGCAGTAGCCATACCCTTGTTGTATCCTGCTTTTACGCTCACATTATAAGATTCTTCAAAAGATTCGGCAGATCTTTTCAGATCCTTTTTATATTTCCAGGCAAGTCCGATATTATTAAGTTCGCGGGATAGGGCATAGTCATTTCCGGTCTCTTTGTCGATATCTAAAGCTTTCTGAAAATATTCAAGCGCTTTATCGTAGTCGCCGAGGTTGTTGTAGATAAGCCCGATGTTATTGTAAGATGTAGAAATCCCGGCTTTATCATCCGTACCCAGCTTTAGTTTTAGCGCTTTTTCGTAGAATTCGAGAGCTTTACTGAACTGCTTAAGCCTGAAAAGTATTATTCCGATATTATTGTAACCGTACGCCAGACTTTTATCATCCTTCATCTTCTCTGCGATATGTACGGATTCGAGGAAATATTTCTGTGCATTCTCGTAATCGCAGATATGAAAACTTGCGTTCCCCAGAAGATTCAGAGCGCCGTATTGTCCTTTCAGATAATTAATGTCTCTGGACTGTTTTAAAAGACAGTTCGCCGTCCCGGTAATATGAGTATAGCTGTTTTTATTAAAATTTTTCTGAAATTCTTCTTTAATGCTGCCGATCGTACTGTCTATTTCCTTTTTAACCGATTCCATCGCTTCTTTTCCAAATGTTACAGATAATATAATCAGCCGCTATTTTTTTGACAAGACTTAATTTTTTGGCGATTGTAGAGATATAGTAAAACTGCTCCCTTTTCCGGGCCTGCTTTTGACACTAATGTTTCCGTTATTTATATCCAGAAATTCTTTTACCAGTATCAAACCCAGACCTGTTCCTTTCTCATCATTCGTTCCGGGAGTGGTAAAAGTTTCGGACACTTTAAAAAGTCTGTTCTGCTGATCCTTCGTCATACCTGTTCCGTCATCCTCTACAGTAAGGCTGAATATTCCGTTCCTGCATTTTCCCGAAATTGAAATGTTGCCTTTGTTATGAGTGAACTTGATCGCGTTCGCTATCAGATTTCTGATGATCGTGTCTGTCATGTTCCTGTCTGCTAGCACAGAGCATTTTTTCGGAAGTTTTAACTCTACGTTAATATCTTTTCCGTGAATGTTGTTTTTTAATAGTGACAGATTATGGTCGACAATGTCTCTGATGTTTACTTCCTCGGGTTTATGATCAAGCTGCCCAGTCTGCGTTTTCACCCATTCGAAAAGATTGTCCATCAGCTTTAAAAGGCGTTCCGAGGATTCAGAGATCCCTTTTATGTAGTTCCGCCTTTTCTTCTCATCGATCTTTTCGTAGTATTTGTCGAGAAACTCCGATGTTGTGTGTATCGCGGTGAACGGGTTTAAAAGGTCGTGGTGTATGATCCTGAAGAATTTGTCCTTAGTCGTGTTCAGAATTGACAGCTCTTCATTTCTCAGCCTGAATACTTCCGCGTCCCTCTGTTTTTTCTCTGATTCATACTTTATCTGCATCTCGATTATTTTATTCTTCGATTCATCTTTGTATATGGATTCTTTCAGGTCGATGTATTTTTCATAATATTCAAGTGAGTTTTTAAAATCGCACTTTTTCTTATAAGCTTCAGATATCAGCTTATACAATCTTAGCAGATGTGAATTGGAATTGATGATGATAGCTATATTCTCGCCTTCGAGAGCTTTGACAAGCGCGCTTTCGGGATCGTCTTTATTCAAATATGTTTTCGACAAATTGAGTAATGAAGCCGCCACCCATTTGCTGTTTTTTTCATCTCGGCTTATATCGTAAGACTTACTGAAATAATCCAGAGCTTTATCATACTCTTCTTTTTCATCGTATGCAAGACCGATGTTATTGTAGTCGCGGCATAGGGCAAACCTGTTATTAGCTTCTGAGTCAAGCTCCAAAGACCTGTTGAAATATTCCAGCGCTTTATCCTGATCTTTCATTACATTATATATCAGCCCGATATTGTTGTAGGCTGTAGATATGCTGGCTTTATTTTCAGACTTCAGTTTAATTTCGAGAGCTTTCAGATAGTATTCCAGAGCTTTATCGAACTGCTCAAGCGTGAAAAAAATTATCCCGATGTTGTTATATCCTGCTGCAAGGTATTCTTCGTTCTTAATATTTTCAGCTATGTTTATTGATTCGATATAATAGCTTTGCGATTTAGCATAGTCGCATATATTAAAACACGCGCCTCCCAAAATATTCAGAGCTTCACATTTCGCATTATGATAATCGATCTCCGATGCTTTCATCAGTATGTAATTCGCGGTTTCTGAGATCCTTTCGAAGTTTTTCCCGTTGAAATTTTTTACGAGTTCGTTCTTTAATTGCTTTACCGCTTCATCCAGCTCTTTTTTCAGTTTCTCCATCTCTTCGGCCATTTAGATTCGCAGGAATATAACTTTCATTATAAAATTTGACAAGTTAATTTTAAAGCTGTAATATTATTATGAATTTTTAACATAATGTATTAAATTACATTATATTGTATATCGGTCCGGGGGAAGTGCAAATGGAATCTGTTATAGAAAATATCTCCAGAGCATTAATTTTAAAAAACGACAGACTGCTTCTTGTGCGTCAGGTCGGACATGATTATACTTTTCTGCCGGGCGGCCATATCGAATTCGGCGAGAAGGCGGAATCGGCACTGATCAGGGAGATATTGGAGGAATTGGGGATAAACGGCAGATGCGGCAAGTTCATTACCGTTATCGAGAATATTTTTACGGATGCGAAAGGCGTAAAATGCCATGAGATAGCATATTATTTTTTATTTCACCCTGATAAAAAACTGAAAGAATCTGACTTTGTCTCAAAAGAACCTCACATTGAGTTCATTTGGGCCGATGTTGATGATATTGATGATTTTAATCTCAAACCTGACATTCTGCCGGAAATAATCCGCAGTGTTGTCGCAGGCGAGAAACCCGCCAGACTCTACACCTGTCAGTCGTAAACTGTCTCGTCATATCATTTTTCTAAACAGGCCGCAACCAGCTAGAACCGACATTAATAGAATACCCGGTATAACTTCATTAAGTATCTCATCCTGCAGCCATCCGTTCAATCGCTTTTTTTGATATTAACACGTACCGGCTAGATCAAAAACGTAACGGATGTCGATCCTTCATGAATTATATCGGGTACTATCACCTCCATCGGTCATGCCGCGAGACATAATTCAGATACAAACGGATCCCGTTACACCTCTTTACCTGCCGGTGCGGTAAATGCTTTAAAGTAGTGATCGGCCTGATGAGGCAGGGTTCGTTTGGAAATGAAGTTATGTCGAGCAATAAATAATAATTGAAAAAAATCAGTATAAGTTATATAAATCTATAACCTGATAAGAATAAACAGGTATGTAGCCAGACTGATAACAAGAGAGACCGAAGCCAGAATAATACCTACCAGAGTTCCTTTCGAAACACCGTCGCTAGTATAGGACATATACTTAAAATAAGCACTGCTCGTAAGAAAAACCTTATGTCCGTTAGCTTCATTAAGATCATCCCTTGTCAGAATAACGCTCTCATTCTGTTTCTTTTTAAGTACAGGAACGCATTCGGAATGAAAATTATCGTAGAACCAGTTGTTAAAATAAAGCTCAAAATCGCCTTTCGGAGCATTATAGCCAAGATGCTTCAAAGCCTCGTTATAGCTGATACCCATACTCATGTTCTCAGCACCGAACTTAAGAACCTCAAGATAAATGTTGGTCTTTTTCATACAGCCGCCTCTTTAATTTTCATTAAAAGTTCAATAGCAAGATTCGCCTGAATATTCGATATGATCGCTACTCTTGCTGAACACAACCCGTCCGCCAGTTCTGAAGTCCCGTCGCCGCAAAAATAAATATTACCGCTTCTCCGTATCTTGATGCTCTCGAAATTTCCATACCCGGAAAGACCGTTGCCTGAAACTACAGGCCTGTCGGGATAAAGCGATGCCCATTCTTCAATTAGCCACTGCTTGCTCTCAGCATTATCGAAAGCTTCGATAAGAATATCCGCCGCGCCGAACAGCTTTTTAACATCCTCCCTGACGATCTCGACGTTATAAGCAGTGATCCTGCAGTCCTGATTAATGCTGTTCAGCCTTGATTTGAGCGTGAATACCTTTTTTAACCCGATCTCATCAGCGAAAAAATACTGTCTGTTCAGATTGGAAGCTTCTATAATGTCCATATCGGCGATGATGAGCTCGCCTATCCCTGCCCGAACGAGCGAAACTGCCGCGTTCGAACCTATCCCGCCGCAGCCTGCGACTGCCACGACCGAACGGGAGAGTTTATCGGTCATCCCTTCGGGATTTTTTCCGAAAATACCTTCGGCGATATTATTTATAGATGCAGATATACGATGTGTCCCCGTGTGATTTAACCTTGAATTTCACGTTCGGATCGACAATGAAGGTCTCGTTCGGTCCGTACGTTTTCCATTTCGATTCGCCGGGAAGCATAACATCGAGCTTTCCGCTTGTGACCGTCATGAATTCTTTCGATGATGTACCGAATTCATATTCCCCGTCCGCCATAACTCCGGCCGTTGCGGGAAAATCTCCGGTTTTAAAGCCTATCGATTTCACTTTACCGTCAAAATATTCGTTCACCTTGAACATCTTTATCCTCCGCTTATTAAATGATTTACTTCAACATCGGCATTATCGGGAACAGAATAACTTCCGTACATTTCCCTTTTTACAAGTTCGCCATTCACTTTTACGATTATAAGCTTAAAAGTGTACTTCATCGCGTCCAGAACATCCTGGACCGTCATACCCTCTTTCCAGCTTATTTTATGACCATTGACAATGATTTCGGCCATATATCTATAAATGTTTCTTAAGAACTTCGACTACTTCCGGAAGATCCATACCAAGATCTCTCATATGCTCCAGAGTTGGAACGCCGTTCGGTGTCCATCCCCTTCTCTTATAAACCGCATCGAGAAGCTGTTCGTAACGGTTCTCCCTGTATTTCCTTGTTATCGCGACCTTTTCCTCTACGGTTTTTTCTTTCGGGTCGACCCCGATCAGTTCTTTCATCTGTTTGTCATAAAGTTCCTGCCTGCTCAGGTACTCTTCAGCAGTAACCGGCCCCGCTGCTCTGTAAGGCTGAGCGTCGTGCTTTCTCAGTCCGTATCCGCGTCTGATATTAAATGTCCTCTGAAAGTTGTAAACTCTTTCCGATTGTCTGATCAGCTCGTGCTTGTCTATGTTGCTGCCTGTAACGGCGTTGTATATCGTGACATAGTTATCAACGTGCTCGGGAACTTTATTCGGTTCCGCTTCAAGAGCGTTGCTTTCCGGCTCGACATCGTTCCACGGAAGCTTGCAGAGACCCATCAGCCCGAACCATGTCCTGAACATCGGGAAATAGTGGAGCGCTTCAGCCTTGTTCTCGAATGTCGGTATCCTGTTGCTTACCATGTCCATGAATATCAGCCATGCCTCATCATGCTGCGGACCCTTGTTCGTCATAGCGTATCCGCCCTGCTGGGCCAGAGATTCTTTGGATACGTACTGCGAATACTCGAGGCCTTTGTTCTCCATTCCAATGTCGTTCATGAAATTAATGTCTGCGCCGTAATGCTCGGCGAAATAATTCTTCATCTTCCTTACACCCAAACCGGCGATCTTGCCGAAACCTTCGCCTCTAGCCATCTGATGGATCAGTTCAAGCGAGGCGTCTATGTTCCCGAAATTCAGTTCCAGTCCGCCTGTCCTCTCCTTATTGATGATACCTTTTTCGTAGCATTCCATAGCGAAAGCTACAAGAGTTCCGAACGAGATCGTGTCTATTCCGTATGTATCGCAGTAAAAATTCAGTTCGATTATTGCTTCCGGGTTAAATATCCCGATATTCGACCCTACGCCGGCCGCGGTCTCGTATTCCGGTCCGTCCACTATAACTTTGTGTCCTTTATACGGTCCGGTTTTAAGTTCGAAATCGTCGACGCCCTTGCAGCAGTTCATCGTGCAGCCGATCCAGCATCCGTCGTTCATACCCTGAGTGAATTTGCTGTTCCATACGCGTGAATGGATTTTGTCCGCTTCTTTATGAGATCCGAACTTGAAGTTATGCGTCGGAAGAAGGTCGTAATCGTTCATAACATTAACCAGATGAGCAGTACCCTCTTGCTTCATCCTGCACTGCTGAGCATCAAGTTCCTTCATCTCGCGGGCGAATCTCGCTCCTCTTTCTTTTATCGGTTCCATATCTGCTACATGGTTCGGATCCTGAGATATACCCGGAACCTTAACTACGACCGCTTTGATCTTTTTATCTCTTAAAACGGTGCCGATACCGCCCCTGCCGGCCTGTTTTAATCGGCATTTTTTCCTTTTAATGTCGTACCAGCTGAAGTTCAGGAGTCCTATAAGGGTGTTCTGCGCGGCCATTCCTGCCGAAATTACCGAAACGTTCTTCATGTCCCTCGGATCTGAAGTCTCGGAATACATTTCGGTAAGCTGTTCGGCTATGATGTGGCTGTCGATCTCCTCGCCCGGTGCTTCTTCGATCGAGATCTTATGATTTATGCCGTCAATTACGATGATCACATCATTTTTAGCTTTTCCCTGAATTTCCAAAGCATCGAAGCCTGAAAACTTCAGGAAAGGTCCGAAATAACCGCCCACATTACTGTCGATAACTATATCGGTCAGCGGGGAGATCGAAACGACGAGAGATTTGCCCGATCCGGCGTACTGGGTGATCCCTGATATCGGCCCGGGAGAAATGATTATCTCGTTGTCATTATCGTTCCACTTTGTATCTGGCCTTGTTCCGTCCCATAAAAGCCTCAGTCCGTAACCTTTTCCGCCGATGAATTTTTCTTTCATAGCAGCCGGAACCGCTTTTTCTTTAACTTCGTTCGTGTCCATGTTGATATAAAGAACTTTATCCGTATAACCTCTGAAAAGTTCTTTGTGAGGATAGCTGAATTCCTTCAGCAGCTTATGCTTTGCTTTCAGTTCCTGTACGTTCATATCCGCATCCTATTTTAATTTTTTTATAATTACTCGCAGAATGTTAAAGATAAAAAAATAACCCGCCTATTTCAAGAGATAAAATGTTAAAATAGTACAAATTTTTCTTGTTTTTGACATCTGTCTGTTTTATATTTGAGACCTTATTTAATCAGGATGTGTATTGATGAATAAGGCATTGGCTGTGATAACCGCGCTCATTATAATAGTTCTTTCGGGATGCAATAAGTACACGACGAACACCGAACAGAAAACCGTTCCTGACGCTTATCAGCCCAAGTTCAAACTTGAATCATTAAGGTTTTTTACGGCGGGCGAAAAAGGAGCTGAAAAGGAATTGCGGGTGTACAACACTTCATTCAGGATAGGCGGTGTCGACCGGATCTGGTATGAGCTCATCGTTTCGCCTATGACGGATAAAGAGAGCCGCACTTCATACAGAGAAGTCTGGTACGACGGCGAGAACAGGATAATTTCATCTGTTATAAAGCAGATGACGGTCAGACCGGAAAAGTATCTCGAATATACTGCCGGGATAAAAACCGACTGGGTGAAAGGGTATTATGTTCTAAAGCTCTTTCAGGACAGCATGGAAGTGGCGAACAGGGAATTTAAAATAACTGATTAAAATATTAACGGAGTAACAAATGGCAAAAAAACAGGTTTACGGTCTAAAAGCATCAAGAGGTCTCTGTCCGGTATGCGGAGAGCAGATCCAGATATTAAAGATCGTTACGCCAATAAACGTTGAAGGCAAAACCCACAAATTCACCGAGAATGTGGTGAAAGCGTGCAAATGCCCGAACAAGACATTGGATTCGTATCTTAAATAAAAAGTGTCTTCGGACACTTTTTTTACATCTAACTTTACTGACGGAGTAAAAAATGGCGCTGACGGTGTATGATCTGTGGAAGAGCTATCAGGAAAAGCTCGATACCGAAGTGACCTTGTCCGGCTGGGTGAGGACTTCGAGAACATCCAAGTCGTTCGGATTCATAGAACTGAACGACGGAACTCATTTCAAAAATATTCAGGTGGTATTCGAAGAAAATCTGAATAATTTCGATGAGCTGACTAAAATATCCCTCGGATCATCCATTAATGTCAACGGTAAGCTGATAAAATCGCCGGGCGAAAAGCAGCCGTTCGAGATCTCCGCGTCATCGATAGAGATAACCGGTATCTGCGAACCTGATTTCCCTCTTCAGAAAAAAAGGCATAACAACGAATATCTTAGGACTATCGCTTATTTAAGGCCGAGAACTAACCTTTTCAGAGCTGTATTTAAGGTAAGGAGCCTCGTTGCCTTCGCGATCCATAAATTCTTTACGGAAAAGAACTTCGTGTATGTCCATACCCCGATAATCACGGGGAGCGACTGCGAGGGAGCGGGCGAGATGTTCCAGGTGACCACTCTCGACCTCGACAAACTGCCGAGAACGGAAGACGGTAAGATCGACTATTCGAAGGATTTCTTCGGTAAACAGACCAACCTGACAGTAAGCGGACAGTTGGCTGTCGAGAACTTCTGCATGGCATTCAGGAACGTTTATACTTTCGGGCCGACTTTCAGGGCGGAAAGATCGAACACTCAGAGGCATGCTTCCGAGTTTTGGATGATAGAGCCCGAAATGGCTTTCTCGGATCTGAACGACAACATGGACGTGGCCGAAGAGATGGTAAAATATCTCATCAGATATGTTCTCGAGAACGCTCCCGAGGAGATGGAATTTTTCAACCAGTGGGTGGATAAAGGGCTTCTCGAAAGGCTGAACTTCTTATTAAATTCAGATTTCGGCAGAGTTACCTATACCGAAGCTATGGAAGCGCTGATAAAATCAGGAAAGCAGTTCGATTATAAGCCGGAATGGGGAATTGACCTTCAGACCGAGCACGAAAGATATCTGACAGAGGAAGTTTACAAAAGACCGGTATTCCTCACGAACTATCCTAAGGATATAAAAGCCTTCTATATGCGTATGAACGATGACGGAAAAACAGTCGCTGCGATGGACCTTCTTGTACCCGGAGTAGGCGAGATAATCGGCGGAAGCCAGAGAGAGGAAAGGCTCGACATGCTCGAAAAAAGGATATCTGAAATGGGCCTGAGAAAAGAAGACTACTGGTGGTACTTAGACCTGAGAAGATTCGGAACCAACAAACACTGCGGGTTCGGACTCGGCTTTGAAAGAATGGTAATGTATATGACCGGCGTGGAGAACATCAGGGACGTGATACCTTTCCCGAGAACGCCCAAGAACGCTGAATTTTAATCAATTACGGAGATAATAATGCTGAAAAAAGTACACCATATAGGAATAGCGGTAAAAGACCTTAAGGCAGCCGCAGAAAAATACGTAGCCATCACAGGCATAAAACATTATGAGACAGAATATGTTCCCGAGCAGGATGTCGAAGTAGCCATGTTCGAAGTCGGCGAAAGCAGAATTGAGCTTCTGCAGGGAAAATCTGAAAATTCCCCTATATCGAAATTCTTGGAAAAGAACAGGGAAGGGCTTCACCATGTAGCTTATGAAGTCGAGGATATAGACAAAGCGCTCGAAGAACTCAAAGCTCAGGGATTCGCTCTGATCGACGAAAAGGCAAGAATAGGCGCGGGCGGAATGAAGATAGCGTTCATCCATCCCAAATCCACGAACGGAGTACTCACGGAATTATCTCAGATAAAATAAATCTTACGGAGGCCCGGTATGCTTGAGACTTTAAAAAATTCAAAAATGTTCGAAGGGATCGACGAGAGCATCTTAAAGAAGATCAGCGTATTCTCCAAGCTCGAAAAAATAAAAGCCAATGAAACGGTCCTGGAAGAGGACAGCTCCGACAACTGCGACCTGTTCATCGTTGTAGCAGGAAGAGTTAAGATCTTCGTCTCATCGCGCTATTTCTCAAAAGAGAACGATGACTCCAAGTCTATTTACACGGTAAATCCGGGCGATTTCTTCGGCGAAATGTCCAGCATAGTAAATAAACGCAGAAGCGCATCAGCCGTAACTATGACCGACTGCGAATTAGTAAGGATAAACGGGAAAAAATTCATTCAGCTTTTGGAGAACGACCACAAAGCCGGATTCCTGATACTCAGAAATCTGTATGAAACGCTCTACGACAGGATCCAGAACTCTAATTTCATGCTCCGAAATCTGCTGATATAATATTAGAAGCCCCGAAAAATCGGGGCTTTTTTATTGCTGGTTTTGCTTCCTGGATTGCTTCTTAGTGTGGTATAAATCAAGAACTAATTCCAATCATACACCTGATACCAGTAGAAAAAAGCTTCAGGATTGGTCTTTTTCAGTTTATTGAGTTTATTCATTTCAGGATCATCAATAATCCAGTCTTTTATCTGCATAGGGTCATTAAAGCGTATGATTTCGGTTTTATTCAACATGATCAGCTTAGCAAGATATGCGGCGCGGGAAGAATGAATTATAGCTTTTTCAATGCTGTAAGGTTCAGAAAAAATATATGCCTTTAGCTTTGAAATTCCGCTCTGTAGATCAGTAAAATTACCTTTACCTGACACACCTCTTGTCGAGATACAAAACGCAGTCTGGACAATATCATTGAGTACATTTTCAACGCTATCATTTATATTTCTGTATTTCATTTCTGTTTCGGCAATTTTTCTAAAAGTCTTTGAAACTGTTGAAATTTCTTTTGCAGTTTCAAAAAGGTTTCCGATATCATAGAGCTGTTTGATGATCTCCATACCCATTTTTATTGAATTTTTCTCATAGGGAATTCCTGTTGTATTCGGAGCGAATGCCGTAAGTTTATCACCTAAGATATCTTCAACACCGGGGATATTAACTTGTATAGATAACCCATCCTGCTTTCCAAATGGAGAATTGATGTCAACCGGAAATATTTTTTCATATTTATTTGATTCTATCAGAATATCCAAAAGAATATTATCTTCGTCAAGATTGCTCTGGTTGACAGGCTTATAAAAAAATTTGTAATGAAGCTTTTCAATTGAAGAAGAAGCCGTTCTGTATTGAAGCTCATACCTTGTAAAGTGTTTTTGAGACGCAAATTTATTAAAATAAACTTCAAAGTTAATTGTTTTCGGAACAACAATATCAATATCTATCGAAAATCTTTTGGGGATACCCTGAAGCAGCATTACTGCAGTGCCACCTTTGAAGATAAATGACATACCTGATTCAGACAGTCCTTCGAGCAGAAATAATGCCCGTATTACTTTCTCAACCAAAATTTTATCTGCGTTCCTGTTTGATGAAGAAACATGAGTTATCCATTCAATATTTAATGAGTCTTTAGAAATCATAATCTAATTATTGGCACTTTTCATTATTTATTGCCGTTTATTTGATCAAAAATACTTTTAATATCATCATAGCTGTTTCTTCTTTTTGCATACCTGTAAAGTCTGTCGAAATTGATAGTGTACTTTTCAGAAGCGCTCTTATAAATATTGATAATCTCGCTGCCCTGAATAAAATAGAACATATCTTTATCAGATACTATATCTACCAGAATTTTTTCAAGGGACGGCAATTTGATCTCTCCCTGTACATTAACTGGTGCCTCGCTTATAAGCGGTTTGACTATTATCGGACTTTTCGCCGTCAGAACATACTCTTCCATAACCCTTTCGTCAGGATCAAGGAATGTACTGTTATTTGAATCTTTTATGTATTGAAATACAGATGATGATGCATCTCTTTCTGCTTCAATTATCAGAAAATTGATATTAAAGATATGTAAAACAAATTCCTTAAGAACAGAAACATCCCAAACGCAATATTTGATGAACGGAAACTGTTTAGCAACTTCTTTGGAAACCCTTCTTTGATGTGCCGTAATGCCATGTTTGAATTTTTTTTCTGAACCAAGACCATAAATACCGCGGCCTATCCTCGATATCAACCCCATGTCAGTAAGATAATGAATTCTCCAATTGACTGTGGATTTTTTAATACCAGGCTCTTTTTTTGAAAATAAATTATATATTTCGCCGTTTGTGACTGATTTACGATTTTTTAAAAATGTTACTATTATTTCTTTTTCAATTCTTTTATTCATAAAACCAATATACCAAATTAACGGCAATTTGTCAAGTTTTTTGCCGATAATTTGATACGATTATATCCGATTATCATACGATAGCTTAGCTTCAGCCATCTTCTCTTTAGCTTTTCTGAACTGGCACTGTACTAATCCGCGGTGGCTGAATATAAATACTTCTGGAATTTGATAAAAGTCCCTCTGATCCCGTCAACTCCGCCGAGAAGGTCGGTTGCATCGGTGATCGCGAAGTATTTAATCTTTAAAAGATCGGGGATTTTATCTTCAAACAATTCTTCTATGCCTGTTTCGATGTATTTTGAAAGTACGAATTCTAAGAATTCCTTCTGATTATTATCAAGTCCGCCGAATATGAACGGCTGCGCTTTTGCGACTCTTTCTTCTCTTGACATCGGCTTGACCGAATATGATATGTATTCGAGTACGTCGAAAAGATCGCTGTTCTCTGCATTTATCAGTTTTTGAAGCTCTTTGAGCTGTTCCATTCCGTAGCCTGTACCTTCAAGCCGCTTTAAGAACACTTGTCTTGTTTTCGGCTCCGACCAGATGCGCCTCAGCTCAGCCTCGTCTTTAAAGAACTCGGGCAGTTTTCCGAAAAATCTTTCAAGGAACTGCTGAGCCGTGATCGGCTTTCCTTCCGCATCCCAGAATGATGTCTGGGCAGTATGCTGAATTTCGCGCTCTTTGCCGTCTCTGAGCCTGATCTTGAGCCTGACTTTTTCTTCTTTTCCGTCGTCCGGGTCTTTTCCGTAGGGTGGTGTTTTTGGGGGTTCGCTGACTCTGCCCTCAGTTATCACAGGCTCAAGCGGATCTCCATCCCATTCGGGATCTGAGAAATTCCGGCTCGCGCCTACAAAGTCGTATATCGTAAAGTATTCTTTTCCGTCAAAGAGCCTTGTGCCCCGTCCTATTATCTGCTTGAATTCTATCATTGAGTTCACCGGTCTGAACAGAACGATATTTCTGACATTTCTCGCGTCAACGCCTGTCGAAAGCTTCTGAGATGTCGTCAGCACTGTCGGTATCGTTTTATCGTTATCTTTGAAATCTTCAAGATACTGGTCTCCGAGCTTGCCGTCATTCGCGGTCACTCTTACGCAGTAATTAGGCTCGGAACTCTTCTTTTTCTGATTTATCAGATCCCTAACCGCAGCAGCATGATCCTGATTCGCACAGAATACGAGCGTTTTCTCTTTCTGATCTATCTCAGATAAAAGAATATCAACCCTTTTAGCCTCGCGCTCTTTTATTTCGATTATCCTGTTAAAATCAGTCTCTTTGTAAATTCTGCCTTCCTCAACCTCGCCCTCAATGATGTAATCATCTGGCGTATATGAATATTCGTCAAGCGTGGTCTGTATCCTTCTCACCTTGAACGGAGTCAGAAATCCGTCATTTATTCCCTCTTTGAGCGAATAGACATATAAAGGCTCGCCGAAATATTTGTATGTGTCTGAATTTTCTTTTCTCTTGGGAGTGGCTGTAAGTCCGAGCTGTACCGCAGATGAGAAATGATCCATTATATCGCGCCAGTTGCTTTCGTCGTTGGCTCCGCCCCTGTGGCATTCGTCAATTATGACCATATCGAAATAATCTTTCGGGTATTCTCCGAAATTGGGTAAATTATCCGCGCCTGACATGAATGTCTGGAATATCGTAAAAAACAAGCTGCCGTTCTTTGGCACCGAACCGCTTTTTCTTATCTCGCCGGGGCTGATCCTTACAAGCGCATCTTCAGGGAATGAATTGAATGCGTTAAAAGCCTGATTAGCCAGAATATTCCTGTCCGCGAGAAACAAGATCCTCGGTCTTCTTTCGCCGTCTCTTTTCAGATTCCAGCGGGCATAAAACAGCTTCCATGCGATCTGGAAAGCGATCATCGTCTTACCAGTTCCGGTCGCGAGAGTTAGAAGCATCCTTTCTTTTCCGTTCGCAATAGCATCGAGAACCTTTTCGATGGCGATATCCTGATAGAACCTCAACTCCGCGTTCCCGCCCTGA